>CAJDUA010000052.1_pt1 | contig 17454 bp, 19 predicted proteins | sample 7390011 | NCBI WGS metagenome assembly CAJDUA01 (sample SAMEA7055673, study PRJEB34461) | soil metagenome | biome: terrestrial ecosystem; feature: Peninsula; material: soil | place: Antarctica | collected 2016 | reverse complement strand
TGGGGACTACGACGAGATCATCGTCTCGACGCTGCGCGGCCGGATCTCGGGCTGGATGAAGCTCGATCTGCCGAGCAAGGCGCGAGCGTTGGGCTTGCCCGTCATTCACGTCGAGCCCGACGCTGTTGAAGCCTGTTTGCTCTCGCCGATGACGAGGCGCGACACGGTCGCGGCCGGCGTGTGACTGGTCGTAATCGCGACACCGGACCGCGGATCCGCGTGCTCGCTGGCGGTGCTCGTCCACAGGTAGATGCGGCGCGCGTTGACCGGTATGTGCACGCCGCACTTACACATACCCCCTCGCGGATATAGGTTCGCGACCCGTTTGTTGAGAACGACTAGTCTCAAGCTGGTTTGGAGGAGGCGAAAAACGTGTGCCTGGCAATCCCAGGACAAATAGTTGAGGTTGTTGACGAGCAGAATCGACTCGCTTGCGTCGATGTTGCCGGAGTGCGTCGCAACGTCAATATCGGCCTCCTTGACGCCGACGACGTCGGTGGCGTCGGTCCCGGCGATTGGGTCCTGATCCACGTCGGCTTCGCGCTCTCGAAGGTCGACGAGCAGGAGGCCGCCGCGACGCTGAGGCTGCTCGAGGGCATGGGCGAGGACTACGAGGCCGAGCTCGAGGAGCTTCGAGGAAGCCTGATCGAGTGAGGAGTAACAACAACTTCTCCTCGGCTCCGGCGCCGGAGGCGTCGTCCCTCTGTCGGGATGATCACTGCGTCACCTGTGGCGATGTTGCCGAGCCAATGGCGGTGGTCAGGATCGACGAGGTTCGCCAGCTCGCTCTGTGTGAAGACAACACGGGCGACCGCCACACCGTCGAGATCTTGCTGGTCCAACCCGTCGCCGAGGGCGACGAGCTCCTGGTTCATGCCGGCACTGCGATCGCTCACGACGCGGTGGTCGCGTGATGCGATTCGTCGACGAGTTTCGCGATCCCGATCTCGGCCGCGCGCTCGCGGGCGAGATCCTCTCCGCCGTTGATCCCGACCGGCATTACAAGCTGATGGAGGTCTGCGGCGGTCACACCCACTCGATCTACAAGTACGCGATCGACGAGGTCCTGCCCGACAACGTCGAACTCGTTCACGGCCCTGGATGTCCCGTCTGCGTGATCCCGATGGGCCGCGTCGACGACGGCATCGCGCTCGCCCGCGAAGAGGGAGTGATCCTCACCTGCTTCGGCGACATGATGCGCGTCCCCGGCTCCGAGGAAACGTTCATCGAGGCGAACGCAACCGGGGCCGACATCCGCATGGTCTACTCGCCACTCGACGCGCTGCGGATCGCTAAGGAGAACCCCGACCGCACCGTCGTCTTTTTCGCAATCGGCTTCGAGACGACAGCGCCGTCGACCGCGCTGACGCTGAAGCGGGCAAAGCTCGAGGGCGTCGACAACTTCCTCTGCATGTGCAGCCACGTGACGATCGTGCCACCGCTACGCGCCCTGCTCGAATCGCCCGACCTGCGCCTCGACGGCTTCATCGGCCCGGGCCACGTTTCGACGATCGTCGGCGTGCGCCCGTTCGAGTTCATCCCCGCTGACTACGGCAAGCCGTTGGTAACCGCCGGCTTCGAGCCGCTCGACATTCTGCAGTCGATCAAGATGATCCTCGAGCAGATTCGCGACGGTCGCTGCGAGGTCGAAAACCAATACAGCCGCGTCGTTCCCTACGACGGCAACATGGCGGCGCTCAAAGTAATGAGCGAGGTTTTCGAGCTACGCCCGCATTTCGAGTGGCGCGGGCTCGGCTTCATCTCGCAAAGCGCGCTCAAGCTCTCCGAGGCCTACGCCGACCTCGACGCCGAGCTTCGCTACGACGTCCCCGGTGTCCGCGTCGCAGACCCGAAGGCATGTCAGTGCGGCGAGGTGCTCAAGGGCGTGATCAAGCCCTGGGAGTGCAAGGTCTTCGGCACCGCATGTACCCCCGAGCACGCGATCGGCACCTGCATGGTCTCACCGGAGGGAGCCTGCGCTGCCTACTACAACTACGGCCGCTACGCCCACAGCGCCCGCACCGTGGAGGCAACGGTTTGACGCCGCGAACGCAACCGCCGGCATCCTCCGCTTCGCGTCCGGCGCCGACGGGGGCTACCAAGGCTGCGGGCCGCGAGCAGCGGATCCTCGACATCATCGAGAAGACCCGCTTGAAGCGCCCGCGGTTCAAGGACGAGCGTGTGACGATGGCCCACGGCGCCGGCGGCAAGGCGACGCAAACGCTGATCGAAGGCCTGTTCGCCCCGGCCTTCGGCTCCGAGGCGCTGATCGAGCTCGGCGACAGCGGAGTTATCGAGATCTCCCCAGACCCCGACACCCCTGGAGGCGAAGCCGAGGTGGTGGCGGGCATTGGTTTGGCAATGACAACCGACACCTTCGTTGTTCGCCCGCTTCAGTTTCCCGGCGGCTCGATTGGCAGTTTGGCGGTGAACGGGACCGTGAACGACCTCGCGGCCGCGGGCGCAAAGCCGCTCGCGATCACACTCGGGCTCGTGCTCGAAGAGGGCCTCGACGCCAGTGTCCTGCGGGCCGAGGTCGAGGCGATTGCCGCTGCGGCAGCCGCTGCCGAGGTCGAGGTAATCAGCGGCGACACCAAGGTCGTCGAGCGTGGTCACGCCGACGGCATGTACGTGAACACGAGCGGCCTCGGCCGCGTCGACTCGCGCGCCCAGCTCTCGACGCGTTCGATCGTGCCCGGCGACAAGGTTCTCGTTTCGGGGACGATCGGCGAGCACGGCACCGCGATCATGCTCATCCGCGGCGAGCTCGGCCTCGAGGCCGACGTCGTCTCCGACACGCGCTCGTTGTGGCCCGTGGCGGACGCGCTGATGGACGCGGCTGGCAGCTCGCTTCGCTGCATGCGCGACGCGACGCGCGGCGGCGTCGCCACAGTCTTGAACGAGCTCGCCCGGGCCTCAGGCGTAGGCATCAACGTCCGTGAGGCCGACGTGCCCGTGCGCCCCGATGTCACCGGCGCTTGCGAGCTGCTCGGGATCGACCCGATGTACGTCGCCAACGAGGGCGTGATGGTCGCCTTCGTTGCGCCCGAGGCAGCCGAGACCGCGCTCGCGGCGATGCGGGCGCTGCCCGGCCACGAGGCGGCCGTAGAGCTTGGAGAAGTACGGGCGGAGCCGCCCGGGATGGTGCTGGTGGAGACAGCGTTCGGCGGACGGCGGGTCATGGATCTGCTGGCCGGCGACCCGCTGCCGCGGATCTGTTGAACAACCGAGGAGAGGTAAGAAGATGGCCGCAACCGAGTTCGTAAAGGATCAAAACGCGACCGAGGCAGTTGAGGCGCACGTCCTTTGGATGACCACGGGCCTTTCGTGCGACGGCGACTCGGTGGCGATGACCTCGGCGGTCAATCCAAGCCTCGAGGACCTGATCGGTCAAGCGATCCCGGGGATGCCCAAGCTTCACATCCACCACCCCGTCCTCGCATATGAAAACGGCGACGAGTTCATCGAGTGGTGGTGGCGCGCCGAGCGTGGCGAGCTCGACCCGTTCGTGCTCTGCGTCGAGGGCTCGATCCCGAACGAGGCGCTCTCTGGCGAGGGCTATTGGGCCGCGATCGGTGACAACCCCGAGACGGGCCAGCCGATCACCACCAGCGAGTGGCTCGACCGACTCGCCCCGAAGGCCGCGGCAGTGGTCGCGATCGGCACCTGCGCGACCTACGGCGGCATCCCGGCGATGAAGAACAACCCGACCGGGGCGATGGGCGTCGCCGATCACCTCGGCTGGAGCTGGAAGTCGGCGGCCGGCCTGCCGATCGTCAACATCCCCGGCTGCCCGGCGCAGCCAGACAACATGACCGAGACCCTGCTCTACCTGGCGCTCCACCTCGCCGGGCGGGCGCCGGTGCCGGACCTCGACGAGCAGCTGCGCCCGCGCTGGCTCTTCGGGCGCACGGTGAGAGAGGGATGCAACCGCGCCGGCTTCGCTGAGCAGGGCGACTTCGCGACCGAGTACGGAGACGACCCGCGCTGTTTGGTCAAGCTCGGCTGCAAGGGACCTGTGGTCAAGTGCAACGTCCCGGTTCGTGGCTGGGTCGACGGCTACGGCGGCTGCCCCAACGTCGGTGGCATCTGCATGGCCTGCACGATGCCGGGCTTCCCCGACAAGTACATGCCGTTCATGGACGCCGACGCGGCGGGCGCGATGGCATCGAACCTGGAGAAGTTCACATTCGGGCCGTTGTTCCGTTACTTCCGTCACCGCAACATCAAGAACAAGTACGACGTCGAGCCCGAGTGGCGCAAGCCCGGCAACCGGCTCACCAGCGGTTATCAGCCGCGCAACTACTCGTAGACCGCGCACCTACACGTAAAGAGGAGAGATACAGATGGCAACAGTAGAAACACCGCGCGGCGACTCCAAGGTGATGGTCAAGGAGATGTCGTGGGATCCGATCACCCGGATCGTCGGCAGCCTCGGCATCCACACAGAGATCGACTTCACCAACCACGAGGTCCTGAAGTGCTACTCGACCTCGATGATCTTCAGAGTGAACCAGAACATGGCCTACGGGGTGAAGCCACCACCGCTCGGTGACCTCGCATTCAACTTGGCCGAGGCGGCGGACTACATGTTCGACCATGCGATCTTCAACGACTGCATGTGCAACGTGGACTTCTGCGAGCAGATGGTCGCGGAGACGAACCCGACGTTGCTGGCGAAGGCCGAGCAGGAGTTGGCTCCCAACGCCGACATCCACGGCTTCCGCACAATCGCCGACATCATGCGCTCGCTGAACCCGTTCACCGGCGAGTTCTACCTCGAGACGCTGCAGGTGGCGCGTTACACGCGTGAGATGTACTGCCTGTTTGGCGGCCGCCACACGCACCCCTCGACGATCATGCCGGGAGGCTGCAGCGCGCACATCACCCACCAGACGCTGACCGACTACTACGTGCGCCTGATGCGCTACATGGAGTACGCCAAGCGTTCGGTGCCGTTGCACGACGACCTCTACGACTTCTTCTTGAGGGAGCTGCCCGGCTACGACATGGTCGGCTACCGCGAGACGGACCTCGTCTGCTGGGGCGCGTTCGACGATCCCGACTACGTCGACTACGACTACAAGACGATGGACGAGTGGGGCAACAAGCGCTACATCACCCCCGGCGTCGCCTTCGGCGGCGAGCTGATCTCGACCGACCTCGTCGAGATCAACCTGATGATCCGGATACTGCTCGGCTCCTCGTACTTCGACGACTGGACGGAGACCGAGAAGCCGTTCGTAACCCAGGACCCGCTCGGCAACGCGGTCGACCCCCGTCACCCGTGGAACAAGGTGACGATCCCGAGGCCGCAGAAGCGCGACTTCACCGACAAGTACAGCTGGGTCGTCTCGCCGCGCATGTACGACCAGCGAAACGACAAGTACGTGGCCTGCGACACCGGCGGCGGCCCGTTCGCGCGCCAGTGGTGCACCGCGAAGGCCGGCCTCGTCGACTTCGGTTACGCGAAGGCGACCGGGCACTCGATCCAGATGGTGCTGCCGAAGACGCCGACCTCTCCCGAGACGGAGATGGAGTGGCACGTGCCGGAGAAGTCGAACGCGATCGAACGCGATCGCGCTCGCTCCTATCACCAGGCATATTCGGCGCTGATCGCGCTGCATTGCCTCGAGCGCGCCTTCGTCGAGGTGCGCGCCGGGCGGACCAAGAGCTGGCGGGACTTCAAGGTCCCGCAGGACGCGGTCAGCGTCGGTTTCCACGAGGCAGCGCGCGGCGTGCTCTCACACCACATGGTGATCGAGGGTGGCAAGGTCGCCAACTACCAGCCCTACCCGCCAACGCCGTGGAACGCCAGCACTCGCGACGTCTACGGAACTCCAGGCCCCTACGAGGACGCGGTGCAGAACACCCCGATCTTCGAAGAGAACGACCCGGAGAATTTCAAGGGCGTCGACATCATGAGGGCGGTGCGGAGCTTCGATCCGTGTTTGCCCTGCGGTGTCCACATGTACACCGGCGGTGGCAAGGTGCGGAAGGTTCAGCACACCCCCACCGGGATGTGCTGAGCGAGCCGGCAGGGGCGGCAGTGGACAGCGTGCAAGACGGGGGTCTCGCCCAGAATGGGGCGAGACCCGGGCGCTCATCGCCCGACGAGCTGATCGAGCGAGTGCAGCGGTTGACCGCTGCGCTCGACGAGGTCGCAGACCCGGTCGCGCGCGAGCGCACCGAGGAGCTCGTCAGCGCCGTGATCGAGCTCTACGGCCAAGGTCTCGAGCAGATCTTCGCGGTCGTCGATTCAGAGCCCGACGCGGGGCCGCTGCGCGAACGGCTTCAGGGCGATGGCGTGATCGCGAGTCTGATGTTGATCCACGACCTCTATTCGGTCTCGCTCGAGGAGCGGGTGGTGGAGGCCCTCGACAGCGTCCGGCCCTATATGGAGTCACACGGCGGTGACGTCGAATTGCTCGGAGTCGAGCAGGGAATCGCGCGGATCCGCCTCGAGGGCAGCTGCAAGACGTGTCCGGCTTCGCAGTCGACGCTCGAGCTCGCGATCAAGAGCGCGCTCGACGAGGCGGCGCCCGATCTCGAAGGCCTTCTGGTCGAAGGCCCGGCCACCGAAGTGGCGCAACCCGCGAACCCCGATGCGATGGAGCTGCCTGTGATCCAGGTCGCCCCGGCCGCGTCGCAGCGTGAGCCGGCATGGTTCTCGCTGCCGGCTGTTGCCGTCCTTGGCGAGGGCGAGCTCACCGGGGCCGAGATCGAAGGCGTTTCGCTCGTCGTCGGACGGGTCGAGGGCAGCTTGCTCGCCTTCCGCGACGCCTGCCCGAGCTGTGGCTCCGAGATCACGGGGGGCGAGCTCGTTGAAGGCACGCTCTCCTGTCCGAGTTGCGAGCGCCGTTACTTCCTTCCGCGCGCCGGGCGGTCGCTGGACGACGAGCGCATTTTGCTCGAGCCGGTTCCGCTACTCGAAGGCGCCACCGGGCCGAAGGTCGCGCTCATCGTCGCGTGAGCGATCCGCTGGACGCTAAGGCCGCTGCGCGCCGCCAGGCCGACCTAGTTTCGAGCCTACGGCGGTTCTCGCGACCTGGCGCGGCTGGTGCCGGTGGCGGCGCTCGCACCGCGGGCGGTGCGATCAACGCCGCCAACGGCGGCGGCCGCTTTGGCTCAGGCGCGAGTGCACTGGAAGAGCACTGCGACCTCTGCGGCAACGTCATCCCCGCCGAGCACCGCCACATGCTGCAGTTGGCGGAGCGCCAGATTCTCTGCACCTGTGAGAGCTGCCTCGCGATTCGCGGCGGCGACGCCGACATGCGCCCGACCGGCACCCGGACGCTGTGGCTCGAAGGCTTCGAGGTGCCCGACGAAATCTGGGCCTCCTTCGGAATCCCGGTCGGCCTCGCCTTCTTCTTTCACTCGAGCGTCGCCGGCGAGACGGTCGCCATGTACCCGAGCCCGGCTGGAGCGACCGAGTGCGAGCTCGACCTCGACGCCTGGGCGGCCTTGCGACTGGCAAATCCATTTCTAGGCTCGCTCGAGCCCGACGCCGAGGCGCTGATCGTCAACCGCATGGGCGAGCCCCACCAGCACGTGATCGCCCCGATCGACGAGTGCTACCGCCTCGTGGGCGCCGTCAAGGTGGCCTGGGAGGGAATCTCAGGAGGCGACGGCCCGGAGCGCGCGATCGCCGGCTTCTTCGACGAGCTGCGCGAGCGCTCGGCGTGAGCCTCGACTCCGGCCCCGGGGAGGGCAACGGCAACGGCGCAGCGGCGGCAGCCGCGCCCGTGAGTGAACCGGTTCGCCCCGAGAATCCCGAACCGGAGATCGAGATCCTCTCGGTCGAGGCGGTGGCGCGGGTGATGGCGCCGACGCTGAACTTTCGCATCCGCGTCGACGAGCCCTCGAAGAGGCCGATCTTCATGATCGCTCTCAGCGCCGTGATCACGGTTGAGCCCTCGAAGCGATCCTATGACGACGCGACCCGAGCGAAGCTGATCGAGCTCTTCGGCGAGCCCGAGCGCTGGGCTACGACCACGGTGAACTTTCGCTGGACGGCGTTCGACACGCTGGTGCCGGCATTCACCGAGAGCACCGAGATCGAGGTTGCGATCCCGTGCACGTACGACCTCGAGGTCGCGGCGACCAAGTACTTCTACGGGCTCACCGACGGTCACGCCCCGGTGCGCTTTCACTTCAGCGGGCGGATCTACTACGACGCCGGCGAGGGCCGCCTTCAATACGTGCAAGTGCCGTGGGATTGCTCGGTTCGCTTTTCGATGCCGGTCGAGGCATGGCAGGGCGCGATCGCTCAGGCCTACCCATTTCGCGGCTGGGTACCGCTCGACACCTCGACGATCGATCGCCTGCAGCAGCTCAAGGTCGATCGCGGCCTGCCGACCTTCGACGCCGCCGTCGATCAGCTCCTCGCCGATAACGGTGACATCACGGACGATCTCGGTGGCGCCGGGAGCTCTGAAAACGGGTGACAGAGCAACTCGAGGCGCTCGTCTCCTCGCTTCTCTATGAGGGTTACGCCCTCTATCCGTACACGCCGGGGGCGACCAAGAACGCGACGCCGACGCCGTTCGGGATCGTCTACCCACCCGCATATGCCGAGCTCAATGCTTCCACCCACGATCACCTGCGCCTCGAATGCGTGCTCGAGGTGACTGGCGAGGCGAACGTGGCCGCCACGTTCAGCTTCCTACAGGCCTTGGGCGAGCGCCACAAGGCCACCGAGCGCAAGGTCGAGCTGGCGCCGATGCCGCTGGCCGAACTCGCCGCCGAGGGCGCTGCGGCCGAGTTTGAGTTTGCTGGAGAGCGAACGATGCGTGGGCGCGTGCGCATGCGCGGCGAGTCGCTCGGCGACGGGCTCTTTCGCGTTCGCGCCTGTATCCACAACACGACCGAGCTCGAGCCGGATGAGGCGACGGCGATGCAACGTCCCGACGCTCTCGTCGCCAGCCTGCTCTCGACCCATGTAGTCGTCGAGACGAGCGGCGGCAAGTTCGTCTCGCCTCTCGAGCGCGACGGCGCTGCCGGGGCCGCAGTCACAGCTTCGGCCAGCCTCAACACCTTCCCGGTCTTGGCTTCACCCGACGATGACGCGGTCCTCGGCGCCGCAATCGTGCTCCCGGATCACCCGCAGATCGCCCCCCAGAGCCTTGGCAACCTCTTCGACAACACCGAGATCGAGGAGGCGCTCGTGCTCCACGTACAGGCGCTCTCGGACTCCGAGCGCGAGGCGATCGCCGATCAGGATCCGGCTGTCCGCGAGATGATCGAGCGCGCCGCCGCGGCAACGCCCGAGGACGTGTTCTCGCTGCACGGGTTGATGCAGCCGACTCAGCCAACCGATCCGGCGTTGCCGCTGGAGCCACTCGCAGCACCCGATGTGCCGCAATGGCGCGAGCCCGGGATGCCGTTGCCGCCCGATCCGGGCCCCGACGCCGAGCCCGGTCACCCGAACCCGGGCGAGCAGACGCTCGAGCTCGAGGGCCAAACATTTCGCAAGGGTGCCAAGGTGATCCTGCGACCGGGAACCGAGCGCGATGTGCTCGACCGCATTCTCGACGGGCGTACGGCGACGATCGAGCGGCTCTACATCGACTATGAAGACGGCGCCCACATCGCCGTCACGGTCGACGACGACCCGGCGCAGGAGCTCTTTCGCGAAACTGGCAGGTACTTGTTCTTCAGGGCCACAGAAGTGGAGGCGTTGAGCGATGACTGATGCACCGCCACGAGTCCGTCAAATCCTCGTCGCCGGGATCGGCAACGCCTGGATGGCCGATGACGGTTTCGGCGGTCACGTCGCCAAGCGCCTCGAAGAGCGCGAGCTGCCGCCTGGAGTCGCCGTCTTCGACTTCGGCATCGGCGGCCTCGACCTCGCCTACGAGGTTATGAAGGGCTACGACGCCCTCGTCCTCGTCGACGTCAGCCGCCAGGGCGGCGAGCCCGGCACGCTTTATGTGATCGAGCCCGATCCGGAGGAGATCAAGCCGATCTCAGACGGCGAAGTGATCAGCCCGCACGGGATGGACCCGAAGACGGTGCTGCGCTTCGTCAAGACCGTCAACGGCTGGCCCGGCAAGGTGGTGATCGTCGCTTGCGAGCCCTCGCAGGTCGAGGACATGGGGCTCGAGCTCTCCCAGGTTGTCTCCGACGCGGTCGAGCGCGCCGCCGATCTTGTCGTCGAGACCTGCCGGGAGCTGCAATCCGACGAGGCCTACGTCGACGACCCGACCCCGGCGGGCTCGAGCTAGACCGCCATGCATGAGCTCTCGGTTGCAAGCGCGATCGTCGACACCGCCCTCCGCCACGCCAAGGGGCGCAAGGTGACCGCGGTGACGGTGAGGCTCGGCAGCCTGCGCCAGGTCGTGCCCGACTCGCTCTCGTTCTATTTCGAGATCGTCGCGCGCGACACGCTCTGCAATCGGGCGGCGTTGGAGATTGACCACGTCGCGGCCCTGATGTGGTGTCAGGCCTGTGGCCAGGAGTGGGACCCTGCGCCGCCGCCGATTGCCGGCCACGAGCAGGATTCGATGCCCGCGGGCGAGCCGGTTTTGCCGGTCTTTCGCTGCCCCGCGTGCGAGGCGGCCGGTGCCCAGGTCGTCCACGGCGACGAGCTCGAGGTTGAATCGATTGAAGTTTCAGACAGCCCCGATAGGGAGGAGCAGCAATGCATCGCACCAGGGTGAGGGTCGCCGAGGACGCGCTCGACGCGAACGAGACGATCGCGCAGACAAACCGCGCCGACTTCGACCGCGCCGGGGTCAAGGTCGTGAATCTGATGAGCGCTCCGGGGGCCGGCAAGACGACGCTGTTGGAACGATCGCTGGGCGATCTCGGCGAGGTTCGGCCGGGAGTCCTCGAAGGCGATGTCCAAGGCTCGATGGATGCCGATCGAATCGCCCATCTGCATGTGCCGGTGACTCAGCTCAACACCGATCCGAGCTTCGGCGGCGAGTGCCATCTCGACGCGAACATGGTGCGTTCGGCGCTGCCTTCGGTGCCGCTGGACGAGATCGACCTGTTGCTGGTGGAGAACGTCGGCAACCTCGTCTGCCCGGCTGAGTTCAAGATCGGCGAGGACGCTCGGGTGATGGTTTGCTCGGTGACCGAAGGCGAGGACAAGCCGCTCAAGTACCCGCTGATGTTTCGTACTTGCGAACTCGTCATCGTCAACAAGGTCGACCTGCTCGAGCACATCGATTTCGAGCTCGAGCGGCTGCTCGAGAACATCGACACGGTCAACCCCGGCGTCGCGACGATGCTGACTAGCGCTCGCACCGGCGAGGGCGTCGATGCCTGGCGCGAGTGGCTCATCGCCGTCGGGTCACGGAGCCCGGCTGCGGTCTGACGGACAGCTACCGTTGAGGGCATGACCCCGCTCGGTACCGCGAGCGAGCCGAACACCCGAATCGACGAGCTCCTGCGTCGGCGCGACGAGGCCAACCGCAGCCTCTTCGAATCCGAGTCGCAGCGAATCGCTCAATGCTGTCATTCGATGGCCGAGCGCTTTGCACGGGGCGGCAAGCTCGTCGCGCTCGGCGGCAGCCCGGCGGCGCGCTCCGACGCTCGCCATGTCGCGGTTGAGTTCGTCCATCCGGTGATTGTCGGCAAGCGGGCGCTGCCGGCGATCGCGCTAACGGCGGAGGGCGGCGATCTCGCCGGCCAAGCTGCAGCCGTGATCGAGCCTGACGATGTCGTCATCGCTTTCGGCCTCGGGGATTCTGGCGGCGAGCAGGCCAGGCGAGCGCTTGCTCTCGCAGCCGAGCGCGAGGCGTTGACCATCGCCTTCGAGTCCGGCACATCCGATTGGCCGTTCGAGCCAGTCGCAGACGATCCATTCGTGCGCCAGGAGGTGATCGAAACGCTCTACCACGTGCTCTGGGAGCTCGTCCATGTCTTCTTCGATCAGCGTGGCCTGCTCGAAGGTCGTGCAGCGAAGCAGGTCCACGATGCCGGCGCTTCAAGCTTTCTCTATCCCTTCCTCGGCGAGTCGCAGACCGACCTCGACGCGGTGCTCGCCGACGTGCGCGCCTCGGTCGAGCTCAAGTCGCAGGAGATCGGCGAGCTTCGCCGCCAGACGCTGGACGACAATCGCCACGTCTTGCTCGCCGCTGCGGCCGAGCTGCGCCGCTGCTTCGATGCCGGCGCGAAGCTGTTGGCGCTCGGTAACGGCGGATCCGCAACGGACGCGATGGACTTGGTGGCTGACCTTCGATATCCGCCGCAACAACTGCCAGCAGAACAAAGACCCGCAAAACAAATGCCCGCCACCTCCTCGGCTTCGCCTCCGGGGGTGTCGGGGTCTGCGGCTTGGCCTTCCAGGCGGGCGATCGACCTGACCGAGGACACGGGGATCATCACCGCGGTCGCAAACGACATCGGCACCGAGGAGATCTTCCAGCGCCAGGTGATCGCCTACGGGCGCGAAGGCGATGCGCTCGTCGCGCTTTCGACCAGCGGCAACTCCGAGAACGTGATTGCCGCACTTGCGGAGGCTCGAGGCCGTGGCATGATCACGATCGCGATGGTCGGCTACGACGGTGGCCGGGTTGCCGGCGAGGCGCTCGCCGACCACGTCGTCGTCACCCACTCGCAGAACATCCCGCGGATCCAGGAAGCGCAGGCCAGCGCCTATCACGTGTTGCGCGAGCTGATCGAGCTTGAACCCACGGAGCTGGCCCAGCCGGGTCGGTGAGCAGCGCACGCTGATGGCGAGCACGTCGGCCGCGCGGCGGCGAGTTCGCGTTCGGGTCAGCGGCGTCGTCCAAGGAGTCGGATTTCGCCCCCACGTGTTCCGGCTCGCGACCGAGCTCGAGCTCGGCGGTTTCGTTCTCAACGACGAGCGAGGCGTGCTGTTGGAGGCTGAAGGCGAAGCCGCGGCGTTGGAGCGCTTCATCGAGCGTCTGCGCAGCGAGGCGCCGCCTCTGGCGACGATTGAAGCCCTCGACGAGCAGACGGCCGAGCCCAACGGCGAGCAGGTGTTTCGAATAGTTGCGTCGAAACGCTCAGGCGGCGCCGACGCCCTGATCTCACCCGACACGGCGACCTGTGCCGAGTGCCTGGCCGAGGTGCTCGACCCGGCCAACCGCCGTCATCGGTATCCGTTCACCAACTGCACCAACTGCGGGCCACGGCTGACGATCGTTCGCGGCGTGCCCTACGACAGGCGGCTGACGACGATGGCCGAGTTCGAGATGTGCGCTGCTTGCCTCGCCGAGTACGAGGACCCGACGGATCGCCGCTTTCACGCCCAGCCGAATGCGTGTGCGCGGTGCGGGCCACAGGCTCGGCTGATCGATCGGGAGGAGGGGCGACTGGACAGCGGAGATGCAGTCGCAGCCGCCGCCCGTTTGCTGATCGAGGGCCGGATCGTTGCGGTCAAGGGCATCGGCGGGTATCACCTAGCCTGCCGCGCTGATGACGCGGCCGCGGTGGCGCGGCTACGGGCGAGAAAGCACCGCGACGAGAAGCCGCTCGCGCTGTTGGTCGCCGCCGTCGACGCAGCCCGGGCGCTGATCGAGCTGACGCCGGCCGAGCAGGTGCTGCTCGAGGGCCGCGAGCGCCCGATCGTGATCGCCCGGCGCCGGCGCGGTGCGCCGATCGCCGACGAGGTGGCACCGCGCTCGGCCGACCTCGGTGTGATGCTTGCCTACTCACCGCTTCACTATCTGATCGCCGCCGATGCGGGCCTGCCGCTCGTGCTGACCTCGGGCAATCGCTCCGACGAGCCGATCGCCTACGACGACGCAGACGCGCTCACTCGGCTCGCCGAGGTCGCCGACGCCTTCCTGGTCCACGACCGTCCAATCGAGACTCGCGTCGACGACTCAGTCGTGCGCGCGCTGGCGCCGGAGATCCGCAAGGCGCCGCTGCTGATCCGGCGATCGCGCGGGTATGCGCCGCAGAGCCTCGAGCTTCCGGTGGACGCGGCACGGTCGATCGTCGCCTGCGGTGCCGAGCTCAAGAACACTTTCTGCCTCGCCAAGGGCACTCGCGCCTGGGTCGGCCATCACATCGGCGACCTCAAGAACTGGGAAACGCTGGAGTCGTTTCGCAGCGGCATCGCTCATTTCGAGCGCCTGTTCGCGGTCGAGCCCGAGATCGTCGCCCACGACCTCCATCCCGACTATCTCTCGAGCGTTTACGCGCTCGAGCGCGAGGAGGTCGCCGAGAAGATCGCGGTGCAACACCATCACGCCCACCTTGCCGCCTGCCTCGCCGAGCATGGGAGCCGCGAGGCGGCGGTGGGGGCGATCTTCGATGGCGCCGGGCTCGGTCCCGATGGCACCGTTTGGGGAGGCGAGATCCTCACCGGCGATCTCGGGGGGTACGAGCGCGCCGGGTTGCTGTTTCCGGTGCGGCTGCCCGGCGGCGACGCGGCGACGCGCGAGCCCTGGCGCATGGCCTGCTCGTGGCTTTGCGTAACAACCGGCGACGAACGCCCCGAGGTCCCGCCGGCGCTTCGCGGCGAAGTCGCGGATGAAGCCTGGGATGCGGTTTGCCAGCTCGTCGGGAGCGGCCTGAACTCGCCGCTGACGACGAGCGTCGGCAGGCTCTTCGACGCGGTCGCGGCGATCGCAGGGGTCCGCGCCCGAGTCAGTCACGAGGGCCAGGGAGCGACCGAGCTCGAGGGCCTCGCCGACCTGGGCGAGCGCAACGCCTACCCAATGGGCCTGATCGGCGGCAGCGAGCCGACGATCATCGATGCGCGCGAGACGTTCGCGGCGCTCGTCGGCGACCTCGCCGCGGGGGTGCCGACCGCTCTCGTCAGCGCTCGCTTTCACAACGCGCTGGCGACGGCGACCGCCGCCGCCTGCGCCCAGGCAGCCACCGACTCAGGACTCGACCGGGTGGTCCTCAGCGGCGGCGTCTTTCAGAACCGCATTCTCGTCGAACGCACCACGCTCGAGCTCCGCCAGGCAGGCCTCGAGGTGCTGCTCCCCGAGCGCCTCCCACCCAACGACGGCGCCATCTCCTTCGGCCAAGCGGCGATCGCCGCTGCTCGCAGCTCCTGCGGCTGATCAGTCAGCGTTGTGGGGGTGGTCGTGCGCGGTGTTATCTGAGTGCTCGAGGCCCTCCTGGTGGACGTGCGGATGCGAGTGGGTCACGTCTTCGTGGCTGTGCTCGTGTGAGTGCTCGACGTGGTCATGCTCGTGATCGTCGTGGGCGTGCGAGTGCGGCTCGCCGTCGTGCTCGTGGTCGTGGCTGTGCGGTCGCTCGTGCTCATGCTCCGCTTTGATTCCGTGATCGCTCATTGGGCCTCCTCGCCTTCTAGGGTTAGGACTCCTGCAGTTTGGCCGACCAGCGTTCTTCGATCCGCCCGAAGCGCCAGACGGCCAGTGCGATCGCCCAAATCAGCACGAACAGCGCGCCGATCGCGTAGCCAACGTGGTTGAGGTCGATGCCCAAGACGAAGTCCCAGACGCCGCCGGTCAGGTTGAGCTTCTCGGATAACACCGCGATCAGCTCGATCGCCCCGACGATGAGCGCCACCGCGACCGAGAGCCCGGTGATTGTGATGTTGTAGAAGACCTTTCGGACCGGCTTGGCGAACGCCCAGCCATAGGCAACGTTCATGAACGCTCCGTCGATCGTGTCCAGCAAAGACATGCCGGCGGCGAACAGGATCGGTAGACACAAAATCGCGTAAAACGGGACTCCGGCCGCGGACGCCGCGGTGCCCGCCGTCGCCAGCAGCGCGACCTCGGTCGCGGTGTCGAAGCCGAGACCGAACAGCAGACCCAGGGGATACATGTGCCACGGCTTCTTGATCGCCCGTGTGGCGCGACCATAGAAGCGGTTCATGAACCCGCGCGAGTTCAGCTGCTCCTCGAGCTGGCGCTCGTCGTACTCGCCGTGTCGCATGCGCAGGAAGACCCGGACGATCCCAACCAGAATGAAGAAGTTCAGTACCCCGATCGCCAGCAAGAAGAAACCCGACACACCTGGACCGATGAGGCCGGTCGTCTGCTGCAAGGCAGAGCTGTCGTTGTCGACGGCGCCACTCAACCCGCGGATCCCGAGAGCGAGCAGCGCCGCCAGGGCGAAGACGACCGTCGAGTGCCCCAGGGAGAAGAAGAAGCCGACGCTGAGCGGGCGCTGACCCTCTGCCATCAGCTTGCGTGTGACGTTGTCGATCGCCCCGATGTGATCAGCGTCGAAGGCGTGTCGCATGCCGAGTGTGTACGCAGTGATTCCCAGGCCCAAGCCAAAAACCGCCCCGCTGCCCAGGCGCACCTCCTGTGGCACGACGAGTGCGAGCAAAACCAAGAAGCCGACGACATGCAGCCCCAAGATCACGGCCCCGATAGATGCGGCCCGCCGCCACTCCTGTGGTGTCAGGGCGCCCTTCATGCGGTTCCAGCGAGAGGCCCCGGCCGGCGCGACAGAGTCAGCGGTCATCGGACGGTCAACGCTGAGCGTCGCGCCTGTGGCCTGGCGCGCTGGCAATCAGCGCAGATGCCAACGATCGGGAAGTGGGCAAAGCCGGCCTCGAAGCCGAAGCTGTCGCGTACCGCCTTGCGCACCGGTCGCAGCTCTTCCTCACTCGCCTCGCGGCGGGCGCCGCAGAGATCGCAGACGATGAAGCCGACGACGAGCGTGCCGGCCAGGGCGTACAGGCCGGCGCCGTGGCCGAGGTGGGCGTGACGGACGAGGCCGATCGCCTCGAGGCGATCGAGGTTTCGGTAGACCGAAGCGACGTCAGAGGTGCCCATCATCTCGGCGATCTCGTCGGCGCTGGCAGGCCCTTCGGCGTCGAACAACGCCTCGATCAGCAACCGCCGCGCCGAGGTGACCCGCATCCCCTGCTCGCGAATCGCGGCAACCGCTTCCGCGACGTGGGAGGTGAGCACGGGCGGGCAGGCGTGGGTGCTCGTCACAGTCAGTGTTTCGCAGTTGCAATCAAATCGCAGTAACCCTATGTCTGCGATAGACCGATTGTCAAGAGGGCGGGCGCGACTTCTCTACGCAAGCATGCTGGTGGGCGGGGGGATGATCCACAGTCGCTCGGCGTAGCCGACGACCGTTGCCGGATCGAGTTCAGCGACCGTTTCGGCGCCGCGTTTCTCGAGCTCGTCGGCGAGCTCTTTCCAGGCGCGCGCAACCGGGCGGATGCGCTGGGTCGGCCCGAAGCTGGTCAGCTCGGCGAGCTGCTCACCGTGAGTCCGCGCCGCCGCGGCGCCGACTTCGCCAAAAGCGCACTTCGCCTCATTGACAGGGATCACCTTCGCGAGCGCGCGCCTCGCCATCTCCTCGGGCGTTTCGCTCACGCCCTCACGCCACGCTTCGCGCCGGCGGCGCATCGGAGCCTGCGGCTCGCGCCGCCGCTGGCAGCACGCCCACTTCCACATCCGGCGCCGCCTCGACCAAGCTCATCGCGCGCTCGGCCAAAGCGGTGATCGTCAGCGACGGGTTGACGCCAGGATTGGCCGGTACCGCAGCGCCATCGGTGATCAGCAGGTTCTCGTAGCCGAAAAC
>CAJDUA010000043.1_pt1 | contig 18216 bp, 17 predicted proteins | sample 7390011 | NCBI WGS metagenome assembly CAJDUA01 (sample SAMEA7055673, study PRJEB34461) | soil metagenome | biome: terrestrial ecosystem; feature: Peninsula; material: soil | place: Antarctica | collected 2016 | reverse complement strand
AAAGCTGCGGCGGCAAGATGCGACGAGTGCCCGAGGTGATCGACACCTGGTACGACTCGGGCTCGATGCCGTTCGCTCAGTTCCATTACCCGTTCGAGGGTGAGGAGCAGTTCAGGCAGCGCTTTCCGGCCGATTACATCTGCGAAGCCCAGGATCAAACCCGCGGCTGGTTCTACTCGCAGCTTGCGATCTCGACGCTGATCTTCGACCAGTCGGACTTTCGCAACTGCGTCTGTCTCGGTCTCATCCTCGACTCCGAAGGCCAGAAGATGTCGAAGTCCAAGGGCAACGTCGTCGACCCCTGGTCGGTGCTCGACACCCATGGCGCCGATGCCTTTCGCTGGTACTACCTGAGCACGCAGCAACCCTGGGCCGGCTACCGCTTCTCTGCTGAGACGGTCGGCGAGTCGGTGCGCCAGTTCATGCTGACGCTGTGGAACACGTACTCGTTCTGGGTGCTGTACGCGAACGCGGAGGGCTTGACTCGTGGTGACGTTGCGCCACTTGTGTCGGCGTCCGAGGATCTCGACAAATGGGCCCTGTCACGCCTACAGGGCCTAACTCGCGCGGTCATCGAAAGCATGGACAACTACGATTGCACCGCAGCCGGCCAGGCAATCGCCGAGTATGTCGACGAACTGTCGAACTGGTACGTGCGGCTCAACCGCAGGCGCTTTTGGTCTGGCGACATGGGCGCGTTTCAGACGTTGCGCCACTGCTTGGTCGAGGTCTCGAAGTTGCTCGCCCCCTTCACTCCGTTCATTGCCGACGAGATCTACGGCAACTTGGCCGGCGACGCCGACTCCGTTCACCTTTGCGACTTTCCCGAGGCCAATGCTGAGCTCGAGAACGGTGAGCTCGAAGCTGGTGTCGAAGCCGCCATGCGCGCGATCGAACTCGGACGCGCGGCTCGCTCCCAGGCAAAGGTGAAGATGCGCCAGCCACTACGAAAAGCGGTGATCGTCGCCACCGAGACAGAGCGCGCCGAGATTGAGCGGCTGGCGGAGATCGTTGCCACCGAGCTCAACGTCAAGCAGCTCGAGTTCGTTTCAGAAGAAGGGGAGCTGGTCGCATACCGGGTCAAGCCCAACTACCGCACAATGGGGCCGCGCTTCGGCAAGGCGATGCCACAGGCCGCAGCGGCAGTCGAGTCACTGGACCCCGACCACGCCGCCGAGGCGATTCGCGGAGACCGTCGAATCGGCGTCAGCATCGACGGTCACGACCATGCGCTCGAGCCCGACGACATGACGCTGGTGATGCAGCCCCTCGACGGCTACGAAGTTGAGGCGGAAGCCGGGCGCGCGGTAGCCCTCGCGCTCGATCTCGACGACGAGCTGCGTCGCGAAGGCCAGGCGCGCGAGATCGTCCATGCGGTTCAGAACGCTCGCAAGCAGTCCGGGCTCGCGGTGACCGATCGGATTTCGCTGACGCTTGGCGGCGCCGTTTCACTGCTCGAATCGGCGCGCGCGCACGAGGAGTACATCGCCGGCGAGGTCCTGGCAACGACGGTTGCCTACGGAGAAGTCACCGACGCCGTGGCCGAGATCGATGGCGCCGAGTTGCAGATCGCGGTCGAGCCCGTCTAGCAGACTAATCGGCTACTGAGGCGCCGGCGCCGGCCGGAGCTTGAGCGCGGCTAGCGCAGCGCTTACTCGACCGTGAGCTTCAGCTTCATGTCCTCGGCGTGAATCGAGCAGATCAGCTTGTACGTGCCGACCTTCTTGAACTTCTTGGTGAAGTTGACTCCCTGTTGATCGGTGATGCCTGAGGAGAAACCTCCGCCGGGGCCCCTTTTCTTGACGACATCGTGCTTACTGTCGCCGACCCAGTTGAACTTGACCTTGGTGCCTGACGCGATCGTCTTACTCGACGGCGAGAAGAAATTGTCGCCCACGGCAATCGTCGTCGAGCCACGGGCGAGAGCGCCTGGGGCAAACGCAGATGCGAGGACGAGGGTCGCAACCAAGGCGGCGGCGATTGCGGCTCTCGTTCGGGTCATCAGGAGACCAGGGCCGGCTCGAGCTCGGCTTCCAAACGCTTCTTCGGCAGAGCGCCGACGATGCGCTTCGCCTCGGCACCGTCGCGAAACAGGATCAGGGTCGGGATCGAGAGGACCTCGTAGCGCGCGGCGGTCTGCTGGTTGTCATCGACGTTGAGGCTGAGGATCGTGAGATCGTCGCGGTCACTGGCCATCTCCTCGAGGATCGGATGCACGACGCGGCAGGGCCCGCACCAGGGGGCCCAAAAGTCAACCAAGACCGGCGAGTCGGACTCCAGCACGTCAGCCTGGAAAGTCGCGTCGGTCACGTCGGGGAGCTTGCCTGTCACGTCGGTCTCCTAACCCATCGTCTGCTTGGTAATAGCGGTCAGTCCAGCAACTGGCCGAGACGTTACTTCACAAAGTATAGTATCGGCTTGCGCAGAGTCTTTGCTCCGTCTCGACTATATGCGCCGAGGCGGACCGTCACGTCGCCGGGGCGGATTTTGATCATGAACCCGCCGCTCCATGCGCATTAGCGGCACCCGTACGGCAGCCTCCCAAACGATCGCTCCACTCATCTTCGACTCGCCCACGCGGCGATCGTGAAAGACGATCGGCACCTCGACGACGCGAAAGCCGGCGCAGACGGCGCGATAGGTCGTCTCGACCTGAAACGCGTAGCCGATCGAGGCGACCGTCTCCAGGTTGATGCGCTCGAGCACCGCTCGACGGTAGACCTTGAAGCCACCGGTCAAGTCGCGGACCTCAACGCCGAGGATTGCGCGAGCGTAAGCGCTCCCGCCGCGGCTGATCAATCGCCTCGTCGGCCCCCACTCGGCCACCCCCCCGCCCTCGACGTAGCGCGAGCCGAGGACGAGGTCGGCATCGTCGCTGGCGGCGATCAAGCGCGCCAGGTCGGCGGGATCGTGCGAGAAGTCGGCGTCCATCTGCGCCACCAGCTCGGCGCCACCGTCTAGCGCGCGGCGAAACCCGGCAGCATAGGCGGGGCCGATGCCCTCCTTGCGCGGGCGATGCAAAATCTCAACTTCGTCGTGGACTCGCGCCAGGCCGTCGGCAACCTGGCCCGTGCCGTCTGGTGAGTCGTCGTCGACCAACAACAAGCGGCTCTCCCCGGCAGGAAGATACTGGCGCGCCGAAGCGACGATGCGCTCGACGTTCTCGGCCTCGTTGTAGGTGGGCAAGACGAGCCACACTCGCGCGGTCGGGGGCACGCCGGAGAATCTAGAGTGACCCGATGCGTAACGCGGAGATCGCAGAGGCGATGTTGGAGCTCGCGACCTTGTATGAGCTCGACGGGGCGAACCGCTACCGCGTGATCGCCTACAAGGAGGCGGCTCGCGTCATCCGCCAGAGCCCGGTTTCGGTCGCAGAGCTGGCGCAGGCCGGGCGCGCAACCGAGCTCGCGGGAATCGGCGACACGCTGCAGACGAAGATCGTCGACCTCGTCGAGACCGGCCAGATCCCCGCGGCGGAGAAGCTCAAGGCAAAGTTCCCGCCGTCGCTGATCGAGGTGACGCGGATTCCGGGATTGGGCTCGAAAACCGTGCGCCGCCTCTATGACGAGCTCGGGGTCTCCAGTCTCGAGGACCTGCGCGAGGCGGCCGCGACCGAGAAGATCCGGGGGCTGAAGGGCCTCGGGGCCAAGGTCGAGGACAACGTGATCGAGGCACTGTCCAAGCTCGGCGATAAAGGCCCCGCCGAACGCCTGCTGCTTTCCGAAGTCCTGCCGGTGGCCGAGGAGCTCGCCGCAGCGCTGCGCGAACACCCGGCCAGCGACGCGGTCGAGGTCGCGGGCTCAGCGCGCCGCCGGGCCGAGACCTGCAAGGACATCGACCTGATCGCGACCGCGAGCGACCCGAAGGCGCTGTCGGTTGCGCTGACAGAGCATGTGCTCGCGGCGCAGTCGGGCACTGCCGGTGTATCGGGCACTCGAATCACGACGCATAACGGGATCTCGGTCGACCTGCGCATCGTCGAGCCCGACGCGTACGGCAACCTGCTTCAGCACTTCACAGGCTCGGCCCAACACAACGTCGACCTGCGCGAGCGAGCGGTCAAGCAGGGTCTCTCGGTCTCCGAGCACGGCGTTCTCGAGACGGAGTCGGGAAACGTCGCGCGTCACAGGACCGAGGCCGACGTCTATGACCGCCTCGGCCTCTCCTACATAGAGCCCGAACTGCGCGAGGGCAACGGCGAGATCGCTGCTGCCGCCAAAGGCGACCTCCCCGACCTGGTCGAGATCGGTGACATCTGCGGCGACCTGCACTGCCACACGACGCTCTCGGACGGGCGCAACTCGCTCGAGGAGATGGCCGAAGGGGCGCGGGCGCGCGGCTATGGATACCTCGCGGTCACCGATCATTCGGCGACGCACGGTTTCGGTAATCACGTCACCGCCGCGATGCTGCTCGAGCGCGTCGAGGAGATCGCTGAGCACAACGCGGGCTACAAGGGCAAGCGGTTTCGCCTGCTCGCCGGCTCCGAGGTCAACATCATGCCCAACGGCTCGCCGGACTACGACGACAAGGTGCTCGAGCAGCTCGACTGGGTTATCGCCAGCGTGCACACGTCGTTTCGCATGCCTGGCAAGGAGATGACCAAGCGCGTGATCGCCGCGATCGAGCATCCGCTTATCGACTGCATAGGCCACCTCACCGGGCGGCTGATCGGAAAGCGCGAGCCGTACGACATCGACGTCGAGGCGATCGCCACGGCGGCCGCGGCCAACGGCACGATGATCGAGATTAACGGCAACCCGAACCGCCGCGATCTCTCAGAGCAACACGCCCGACTCGCTTGCGACGCCGGCGTCCTCATCTGCGTCAACACCGACGCCCACGGTGTCGAGACACTGGCCAATATGCAGTACGGCCTCGCCACGGCCCGGCGGGGATGGCTGACGGCGCCAGACATCGCCAACACCCGCTCTTGGACACAGTTCGCAAAGCTGCGAAAGCGCGCTCGGCGCTAGCGCCAAGGTGTAGAAAGTTCAAACCTTGGATCGCTTGGCATACCCTTAGAACGCGGCGAGACTCGTGCTCCCCTACTGATTGAAGGAGCAACCGTGAACGAACAGCCGACAACGCCATTGACACCGACCCGCAGTAGCCGCGTCTCGTCGATCGTCGCCCGCGTACTGACCGCCTGCATGCTCGTCGCCGTGCCGGCAGCCGCCGCCGGGGTGACGAAGGACTCCGCCGCCGCAAAGCCGCAGCTCACGGCGGTCCAGTACTACGAGGATCTCGAGGACGGCAAGCGCCACAACGTCGTCGCCGATCTCAAGGGCGACCCAGAGCGCGTCAGCGCAAAGGCCGGCACCGTCAAAGCGCAGGGCCGCCTCAGCGGTCACATCGGGCCGGGCGGCCAGGTCAAGTCGTGGTTCTTTCGCGATAAGGCGTTCGTCAAGCAGGTGCTCGCCGAGTTTGCTGCCGACGGCACTGCCGCAATCAAGATCAAGGCGACAAACGACTCCGGCATGGTGCGCGAGCTCTGCCTGCTTCAGCTCGAGGCCGGCGATGCGAACTTCGGCAACTTCGCCGAGGGTGAGTGCGAGAAGCTCTAGCCCGCTCTTCACCCCCTGAGCGTGAAAGGTAGTTCGCTACACTAATTAGCGATGGCAACTACCAAGCCGACGGAAGCCGAGACTGCCGCAAGGCTCCGTCTTGCGATCGCGCGCACGGCGCGGCGTCTGCGCCAAGAGGCGACCGGCGGCGAAGGCGGCACCCTCAGCCCCACGCTGACGGCAGCCCTCGCGACGGTCGAAATGCACGGTCCGCTCACACCCAGCGAGCTCGCCGACCGCGAGCGCGTCAAGCGGCCGACCGCCACCCGCACGATCGCCAACCTCGAGGCGGCCGGGTTGATCGAGCGAATCGCCGATCCGGTCGACGGTCGTGCCTGCCTGGTTAGCGCAACTGGCGCGGGCGCGGCGTTGCTGAAGCGCCTGCGCGGTCGCAAGAACGCCTACATCGCGAAGCGGCTGAATCACCTCGATGCGGACGAGATCGAGACCCTCGAGCGGGCCGCCGGAATCCTCGAGCGAATGTTCGAGGACAACGGAGGGCCTGGATGAGCGCCGCGCTGCGCCGATCGTTCAACTCCCTCGAAGTCCCCAACTACCGCCGCTACTTCGCCGGCCAGCTCGTCAGCCTCAGCGGCAACTGGATGCAGATGGTCGCCGAGATGTGGCTGATCCTCGAGCTCACCGGCAGCGGCGTCGCCGTCGGTGTCACCTCAGCGCTTCAGTTCCTGCCGATCCTGCTCTTTGGGGCCTGGGGTGGCGTCCTCGCCGACCGTTTCCCAAAGCGCTCATTGCTAATCGCAACCCAGTCCGCGATGGCGGTCCCGGCGCTGTTGCTCTGGGGACTGACCGCCAGCGGCGGCGTTGAGCCGTGGATGGTGTTCGGGCTGGTCTTCGTGCGCGGCACCGTCAACGCGATCGACAACCCGACTCGACAGAGCTTCGTCATCGAGATGGTCGGCACCGACCTCGTCGTCAACGCTGTCAGCCTCAACAGCGTCATCGTGCACTCGGCGAGGATCTTCGGCCCCGCGATCGCCGGCGTTTTGATCGCGACGATCGGCGTCGCGCCATGTTTTCTGCTCAACACGCTGACCTTCGCGGCAATGATCGTCGCCCTTCGCGCGATGGATCCGGCCCGGCTCGAAAGCGCAGAGGTCGCTGATCGCGAGAGCAGCGGAGTGCTGGCAGCGGTGCGTTACGTGCGTTCCGAGCCGAGACTGCTGATCCCGATGGCGATGATGAGTTTCATCGGGATGCTGGCGTTCAACTTCCATGTCCTGTTGCCGTTGTTGGGCCGCTTCACTTTCGCGGGCGGTGCCACCGCTTATACGGCGCTGGCCGTCGCGATGGCCATCGGATCGGTCTCCGGCGCCCTCGTCGCCGGCGCGCGGGGGCGTGTCAGCGAGCACCTGCTCGTGGGCTCGGCCGCGGGCTTCGGCGCTTTCGCGCTCCTCGCTTCGGCCGCGCCAACGCTGGGGCTGGCGATGGTGGCGCTAATCCCGCTCGGCGCCGCCTCGGTCACCTTCGCGGCAGGGGTCAACTCCACCCTTCAGCTCGAAGCGACGCCGGCGATGCGCGGGCGGGTGATGGCGCTCTACTCGGTCGTCTTCCTCGGTTCAACCCCTATCGGCGGCCCGATCGTCGGCTATCTCTCCGAGGTCGCCGGGCCCCGGGCGGGGCTCGTGCTAGCCGGGGTCGCTGCGATCGCCGCTGCGATCGGCGGCTGGATCGCGTTCGCCCGCTTGCGCGGTGAGCGCCGGCCGCCCTTGCGAGCCGCGCTATCCGGCCTCGGCGGGCGGTGGTGGTGGTGGCTTAACCGTGGGGGCACGGTCGCGATAGAGGCCAGGGGTGCGAATCAGCCGCAGCGGCTCGAGCGCCGACGAGGGCTCGACGTAAAAGCGGACGCCGTCGCGCTCCTCGATCGCGGCAACGGCGTTCTCGCGTCCACGCCAAGCGAGTGCCGTGACGATCGCATAGCCGGCGCCGATCGCGGCGACCTGCGGCCAGACCGAGCCGGCGCCGCCGACGATCAAGGCGAACGCTCCGATCGGCCACAGCCGCATGAACGCGATCCGTCCTGGGCTCTGCGACGGCAGGCTGGTCGCGGTCCGCGCACCGGCGAGCACCCTGCTCATCGCCGCCGCGGCACGCGCAGAGCGTCCGAGCCAGAAGCCGATCGCCGTCGCCGCAACCCACCAGCCGGCGGCCACGGTGAGCGCGGACGAGTCGACCTCGCGATTTGCGACGACGACGCTGACGGCGCCGAGCACGGTGGCAACCGCGGCGGTCAGCAAGACGGTACTGCGCAAGAGATCGGCGAACAGCATCAGAGAAGCCGCCGGAGGAACTCGGCGAAGCCCTCAGGGCCGTCGACGGCCACGTCGGCTTCGCTCTGAATCTGGTCCGGTCCCTCGATCGAGGCGACGCCGACGCACACGGCATGCTCGATCGCGCCCTCCTCTTCGAGTTCGCGCAGGGCGCGAAAGGCATCGAGGTCGGTGCGGTCGTCACCGCCGAACAGGGCGTTGCGCACTTTCGCGCCGCGCACGAGCCTGTTGGTGGCAACGCCCTTGTCGACCGTTACGACCGGGCGCAACTCCAAGACCATGCGCCCGAAATGCGCGTGCAGTCCTTCGCGCTCGGCAAGCTCGGCAACCGCGTGGACGCGCTGCTCGGCCACATCGGGGGCGGCGGCTGTGCGCCAATGGATCGCCTGGATCGGGCCCTTGTCTTCGAGCCGCAGTCCGACGCTGCTCAAGTGGTTCCAGTCGAGGCGCGAAGCGAATTCGGAGGCGGCGCTGCCGCGGTGGCCGAGCGCCGCATCGAAGCTCGGTTCGACGTCGCCGGGGGCGAGCAACTCGAGGCCGTGGTTGCCGGCATAGGTGAGCTGGTCGAGGCCGACGATCCGCCTCGCGGCACTGGCGCGACGGCCGCTGATGCAGGCGACGAAGCCGTAGCGCGATGCAAGCTCGGACAGCAGCGCCCGCACCGGCGCCGGGACAGCCGCGGCCTCGGGGTCGTCGACGATCGGCGCCAGGGTGCCGTCGATGTCGCAAAGGATCGCTGCCTCGGCAGGGTCAGCCCGCAGCGGCGCCAGCAGCTCGTCGGTTTCGATCTCGGCCATCGGTCGATCTAGTATCGCCGCCGTGCCAAGCGACCGATGGGCCAAGCTCGCGACAATCGCAACCGTTGCTGGGACATTCAGCGGTATGTTCGGGGTCGGCGGTGGCGTCGTCATCGTGCCGCTGGTGATCTTCTGGCTCGGCTACGGCGAACGGGAGGCGACGGGAACCAGCCTCGCGGCGATCGCGGTGATCGCGCTGCTGGCGGCGATCGGCCAAGGCCTTTACGGCAATGTCGACCTGCTCGAGGGCCTGTTGATCGGCTTCCCGGCGGTCGGTGGCGTACTCGTCGGCACACAGCTCCAACAACGCGTTGGCGAGCGCACGATCTCACTGTTGTTTGCCGCGCTGCTGGTCGCGGTGGCCATCCAGTTGCTGGTCGGCTGATGGAGTACCTGCTGGCAGCCACGCTCGGATTCGGCGGCGGTGTCGTCGGTGGGACGCTGGGCGTTGGTGGCGGGATCGTCTTCGTTCCCGCCCTCGTGCTTGCATTCGACGAGCCGCAGATACGCGCCGAGGCAACCTCGTTACTGGCGATCTTTCCGATGGCCGTAGTCGGCGCCTGGCGCCAGCATGCCCGCGGCAATGTGCGAGTGCGCGACGGCCTGCTGATCGGAGCGCTCTCACCGCTTGGCGTGGTCGTCGGAGTGGTACTCGCCAACGCGGCCTCCGAGCGCGCTCTGGAGATGGCGTTTGCGGTGTTGTTGCTACTCGTTTCGACCCAGCTCGCGCGGCGGGCGTTCGGCACCTCCGGGTAGGCGCCGGCTGGAATACCGCTGTCCCTGCGGCTGCCTGAACTCGCCTAGCCGCCCTCGAGCGCACCTTTGATCGAGGCGTCGAGAACGTTGATCCGATAAAGCGCCAGCGCCTCGGCTGAGGCGAAGCCGCCGCGCCGGCCCGAAGGGCGGCCGTGGGCGCCGTCGGGGCCGTGGTGGGAGAGCACACAGTTGAGCAATGCCAGGCGGCGCTCGCCGGCCAGCGGGGCGCTGACCCTGTTGATCATCTCGGCCCCGATCGCGATGTGGCCGAGCATGCGGCCCTCGTCGGAAAATCCGAAATCGGCGCCGTAGGTGAACTCGCGCGCCTTGCCGGCATCGTGGAGGATCGCCGCGGCCATCAGCAAATCGGAGTCCAGTCGCGGGTGCAGGGCACTGGTCTCGAGCACCAAAGTGGCGACCGCGACCGTGTGCTCAATCAAACCGCCGAGGTAGGCGTGGTGGCCATTGCGGGTGCATGGTGCGCGGCGAAAGCCGGCGGCCTCGGGGCCCGTGACGATGACTGCCTCGACCACGGCGCGCAGGCCGGGATCGTGAACCTCGCGGATCAGGTGCTCTAGAAACCCTTCGAGCTCTTCAACTGAGCGGTAGGCGGCCGGCAGGAACTCCGCCGGGTCAAACTCGGTCGGCTCGATGCGGCAGGCGTCCTCGATTTCGGCGACGATCTCACCGCGGTAGCGCTCGGCCTTGCCGCGGGCGACGATTGCATCGCCGACCTCGAAGCGCAGGCCGACGCGATCCGCTTCGCGAAAAACGCGCGCCGGCAGGATCCCGGTGCGGTCGCGCAGGCGTAAGGAGAGGTACGAGGAGCCGTTGCGGGCCGTCAGCCGCTCCTTTGCCAAGCAGGCAAAACGGCCCTCGAAGCGCTGCCCAGGGCGCAGCTCCGAGACCTCGGGATGGATCTGTGCGATTGCGGCTTCCACAGCGATGATCTTGAACAACGCCGCGGACACCGAACAACTCCGGGTAGGCTCGCAAAGAGATGGAAGTTCTGAGATGGGAGGGTGATCCGCCCGCGTTGCGCTCGCCGGTTCTGGTCGCCGCCTTTGCCGGCTGGAACGACGCCGCCAACGCCGCGACGACGGCGCTAGAAGCGGTCGCGCTCTCACTCGATGCCGAGCCGGTGGCCGAGATCGATCCCGAGGAGTTCTATGACTTTCAGGTGACGAGGCCGACGATCCGCTTCTCCGAAGGGCAGACGCGCCAGGTCGATTGGCCACAGAACACGATCCTTGCTGCAACGGCGCCCAACGCCGAGCGCGATCTCGTCCTGCTCTCCGGGATTGAGCCGAACCTTCGCTGGCGCACGTTCGCAAACGCCGTGGTCGAGGTCGCCGAGCGCCTCGAGGTCGAGATGGTGGTGACGCTGGGGGCGCTGCTCGCCGACGTCCCGCACACGAGCGCGGTACCGATCACCGGCCTCGCCTCCGATCCGGAGCTGGTCGAGCGGCTCTCGCTGAGCCGTTCGAGCTACGAGGGGCCAACGGGGATCGTGGGCATCGTCCACGACGCCTGCCGACAGCGCAATCTCACTTCGGCCAGCCTTTGGGCGGCCGTGCCCCACTACGTCGCTGCGGTGCCCAACCCGAAGGCTGCACTTGCCTTGCTTCGCCGCCTCGAGGCGTTCACCGGCGTCGCGATCGAGGCTTCTGAGCTCGAGGAGGCGATGGGACGCTTCGAGACTCAGGTCGACCGCGCGGTCGCTTCCAACCCCGAGATCGAGGAGCTGGTGCGCAGGCTCGAGACCGAGCAGGCCGAAGAGCAAGACCTCGACGACGACGATGTCCCCTCAGGCGACACGATCGCTCGCGACTTTCAGCGTTTTTTACGTCAGCGCGGCGACGAGGCCGGCGGACCCACCTGAGCGGGGAGCGCCGAGCCGGGCAAGGAAGCAGGGCGCGTGGCGTCTTTGCACGCAAGCGCCCGATAACCCCGCCCGGCGACGGCGATCGCCGCTCAGGCCTCGCTGGCCGGACAGATGAGCCGATAGTCACACCAGGAGCAGATCTCATATGAGGGTCGCGGTTCGAAGTCCTGATCCTCGATTCCGGCGGCGACGTCAAGCACCGTGCGCTCGACGCGCTCGGCGTCGTCGGGCTCGGCACGCAGCTCGACGCGCTCGTCGGCGAGCACATACCAATAGCTGCCGATCTCGGCGTCAATCTCCCACGCCTCTCGCGCGGCGAGCCGATAGAGCGCGAGTTGCACGTCGCCGCTGAGCTTCGGCCCCGAGCCCGGATCGCCGGTCTTGTAGTCGATCAGCTCATAGCCGCCGTCGGGAAGCCGGTCGACGCGGTCGACTCGCCCGCGCAGATGGTGAGGTCCGATCGCAAACGAAAAGTTGCGCTCGAGCCACATCGGCCGTGAATCGGAGCGCATGTGGTGTTCCTCGTAGCGCGCCAAGGCGGCGACGGCACGGTCGCGATACTGAAGCTCGTCGTCGGAGGAGCCAAAGCCCTGGCGACGCCAGCCGGCCTCGAACAGGGTCAACAGACGATCCAGGCCGCCGCCGCGCGGACCGCCCCCGGCGCGCATCTCGTCGGCGTGGAAGCGCTCGAGGATGTTGTGGATGAGGATCCCGAAACGCTGGTTGATCGTCGGTTCCTGCGGAATCGCGAAAACGCGCGCGAACTTGTACTTGAGCGGGCAGGTGCGATACAGGTCGATGTCGGAGGCCGAGAGTCCGAGCCCGCCCTTTCGCCGCGGCAGGAACTGCTCCAGCGACGGCTCGCGGCGAGCGGCGATCTGCTCGCGGCGCTTGCCGCGTTCGCGCTCGTCGCTGATCACGTACTGATCGAGTGACGATGCGTCCATCTCCATGCGCTGCTCGGGCGAGGCGATCCGGCCCAAGAGCTCGTTGATGCCGTCGATCACCTCGGGGGCCGGCTCGGCGCCAGGATGCTGGATCAGCGCCGCGAGCTTGACGAGCTCTAGGTAGCGCGCAACGGCGGCGTTGACATCGGCCGCGGTGTCTAGGCGCATCTCCGAAAGGGCCGACCCGGCTCGCCACGACGCTTCCAGTACTTCGTCGCGAAGCAGGCGGTAAGTCGAGTGCAAACCCTCGGCCGGCCCGAACAGTTCCTCGTCGTGAAACTCCTCGTCGCCTTGGTGCTCTTCGAGCGCGCCGCGATAGATTCGCGAGGGCACCGCAGCGCCACCATCAGGGCGCTCGGGCCACGAAAGCACGAGCGCCGAGCGCGCCCGCGTCATCGCTACGTGGGCAAGAGCCATACGGCGGCTCGCTGTGAGTTGCTCGCCGGATTCGGGCAGCTCTTCCGTCAGCAGCGCATCAGGGATCCACGCGTCCTCCCAGTGGCGCGCGGCGACGGCCCCGCTACCCAGTCCGAGCAGGTAGACGTGGTCGAACTCGAGGCCCTTGACCTGATCGGGCTCGGCGACGAGAACGGCTCCGGTGACCGGGCGGTCGCAGTCGTCGCCGCCAACCTCGCCGGCGTCGGCAACCGCTGTCAGGTGACGGATGAACTCGCGCACCGAGCCGCGGGGCTCGCGCCGCGACCAGTCAGCGGCAAGCTCGGCCAGTCGCGAGAGATTGACGAGACGCTCGGCGGTTTCGGGGCTTGCGGCGAAAAGCCTGTGGCGGCGCAGCCCGACTCGCTCCACCAGGCGACGCACGAAGACATCGGCGCGCATCTGCTCGAGCGCGTTCGAGGCGGCTGTGTGCAGTCGCAAGAAGGCCTGAATTCGGTCGCGCGCCTCGGGCGGCAGCTGCGGGCTTTCTAGCGCCGCCGCGAGCGCCGAGACCATGTCGAGCTTTCGCCGGCGCGCGATCGTCGTCACCTTCGCAAGATCGACAGAGCGCAGGTCGACCGGCGGGCGCGTCAGAGCGCGAACGACGGCGGCTGCGTCGCCCGGGTTGGCGAGCATTCGCAGCCAGGCGAGAACGTCGCGGACCTCGGGGCGTTGAAAAAAGGCCGCGTCGCCCGCAAAGCGAAAAGGCACGCTTCGTTCTTCGAGCGCGGCGGCTACCAGGCGCCCCTCGCGCCAGCCGGCACCGGCGACGACGCAGACTCGCTCGGCTCGCGCTTCGCCAGCCGCCAGAAGCTGCTCGATCTCGCGCGCCGCGGCTTGAGCCTGGGCCCTGTCGTTCTCACAACGCCAGAATCGAATCGACGCCGGGTTGCGGATCGGCGCGTCGAGCTCGATTTCGACCGCGTCTGGATAACTGGTTCGAAAGGCCGACAGCGAGGCCGCGCCGGCGCTTCGAAAACGTCGCGTCGCCTGCGCGGGATCGCACGTCACAACAAGATTGGCGTCGGGTGACAGCGCCAGGGCGCGAAGCATGCGTTGGTGGGCAATGCCGTTGTCTTCGAGCTCGTCGGCGAGCACGTGGGAGAACTTGGCGGCCGCCGTTTCACCGAGATCGGCGTGGTCGCCGAGCAGGCGTCCTAGTTCGAGCACGAGATCGCCGCTGTCGAGGCTGCCCGCGTCGCGCAGGATGCGATCGTGGCGGGCGAAGAGCTCGGCGAACTCGATCTCGCGCTGTGCGCGCTCGCGCTCGGCCGCGTTGGTTGCTGCACGCGACGCGGCGACAGCCCACTCGCGCAGTGCTGACGGCGCGATCGCCTCGGCCTTGAGCAGATCGATGCGCCGCAACAGGCGAGCCAGCAGGCCGGCCGGGTTGCCGCGGATCTCGTGGTGGCGCAGCGGCAGATCGTCGACTCGCTCGAGCAGGATCGCGAGCCGGTCGGCAGGCCCGACCGTCGTGAAGAAGGGATCGAGGCCGGCCTCGACCGAGTACTCGCGAAGCAGGGCCTCGGCAGCCTCCTCGTAGGTGTGGATCCACAGCTCCTCGTGAGGTCGGTCGAGCAGCTCCTCGGCACGCCTACGAAGCTGCGAGCGAGCGGCACGCGAGCGGGAGAGGACGAGAACGTGCTCGGGGCGGACGTCGCGGCCGGCGAGGGCGCGCAGGCGCAGCGCCAGGGCTTCCGTGCGGCCCGACCCGGCAGGGCCGAGGACGAGCAACGGGCCGGAGTCGTGGGCGGCGACCTCGGCCTGAGCGGCAGTCGGCGTCTGAGCTCCTGGGGCGGGCACGATGAGCACTAGGTCTAGCATGCACCCATGGGTGGTCAAGGGCATGCGGGGCTCAGCGCCGAACGCTGGCTGGACGCGTTTCGAGCAATGGCCGAACAGCAACGGGAGTTGTTCGCCTCGACGCGGGGTATCACCGCGCGAACCGAGTACTCGGGTGATGTCGGCGAGGGCGGTGATCACACCCTGGTCATCGACGCTCGGGCCGAGGAGATCGTCTTCGGCGAGCTCGAGCGGCTGCATGCGCTGGGTGCGAGCTTCACCGCGATCTCCGAGGAACGCGGCGAGGTCGTCTTCGGCGACGGCTCTGCCCCCGACCGCGTCGTAATCGATCCGATCGACGGCTCGCTCAACGCCCGGCGCACGATTCCCTCCTTCTGCCTCTCGATCGCGGTTGCCTCCGGCGCTTCGATGGCAGATGTCAACCTCGGGTTCGTTCACGATTTCGGCGCCGGCGAAGAGTTCACGGCTGAGCGCGCCGGTGGCGCCCTACTCAACGGAGCTGAGCTCTTGGCCCGTGGGCCCGGATACGGACTCGAGCTCGTCGGGCTCGAGGCGAGCAAGCCGGAGTTGATCGCGCCGCTGATCGACGCCCTCAAGGGAAAGGCCTATCGCTGCCGTTCGATCGGATCGCTCGCGATCACACTCTGTTACGTCGCCGCCGGGCGCTTCGACGGCATGCTCAGCGGACGGCCGTGTCGCTCGGTCGACGTTGCCGCAGCGCAGCTGATCGCCCGTGAGGCGGGCGCCAGCCTCGTCTTCGGCGAGCTCGCGCTCGATCAGGCCCACCTCGACCTCGCCGCGCGTTACGACGTCGTCGCCGGCCTCGACGAGGAGATGCTCGGAACCCTGCTCGAGGTCCACCACGAAGCCGCAGCTCAGCGCGCGTGAGCTGCAAATGAGCGCCAAGCCCGGGCTCGTCGATTGGCGCCTGGGCGAACGCACCGCGGCGGCTGTGATCGCGGGGCTGCCGGCGGTCGCCGGCCTCGCCGGCACGCCACCGCCGAGCCCTGATGGCTACTCGGCCACCGAAGTGAGGGCTGCGTGCTCGGACGCGATCTCGAAGACCGCCGACTACGCCGGACTGGGGCCCGTAGCCTCGCCGCCGGTAGCGGAGCTGATCGACCGTCGCGAGTGGTCAGTGAACACCTTGGCGACCCTGGCGGAGGCGTCGCGGCCGCTCGAACAGCGGCTGGCTGAGGATCTCAACCTTCCGGGTCCGCTCGGTGCTCTCGCACACACGGTGGTCGGAGGCGCGACCGGAGTCGAAGCGGGGATCGCAGTCGGCTATGTCGCCAAGCGGATACTGGGCCAGTACGACGTCGCCCTGTTCGGCCCTCAGCGTCCGGCTCGACTCCTGTTCGTCGCTGAGAACATGGATCACGTACGTGGCCAGCTCGACGCCGACCGCGCGACCTTCTTGCGCTGGGTTGCGCTTCACGAGACGACCCACGTGGTCCAGTTCGAACGCATCGGCTGGCTCGCCGGATACATGCGCGAGCTCGCGGGGAGCTTGATCTCAGCAGCAGCCGACGGTCTCGATTCGTCGAGCCTCAGCGCTCTCGCCAAGCGGTTCGTGCGCGATCCACGCGAGCTCGTGCGGGTACTGATGCGGGGCGAGCTGGCGCGGCTGGTGGCCGATCCCGAGCACGCCGCGCGACTCGATCGCCTGCAGGCGACGATGTCTGTGATCGAGGGGCACGCGGAGCACGTCATGGACGCTTGCGCTGCCGACTTCGGACCGGAGCTGGATGAGCTACGTCGCAAGCTCGACGAGCGCCGCGCTCGCCGCAGCGGGCTAGGAGAGGTCGTCGGGCGGCTGCTCGGGATAGAGGCAAAGCTGCGCCAGTACGAAGTCGGTAAGGAGTTCTGCGACGGCGTCGTCGCCGAGGGCGGCCGGGGATCCCTGCGGCTGGTTTGGCGTTCGGCGGCAGACTTGCCGAGCCTCGCTGAGCTCGAGGACCCCGTCGGTTGGCTTTCTCGCGTAACCGAGTTTTCACGCCAGCCGGCGTAACCACCGCCAACCTCTGGTTTACAAACGCATGTTCGGGGTACTTGCTACGCTGAACATCCTTATTAATAAGGAACTTATGAAAAACGAATCACCGAGGGATTGAGAACACATGGCCACCACTGCCAAGAACACCACCACAAAGCGCCGCGCCACGAAGGCGCAGACCAAGCCGAAGACCACCACGAAGACCAGCGCGAGGACCACCGCGACCCGCAGCGACACCGCGCAGGTCAAGGAGGGCGTGACCAAGGCTTCCAACGGAGCCGCCGCGATCGTCCGTCAGGGCGCCGAGCGCGCTCTTGACGTTCCCGTCGGCGCGGCGCTCACCGTCCGCGACCGGGTCGAGGAAGTCGTCGAGCCTTGGACCAGCGCAACGGCCCGCGAGAAGGAGCTCAAGAGCCTTCGCACGCAGGTCACTCGCGAGTTCAACAAGTTCGAGCGCCGCGGAGGCCAGGCCCGTCGCAAGGCCGTTTCGCGCGTCCGCACTACTCGCAAGCAGGTCGAGCGCGAGGTCAAGTCGCGGCGTCGTGAGGCCGAGAAGCAGGTCAAGCAGAACCGCAATCGCCTCGAGACCCAGATCCGCAAGGCGAGCACGGCCGTTCAGGATCGCGTCGGTACGGCTTCGTAGCCAAACCGCTTAGCCCGAGTCGGCCGCAGGAGAGGTTGGCGGCGATTCGGAGAGGCTGTCCGCGCATACCTCGCGGGCAGAACAGCAACCTCTCCTCCAGACCGACCGGCCCTCGTGGCCGGTCGGTCTACGTTCGGGGTCAATGGTGCTGACCTGCTTCAATCGGTCACATGCCCACAGCCGAACAGGTCACCGAAGCCCTGCGCGCGGTGATCGACCCCGAGCTGCGCCGCTCGATCGTCGATCTGGGCATGGTGCGTTCGATCGACATCCAAGACAGCGGCAAGATCGAGGTCGTCGTCTCGCTGACCACCGCCGGTTGCCCGATCCGCTCCCACTTCCAGCAGGCGGTGGCCCTGAACGTCTCCAAGCTCGAGGGCGTGACCGAGGTCGGCGTCGGCTTCGACGTCCTCTCAGACGAGGAGAAGAGCAACCTGCAACAGGCGCTCGGACGGCCAGGAGGGCTGCCGGAGGGCGCCCTGGCTGCGGTCAAGAACGTGATCTGCGTCGCCTCCGGTAAGGGCGGAGTCGGAAAGTCGACGATGACCGCCAACCTCGCCGCGGCGCTGCAGGCCGAGGGCAAGAGCGCAGGCGCGCTCGATGCCGATGTCTACGGCTACTCGATCCCGCGCATGCTCGGCGTCGACGAGCGCCCGGATGTCAACGCCGAGCGCAAGATCATCCCCCCGATCGGGCCTGCGGGGATCAAGGTGATGTCGATCGGCTTCTTTCTCGAGCACAACGCGGCCGTGGTCTGGCGCGGGCCGATGCTGCACAAGGCGATCCAGCAGTTCCTCGAAGACGTCGCCTGGGAGGACCTCGACTACCTGCTCCTTGACCTGCCGCCGGGCACCGGCGACGTCTCGATGACGCTGGCCCAGCTGCTGCCACAGGCACGGGTGATAGTTGTCACGACGCCACAGCCGGCAGCACAGTCGGTGGCCAAGCGCGCCGCCGACATGGCCGCCAAGGTCGACCTCGAAGTGCTCGGTGTGATCGAGAATATGTCCGGGTTCACCACACCGGACGGTCAGCGCTTCACGATCTTCGGCGAGGGCGGCGGCCAGTTGCTGGCGAACGAGCTCGACGTCCCGCTGCT
>CAJDUA010000045.1_pt1 | contig 19047 bp, 14 predicted proteins | sample 7390011 | NCBI WGS metagenome assembly CAJDUA01 (sample SAMEA7055673, study PRJEB34461) | soil metagenome | biome: terrestrial ecosystem; feature: Peninsula; material: soil | place: Antarctica | collected 2016 | reverse complement strand
CGCAGCAACGCCAGCATCAGCCCGAAGATCAGCGAGAGCACGATCCCGAGCAATGCGATCTCGAGGTTGACGAGAAAGCCTTCGAACAGAAAGCGGAGGCTGTTGCCCGACCACACCCATTCCCAGTTGTCGGGATCGATCACATACATGGGTGACGCCTCATCGCTTGATCTCGTAGCGGCGCTCGAAGTAACGGAAAGCGAAAGTCGCGCTCAGCGTCAGGATCATGTAGCCGACGGCCGCCCAAAAGAACACCTCGGTCGTCTGGAAGGTCTCCGACTGGATCTGGCGCGCCTCCTTGAGCAGGTCGGGGAGCGCCAGGAGTGAGGCACCGACGATCGCCGAGTTCTTGATCATCGCGATCACCAGGCTCCCGAGTGCCGGGATCACGGTTCTGAACGCCTGTGGCAGCACGATCAGCCGCAGTGTCCGCGGATATGTCAGCCCGAGCGAGAGTGCGGCGTCGACCTGTCCCTTGCCGACGGCGAATACACCAGACCGCAGAGCCTCGGCGATATAGGCGGCGGTGTAGAGGCCGAGGCTCGCTGTGCCCGCGACCCATGGTGAGATCGGCACCCCCGCGCGCCGCAGTCCGGCGAAGGCGATGAACAGCAGCACCAGTAAAGGGATGTTGCGAAACGTCTCGACGTAGAAACCGCCGATCAGGTTCAACCAGCGCACCGGCGCAACCCGGAACGCTGCGACCAGGGTGCCGACGACAATCGCGATCACGAAGGCGACCGCGACCAGCCTGAAGGTGACGAAGAACCCGGAGCTGAACTCCGGGAGGTGCTCGGTGAGCACCTCCCAGAGCCCGCTCATTCGACCGACCTGCTCATCTGCGCCGACGCATCGATCTCCGGGTCATCACCACTAGAGCGGAAACAGCTTCAACGCCTCCTCGAGGGTGATATCGGGCGGGCCCTGTATCTGGTCCTCGGGGATGTACTGGCCGACCCATTCGTCATAGGTCTCCTGCCAGCTGCCGTCGTCGATGAACTCGGCCACCGACTCGTCGACGAATTCCTTCATCTCAGTGTCACCGTCGGGAATCCCGACCCCGTAGGGCTCGGTCGTGAAATCGAGGTCGAGGAGCTCGAGCGTGTCGTCCTGGATCACCATCCCGGTGAGGATCACGTTGTCGGTCGAGACCGCGTCGACGGCGTCGGTCTGGATCAGCTCCAGGCACTCGGAGTAGCGGTCGACGAGCTTCAGCTGCGCGTCGGGCACCTCCGCCTTGATCGTCTCCTGGTAGGTCGAGCCAAGCGCCGTGCAGACGGTCTGCCCGCTGAGGTCCTCGAGCGCGGCGATCTCGGATCCCCCCGGAACCAGGACATCGCCGTTGGCGACGTAGTAGGGCTCGGAGAAGTCGATCTCCAGGTCACGCTCCTCCGTGATCGTCATCGTCGACAGGATCAGGTCGATCGACCCGTCGACGAGCAGCGGGATCCGGTTGTCCGAGTTCGCCTCGACGAACTCCGCCTCGACCCCCAGCCGGTCGGCGATGTAGTTGCCGAGATCGACGTCGAAGCCCTCGACCTCACCGCTCTGCGGGTTGTTGAGCCCGAATGGCGGCACGTCGAACTTCACCCCGATTGTGATCGTCCCGGCCTCCTGGAGCTCGGCCATCGTCGTGTCGGCCGGGAACTCCTCGGCCGCGGCCGCGGGCTCATCGCTTGACTCCTCGTCGTCGCCGCAGGCGGCGAGAACGAGCGCGGCGAGCACCAGCATCGCGATTGCGATCAGGCGCCAGCGTGGCGATCAGGCGCCAGCGTGGTTCTCGGTTCATGTGTCCTCTCTCCTCGTCTTCCTTTAGGTCATTCCTAGTCTCTCAGTGATGGATGATCTTGTCGACGAACTCCTTCGCTCTTTCGCTCTTTGTGTGGTTGAAGAACTCGTCGGGTGTGCCCTGCTCGACGATCTGGCCCTCGTCGATGAAGACGATGCGGTCGCAGACCTCGCGCGCGAACCCCATCTCGTGCGTGACCACGATCATCGTCATACCCTCGCGGGCGAGATCGCGCATCACATCGAGGACCTCGCGGATCATCTCCGGATCGAGCGCCGAGGTCGGCTCGTCGAACAGCATCAGCTTCGGCTCGACCGCGAGCGCCCGCGCGATCGCCACGCGCTGCTGCTGACCGCCGGAGAGGTCCGCGGGATAGGCATCGGCCTTCTCGGGGATCCCGACACGCTCGAGCAGCTTCAGGGCTCGATCGCGGCCGACCTGCTTGGCGACGCCGGCGACCTCGAGTGGGCCGAGGGTGATGTTCTCGACGACGCTCATGTGCGGAAACAAGTTGAACTGCTGAAAGACCACCCCGATCTGAGCGCGGATCGCGTAGATCTCGCGGCCGGTTGAGTGAACCGGCTGGCCGTCGAAGGTGATCGTGCCGGAGTCGATGCGCTCAAGCCCGTTGATGCAGCGCAGCATCGTCGACTTGCCCGACCCCGACGGCCCCGCGATCACGACCGCGGAGCCACGCTCGAACTCGAGGTCGATGCCGTCGAGGACGACGTTGTCGCCGAAGCTCTTGCACAGATCGTCGAGCGTGACGAGAACCGAGCCGCGCGCTTCTTTAGCCGCCACGGGCGCACCGCCGCCTGCAGCGGTCGCCTCGGGATCGCTTGCCGTCGAGCTCTCGTGCACTCGCGACAGCCTAACCCCGAACTCGACTGCTGCCAAACTTCGACCGATGGACGAGCCATCGATCATCGGCGGCTGCCTCTGCGGCGGTGTGCGCTTCGCGCTCAGCGAGCCGGCCACCGACGCCGGCTATTGCCACTGTCGCCGCTGTCAGCGGCGCACAGGCACTGCGAGCTCGGCGCAAGCGCGAATCGACGGCGGCACGTTCAAGCTCGTGCGCGGCGAGGAGCTCGTACAGGCGTGGCGTCACCCCGAGGGAGGCTTCGAGAAATATTTCTGTCGTAAGTGCGGAGCGCATCTGTTCAGCCGCAACCCCGACGACGAGGCGCAGATGAGCGTCCGCATGTCGGCCTTCGACGGCGATCCAGGGGTGCGGCCGAGCTGGCGCACGTTTGTCGCATATGCGGCGCCGTGGGAGCCGATTCCCGAAGACGGCCTCGAGCGCCATCTCGAAGCAAGGTCGCGAGCCTGAGCAGGTCAAGGCAGGCAACGACGCTCGGGCTCGCCGACGTTCATGCCGCGGCGGTGCGGCTCGAGGGCGTCGCCCACCGCACTCCGATCGCTCGCTCGCGAACGCTCGACCGCCAAACCGGCGCGGACGTATTGGTCAAGTGCGAGAACCTCCAGCGCGCCGGAGCGTTCAAGTTCCGCGGCGCCTTCAACGCAGTCTCGCGGCTCGACGACGAACAGCTCGGTCGCGGCGTAGCCGCCTACTCGTCGGGCAATCACGCGCAGGCGGTGGCGCTCGCAGCCAGTCTGGTCGGAACGAGCGCCTTGATCGTGATGCCGCACGACGCGCCCGCGTCGAAGCTGGAGGCGACCAAGGCCTACGGCGCCGAGATCGTCGGCTACGACCGGTATGCAGAGGATCGTGCCGCGATCGCCGAGCAGCTAGCCGAGCAGCGTGGTCTGGCCCTCGTGCCCCCATACGACCATGCCCACGTGATCGCCGGGCAGGGCACCGCTGCTGCCGAGCTGATCGAGGACGCCGTCGCGATCGATGCGATCCTCGTCCCGGTTGGTGGTGGTGGGCTGGCGGCGGGCACGGCTATTGCCGCAAGCGCAGCCGACCACGCGATTCGCGTCATCGGTGTCGAGCCTGAGGCCGGCGACGACACGCGGCGTTCTCTGGCAGCCGGGAGCCGAGTGACGATCGAAACCCCTCGCACCGTCGCCGACGGCCAGGCCGTTCAGGTGCCGGGTGAGCTCACCTTCGAGATCAATCGCCGTCTCGTCGACGAGGTCGTGTTGGTCAGTGATGGCGAGATCGTCGCCGCGATGGCATTCCTGTTCGAGCGAATGAAGCTCGTCGCCGAACCAAGCGGAGCAAGCGCCCTGGCGGCACTGCTGTTCGGGCGGGTCGCGGTCGGTCGCGGCGACCGCGTCGGCGTCGTGATCTCCGGCGGCAACGTCGACGCCGCGCGCTTTCAGGAGCTACTCGGGCGCTTCGACCAACGCGTGACTTGAACAGCGGTTCTCGCGTGACTAGCCGAGGCCCGCAAGCTCGGCGACGCGGCCACGGTGCATGCTGGCTGAGCCGAGCAGATGTGCGACCACGCGGGCGCGCTTGAGGAAGAAGTGGACATCGTGCTCCCAGGTGAAGCCGATTCCGCCGAGGACCTGAATCGCGTTGTGAGTAACCGAGGTCGCAGCATCGGAGGCACGGGCATTGGACATCGACGCTGCAAGCGGCAGCGTCTCCGGCTGAGCGTCTGCACACCAGGCTGCGTAATAGAGCAACGAACGCGCCTCTTCAACCGCCCACAGCATCTCCGCGCAGCGGTGGGAGACCGCCTGGTAGGCGCCGATCGGGCGTCCGAACTGCTCGCGCTCCTTCGCGTACTCGACGGCCATGTCGAGGGCGCGCTGGGCAACGCCGACAAGCTCCGCCGAGAGCGCGACGGTGGCCCGGTCGATCGCCGCCATCGCAATTTCGGGCCCGCCCGGCAGCGGGTCGCCACCGTCGCCGCTGACCCGGAAGTAGGCGCGGGTCGTGTCGATCAGATCGAGGCGTTCAAGCGTCGCCGCAGAGGTCTCGAGCAAATGGCCGCCGTCGTGATCGTTGATCACGATCACCGAAGAACCAGCGGCGGCGCCGACTATCGGCGACTCGTCCGCGGTCATCGCCGCGGCGCCGCGGGCCTCGCCCGAGGCGATGCCCGGTAGCCAGCGTGTCCTCTGCTCATCAGAGCCCGCCGCCTCGATCACGAGGCCGGCGACCGCGTTCGAGATGAACGGGCTCGGAGCGCAGACGTAGCCGAGCTCCTCCTGCAAGATGACCAGCTCGACGACGCCGAGGCCGAGGCCACCGTACTCCTCAGCGATCGCGATCCCGGGCCAGCCTAGGTCGGAGATTTGCCGCCAGAGCGCGTCGTCATAGGGGTTCTCGCGCTCGGCGAGCTCGCGCACCGTTTCGGCCTTGAATCGTGAGCCGAGGAAGTCGCGCGCGGTCGACTTGATCTCACGCTGCTCGTCGTTGAAATCGAAGTTCATGGTGTCACCGGCTCAGCGCCTCAGCGAAGTTTGGGCAGGCCCAGCACGCGCTCGGCCACGATGTTCTTGAGCACGTCGCTGGTCCCGCCCTCGATCGAGTTGGCGCGCGAGCGCAGGAAGCGATAGGCCCAGAGGTTGTCCTTTGCAAGCGTGTCGGTCCCGCCGACCTCGAGCGCGAGCTCGGTCAGCGCCTGATTGGTCGAAGACCACTGCAGCTTGGCTATTGAGCCCTCGGGCCCGGGGGTGCCGACCTTCATCGTCGCCGTCAGGGCGCGCAGGGCACCGAGGCGAAGCCCCTCGATTCCGATCTTCAGGCGGGCGACCCTGTCGCGCACGATCGGGTCGTCGGCGACGCCGCGCTCCTTAGCCAGATCGATCAGCTCGTCGAGCGAGTTCGAGAGACCGAGCGCTGCCGAGGCGCCGAGGCCGGCCCGTTCGTTCATCAGCGTCGTGATCGCGACCATCCAGCCGTTGCCCTCGCCGCCGACGACGTTCTCGTCGGGGACGAAGGCGTTCTCGATGAAGAGCTCATTGAATTCGGCTTCGCCCGTGATCTGGCGCAGCGGCCGCACCTCGACCTCATCCTGATCCATGTCCATGAGGAAGTAGGTGAGGCCTTTGTGCTTGGGGGCGTCCTGGTCGGAGCGGGCGACGAGCATGCACCACTTCGCCTCGTGGGCGAACGTCGTCCACACCTTCTGCCCGGTGATGCGCCAGCCGCCGTTCTCCTTCACGGCCTTTGTCTTCAGGGAGGCGAGATCGGAGCCCGACTCGGGCTCGGAGAAGCCCTGGCACCAGATCTCCTCTGCCGAGAGGATCGGCTCGAGATAGCGCTCTTTTTGCTCCTCGGTTCCGTGAGCTATCACCACCGGCCCTCCCATGACCAGGCCGAGCACGTTGGCGGGGCGCGGGGCGCGGGCGCGAGCCAGTTCCTCGCCGAAAATCGACTGCTCGATCAGCGTGGCGCCACGACCGCCGTACTCCTTCGGCCACGAAACCCCGGCCCAGCCGCCAGCATGCAGCTTGCGTTGCCACTCGCGCTCGAACTCGTACTGGATTTGGTCGCCGCCGCGAGGCGCCGGACCAGGATGGTTGTCCTCGATCCAGGCGCGAAGCTCGTCGCGGAAAGCTTGCTCCTCCGGGGTCAGCGACAGATCCATGGGGCGCGCACCCTACTAAACAGGCGTGCTCGGCCAGCCCAGGAGTGGCGGCTAATCGATCACGTAGAGCGCGACGAAGGCCGCGGCGATCCAGCTGGCGCCGGCGAAGATGATCCCGGGATCGCGGGCGAGGATCGCTGCGGTCGAGCGCGTGTCGGCTCGGTCGTAGATCAAATACAGGTAGCGGAAGATCCCGTAGAGAACCGACGGTGCCGTGATCAGCATCCGCGAGCCGACCAGGGGTGAATTGGCGGCATAGATGACGTAGCTGATGATCGCCGCCGCGGTGACCATGGCGATCATCTGATCGAGGAAGGGCAAGGAGTAGTGCTCGAGGACAGGGCGCGAGGCGATACTCGCTCCGGCGCCCGTCCCTTCAGCTGACCCCGCCGCCCCCGGAGGCAAAGCCGTTAAGGCGGGCGCGGGCTGAACGTGCGTACTCGTCCCCTCCAATATCGCTTCTTGACGACGCTTTGTGAAGCCGAGAAAGAGCGCCAAAAAGCCGGTGCAGATCAGCAGGAACTCCGAGGCTTGAGCCTCGACCGCGACGGCGCCGGCGATCACTCGCAAGATGAACAGCGAGCCGATGGTCATCACGTCGATGATCACCAGACGCTTGAGGATCAGCGAGTAAGAAACGGTGATCGCACCGTAGAGGGCGACCAGGGCACCGACCTCGAGCTCGACGGCGGTGCCAATGGCGATGCCGGCGACGGCGAGCACGACCGCGGCAACGGTCGCTGCAGGGGCTGTGAGTGCGCCGCTGGCGAGTGGGCGATTGCGCTTGTCGGGATGCAGGCGGTCGTGCTCGCGGTCGCGCAGGTCGTTGAAGAGGTAGCCGGCACTCGAGATCGCACAGAAGGCGACGAACGAGAGCGTCGCGGCGAGCACCTGGTCGGCCTCGTCGAGGGCGCCGGAGAAGAGCAGGCCGGCGAAAACCAGCAGGTTCTTCACCCATTCCTGTGGGCGCATGGCTGTTAGCAATGACATCGTCGTTGGGAGGTTATGCCGAGACCCCGACAGCCCTGCTCGAAGTACGTCTACGCCGTGTCAGCGGTCAGGAAAAGCTACCGGTGCTCAAGCTCGGCGACGGCACCACGGTCAACGGCGGCGGCAAGATCGCCAAGTGGGCGACGCGCAACGCAGCCGGCTGATCAGGGGTCGATCAGGACGCCAGGGTTGAGGATCGCGCCCGGGTCGAGCTCGCGCTTGGCCGCCCGCAGCGCCGCTGCGAAGGGCTGAGGACGCTGAAGGTCGTACCAAGGCCGGTGATCGCGGCCGACCGCGTGATGGTGGGTGATCGTGCCGCCGGCTCCGATCAGCGCTTCCGAGACAGCGGCCTTGATCTCGTCCCACTGTTCGACCTCCGACCCGCGTCGGGCCGGGGCGAGGATGGTGAAATACGGCGCGGGCCCGTCCGCATAGACATGGGTGAAGCGACAGCCGAAGATCGGCGCGCCCTCGCCTTTGGCAGGCGCTCCGGTGACTTCAGCGACCGCCTGCCGCGCCGCCTGCGAAACGGTCGCGTGAAATTCGTCGAAGCGATCCCAAGTGATCGCAGTCTCGAAAGTTTCTGAGAGCACCGAGCAGGCGACGAGGGTGTCCCGCAGATAAGGCGCAGCGAGAAAGGCGTTTCGCCAAGCGCCGACCGCGTCCTGGCCCCGCCCACCATCGGCCTCAGGCCTGCCCCGTAGCTCTCCCGCCGCGCCGCCGTGGTCACCGACCAGCTCAACGGCTTGGTGCATCAGCCCCTCCACCGGTTGAGCCGCGGACTCGAATCCCAGAACGAGGATCGCCTTACCGTCAATTGAGGCGTTGGTGAGCGCAGCCTCCTCGGGATCGAGCAGGCGGCAGTTCGCCGGGTTGAGGCCCGACTGCGAGAGCGCCCTGACGGCCTGCACTCCAGCCGCAAACGAATCAAACGAGGCACCGCACGACAGCTTGTGAGCCGGCCGTGGTCGCACCCGAACCCAGGCCTCGGTGATCACGCCGAGGATTCCCTCGGATCCGATCAGCATCCGGTCCGGGCTCGGTCCGGCACCTGATCCCGGCAGGCGCCGGCTCTCCCAGGCGCCGCTCGGGCTGATCGCACGCACTGACTCGATGAGATCGTCGATGTGGGTGAGGACCGTGGCGAAGTGCCCACCGGCGCGCGTCGCCACCCAGCCGCCGAGCGTCGAATACTCGAACGACTGCGGGAAGTGGCGCAGGGTGAGGCCGTGTTCGCCGAGCTGATCCTCGAGCGACGGCCCGAGTGCACCTGCCTGGATTCGCGCGGCGTTGGAAACGGGGTCGACTTCGAGTACCCGGTCGAGCGCGCCGAGGTCGAGCGTGACCGAAGCCGCGTATGAGTCGCCGACACGCGGCTCGATTCCTCCGACGACGCTGGTGCCACCGCCGTAGGGGATGACCGCGGCGCATTCGTCGGAACACCATGAGAGCACGGCCTCCACCTCAGCTTCGTTGCGAGGCCGCGCGACGAAGTCTGGGGCGTTTACGACCTGCCCGCGCATACCACGCACGACGTCGCGGTACGCCTTGCCGAGCGCATGCGAAACGCGCTCGCGGTGCGAGTCACCGACGATCTCTGAAAGCGCCGCCGGCACAGCCAAGCGCGGCGGCGGCAGCTCGATCGAGTCGAGCGGCGCCGGCTGCTCAGCCGCCTCGCCGAAGCCGAGACGCTCGCGAACGGTCGCGGCCGCCGTTTTTAGGTCGGCGGCCGACGGTTGCTGGTCTTCGAACCCCCAGCCCCAGTGCTTGCGGACGCGAGCAGACCTCCCGTCCGGCCCGCTCACGGCCGAACTCGAGCTACCAGTGCATGCCGCGCATCAAGTACGCGAACGCGACCTGCTGGTTGTTGGCCTGCTCGTCGGTGGTCTGCGGCGCGCCGGGCTTGCGGTCCTTCTTGTCGCCCTTGGCGGCACTCGAGTCCGGGAACAAGTGGTAGGCCGTGTTGAGGATGTAGTCGATCGACTTCGGGTTGACCGCGTAGAGGATCTGGCCCAGTGTGCCCATCGGCGTCGCGATCCGCTTCGGCTTGTGGATGATCGCCTCGCAAATCATGTCCGCGGCCTCGTCGGGAGTGATCGTCGGGAAGCGGTCATACATCTTCGTCGGCGCGATCATCGGCGTGCGCACCAGCGGCATGTGGATCGTTGTGACGTGAATACCGTCATCGATGATCTCTGAGGCGATGCAGCGTGAGAACGCGTCCAACGCCGATTTCGATGCGACGTAGGCAGAAAAGCGCGGCATGTTGGTCTGCACGCCGATCGAGCTGACGTTGATGATTTGCCCCGCCTTGCGCTCGCGCATCGTCGGCAACAGCTTCAGAATCAGACGCACGGCTCCAAAGTAGTTGAGCTGCATCGTGCGCTCGAAATCGTGCGGGCGGTCATATGAGAGGGCTACTGAGCGACGGATGGAGCGGCCTGCGTTGTTGACGAGCACGTCGACATGACCGTGCTGCTCCAGCGCCTCGGCTGCCATTCGCTCGATGTCGTCGTAGTCGGAGAGATCGCACTGGTGGACGTAGGCGACGCCGCCGACCGCCTCGATCTGCTGCTGGGTCGAGTCGAGCTTCTCGGGCGTGCGCGCGACGAGCAGGACGATGCCCCCGGCCTCAGCGATCTTCAAAGCCGCCGACTTGCCGATCCCCGATGACGCGCCGGTGACCATGACCACGCGGCCGCGCACCGATTTCTCCAGCGAGACCGAGCCCTGAAGACGGCGGCCGAGGCGCATGAGCTCGTCGGGAATCTGCTGCTCGATGATCTGCGTCAGGCCACCGACCAAGCCGAGGCGACCGCGAGCAGCGCCGAGCAGAGTCCGATCGCGAAAGAGATCGGGATCGAGGTGGCGCTCCCAGTAGTCCCACAGCTTGCCGGCGTATGCCTCGAGCGGAGGAACGCTGATGCCTGTGCCCTCGAGCGCTGCCTCGGCTTGGCGCGAGTCGAAGTGCGTCGGGTAGTTGACGTAGACGAGGACCGAACGCGGGATGCCGAGGTCGGAGAGGGCGGCGTCGGCGATCGTGTCGCCCAGCGGCATGCCCGAGACGGCCATCTTTAGCAGCGGCTGGATCGCGCCGATCGCACTCGCTGGCAGGCGAGCCGCGGATTGCGGCGCGTGGGCGGCCTTGGCGAAGGTGTCGATCACCTGGCCCGCGGTCATCGGGGTGGGGTCGGTGAGGCTGAAGGCGCGGCCGTCGAGCCCGTCGAGGTGAGCGATGTGGTCCATCGCCTTGACGACGAAGTCGACCGGGACGATGTTGATCTCGCGCCCCTCCACACCGGGCATCGGCATCCACTGGGGGACCGTATTGCGGATCCGGCGGATCAGCTTGAAGAAGTAGTAGGGACCGTCGACCTTGTCCATCTCGCCGGTTTCGGAATCGCCGACGACGATGCCGGGGCGATAGACGCGCCACGGGCGCTTGCACTCGCTTCGAACTACCCCCTCGGACTCGTGCTTGGTCTGAAAGTAAGGATGGGTGTCGACGTCCTGGGCCTCCTCGAACATGTCCTCGCGCCAGGTGCCCTTGTAAAGGCCCGCCGCGGCGATCGAGCTGACCATGTGCACGCGACCGGCTTCGACTGCCTCTGCGAACTCGACCATGTGGCGGGTGCCCTCGACGTTGGCGACTCGCTGAGTCTCGGCGTTGGCGGTCATGTCGTAGATCGCCGCGAGATGGAAGAGATGGTCGACGTTGCCGCTGAGTCGCTCGACGTCGGCATCGGAGATCCCGAGGCGGGGCTCGGAGAGATCGCCGACGATGCCGACGACGCGGTCGGGATCGGCTCCCCAGCGATTGAGCAGCTCCGCAAGCCGGCCCTTGGAGCCCTCGCGAACGAGGACGTACACGGTGCCCTCGCGCTCGAGCAGCAGCTCGACCAGGTTGCGGCCGATAAAGCCGGTCGCTCCGGTTACGAAGTAGCTCACTCGGTCTCCTCCATTGTCTTGGCCGCCCCAAGGCAGAGCCTACTATTGCCTAGCGTGAGCTTCATCGCCCCAGACCATGGCGACCGTGGCGAGCCCGACGTAAAGCTCGGGCGCACCGGCGGCTCCGCCGTTGGTGAGCAGCGCAAGATCATCCGCGATGGCGTTCAGGTCTTGGCCCGCGGCGCCCTCGCGTGCCCCTCATGCTCGCTGCCGATCTCGCCGGCGCCGCGAATCCGCCCGCGGCAGGAGCTGTGCTGCGCGTACTGCGACCACACGGCGCCGGCGCTCGAATACCTGCGAGAGGACGTCGCCGACACGGAGTCCAATGACGTCATCCTCGTCGCCCGCTTCGCCTAGAGGCACTCGTGTCGTCGCGTCTGACCAGCGAGCGCCTTCTCGCAGCAACCGTCGCCAAGGAGCGCAAGGCACTGAAGATGGAGTGAGCCGCACCAAGGCGGGTAGTTTCTGGTTCATGGGAGGTGGGACTACCGGCGTCGTCTGGTTTCGCCGCGATCTGCGCATTCATGACCATCCCGCGCTGCAGGCGGCGCTCGACGAGCACGAGCGTGTCGTCTGCGTCTTTTGCTTCGATGATCGGCTGCTCCACGGTCGCCACGAGTCGGGCCCGCGCACCCAATTCATGCTCGAGTGCCTTACCGATCTCGATGCCGCGCTGCGTCGGCGCGGCGGCGGCCTCATCATCCGCCACGGGCCACCTGAGCGCGAGCTGGTCGAACTGGCCACTGAGGTCGGCGCCACGGCCGTGCACGTGACGACGGACGTCAGCCCCTTTGCGCGAAAGCGTGGCGAGCGCACTCACAAGGCGTTCGCCGGCGCCGGTATCGAGGTCCACTCACACCTCGGGCTCAACGCAATCGACGTGCGTGAGATCGCAACGCAGCAGGGCAAGCCCTACTCGGTCTTCTCGCCCTTTCACCGCACCTGGCTCGAGATCGAGCGCCGCAAGGTGGTCGGAGCTCCGCGCGAGGTTTCTCCAGTTCCGTCGAAGCTGGCCCACGGCCGGATCCCGTCGCTCGAGTCGCTCGGACTGAGCCAAGATGTCGAAGACCCGGCACTGGGTGGTGAGGCCCGAGCGAACAAGGCCTTCGAACGCTTTCTCGACGGCCCGATCACCGAATACACGGAGATCCACGACGCGCTTGGGCGCGACCGCACCTCGCGCCTCTCCCCCTACGTGCACTTCGGCTGCATCTCCGTTCGCCAGATCGAGGACCGTCTTCCTCGCGGCGAGGGACCCGAGGCGTTTCGCCGACAGCTCTGCTGGCGCGACTTCTACCACCACGTGATGCTCAATTTCCCCCGTAACGCGAAGTCGGAGTTTCAGGAGCGCTACCGCGGCAAGATCAAATGGAGCAACGCCAAGCGGCCGTTCGAGGCGTGGAAGCAGGGGCGCACCGGCTATCCGCTCGTCGATGCAGGGATGCGCCAGCTCCTGCGTGAGGGCTGGATGCACAACCGGGCTCGCCTCGTCACCGGTTCCTTCCTGACCAAAGATCTCGGCATCGACTGGCGCTGGGGCGAGCGTTGGTTCATGCGCCTGCTGATCGACGGCGACCAGGCCAACAACAACTCCAACTGGCAATGGATCGCCTCCGTCGGCACCGATCCGCAGCCCGCGTTTCGCCGCATCTACAACCCGGCGAGACATCAGGAGCGCTACGACCCCGACAACGAGTACGTGCGCCGCTTCGTCCCGGAATTACGCGGCGTTCCCGACAAATATATGCGCGAACCGTGGACGATGCCCGATGAGGTTCAGCACGAGTGCGATTGCGTGATCGGCGAGGATTACCCGGAGCCGATCGTCGACCATAAGCTCGCGCGCGAAGAAGCGCTCGAGCGATATCGGATCTGACTCGAATGCTTAGCGGCGCCCCAGTCGGGAACAGATCTTTGCCAGGCAAGCGAAGCGCGCACGCCGTATTGCCAACCCCATAGACTCAGTCGAGAATTTGCAGATGGCGGAAACGGGCACGATCGAAGTACAGATGCCCCAGATGGGGGAGTCGGTCACTGAGGGAACGATCCTCGAGTGGCACGTTTCGGAGGGCCAAGAGGTCGCCGAGGGTGACACCGTGGTCGAGGTCTCGACCGACAAGATCGATGCCGAGGTGCCGGCGCCGACCAGCGGCGTCGTCACGAAGATCCTAGCCGCGCCCGACGACACCGTCGAAGTCGGCCAGGTTCTCGCCCAAATCGACCCGAACGGAACCGCGAGCGATGGCGCCGCGGCCGCCACCGAGCAGCCGGAGAGCGGCTCAGGCAACGGCGCTGACCCGTCACCTTTGGCCGAACAGGACGGCCTCGTCATGGGCGGTGGCGAAGGCGACGCCGACCTTGGCGACGACGACGTCGAGGCCGACTCCTCCAATTCCGGCGAGCTCGATACCAGCGCGCCCGCACCTTCACCTAACCCGGCCGCCCCCGGAGGCGAAGCCGAGGAGGCGGGCGGAACGTCAGGTATTCGTTCCGGAGGCGAAGCCGAGGAGGCGGGCGGAACATTAGTTATTGAAATGCCGGAGATGGGTGAGTCGGTTACCGAAGGCACCGTCTTGGAGTGGCACGTCGAGGAGGGCCAGCAAATCACCGAGGGTGACACCGTCGTCGAGGTCTCCACCGACAAGGTCGACGCCGAGGTGCCGGCACCGGCGAGCGGAACGATCACCAAGCTTCTCGCCCAGCCCGACGACACGGTGCAAGTCGGACAGATTCTGGCGGAGATGGCAACTGGCTCAGCGCCTCAGGGCGATGGCTCGAGCGGCGCCTCGCAGTCTGCCTCGGCTGAGACGGGGCAAGCGCAGGCAGCCACGAGCGACGACGGTCGTGCCTCGCCGGTGGCGAGGCGCATCGCCGCGGCGAAGGGCATCGACATCGCGGCGATCAAGGGATCGGCGCCGGGCGGCAAGGTGACCAAGGAGGACGTGCTCGCTGCCGCTGGAAACGGCGCCACGCCCGCCGCCCCAGCCACAACTGCGGCCGAGGAAAAGCCATTGCGTGGGCCGGCCGCGATGCTCGCCGCGGCGATGAACGAAAGCCTCACCGTGCCGACGGCGACCTCGTTTCGCACGCTCGCGGTCGACACGCTCGATGCCAAGCGCAAGGCGATCAATGCGACGCTCAAGGATCGCGGGATGAAGGTCTCCTTCACCCATCTGATCGCCTGGGCGATTGTCGAGGCGGCGAAGGAGTGGCCGGTGATGGGGCGCTCCTACGAAGCGCGCGAGGGCAAGCCCTTCCTCGTCGAGCCCGCTGCAGTCAATCTCGGCATCGCCGTCGATGTCGAGCGTAAGGACGGCTCGCGCAGCCTCATGGTGCCTTGCATCAAGGGCTCCGACAGCCTCGATTTCGCCGGCTTTCACGCCCGCTACGAGGAGCTGATCACCAAGACGCGCGAGAACAAGCTGACCGCTGATGACTTCCAGGGCACGACGATCACCCTGACCAACCCCGGGGGCCTCGGCACCGTTGCCTCTGTCCCGCGGCTGCTAAGCGGCCAGGGCACGATCATCGCCTGCGGCTCCCTCGCCTATCCGGTCGAGTGGGCCCACGCCCCCGCGGAGAAGATCCGCGCGCTCGGAGTCTCCAAGGTGATGACCACCACGTCCACCTACGACCACCGCATCATCCAAGGTGCCGAGTCGGGCTCGTTCCTTCGTCGCATCGATCAGTTGCTTCAGGGCGAAGACGGTTTCTACGAGTCGATTGCCGATGCGCTTCAGGTACCAGCCACGACGATCGCCAACGCCCACGCGACCGCCGCCTCTTCCCCACCCCTGGCCGGCGCCGGCGGCGCCGCGATTCAGTCGTCGGTGAGCACGGTCGAGCCGGATCGCGAGCTTCTTCAAGCAGTACAGGCAGCCACCTCGCTGCTCAAGGCCTACCGCACCCATGGCCACCTCGCGGCTCGGGTCAACCCACTGGGCGGCGACCCCAAGGGCGATCCGGCGCTCGAGCCCGAGAACCTCAACTTGACGCCCGAGCTGATGGCTCGGATTCCCGCGTCAATCCTTCGCATCGGCGTCGAGGGCGAGACCCTGCTCGACGCGCTGCCGCGCATGCGCCACTCCTACTGCGGCACCATCGCCTACCAAATCGAACACCTCTCCTCTCACCAGCAGCGCATGTGGCTGCGCGAGATGATCGAGACCGGCTGGCACCGCGCGCCGCTGTCGGCCGAGGACAAGCGCGCCGTGCTGTCGCGGCTGATCGAGGTCTTTCAGTTCGAGCGCTTCCTCCAGAAGGCCTACCTGGGACAGAAGATGTTCTCGATCGAGGGACTCGACGTCGTCGTGCCGATGATCGACGAGATGGCGACGGTTGCGCGTCAGAACGGTGCTGAGGAGGTCGTCATCGGCATGGCCCACCGGGGCCGGCTCAGCGTGCTCGCCCACAACCTCGGGCGCACGGTCGAGTCGATCTTGGCCGAGTTCGAGGGTGCCAAAGCGCTCGACCGCGTCAAGGCGATCGTCGGCGTCCCCCACTCGGGGACAGGCGACGTCAAGTACCACCACGGCGCTGAAGGCCTTTTCACCACCCGCGACGATGACGAGGTCAAGGTTCGCCTGTATCCAAACCCGAGTCACCTCGAGTTCGTCGACCCGGTCGTAACCGGCGGCGCCCGCGCCGCGCAGACCGAGCACTCCGGACCGAAGCTCACGCACAACCCACACGTCGCATTGCCCGTGCTGCTTCACGGCGACGCCGCGTTTCCCGGTCAGGGTGTGGTCTCCGAAACGCTCAACCTGCAGTCGCTGGCCGGCTACAAGACCGGCGGCACGATTCACCTGATCACCGACAACCAGGTCGGCTTCACCACCGATCCCGAAGAGGATCGCTCGACCCCCTACGCCGGCGATCTCGCAAAGGGCTTCAACTGCCCGATCATCCACGTCAACGCCGACGACGTCGAGGCCTGCATCGCCGCCACCCGCCTGGCGATGGCCTACCGCGAGCAATGGGGACGTGACGTCATCATCGACCTCATCGGTTATCGCCGTTACGGCCACAACGAGACCGACGAGCCCGCCTACACCCAGCCGAAGATGGCGACGCAGATCAAAGACCACGCACCGGTCTCCGAGCTCTACTCCAAGCAACTGATGAACGAAGGAGTGGTCACGCCCGAAGACGTCGAAGGCGACGCCCAAAAGCGCCTCGAGAATCTGCAGACCACGCTCAAGGAACTGCGCACGAAGATGGAGGCCGGCGACTACGAGGACCCGAGCTCGACCGCACTCGGCACGGGTGAGCTCGACCGCACCAAGAGCCCTGCGGTCGAGACGGCAGTCTCCGAGAAGCGCCTGCGCTCGCTCAACGAAGAGCTGCTGCGGGTGCCGGACAGCTTCACAATTCACCGCAAGCTGCGAAAGCCGCTGCTCGGGCGCGTCGACAAGCTCGAACAGGGCGAGATCGAGTATGGCCACGCCGAGGCACTGGCGTTCGCCTCGCTATTGACCGAGGGCACGCACATTCGCCTCACCGGCCAGGACACCGAGCGCGGCACCTTCTCACATCGCCACATGTCGCTGCACGACGAGAACACCGGCCTGCGCTACGTCCCGATCCAAAACCTTTCCGGCGCCTTGGCGCCAATGGAGCTGCACAACAGCCCGCTCTCGGAGATCGCCTGCCTCGGCTTCGAGTACGGCTACTCGGCGGCATCGCCCGAGTCGCTGATCGTCTGGGAGGCCCAGTTCGGTGACTTCTCCAACGCCGCGCAGGTGATCATCGACAGCTTTATCGTCGCCGGCGAGTCGAAGTGGGGCCAGACGACCCGACTCACCCTGCTGCTTCCGCACGGATACGAAGGCGCCGGACCCGAGCATTCGAGCGCGCGCATCGAGCGCTTCATTCAGCTCGGTTCCGAGGGCAACATCCGCCTCGCCAACCCGACGACGGCAGCCCAGTACTTCCACCTGCTTCGCCGCCAGGCCCGGATCGCGAAGCCGCGCCCGCTCATCGTCTTCACGCCGAAGGGCCTGCTGCGCCTGAAGGCCGCCGCCTCGACGCTCGACGAGCTCACCAACGGCTCGTTTCAGTTCGTGCTCGACGATCCGCGCGTCGACGACCGTGAGCAGGTCGATCGCCTCGTGCTCTGTCAGGGCAAGGTCTACTACGACATCGACGGCTCCGAGCGCCGCCAGCAGACCAAGAACGTCGCGATCGCGCGCGTCGAGCTGCTGTACCCGTTCGCGCGCAACGAGCTGCAAACGCTGCTCTCCTCCTATCCCAATCTGAAGAAGATCGTCTGGGCTCAGGAAGAGCCGAAGAACATGGGCGCCTGGAGCGTCATGGCCCGCCGCATGCCTGAGCTGATCGGCGAGGAGATCGAGTTTCAGTACGTCGGTCGCCCACAGCGCTCGAGCCCGTCGGAGGGCTACCCGGCCGCGCACCGCCTCGAGCAAGAGCGCATCGTGCTCACGGCGCTCGAAGGCTGAACACCGCGATCGCGATCGCCGGTCGCGCGAGGCTCAGCAGCTTCGCAGGCGCTCATCGCGACCCGCGTAGCAGCGGTCTGCGCCCGGGCCACCATGGATCTCGTCCAGGCCGCGGCCGCCGTCGATATTGTCGTCCCCCTGGCGAGAGCAGATCAAGTCGCGCCCACCTCGAGCCCGGATGACATCGGCTCCGGGGCTGCCAACGATTACGTCACGACCTGAGGTGCCGCGGATCCTGCCGCGCGTTTCGGCTTCGATCGTGGCGCGGACTCCCGCACAACGCCGCGGCTCGTCCTCGGGATTGGGGCCGGGCAGTGGACCGGGATCGGGTGCCGGCACGATAGGCGCTGAGCAATCGGTGGCCGCTGACCCGGCGAAGCGAGACACGATCCCCGTCGTCAACGACGCCACATAGACGCGGCCACACGAGTCCTCACCGAACGAGCTCAAGCTAAAAGGCGGCACGAAAACTGGTTCGATGCGTGCGCTGTCGGTGCTCGGAGGTAGCGACGGATCGAGTGAGAAGATCTCGCCGGTGCAGAAATCGCCGAAGACGTAGCGCCCGTAGAGATCGCTAAGCGCGGGATCGCGGACGACATAGCCGCCGGCGATTGAGCAGCGCCCCGCTGCGTGGGAGTAGTCGTAGATCGGGTCTGTGAATCCGGTGATGGCGGTGCAGGAGCCGGGAGCGCCTGAGTATGCGATCAGGCCTTCGCGGCAGTTCCAGCCGAAGTTGAGCCCGCGTCCGCCGAAGGGCGCCGGCGCGAAATCGACCTCCTCGCGCTCAGCCTGGCCGACGTCGCCAATCGAGAGCCCACCGGTGAGGATGTCGAACGAGAACCGAAACGGATTGCGCAGTCCGTAGCTCCAGATCTCTGGCCGGGCTGAGCTTACGCCGACGAAGGGGTTGTCGGCAGGCACCGTGTACGAGGCACCACCTTCGGGATCTGGATCGATCCTCAGCACCTTGCCAAGGAGGGAAGGAGGGTCTGCAGATTCTGGCCGTTGCGATCCGGATCGCCACCTCCACCGCCGTCGCCGGTAGCGATATAGAGGTACCCGTCGGGGCCGATCTGAAGTTGGCCGCCGTTGTGGTTGGAGTAGACCGGGTGATCGATCGTCAGCAGCGGTCGGCGAGTGTTGATGTCGACGCTGTCGCCGCTCGCGGTGAACTCGTCGATCTGAAGGTCACCAAGCGACGTCGGCTCGGCGGCGGGGCCAGGGAGCGTGTAATAAACGTAGAGGCGACCGTTGATCTCATATCCGGGATCGAGCGCGACCGAGAGCAGGCCGCTCTCGCCGCTTTCGCCGCCGGTGATGATCGAGTCAGCCGGAAGTTCGAGAAATGTGG
>CAJDUA010000040.1_pt1 | contig 19191 bp, 15 predicted proteins | sample 7390011 | NCBI WGS metagenome assembly CAJDUA01 (sample SAMEA7055673, study PRJEB34461) | soil metagenome | biome: terrestrial ecosystem; feature: Peninsula; material: soil | place: Antarctica | collected 2016 | reverse complement strand
TGATAGCGGTGAACGTGGGTGAGCGCGAGCAGGGACGGGGCGGCCGCATCCTCGAGCGTCAACCGTTCGAGCGCGTCCACGCAACCTCCCGCTCTCGCACCTGCGCACGCAGCTCGGCCATGAGGCGATCGTTGCCCGCCTTCGCCACCGTTCGCAGCATCGACGCGCTTCGCACCCGGTATTTCAGCAAGTGCTCCGGGATCACGTAGCCGAGCTCGCCGGCAGCCGTCAACTCGCGGTAAAGCAGCCAATCCTCATAGCCGGTCAGGTCTGGGCTGTAGCGCAAGCCGCGGTCGAACAGGCGACGGCGGAAGACAGCCATCGCCGAGCCCGCCAGATTCTCGTGCTCGAGCCAGCCGACCTGGTTACCCAGCGGCCTGTAGCCGTCGGGGGCGAGCGGCTGTCCATCTTCGCTCATGAACTCGCTCCAGGTCGTCACATAGGCCAGCTCGGGTCGCGCGTCGAGCACCGCCACCGCGCGCTCCACGAATGATGGCATCAACTCGTCGTCGGGATCCAGCGGCAACACGTACTGCCCACGACTGAGCTCGATCCCGAGATTGCGAGCCTGGCCGAGCCCGGAGTTGATCTGCGTCGCCAGGGAGAACTTATAACGGCTGGCAAGCTTTTCAAGCACGGCGTCTTGATCGCGCAAGGAGCCATCGTTGATGACGATCGTTTCGATCCGAGCGTAGGTCTGCGCCGCGACCGAGGCAAGCGTCAGCTCGACGAAACGCTCCATGTGGAAATACGGGATCACAACCGAAACCAGCGGCGTTTGCGGCTGCGGGCGGACACCACGAGCCGCCCGTCGGGCCGCCGAACCGAGCTTCCCGCGCCGGCTGATCAGGTCGCCGTATCGCTCGCGCACCGGCTCGGGATCCGCCAGTCGCGCGAACTTCTCGCGTGGGGCTCCGGTTCGAATCACCTCGACGACCCCATCGCGTGCCCTGATTAGCTGCTCCATGCGTCGCGCCAGGGCGTCCGAGCTGGTGTCTTCGACCAGCCAGCCGTCGCGACCAGCCTCGATCATGCCCAAGTGCCCGCCAACCGGCGTCGCCAGGACGGGCCGGTTCTGCTCGAAGGCCTCGAGCACGGTGTTCGGCCAGCATTCCCACAGCGAGGGAGAGATGCAGACATGGGCAGCGCTGTAGAGCGCCGCAACCTGATCTCGAGGGATGCGCGAGCGCAGGCTGATGCGCGAATCCCCAGCGATCATCAGCTCGAGCTGCGCACGCATCGAGCGTCCGAGCGGCGCGGTTGGAGTGTCTCCGCCGACCAAGGTCAGGCTCCAGTCGTCGTCCGGCAGTGACGTCGCCGCGCGGATCAGATTCTGCACCCCCTTGCGCCGCTCCAACCGACCGACGTAGAGAAACCGCAACGGGCCCGCGTAATGCGGCGGCGCCTTCGGCGCGGGGCCCAAACTGACCGTGTGTGGGACCTCGACCGGCGCACAGATGTGGGCCTCGCCGTAAAAGGCCCGATAAGCATCCAGGACGCCGCCCCCTGGCCAGAGAAAGCAATCTGAATGCCGCAATGCGAAGCGCTCGATCTCGGAGAAGTAACGGGTCTCGCGATCGTCGGGCAGGTGCCCGTCTAGGACCGCACACATCTCAGCCGTCGTATAGGCGCGGATGCAGACGAGCGTGTTGCGCAGCCGTCGGTCGAGTGTCTGCTTGGCCTGAGCTGTCACACAGGCCTCGCCCAGGTAGTCGGGGAACTCGACCAGGTCGGGACCGCCATCCGGATACAGACGCACCAATGCTTCGTAAGCGCGTGCGCTCCATAGGTGAAGCTGGCCGTACCAACCTGCCGCCTGCTCGAGCGTCGGCTCAGCGACGAACTCGAACCGGACACCGGCCGGCAGTCGAGCATCACCGCCGGCAACCAACTCGTGGTAGATCGGCTCATGCGCGGTAGTCGTGATGATCGACACATCGGCGATCTCAGCCAGAGCGCCAGCGGTGAAGGTGACGTAATTTCCGAGTCCGGCGGAGTCGAAGGGATAGACCTCGCGGGACACGAAGGCGATGCGGGGCTCGCTCATGCCCGGGCGAAACTAGCATTCCGAGGAAGAAGTCGGGCCGTCTGGTGTTGCCCGCTGCGCTAGCGTCGTGCTGCGCATGAGCTCGAGACCCTCAGTCACAGCCGATGCCATGGTGATCCCGACTGCGCCGGCACCAGAACGTCGCGAGCTCGCGATCGAGGTCAGGGCTTTGAAGAAGGGATTCCGGATCCCGACTCAACGCGTGGACACGCTCAAGGAGCGCGCGACCAGCCTCTTCACGCCGCGTGAATACCGACGGCTCGAAGCTCTTCGCGGAGTCGACTTCGACGTCCGCAGGGGTGAGTTCTTCGGCATCGTCGGTCGCAACGGCTCCGGAAAGTCGACGTTGCTGAAGTTGCTGGCGAGCATCTATCGGGCCGACTCCGGGCGGATTCGTATCGCCGGAAGGATCGCCCCGTGCATTGAACTAGGGGTCGGCTTCAACCCCGAGCTTGCTGCCTACGAAAATGTCGTTCTCAACGGCGTGATGATGGGGCTGACGCCGAATCAGGCCAGGGCGCGTTTCGACGCAGTCATCGACTTCGCCGAGCTCGGCGACTACACCGACCTGAAGCTGAAGAACTACTCGTCGGGAATGCTCGTCCGCCTCGGCTTCTCGCTGATGACGCAGGTCGACGCCGACGTCCTGCTGATCGATGAGGTGCTGGCTGTCGGCGACGCAGCCTTTCAGCAGAAATGCTTCGACATTTTCGCAACCGTCCACGCGGAGGGCCGGACGATCATCCTCGTCACCCACGACATGGCCGCGGTCGAAGCGCATTGTGACCGCGCGATCCTGCTCGAAGGCGGTTATGTCGACAAGGGCGGCGACCCGGCCGCCGTCGCTCGCCGCTACCTCGATCTCAACTTTCCCGACGACCGCCGCGGCGTGGAGCCAGAGGACGTCCACGATCCAGCGCACGGAGAGCAAGTTCGGATCACCGACGTCCGCCTGCGCGACGAGTCGGGCGTCGGCTCGAACAGTTTTGCCCAGGGCGACGGGATTGAGATCGAGGTCGACCTCGAAGCCGACGCACGGCTGGAGTCCCCCCTGCTGTCGATCCAGCTCGTCAACGCCGACGGGCTTCTGATCTTCGCCCCGAAGCCGCTGGCTATCCGCGATGGGCGCACGCTCGAGGCAGGCGATCGCTTGCAGGTGCGGGCGCGGCTCGCTAACCCGCTCGCTGCCGGGCACTACTTTCTACATTGCGGAGTCGGCACTGGCCGCAACGAGTACAGACCGGTTTCGTTTCGAAAGAACGCAGCCGATTTCGTCGTCTTCGGCACGCGGCCGTTCGCCGGGCTCGTCGCCCTCGAGTTCGAAGCAGAGACGATCGAGAGCGCCGATCAGGGGTCGACCGGCTCATGACCGAACTGCCGAATCGCCTCGAGCTGGAGGACATCCGCGGCCCGTCAGCGGTGGGAGGCGGTGCCCGGCGGTTCTTCGATCTTCTGCGGTTGACCAGCGTGACCGAGTTCAAGCTCAGCTATCACGGCACCGTGCTGGGGTTCCTGTGGTCGTTCGCGCGACCGCTGATGCTGTTCGCGATCCTGTTGTTGGTTTTCACGCAGGTCTTCCGGCTCGGCAGCGAGGTCGACAACTATGCGCCGCTGCTGTTGCTCAACATCCTCCTCTTCCAGTTCTTTGCGCAGGCGACCGAGCAGGCCGCGAGCTCCGTTGTGCGCAGTGAAAGCGTCGTGCGCAAGATGCAGTTCCCGAGGCTCGTGATCCCCCTATCAGTGGTGGCGACGAACGTTCTTCAACTCGGATTCAGCCTCATCGTGGTCTTCACGTTCCTGCTCATCTACGGGGTCGAGCCGGTCTGGACGTGGGTGCTTTTTCCTGGTGCTGTCCTGGTCTTGGTCACGCTCACGACCGCCGTCGCAATGTTGCTCTCGGTGATCTTCGTCCGCATCCGCGACATCGGCATCATCTGGGCGGTCGCGACTACCGGGCTTTTTTACGCATGCCCGATCCTCTACCCCATCGAGTTCGCTCCGGAGGGGTTTCGCGACGCGATCATGCTCAACCCGCTCACCCCTCTTTTTCTGCAGATACGGGAATGGGTCATCGACCCGAATGCGCCGGGAGCGATCGAGGCAACGAGCGGCAATCCGGTCCTGCTTCTGATCGCGGTTCTGATCGGCGCAACTATCTGCATCGCCGCGCCGCTGGTCTTCAATCGGGGCGCTCCGCGGGTCGCCGAGGAGCTTTGAGCTCGAACGAGCCTCTCGCAGTGATCATTGTCGCGTTTCGGTGCGAACAGATGCTGCGTGACTGCCTGCGATCGCTGCGGCAAAACACTCCCGTGCGAGCGATGTCGATCCACGTCGTCGACAACAACTCCGGCGACGGCACCGCAAACATGGTCGCTCGTGAGTTTCCACAGGTGACGCTGACTTGCAACAACGCGAACCTCGGATTCGGCGCGGCCAACAATCTCGTCATTCGGGCCGACTCGAGCCCACTGCTATTGCTCTTGAACCCGGACACCCGGATCGGTCCGGGCGTGCTCGACCGGCTCTGCGAGCTGATCGACACCCGGCCAGAGCTGGCGATGGTCGGCCCCCGCCTCGTCCGCGAGGACGGCAGCTTCGACCATGCTGCGAAGCGTTCGTTTCCGACCGTGCTCGGCGCACTCGGTCACTTCACTGGGTTCGGAAAGCGCGGCACCGCTTCCAGGCGACTGGCCCAATACAGGGTTCCCGAGCTCGACGAGCACCGCTCCGGATATGTCGACGCCATCAACGGTGCCTTCATGCTGCTGCGCCGACAAGCCCTCGACCAGGTCGGGTTGTTCGACGAGGGCTATTGGATGTACATGGAGGATCTCGATCTCAACTACCGCCTCGCCGAGGCTGGCTGGAAGACCTGGTACGAGGCTGCAGTGACGATCACGCATGTCAAAGCGGGAACCAGTGGCCAGGTGCGCAGCCTCGAGCTCAACTACGCGTTTCATTACGGGATGCTGCGGTTCTATCGAAAGCACTACGCCGCAACGCAGAAACCGCTGGTCAACGCCTCGGTCTACCTTGGGATCGCGGGCAAGTTCCTTGCCTCCGCCACCGCCGCCCCGGTTCGGCGGCGCCTGGCGCGCGCTAGGCCCTAGGTCGAAGCGCCGCACGAACGGCGCGCTGGAAGCCGGCGAGACTCTGCTGGGGCGTCAGCCGCTCGGTGGCGACGCGAGCGGCCCCGGCGGCGAGACGCTGGCGAAGCTCGGCGTCGATGAGCATCCGGATCACCGCCTGGGCCAGCCCGGTCGGGTCCTCGGGCTCGACGATCAGTGCCGACTCGCCGTTTCGAAGCAGCTCGGGGATTGCGCCGACGCGGGTCACCACCGCAGCCGTGCCCGCGATCCCAGCCTCGAACGGGACACGGCCGAAGGGCTCGTTGAAGCGGGCCGGATTGACGACCACGTCGGCCGCCGCATAGAGGTCGTCGACGTTTTCGACGTGGCCGGCAAGGATGACCGAGTCTCGGAGGCCGAGCTGGTCAACCAGCTCTTGCAGGTACTGGCGAAAGGCGAGGTCCTGCGGGCGTGGGAACGGATCGCCGGCGATCAAGATGCGCGCGTCGGCGACCGCCCTCAAGATCGCCGGCGTCGCACGGATCAACAGGTCCTGGCCGCGGCCCTCGGTGAGATAGCCGACGGAAGCAACACAGGGGGCGTCGGGCGCGATTTCGTGGAGCTCGCGAAAGGCCGCCGCATCACCACCTGTGTAGCGCAGGCCGACGGGCGGATAGACCGTTTCGATCGCATCCGAGGGCACGCGCTCGAACTGGTCCGCTACGGCGCCCGAGCAGGCGATGATCGCGTTCGCGAGGCGCCCGGTGACATTGCCAAGCATCCGGCCGGCGGCCCCGCGCAGGGGACCGACGCCGAAACCGCGGTCATAGAGCTCGCCGCAGTAGACCAGCACCGGCACTCCCTCGAGCCGGGCGGCGATCGGGACCGTCGGCAGCATCGAGGTGACGGCGATGACGAGATCGGGCCGGCACTCGCGGATCAGCCGGCGAAACCCCTGCACCTGACCGCCCATGCGACGCAGATCACCGGCGAAGCCGACCGGGTTCAACGACGGCTGCGTCAGCGCCTCGTAATCGCGCGTGTGGACATAGGCGATCTTGGCGAGCACGTCGGAGATGTTGCCCTGGCCGGGGATGACCGCGTCCAGCGAGCCCTCGCCGGCAAGCCAGGCGAGTTCGTTCTCCAGCGATCGCGAGGGCCCACTCGTGTCGGCGATGTGAAAGACGGCGAGCGAGCGCATCTTGCCATCGTCCGCGGCAGCCTCCGAGCTGGGATCTGCCGCGACGCGGGCATGCAAACCGGCTCTTCGCCGGGCGCGCCGGCGCAGGTTGGAAAGGAGGCCGTCGGCCGCGCTCGGTGGCAGCGGCGGTGGCGTCGCGTGCGGCACGAGCCCGGCGGCCTGCCAGCCACGCACGCGCCCGCGAACGCCAGCGATGTTGCCGTCGAAGAGCGCCTGGCCGACACAGAGCACACCGTCGCGCACGAGCACCTCGGCGATCTGCGCGCCGCGCACGACCTCCCACTTGCGCAGAACGTAGCCGCGGCCGAAGCCCATCAGGTAGTTCTTCTTCGCCGAACCGGAACCGAGCGTGGCCGAGTGCTCGTGAACACCGCGGGCGCCGGCGGCGAGCGCGCAGATAAAGCCACGGGCGCGCAGGCGCAGGACGAGGTCGACGTCCTCCCAATAGGCGAACAGGCGCTCGTCGAAGCCGCCCTCGGCGAGGAATGTGGCGCGATCGAACCCCGCGGCTGCGCCGGATGGCCCCACGGGATCGGCGACGCCGCTGTCGAGCAGCGAGATCGGCTCGCCGTTCAAGTAGTCGAAGACGAGCAGCGTGCGATCCAGCTCCATGCCGGCGCTGTCGATGCGCTTCGCGTCGGCCCAATCGCGCATCACACCCGCCGACATCGCAACGCCCGAGCCCGTATCGATCGGCGCCGCCAACTCGGCGACGAACTCAGGATCCAAGACGCAGTCGTCGTTGACGAGGACCACGACATCGCCGTCGCCCTTGGCAGCGCCGAGGTTGCAGGCGCGCGAGTAACCCTCGTTTCGCTCCAAGGTAAGGACCTCGACCCCGTCGTAATCGCCGCAAAGCGCGCCCACAGACGCATCGGGCGAGCCGTTGTCGACGACGATCGTTTGAAGGCTCGCGGTCTGGCGTGCCAGCGAGTCGAGCAGCCGCGGCAGACGATCCGGCGAAAGCGCCGGCACGACCACGGTGACCGACGGCGCCGAGCTAATCATCGCGTTGCCTCGACCACCATCGTCCCACCCTTACCCAGGCCGCCTGCGGCGAACTCGAGCGCTATTGCCGGCGCCAGCAGGAGCGATCCAGCCACGAGGGTGATCGTGAGATCGCGGGCGCGGACACCCGCCGGCACGCCGGCCAGATCGCGCTTGACGAGGCGAAAGAAGAAGTCAGGCTCGCCCGTGAGCCGGTTGAGCATCGTCTGCCACATCCCGAAAGCGTTCTGCTCGATCAGCAGATGGCGAACTCGGGCCACATGCATCCCGTTGCGGGCGAGCAGCTTGACCAACCCGTCGCTGGTGAAATGGGTGCGATGGCGCGGCACGTCCTGGTGAAACCACAAATCGCCGCCGATGCGCGCTTGCAGGCTGGAGAGATCTGGCACGCCGATGATCAGTCTGCCTGTGGGAGCCAGCCATTCGCGCGCACGGCTGATCGTCTCGGCCGGATCGGCGAGATGCTCGAGGGCGTGCCAGATGACGACGGCGTCCTCGCTTGCCGGGTCTACCTCAGCACTCTCGGCCGTGCCTTCGACCACGCGCGCGCCGAGCACCGCGGCAGCTTCGATCGCGCTCGGTGAGGGCTCGATGCCGCGCGCATCGAAGCCTGCGTCGTCGAGCTTTCGCACGAGCTCGCCCGCTCCCGCACCAAGCTCGAGCACGCGCCCGCCGGGACGCACGTCGTCGAAGAAGCGCAGGCGATCGCGGTCGGCGAGCCGGCGAAACCATTCGACGAACGGTGCCGCCGAGCGGCGCTCGGCCGAGTACGTGCCCGCCTCATAGATCTGCATCGGCGCCGTTTCCGCATCGCGCGTGAAGGCGCTGCCGCACGAGCCGCAGCGGTCGAGCCAGTAGGCATCGCGCCCGGCGAGCTGCGGGTCCGAGGCCCTCGCCAGGCGCCACTGATGCACGGCGTCCTCGCCGCATACCGGGCAGCGAGATGCCGCAAGGTCGCCGCAGTGCACTGGCCGGTGCCTCAGTATGCGCCGGAGCCCTTGAGCGCGACCGGGACCGTCTCGACGAGGATCCGCAGGTCGCGCGCGAGGGAGACGTTCTCGATGTAGTCGAGCTCGACCGCGAGGCGCTCGTGAAAGGTGAGGTCGCCGCGGCCGAAAACCTGCATCGGCCCCGTGATGCCGGGCTTGACGCTGAGGCGGAAGCGGTGCTCGGGCCGGTAGCGCTGGACCAGCTCGATCTGCTCGGGCCGCGGCCCGACGATGCTCATCTCGCCTCCCAAGACGTTCCAAAGCTGGGGCAGTTCGTCGAGGCTGAGGCGACGCAACACACGCCCGACGCGGGTAACCCGCGGGTCCTTGGAGAGCTTGAACATCGGCTCGCGCAGATCCTCGAGGCGAACGACGTCGGGAAGTCGCTCCTCGGCGTCGGCGACCATTGTGCGGAACTTGTGCATCCGAAATGGGCGCCCGTCGAGTCCGGCGCGATCTTGGGAGAAGAGGATCGGCCCGCGGGTGTCGATACGGATCGCCAGTGCGATCAGCGGAAACAGGGGTGCCGAGAGCAAGAGCCCGACCGAGCCAACGACGATGTCGAAGCCGCGCTTGATCAGCGCCGTCGAGCGCGACGGGTCCCAGGTCTCGTACTCGAGCACGGGCAGGTCTGCCACCCGTGAGAGGCGAACTGGGGCGGTGCGGCCGTGAAGTGGCGAAATCACGCTCAGCTTCACCTGGCGGTCGCGACACAGCGAAACTAGGCCACCAACCTCGCCGGGCTGCATGCGCTCTGAAGCAACGATGACGCGGTCGACCTTCTCGGTGATCTGTTCGAAGCTCTGCGAATCGGCGTCGGCGAGCAGCTCGAGGTGCATGTCGGGAAAGAGCTCGAGCTTGCGCCTGATCATCTCGGCAAGATCGCCGGCGCCGAGCACCGCGGTCACCTCGCGCGGTGAGATCCGGCGCCAGAGCCAGCGCGCGGCGCCGCGAAAGGTCAGAGCGGCGACCGTGGCGATGATCCAGGCCGTGACCGCTGCGCTCGGAGCGACCTCGCCCGCGGGCGTCTGAGGCAACACCAAGGCGAGTCCGGCAACACCGATCCCCGCCCAGGCGGCAATCGTCGGCAACTCGTCGAAAGTGAGATGGCGGATCGCCGAGTGGTCTCGGTCATAAAGGCCGAGCAGCTTCGCAATCACGACCCACAACGGCAATAGCGCCAGGGCCCAAAAAGCATCGGCCGACGATGCGGCGATGACGATGCTGGCCGCGGCGGCGGCGATCAGGTCCGCTAGCGCGAGCAGGCGCCGACGCAGGGCGTCACGCCAAAACCGCGGCCTTCCGGCTTGGTCGGCCGCACCCTGGTCAATTGCAACGGTTGAGGAGCCCCCATCGACCATTTCATGAGGTTAACCACGACTGGGGCGTAAAGGTGCGCCGAATTGCCCATTGAGAGCCATAATCTCTCGCACAGCGGTCCACTACCCTCGTGCGCGCTGATGGCAGACCTTGCATTTTTGATGTGCGTCGAGCGCGGCAGGCTCGAGGGCGAGACCCTTTTGCTCGTCGAGAGTCTGCGCCGGTGGGGCGGTCGCTGGGCCGATGCGCCGGTGTACGCCTTCGCCCCGAGGCCGGCAAATCAACCGGAGCCGGCGACGATCGAGAGACTGGAGACGATGGGCGCGGCGGTCGTCACGAAGCCGCTCGTCAGCCGCTTCGAGGAGTTCCCCACCTTCAACAAGGTCGGTGTCTGCGCCTGGGCCGAGCGCGAGCTCGACCACGACACGCTCGTCTTCACCGACAGCGACTGCGTCTTCACCGGCGAGCCGACGGAGCTCGGCGAGGGCGACTGGATTGCCGCCGCACGCCCTGTTGATCGCCGCATCGCCGGCTCCAAGGGCAAAGGAAAGAACGAGCCGTTCTGGAAGAAGATGTACGCCGAGCTCGGCGTCAAGCGCAGATCGCGCCCGTTCGTCGAGACCACGGTTGGCGCGATGCCGATCCGCGCCTACTGGAACAGCGGCCTGATCGCCGCTAAGCGCAGCGCCGGCCTTTACACGGCGTGGGAGGCAGCGCTCAACCGTCTCTTCGATGCCGAGATCGTGCAGAAGCGCTGGCCCCAATTCATGGACCAGCTCAGCTGGGCCGGAGTCACCGCCGACGTTCACGACAAGGTCCACCAGCTCTCGCCCGCCTACAACTACCCGCTGCCGCACCGCGGCGGGATCACGCCCGAGGCCCGCGAGCTCGACCTCAGCGAGCTCGTCCACATCCACTACAGGCTCTGGTTTCACATGGGCGACGCCCTGGACAAGGTTGTTCCCGCGTTCAATCCCGGGAGCGAGCACTACCGCTGGCTCGCCGAGCGCCTGCCGGTCGAGCCCGAGATCGACGATCCCGACCGATCGTGGTGAGCGCGGTCGCAGGAGCGGGCCACGCTACGCGTCGCCCGCTACCCCCCCGTCAGCTCAGCGAAGATGACCTCGTCGGGCCGAACGAGGAAGGGATCGCGCGGGTTGAGGGCGCGGGCGCCGCGCACATTCGTCAGCGCAGCTTCCATGTCTCCGGCTCGCAGGTCGAGCCGAGCCTGTGCAAGGCGCAGCTCGAAGTCGTCGGGCGAGCGCTCCACCGCCTCAGCGATCGCATCCCGCGCCGCGGGAATATCGCCGGCGCGCTCGTAGGCGAGCGCCTGCTGCGTGCGCGGCGCGGCGGCCCACGGTTGCAGGGTGACCGCGTTGTCGGCCGACGACAGCGCCGCTTCGACGTCGCCACGCCCGAGCGCGGCGTCGCTCGATTTGATCGCGCGATCGGAAAGCAGTAACAGTCCCGAGGCGCAGATCGCGACCCAGGCGACCAGCAGCACCGCGACGCCTCCAGCAAAGCGACGGCGGCTATGCGCGGTGCCGAACACCCCCGCGGCGCCCTCGGCGCGGTCGGCGCGCAGTGTCGCCGGCCCGGTGAGCAACGCTGCGGCGACGATCGTCGGGCCGAAAACGGCGGGAAGGTCCCACGTCCAATCGATTGAGGAGGTGACGATGCCTGCGCTGAGCGCGGCCAGCGCCGGGCCGATCCGCGGCGACTCGCGATCGGCAAGCCAGCGTTTGCTGCCCACGGTCGCCGCGATCGCAAACAGGCCGACGACAAGCGCCAGCCCGACGAGTCCGAGCTCGGCGAGGGTTTCGAACAAAAGTGAATGCGCGCGGCTCGCCGGAATCGCGATCTCGCGGTTCTCAAGCCAATAGGGGCCGTAACCGCCGGCTCCAACTCCGCGAACCGGTTCGGCTTCGAATGCGTCTAGCGCGCTGGTCCAGAACTGATAGCGCCCGCTACCACCGCCACGTAGGAGGTCGAGTTGCGAATCGGCCACGTCACTTGCCTGCGGCGGCTGCTTGAAGTTTTCGATCCGCTGCCCGGGGTCGAGTGCGATCAACCCAACCAACGCCGCAAACATGGTCGCGACGACGGCCGCCTGGGCAAACCTACGCGAAACGACAATGCGCGCAAGGCGGGCGTCGATGACGTATCGCACAAATCCCGTCACCGCACAAACCGCAAGCGTCGCCAGCAGCATCCAGTGGCCTTGGTCGAGGGCCTCGCCCGAGCCGGGACGGTCGAAGAGCTCGTCGAAGCCGAGGCCGAGGGTGACGAGCCCGAGGCCGGCGGCGATCCCGATCGCACCGATGGCGACCATGCGCGTGCGGGTGGGACTGGTCGCCACGAGCACGATCAAGGCAACCGCCGCGGCGGCGATGCCCCCACGCGAGGTCGTTGCCCAGATCGCCAGCACCACGGCTGGGATGCCGCCGACCGCGAGAGCGCGACCGATTCGAGTTCGCCCCGCGGTCCCGAGCGCGACGAACAGAGCCAGGGCTGCCGCCATCCCGGCGGCGAGGCCGTTCCAATATCCGATCGGGTAGGTGAGCCGGCCGACGGCCGCCGGCACATCGGCAGCCAGATCGAGGTCGGGATCGCCGAACAGCGATGGCTCGAAGCGCCCGAGCAGCGCGATCGCCGCGATACCGAAGAGACCGATGGCGAGGCCACGCACCCAGACACCGCAGTCGCCCGGGCGCGAGCAGAGCACTACAAGCACGAAGAGGCCGAGGTAGGCGAGTGCGCGCACGGTGTCCTCGAAAGCGAGGCCGTTGTTGGAGGCCCAAGCGATCGAGATCGCGATCAGACCCGCCAGGGCGGCGAGGCAAAGGGCAGCGCCGACGGCGGGCCGGGGCGGCTCATAGCGCGGCAGCAAGCCAGTTCCGAGGCCGACGAGCACCGCGATCCAGCTGATCAGGGCGGTCGCCGCGAAAACGGTCGGCTCGAAGCCACCCTCGGCGAGGCCGAGGGCTATGCAGGCCACCGCAACCGCGGCAACTGTCATGTGTTCCAAGCGTGAGCGTTGCATTCGGCTGGCAATCCGATCCGCATCGATGTGTACCCTGCACCCCTTCGAGCGGGGCACGACCGAAGGACGATGACTACTCAATGAAGCAAGGCCGAAAGTCTATGAGGGCGTCCTTGACCCTTGGTTTGGTTCTCGCGGCGCTCGCCGCGATGATTCTTCCAGCCTTCGCCGCAGCTCAGGCTGCCGACGACGAGTACACGCTCAACATCCCGGGCACACCCAGCGGCGACAACGGGTCTGAGGGCAGCAGTTCCTCGGGCGCCGCGACGACCGCGGGCAGCGATACCGAAACGAGCGCGCCCGCGAGCGGCGCCGACTCCGCCACGACCACCGAGCCCACATCTGAGAGCACCGGCGGTGGCGGCGCCGGAAACGGTGGGAACTCAAACGAAGGCGGTGGCAAGGACGGACGCGGCAGCGGTGGCGGCCAAAGCGCCGAGTCAGGCGCCGGCAACAACGTCACGTCGACGCCCATCGAGCAGCAAGCTGCGCCTGCCCTAACCGCGAGCTCGAGCGACGACAGCGGCCCCCCACGCCTGCTCATCGTCTTCGCCGTGGTCGCGGCTCTGTGCACAGCGGCCGCGATCTGGCGCCTGCGAAAAAACTCGGACGACGAACATTCCGGCGTCGGCCCTGGCGCCAAACCCGTGACGGGCGAGACTCAGTCGCTTTGACTTTGTCGGCGGCCGTGCAGCCGAGGCGCGCGGCGCCGCGGCTTCGAATAGCGGGCGCTCTCGCGGGGCTCGCGGCGCTGTGCGCCACCCCGGCGCTCGCAGCCGCGCAGAGCGATGGTTACTACGGGGTCGTTCCCGCCGCCGGAGCCGTGCCGCCCGACAACGACTTCGCCCAGATGGCTGCGGGCGGCGCCGACGGCGCCCGGGTATCGATCCAGTGGCCCTACGTCGAGACCGAGCCGGGCGTATACGACTGGAGCGCTACCGACGATTTCGTCAGACGCGCGATCGCCCACGATGTCGAGCCGCTGGCGTTCATCTACGGCACTGCGCGCTGGGCGGCGGAGATGGACGGGGAGGACTGCCCGGAGATCACCTCGTGCACCACGCTCGGGCCGAGTTCCGATGCCACCCGCCGAGCGTTTGCTGCGTTCGCCCGAAAGGCAGTCGAGCGGTATGGGCCCAATGGTGAGTTCTTCCGAGACCCGCCGCCGTGCCCGATCACCGTCCCCGAGCCGGTGCCGGACCCGGCCGATATCTGCCCGGCAGAGCCTCCGTGTCAGTGCGAGACGGCGAGCCCGGTTCGCCGCTGGCAGGTTTGGAACGAGCAGAACTCGCCCAAGTACTTCGCTCCGACCGCCGATGCGCGCAGCTACGCCTCGCTGCTCAAACGCACAAGTAAGGCGATCCGCGCCGCCGACGCCGGCGCCGAGGTGATCCTCGGCGGGATGTGGGGCCCCGACAGCTACCTCGGCGAACCGGCAACGCGCCCCGTCGTCCCGGTCAGCCTCTACCTCAAGCGTCTATACCGAGTGCGCGGCGTCGCGAACGCCTTCGACACTGTCGGCGTTCACCCCTACTCGGAGAACGTCAGCGGTGCCTTGGCCCAACTGCGGGTCGCGCGCAAGAGCCTCGACCGAGCCGGCGATCGCAAGGCCGGCATCTGGATCACAGAGATCGGCTGGGCCTCTGGCGGCCCGCGCGACGATCCCTACGTCAAGGGCATCAACGGTCAAGCGCTGCTCGCGGCGAGGTTGCTACGGAAATTCGACGCCAAGCGCCGCGCCTTTCGCCTACGGGGAGTGTTTTGGTACTCGTGGCGCGACGATCCCTTCGGCGACCAGATCTGCTCCTGGTGCGCGAACGCGGGCCTGCGAACCCGCAGTGGCGCGCCGAAGCCGTCTTGGGAGTCGTTCGTCAGAGTTGCCGCCCGATGAAGCCGCGCCCCGCATCCGCGGGCGCGGCGGTCGCCAGATTCGCGGTCGTCGTCTTCGTCGCGTTTCTCTGGCTCGCTGTCGCCTCGGCCGCTCAGGCGGCAGTGCCGAAGTCGTTCTTCGGCGTCGTGCCACAGGCGCCGCTGAGCCAGCAGGACGTCGACCGCATGGGCCAGGGCAAGGTCGGAACGGTGCGCTTCGAGATTTCTTGGTCGGGAGTCGACCCGACCGCGGCCGATGACTACAACTGGGACGCGCCCGACGCGGTGATCGGCAACGCGGCGCGAAACGGCATCCAGGGGCTGCCATTTATCTTCTCCACTCCAAAGTGGGTCGCCGAGCTCGACGGGCGAAATTGCGAGGACCCAGGTACTTGCCTCTCATTTGCGCCGCGCAAACCGCAAGCACTCGAGGCGTGGGAGGGCTTTCTCACCGATCTCGCCGAGCGTTACGGCCCCAGCGGTGAGTTCTGGGCGCTGAACCCGTTGATCCCGAAGAAGCCAATCCGCGTCTGGCAAATCTGGAACGAACAGAACTCCCCCACCTTCTTCAAGCCCAAGCCGGACGTGCCGGCTTACGCGAAACTGTTGAGCAGCGCCAACGATGCGCTCACCGCCGTCGACCGCAAGGCTGAGATCGTCCTCGGGGGAATGTTCGGCACGCCGCTCGGCGGCGCCAAGCCGGCCGTTTCAGCCTGGAAGTACTTGGGCAGGCTCTACGACGTCAAGGGCGCAAAGCAGGACTTCGACGGGGTCGCCCCTCACCCTTATGGGTCCAAGCTCGACAACGTCACGATTCAGCTCGACCTCCTGCGCGACGAGATGGTCGCGGCCAACGATGGCGATGCCGACTTCTGGATCACCGAGATCGGCTGGGCCTCGGGGGGGCCGCCGAACCCGCTCAACCGCGGCATCCAGGGGCAGGCCGACCGGCTGAAGGAGATCTTCCGCTACTTCAAGCGCAAGCGCGGCAAGCTCAACATCCGTAACGTCGACTGGTATTCGTGGCGTGACAACCTGAATTCCGGCGCCGGCTTGTGCGAATGGTGTCCGCGATCGGGGTTGTTCGACGAGGACCTGACCCCGAAGCCGTCATGGGATGCGTTCACCGCTTTCACGGGCGGCTCCTAGAGCCCAGTGGCCACCGAGCAGACGAAGAAGAATTCATCGATTCGCGTTGCAGCCGCCGTTCTGGCGAGCCTGATCGCGCTTGCGGCAGTGGCCCTGGTCGTGATTCGCGCCAATGACTCTGTGGCGGAGAGCGAGTCTGCGGCCGATCCCTTCTTCGGCGTGGTCTCGCAGACATCGCTGACCGCAGAAGAGGTCGAGCGCATGAGCGAGGGCAAGATCGGCACCCTGCGCTTCCTCCTCAACTGGCCGACCGTCGATCCCACTGCCTACCCGGATGATTACGACTGGTCGGCGATCGACACGATCGTTTCCGCGGCGGCGAGGTACAGGATCGACCTTCTGCCGTTCATCTTCGGCACTCCGATCTGGGTCGCCCAGGACCTCGACGACCAAGACTGCGAGGAGAGCGAGTGCGGGTTGTTCGCACCTCGGGGGGATGAGGCGATGCAGGCGTGGCGATCGTTCATCGCCGACCTTTCCGCTCGCTACGGGCCCGATGGTGAATTCTGGGCCGACAACCCTGAGCTCGAGGCACGCCCGATCCACAATTGGCAGATCTGGAACGAGCAAAACTCAGAGACCTTCTATCAGCCCGAGCCGAGCATCTCGGGCTACGCCGACCTCGTCAGCGCCGCAAGCGCCGAGCTGCGCGAGGCGGATCCCGAGGCGAAGGTCATCCTCGGCGGCATGTTCGGCACGCCGTTTAGGGGCGATGGGCCCTCGATCATCGCCGCCGACTACCTCCGTGGCCTCTACGAGCTGCCGGGCTTCGAGAGCGAATTCGACGGCGTCGGCGTGCACCCATATGCGGCGCAACTCGAAGGCGTCGAGGAACAGATGACTCTGCTGCACGACGCGATGGTCGCCTCCGGAGACGAGGATGGCGAGATGTGGGTGACCGAGATCGGCTGGTCGTCGGAGAAAGGCGACAACCCGCTGCAGCGCGGCTCTGAGGGCCAGGGCGAGCTGATGGGCGAAGCGCTCGGGTACTTCACATCGAAACGAGCCGAATTCAACATCGCCAACGTCACCTGGTTTGCCTGGCGTGATCTCGCCGGCGAGCCGATCTGCGCCTGGTGTGCGGAGGCTGGCATGTTCGAGGCCGAAAGCCTCGACGCGAAGCCCTCGTGGGAGACGATGATGGCGTTCACCGGCGGTGAGTGAACGGAGGCCGTCGACGCCTCGATGCGGCTACTTCTCGAAGAAGTGAATGCCTCAGAGCTTCGTTGTTTCCCCGCCGGCCATCGCCGGCAGGATCACAACCGTGTCGGACTCCGAGACACCGGTCGCGAGGCCGTCGAGGACGCGGACGTCCTCGTCGTTGAGGTAGACGTTGACGTAGCGGTTGAGCTCGCCGTCGTCGCCGAACAGCTGAGCGCGGGTGTCGGGGTGCGCTGTTGCCAGCGCCTCGAGCACGGCGCCCACGGTGTCGCCGTCGGCGCTCACCTGAGCCTCGCCGTCGGTGCGTGGGCGCAGTACTGGGGGGATTTTTACGGTCGGCATCGGTGGAAACCTAGTCGGTTGAAGCGTGTCCGCGCCGCAACGCCCGGCTAGGCGAGAGCAGGCGTCTCTTCGCGGGCCGGGGCGCCGCAGAAGAGCTCGTAATCGGGGAACTTGCCCATCTCCTCAGCGGGAACCTGTGGAGCGCCGTCGCCGCAGATCGGGCAGTCGGGGTCCCGCTTGACCTTGAGCTCGGTGAAGCTCGTGCCCAGCGATTCGTAGAGCAGCAAACGGCCAACCAGCGGCTCGCCAATGTCGGCGACCAGCTTGATCACCTCGTTGGCCTGCAGCAGGCCCATGACCCCGGCCATGACGCCGAGGACGCCGTTGGCGCCACAGCTAGGCGCGAGCTCGGGGGGCGGTGGCACGGGATAGAGGCAGCGATAGCAGGGGCCGTCGTGTGGGACAAAGGTCGAGATCTGGCCGTCGAAGCCGAGGATCGAGGCCGAGACGACCGGCTTTCGCAGCCGCACCGAAGCATCGTTGAGCAGGTAACGGGTGGGGAAGTTGTCGGCGCCGTCGACGACCACGTCGTAGGGCTCAATCAGGTCGATGATGTTCGAGGAGTCGAGGCGCAGGTTGTGCTCGACGACCTTTACATCGGGGTTGAGCGCCTCGATTGCGACCCTGGCGGAGGCCGTCTTCGCCATCCCAACCCGTTCGGTGTTGTGGATCACCTGGCGCTGCAGGTTCGACTCGTCGACGACGTCATCGTCGACGATCCCGATCGTGCCGATTCCCGCCGCGGCGAGGTAGAGCGCGGTTGGGGCGCCGAGGCCGCCGGCGCCGAGCAGCAGCACCTTGGCGTTGAGCATCTTCATCTGCCCCTCGACGCCGACCTCGGCGAGCAGGGTGTGGCGCGAGTAGCGCATGCGCTGATCGCGCGTCAGGCCCTCAGGCTCGACGAGCGGCAGTCCAGCCTCTGTCCAGGCGACGATGCCGCCCGCCATCACCGCGACGTTGTCGTAGCCGAGATTTGCCAGCGCGGACGCCGAAAGCGTCGAGCGACTCTGAGTGCGGCAGTGGAGGATCAGCCGTTGCGAGGTGTCGGGAGCGATCGCATCGATGCGCTCGACCAACTCACCCTGCGGTACATGCTCAGCGACCTCGAGGTGCGACTCATCCCACTCGTTCTGCTCGCGAACGTCGATCACCTTGGTGCCGGCGTCGATCTCCGCATGCGCCTCCTCGAGCGAGATCATTTCGATCGGCTGGGCGCTGCCGTTGCCGGCGTTGCCGCTGGGACCCCTCGGGTCGACGCTTGCCATGACTGAATCTCCTAAATCCCTATCCGGATTACAGGTTTACTTCAGAAAGTGTAGCAATGCGCGGTTGGCGCACGACGCGGTAATCGGCGAAAAATCTAACGCTCGTGCGCTTGCGGCGGCGGCGGACCCAGCAGCGGTGCCGGCGTGGCTGAGATCGCCGCCTCGACCGCGGCCCGATCGCGCTCGGTTTGCCGCCCGACGAGGGTCTTTGTCAACAACCGCAAGCGCAAGTTGAAACGCAGCGCTCGCCAGGCAAGCCACTCACGGCGCGGCCCATATGCGCGGCGAAGCGCGGCGCGCCAGTTCAGCGTCCCAGTCGGACGCCAGCCCTCACGCGATCCGTAGCTAAGGGTCGAGGAAGCCTGCCCGTGGTGGACGATCCGCGTTGCCGGCTCGAACCACGATCCGATCCCGCCGGCCGCCGCACGCAGGCCGAGGTCGATGTCCTCGCCGAACATGTGCAGAGCCGGGTCGAACGGTCCCAGCCGCGCGAAAACGGCGGTCGGGCCGGCGACACACGCCCCCGTCAGCCAGGTCACCCGCCGGCGCTGATCGAGCCGGTAGGGCTCGGTCTTGGCAAGCATCGCCGCGGGCTGAAGACCGCCTGGGACGAGGGCGCGAAGCCACGGCCAGACGCCGACCTCCGGTCCGCTGGCCGACGGCTGCAACGAGTGGTCGGCGTTGAGCACCCGCGGGCCGACCAGCGCGTTGAGCTCGAGCGCGACCGCG
>CAJDUA010000039.1_pt1 | contig 19611 bp, 22 predicted proteins | sample 7390011 | NCBI WGS metagenome assembly CAJDUA01 (sample SAMEA7055673, study PRJEB34461) | soil metagenome | biome: terrestrial ecosystem; feature: Peninsula; material: soil | place: Antarctica | collected 2016 | reverse complement strand
TGCCGCATGCGGAGGTCCCCACAACGAATCAGAGATAACGGCGCGCGACGCGGCCCGCGGCCGCGCCGTAGGAGACGCCGAAGAGGACGGAGTGGACGAGTAAGGGCAGAAGCTGCCACAGCTCGACGCGCTCCGCGTGCCCATCGACGAGCGGATAGGCATCTTCGTAGGCAGCAAATACGCGCGGCGAGGGTGAGCCGAAAAGCCGCAACATCGCCAGGTCGATCTCGCGGTGGCCACCGTAGGCGGCAGGATCGATGAGCCAGGCGTCGCCCGACGTGTCGGCGAGCACGTTGCCGGCCCAAAGGTCGCCATGCAGGCGCGCCGGCGGCTCGGGCCCGCCGACGAGCGCATCAAGGCGCTCGCAGAGCCGATCAATCGCGTGCGCGTCTGCGCTGGAAATCGCTCCCAGGTCCTGAGCTCTGCGTGCCAGCGGCTCCAGCAGCTGCTCGCCGTAAAGCGAGGCCCAACTCTGCGCCTCAACCAAGGCGAGCTCAACCGAGCCGATCCGCAGTAGATCGTCCGCAGACCCGGGAGCAAGCGAGCCGAACGCGTCGGCGCCGGCGCGATGTAGTGTCGCCAGCTTTGCGCCGAGGCGCTCCGCCCCGTGCGAAGACAGCGAGCCGGGCTCGATCCACTCGAGCACGATCAGCGCCGGCTTTCCCGCCGTCCCGAGCACCCTCGGCACCCGGGCGCCTGCGTCGGCCAGCCACCTTAGCCCGACTGCCTCGGCCTCGAACTCAGATGCTGCGGCGTCGCCACGTGACTTGACGAACACCGACCGCGACGAAGCGAGCTCGCAGCGCCAAGCGTCATTGATCGAGCCGCCGGGCACCGGCGTAGTCGCGACGACCCGCTCGCCCAGCGTCGCCCCTACCGCCGCCTCCAGCCCCAGCGTCGCCCTCACCCGATGCGATCCGCGCGCGCGTTTGCAAGTAGAGCTGCGCAGGAACGCTCGACGATGTCGAGCACGCGCTCGAAGCCGTCGTCCCCGCCGTAGTAGGGGTCGGGCACATCGAGCTCGGCCCCGTCGCCGAATTCTCGCAACAGCCGTACGCGTCTGCGCGCCTGCTCGTCGGGCGCGAGGCGCAGAAGCTGATCGCGATTAGAGCGATCCATCGCGACGATGAGGTCGTAGTTGTCGAAATCGGCCGCAATCACCTGTCGAGCGCTCCCTTCGAGCTTTACCCCGCGCTCCGCCGCTGCGGCGACCGCGCGTTCGTCGGGGGCGTGACCGACGTGCCAGTCGCCGGTTCCGGCGCTCTGGATCCCGAACTCGGCGGTAAGCCCTTGCTCGGCCACGAGTCCACGCAGCACGGCTTCGGCCGTCGGTGAACGGCAGATGTTGCCGAGACAGACGAAGAGGACGCGAGTTGGCGGTCGTGCATCATCGACCTCAGTCATGTCCACGCCGATCCTATCCAGCGATAGCAAGTGCCCGGGTTGTTCGGCCAGTCTGCCCGCCGAGGACGGCCGACCCACGCATGAATGCGCGCCTCACCGGTCTGCTGGACGTGCGCCGCTGGATCGACAAGAGCCTCGGCTGAAGCCCGATCTTTACTACCGTCCGGCCGCGAGATGAGCACCAGCGAAAGGGGCAGGCGGGCGGCGCGCAACTTGCGCTCGAACGTCGGCGGCATGCTTCCCGCCCGCGCCCAGTATCTGCTTTGGCAGCGCCTCGTCCCTCGGCTCGGTCTCGGCCGCGCGCTGGGCCATCGCGTTCCCGCAGCCACTGACGTCTCACGCGCATCGTTGATCGAGCAATGGCCGCAGGAAATACTCACCGACCCGGCTCAGCTCGAGGGCAAGCTGGCAGAGCTGGGGATGAACGCCGAGCTTGCCCACATCCTGCCCCAGTCGCTGCGCCATCAGACCGGCCACGGGATCCAATACTCCCAGTATCCGAGCCAGTTCAGCCGCTACTTGGCCTGCGTCAGCGAGCTCGGGGTCTCGAGCTACCTGGAGGTCGGTGTCGACCATGGCGACACTTTTTTGATCACGACGACCTATCTCAACCGGTTTCGCCTGCTCGATCGCGCCGTCGCCGTGGATCGATTCGACGTTCCCAATCTGCGCCGTGATCCGGGGCCGGCGCGCAGAACAGAAGTACTTCGCCTCGACAGCGCTTCGAAGCGCTTCGCCCGGTATCTCGAAAGCAACGATCAATTCGACCTGGCATTGATCGACGGCGATCACTCCGAAGCGGGCTGTCGCCGTGACTTCGAGCTGATCAGCGAGCACGCGCGGATGATCGCCCTGCACGACATAGTCGGAGCCAACACGCCCGGAGTGCGCGCTGTTTGGCGCAGGATTCGCGAACAGCATGCGGGGCGCTTTGACTTCTATGAGTTCACAGAGCAATACCCAGAGGTCGAACGAGCGTCCCGAGAACGCTATCTGGGCATCGGCCTGTGCGTGCGCAAGGCCTAGTCAATTGCGCTGCCGGCGCTAACCGCCGCCGATCAGGTGAACCACGTCGATGCCCAGGCTGAACTCGAAAGCTGCGCCGGCTTTTAAACCACATCGGACCATCCAAAAGTGGCAAATAACCCGCAGCGTTCCGTTAGATTGTAAAACGATGAGAAACTCTTACGGCTAATCATGGCGACGCTCGAGCAGATCACCCCGTTCTCGATGTCGGTGCGGCGCGACCAACACGAGGTCGTGCTGAGCGTCGCCGGCGAGCTAGACCTGTCGACGGCTCCTGAGCTCGTCACCGCGATTGCGCGCGAGACGCAGGCCGATGGGCGAACCTGTCTCGACCTGGCCGACTGCACGTTCATCGACTCGTCCGGGCTTCAGGTGATCGTTTCAACGGCGCGTGAGTTTCGCCGCGCCGGCGGTGAGCTTTCAGTAACCCAACTACGTGGCGATGTAGCCGCTCTGTTTCGGATCTCGGGCCTGCTGCTGGAAGGCTCGGCGTTGGCCTACCGGCCTTAAGCCGCAAACGCCAGGTTGCCGCGTGCGCGCGCATGGGTTCGGCGGATGAGCTTGCGAGCCCGGCGCAACTCGGCGGTGACATCTGCCTGAGATTTGTCGGCATCAGCGGGCTTTTGCCCACCTTCGACGTCGAAGCTGACCGAAACTGCCGTGCCGTCGTCGTCGGAGTCGATGCGCAGGTCGCGAGCGAGTTTGCTGACCACCGGCAGGCCGACGCCGAGACCCGGTGAGTCGGCTCGAACAATCATGCCGCGGCCACGGTCGGCAATGGTCACCACTAGGCGTCCGCGCAACACCCGTCCCAGCGCGAGCACCGGCCCCGGCTTGCGGTGGTAGTAGGCGTGCAGCACCGCGTTGCCGACCAGCTCGCTGACCGCGATGCGCACGGCGCCTCCATCACATCCGAGCCGGTCCGCAAGCGCGCTGAAAGCGTGCCGCGCAGCGGTGACACTTTCGGGCTCCGCCCAAAGCTCGAGGCGAACGGACTGTTCAGCAGCATCCATCGCAGTTAGCCCTACCCCCGATGCGCACAAAGCAAAACCCCCGCAGGTCGCTGAGAGGCTGATTGCACCTCGCGTAGTCGAGCGCGGCGGAGCGCGATTGTGCCCGTGGGACTAGTTGTCGCCGCCTGGCTCGCGGCTAAAGCGGGAACGTGCCTGCGGTACGACGCTCAGACACCCGTCGCGAGCGCGTCGCGACGATAGGCGCCGAGGCGCTCCGGAAGCTTCTCGAACGCGAGTCGGGTGCGTCCCTTGACGGTGCCGAGCGGGACCCGCAGAACAGAGGCGATCTCGACTTGGCTGTATTCACCGAAGTACGCCAGCTCGATCACTTGGCGCTGCGCCAGAGGCAAATCCGCGACGGCCTTGCGGACTGCGGTACCCGTCTCCCGCGCCGCGACCTCGACGTCGGTGAGGCGCGTGTCCACGGGCTCGGGGTGATCCCCTTCGGCGATCCGGTCGAGACGGCGGCGCCGCTCGCGCAGCGTGTCGATCGCGCGATTGCGAACCGCTGCCAAAACCCAGTTGCGGAGGCTACCTCGCGACGGGTGATAGGCCCCGCGGCCTCGCCATAGGGATAGGAACGCCGCCTGAACGGCATCCTCCGCTGCGTCGGGGCCGCAAATCCTTCGCGCGACCCGCAGGGCGCTCGCTTCATGGCGCCGATAGATCTGTTCGAACGCGCCCTGTTCGCCATCGTTGGCCGCCGCCCAGAGGTCTTCGTCGCTACGAGAAAGTTGAGGGTCCGTGCGTCGAGCCAGTGATTGCATGGTCCTGATCATCCTTAATTGTCTAGTGCTTGTGGAAGGTTTGTCAAATGTAACAGGTTGCGCGCGCTAACGTTGGCCGCACGTGCCCAACCTCCCACGTCCAATTACTGTCTAAGATCTGCGGATGCAGCAAGAGGAGATTCCGCGGTTTCGAATCGGAGAGTTAAGCCGGCGCGTGGAAGTGCCGCCGACGCTGCTACGGGCCTGGGAAAAGCGCTACGGGCTCCTGCGCCCGGCGCGCTCGGAGGGAAACTTCCGGCTCTACTCCCACGACGATGTCGCCCGGGTCTGGGCAATGAAGGCTCACGTCGCGCACGGAGTCGCGGCCGCGGAGGCGGCCCGGCTGGCCCTTGCCGAGGACACGCGACGGCTCGAGGACACCGAGCTTGGTAGCCGTGGCTCCCGGCAAGCGGTGGACGAGCTGCGGGCTGCGCTGGTGCGCTTCGACGGGGCCGGCGCTCATACGGCCCTCGACCGCGCATTCGCTATGCAGGCACTCGAGCAGGTGCTCGCCGAGATCGTCCTCCCTTGCCTGCGCCAGATCGGCGAGCAATGGGAGCGAGGCGAGATTGGCGTCGCCCAGGAGCACTTCGCGAGCACCCTCCTTCGCAGCCGCCTGCTGGCCTTGGCGCAGGGCTGGAATTCAGGCTCCGGGCCTGCCGCGGCGCTCGCCTGTCCGCCTGGCGAGCTCCACGACATAGGGCTGATCTGCTTTGGCTTGGCGCTGTGGCGTCACGGCTGGCGGATTTTCTACATCGGCCAAGACACCCCGATCGACCAGCTTCGGCAGATGGCCTCCTCGGTGACACTCTCGTTGCTGGTCGTCGCGGCGCACTCGCCAGAGATGTTCAGGGAGCCTGCGCAGGAGCTGCGGGCGCTGGCGGGTGAGGCGCACCTGGCGATCGCCGGCGCCGGCGCGAGCGCTGAGATCGCGGCCGAGCTGCGAGCGACGGCGCTTGGTGGAGACGCGATCGCGGCCGCGGCGGCCATCGCATCGGGGAGAGCCTAGGACCGTCGGGGCTCGAGGGTCGCGCCGTTGACGTCGCCGGCAGCGGGCAGGCCCTACTCCGCTTCGACCGTCCGCCCGTCGGCCCGTGTGGCGACGCGACGCCCCTTCGCGGCCCCCATGGCGCCCGCCTGCTCCGACTCGAGCTGTTTGCGGTCTCGTTGCTCATCGCGAATCCCGGCGGCGATCAGCCAGCAGGCGCTGGCGACGATCGCGGTTACGAACAGGCCAAAGACGAAGATGCCGACGGTCATCGGCGAACGTCCCGCGGAGCGAGGAAGGCGCCGAGCGCCAGGATTGACGGCACCCAGAGTCCAACGAAGATGCCTTCATTCTCGCTGCCGCTGAAATACAGCACCACCGACGCGACGAAGCTGAGCGCGGCCGCGACGAGGAACAAAGCCCGGGCCTTGGCGTCTCTGTCTTTGTTGATCATAAAATTCAGCTTACCGCGCGCCTTTGCCCGGCTTCGCAAAGCGCCCAGCAAGCTGCGATTGCAATCTTTACAGTCGCCGACAGCTGTGAAATCCGGATGACATTGCCACGCCGATGACCCTGCCGCCCACAGTCGCCGCTTTGCCTGCAATCCAGACCGCGCGCTGGCTTTTTCGCCCGACGGAGTTCCTCGATTCCTGCCGCAACCGCTACGGCAACACCTTCAGCGTCATGTTCGTCGGCTTTCAGACACCGATGGTGATGATCTCCGATCCGGCATCGATCGGCGCGCTTTACAGGGGTCGTGAAAACGGCCTGCCGCCCGGGCGCAGCTTCGCCTTGGAATCCGTGATGGGTTCGCGCTCGGTTCTGTTGCTCGAAGGATCTGAGCACCTCTCGCGACGCAAGTTGATGCTTCCGGCCTTCCACGGCGAGCGAATGCGTGCCTACGAGGACGTGATCTCGGAGGTGGCCCGCGCGGAGATCGGATCATGGCCGGTCGGCTCCACATTTGCGATCCACCCGCGGATGCAGGCGGTGACGCTCGAGGTTATTTTGCGCGCCGTCTTTGGCGTAACCGACGCCTCGCGCCTGGACAAGCTCGGACGTTCGCTCGGCGAGATGCTCGCCGGCCTAGCCTCGCCTCGGCTTCAGGCACGAGTGCTCTTGGCGCGCCGCTTCGGGCGGGCAGATCCGATGGACGAGCTGAGACGAGAGAGCAAGCCCGTCGACGATCTTCTCCAAGTCGAGGTCGCCGAGCGTCGCGCCGATCCGGATCTGGAGCAGCGGGCCGACATCCTCTCGATGCTCGTGGGCGCGCGCTTCGAGGATGGCGAGCCTGTCAGCGACGAGGAACTGCGCGATCAGCTCATAACCCTGCTTTTGGCAGGTCACGAAACAACCGCGACCGCTCTCGCTTGGACCTTTGATCTGCTGCTGCGAAATCCGCAACAGCTGCGCCGACTGAAGGCGGAGGTTGAAGAGGGTGGTGAGCAATACCTCCGAGCGGTGATCTCGGAATCGCTGCGGCTTCGACCGGTCGTGCCTCTGGCGGGCAGGCGGCTGAGCGCTGCGCTCGAGGTTGACGGATACGAGCTGCCCGAGGGCACCGACGTGACGCCGGCGATCTGGCTCGCTCACACCCGCGCCGACATCTACCCAGATCCGCTCGAGTTTCACCCCGAACGCTTTCTCGACAACCCACCTGAGACCTACGCCTGGATTCCCTTCGGCGGCGGCGTCCGCCGCTGTCTCGGCGCCGCGTTCGCCGAGTTCGAGATGCGAATCGTTCTGCGTGAAGTCCTCAGCCGCTGCGAGCTGAAGAGCGCTCGCTCGGCCCCGCAGCGAATCGCTCGCCGCAACATCACCTTCTCGCCGCGAAATGGGACGCCGGTTACTTTGGTTTCACGGCGGACGGCACCGCGAGAGGCTGTCGCGGTCGCGAGCTGAGCTCGCGACCGCGTCTCACGCGAACTAACCAACGCCACAATGGCTGTGAGCATGCTCAGATCAATGGCGGCGGCAGTCTGTCTCGGATTCCTCATCGGCGCGAGTTTCGTGCACTTCGACAAGTCGACGGCGTCTGCCGAGGCTGGGACATTGACCCCGCGCGAGACCTTCGCCGGGGCGAACTCGCGAATCATCTCCGCGCGCGTCTTCCATACGCGGATCTCGACCGTGCGCAACTCGAACGCCGCGCGGATCGGACGCTCGCTGGGCTCGCTGAGGCCGACCTGGGTGACCGGCCTGCTGCGTTACGCGCGCCACCAGTATCCGAGCGGGCGCGAGATACGCGCGTGGACCAAGATCCGTCGGAAGGTCAGAAGTCGCAGTCCCAGCGCGCAGTTCGATGTCGTGCTCAATGCCGAGCAGTACCGCGCACCGGCAGCGATCCGCCTGACGATGCGGCGGCTGCGGACCAAGCTCGGCAACGAAGGCTGGTTCTTCGACTTCTTCTCGACCGCCTTTCGTAAGCATCCGCGGACGGTTCGTGCTGCGATCGCCTCCGCCCACAGCCACGGGGAGTGGATCGGCGGCAACGTCTTCGGCATCGCCAAGCGCCGCTCTTGGCCGAATGGAGCTGACTTCCTTTCTATCCAGGACCACGTCTTCCACATCAACTTGGGTGCGGTGCGCCGCCTGGCGACGGGCGAGCGGGTGGTCTACCACCTAAACAGCGACCCGGCGTGGGCTCGCAGCGGCGGCTGTCGCTTCATCCAGCGGCTCAGCACCCGCCAGCGCATGGCGCTGGTCCGCCGACGCGCCGCACAACAAATCACCGCCGGCTTTCGGTTCTCCTATCCGGCGCTGTTTCCGCAATGCATCCGGCCCCGCAAGGGCGGCGGCTCGTTTCTCGCCGCGTACAACGCTTTTCGCGACCCACCCATGGCACGGGAGATCGGCCGCCTTCTCGACCTTTACGACTTCTCGCCGGGAAGGCGCTGAGGCGCCAAGCGGCAAATCGATTGGTGTCGAGCCGACCGCTCGCTTGCCCGCGCCGACGGGTCTCTCGACAGTCCACGTTTTCATACTTCTGACGCTGAAACATAAGGTTACAAATACGTAACGGCTATGTTACAATATCTACCTCGATGAGCACCCAGAACTCACCGATCGCGTCTCTATCCACCCGACCCGCGTTGATGTTCCTGGCGCTCTTCGGATTCCTGCTCGGCATCTTCGGCACCTACTGGGACGACGCTTGGCACACCGAGGAGGGGCGCGACAGTTTCTTCATCGCTCCCCACCTCGTGCTCTACGCCGGGATCACGCTTGCGGGAGGGGCGTTGTCTTTATGGGCTCTGCGAGCCGTGCGCCAGACGAGCTGGCGGCGCGTCCTCGCCCATCCCCCGCTGATGGCTGCCCTTGTGGGCGTTGGCATCACTTTCGTTGCCGCGCCCGCCGACAATGCCTGGCACGTGGCCTTCGGGCGCGACGCGGTGATCTGGAGCCCACCTCACATGCTCGGAGTTGCCGGCTCCCTTGCGATTGCCGCCGGCCTGCTGCTCGAACTCGCTCCCGCTAGCCGCGCAGGCGGTTGGCCACGAGCCGCGGCCCTCGTCGCCGCCTCGGCTGTGTTGGCGGTTTGCGTCATCCCGGTTCTCGAATACGAAACCGATGTGCCGCAATACGACCTCGTGTTCTATCTGCCGGTGCTCGCCACCGGCGCCGCGTTCGCGTTCGGCCTCAGCCGCCTGGCTCTGCCGGGCGCCTGGGCCGCGACTTCAACTGCGTTCGTTTACGCCGCGGTGATCGGCTTGCTCATGCTGCTCATGCTGGCGATGGGAATGCCAGGGCCACTTTTCCCGCTATTGCTGGCTCCCGCTGCAGCTCTGGACCTCACTGCCCGGCGCCTTCGGCTTGTTGGCACCGCCCTCATCTTCGTTCTCACTCTCTTTCTCGTCTACGTCCCCTATCTCAACTGGCTGAGGTCCGATCTCTTCCTCAACTTCGAGGATGTTGTCCTCGGTCTGCCGCTTGCCTTCCTCGGTTCGACGGCAGCGCTGTGGCTGACGAGCCGGAACTCCCAGCGGCGACGCCTGATCGCGGGGGCCGCGGTGGCGCTCTTGCTGCCTACGTCGAGCGCCCTCGGACACGACCCAGGTCAAGGCGAAGAGCTGGCAACGGCCGAGGTGCGCGCGGTCGCCTCCGAGCGGCTGGCGACAATTGCGGTCGAACCCAACCTGGCTGCAGACTGCTCTGCTCTCGAGCCCACCGCGACCGTCGCGAGGCGCGCAGGCCAGACGATCCGAGCGCCATTGCAGACCGTTGCTCCGTGTCGCTTTCAAGGTCGGCTCGAGCTGCCCGAGCGCGGCCGCTGGTTCCTTTACGCCGAGTTCACAAAGGGTGAAGAGTCAGTCGAGACCTGGCTTCCCGTTGATGCCGACTCGCAGGAGCCAGTCTTCGAAGCTGCACGTGCGCTTTACGTGCCCCCCGTCGTCGATGACTCACCGGTCAAGCTCGCCGCCGGTGTCGTGATCTACACGGTCTTCGCCGGCGCTGTTCTCGCCCTCCCGGTTCTCTACCGGCGCCGGTACGCCTGAGGCGATGGCGCGCCCGTCGGCATCACGCGAGGGAATCTTGGACGCGGCGCGGCGCGTCATCGATCGCGATGGCTGGCAGGCCACTTCGGCGGAGAAGATCGCAAACGAAGCAGGGGTCTCGCGCGTAACTTTGCATCGCCACGGCCTGACCCGAGAAGTAATTCTGGGCGAGCTCGGTGACCAGGCAACTGCGCGCTACCAGGCGGCGATGTGGCCCGTGCTCACTGCCTCCGACTCCGCCGGCGAACGCTTGCAGCGGGCGCTCGTCACCGTGTGTGAACTGGCAGAGGAGAATCTGAGCTTGCTGCTGGCGCTCGATGCCGTGGCCAACGCCGCCGTCTTCCACGAGGACGCCGGCGACGAGGCGATGACGAGGGATGTCTTCACCGAACCGCTCGAGAGGTTGCTCCGCGACGGCGCCGCGGAGGGCACCGTCGAGGCGGTCGAGAATCCGGCGGAGACCGCAACCGTGCTCTTCAATCTTGTCGGCTGGACCTACATTCATCTGCGCTCCGGGCACCGATGGAGCCCTGAGCGAGCGCAAGCGACGACGCTTGCCGTCGCCCTGCACGGAGTTCTGCGCCGCTGATCGAGCCGCCGAGCTCAGTCGGCGACAGCATGCTTGAAACGCCCGTTGGCCGATTGGCGACTCAGGTCCCTTTCACAGTTCCGTTACCTAGGCGCCCGCAAAGTGCGCTTTGATGGGCGGGAAATGGACCAATGCTGATCGCGAGGGTAATAGCGCGACTTGAGCTGGGAGGTACCCAGCTTGGCGCGCTTCGTCTCAGTGAGGCTCTGCGCGATCTTGGGTCCGAGTCCCGCTTGTTCGCGGGAGAGGCAAGCGCCGCAGCCGTCGCGCTCTACGAGGAGGCGGGGTTCGAGGTCGAGGTCTGGCCTGACGCTGAGGAGAACATGCAATATGCCTGCAGCTCGGCGTTCGCGCGCTGGCTGAAACCCCGTTTCGCGGGCGCCGACGTGGTCCACGGACATATGTTCGGCGGCTGGTGGGCGGCGGCCGAGGCGGCCGGCAAGAACTTGCCGGTGGTGGCTAGCGAGCACAACGCGCTTCAGTGGCCGGCCGAATCGCGCCTCGAGGAGATGCGACGGGCGCTGCGGCGGATCGATGCCTTCTTCGCACACGGCCCGGCGACGCGGGCGACAGTCCGGCGTCTGGGGCTGGCGGCTTCGTTCATCCACGCGGGGCGCTCCGCGGTAGAGGCGACCTCCGGGGCAGCTTGCGCGTCCACGAGCGATCAACTGTTCGAGAACATGCCGCGTCCAAGAGTCCTCTTCGCCGGCCGACTTCACCGGGAGAAGGGACCCGACCTGCTGTTGGAGGCCCTCGCTCGATTGCCGCAGCTGCCGAGCTGTTTCATGCTCGGCGCTGGGCCACAGGAATCCGAGCTCCGCCGGCGCGCCCGGGAGCTTGGGATCGCCGACACCGTGCGGCTCCCTGGCTGGCAACGGCGAGTCGGACCGTGGCTGGCGGGCTCAGATCTCCTCGTTGTGCCGTCACGCTATGAGGCGTGGTCGCAGACTGCCGTAACCGCGATGGCGCACGGCGTCCCCGTTGTCGCGACCAACATCGAGGGACTGCCGACCACGCTGGCCGACGGTCGCGGCGTGCTCGTCGAGCCTGAGAATCCCGACGCTCTCGCAGGTGCCATCGATGATGTTCTCAGCGGCCGGCGAGTGCCTGATCTCGCGGGCGCTCGGCGCTACGCCGCGCGCCACACGGCCGAAAACGTTGCGGCTTATTACGAGGCGGCATATCGCAGGCTGGTTCCCACAGCGCCGCCGGTCACGTACCTGGCGGAGCGGCGGCGGCCCGCAGCCTAGAGGTGCGCCCCGGCTGCGCGTTCGAAACTGACTACGTGATCGCGGGAAGCACGTCCTCGCCCACCAGGCGGACCTGCTCGCAGAGGCTTGGCAAGCCCTCCACGCTTGAGCCTGCCCATGACTCCAGCGTGAAGGGGTCAGTGAACGAGACAAGCGCGTGGTTGAAACCGGCGGGGGCGTAGATGTCGGTCAACCACTCAATCCAGTCGTCGGGCGTTCCGGCGAGCATCAACCGATCGGCAACTGTGTCGGGCGTCAGCCGAAGCGCACGGGGAACGTCGCCGTCGGCGAAGGCCTCGCTGACCGGCTTTACGTCGAGTGGGTCGATTCCGTGGCGCTCAAGCAAGGCGGGTGGCATCGAAGGGATGTAGAAGGCGGCCAGCACGCGAGCCGCCCGACGCGCCACCTCGGCATCCGGGGCGATTGCACCCAACAACGAGTCTCCGAGGTCGAAATCCGCGACCGTCCGCCCGGCGCGCCCGGCGCCGATCTGGCAATGGTCGACCGCATATTGAAGCGCTTCGCCCGAATACGCACACGCCGTGTGCAGGCCATCCGCGATCTCACCGGCGACCTCCATTGATTTCGGGCCTCCCATGGCTCCGATCTTCAGCGGCAGGTGTCCTTGCACGGGGCGAGCTGCCGTGGATAAGCCTTCGTACGAGTAGAAGTCGCCGGAGAAGTCGATCGTGCCCTCGTCAAGGAGAGTCCGCATCACCTGATGCGCTTCTCGCAAGCGCGCGATCGGTTTGGTGCCCCGCCACTGGACGCCGTACTGCCCGAGCATTGCGATGTTGCCGATCCCGAAGACCACCTCTGCTCTTCCGTTACTGAGCTCATCGAGCGTCGCCGCGAGTTGGGCGATATACGTCGGCTCGCGCATGTAAATGGGGGATACGCACGGACCCATACGGATTTCGTGGGTGCGATCAGCTGCTGCGGCGAAGAGCAGCCACGGGTCCTTGTGGTAGATCTCGTCTGCGCTGTAGCAGGCGTAATAGCCGAGCCGATCGGCCAGCGTGATTGCCTCTATGAGCTCGCTGGCTGGCTGTTCAGGCAACAGCTGAAGGCTCAGTTTCATGGTGTTCCAGCCTAATCCCAATTCAAATCCGCGCCTGGTTTACTCTCGGCGAAGTCGGTAAAAGTGCTCGTCGAATTTCATCAACCTTGCGAGTGCGTCCGGTTCCGTGTCCGCCACCTCGACGTCGGTCACCGTCCATTGTGGAAAGGCAGTCTCCACCTCGCTGCGCGTCGCGCCGCGAGGCAGGGGTCCTCTGCGCCCGGGAGCAAACACGTCGAGCAAGACCGTGGCATCGGCGGCCGCGATTGTGCTGACCTCGCGGCCCACCGCGGCGCGCTGCTCGTCGGTCAGGCCGTGGAAGGTGCCCGTGTCCAGGACCAAGCGGAAGTTGGAGCCGATGTCCGCTGCTTGAAGGTTGGTGACGTCGCCCTGAACAAGTCGCATCTCGACACCGGCTTCTCGCGCCCGGTCGCGCCCCCGATCGACCGCCTTCTCAACGATGTCGATACCCGTGACCTGCCAGCCGCGCTTCGCCAGTTCGACACCCCAGATCCCGCTCCCGCAGCCGAGGTCGAGCGCCAGTCCGTAGGGCGGCTCGCGGCCTGCCTCCTCGCGGGCGAACAGATCCGCGAGCTTGTCGGCGAACGGTTGATGCCCTAAGAGGTCCTCCCAAGGGTGGAAACCGAGCCGGTAGAAGAACTTGTAGGGAACGCTCATGGTGTGCTCCTCGAGGTTCGCTCACGCAGGCTTGACCTGCGACATCGCCCGCGCATTATCTCGCGATCCCACAGCAACGGGGTCACGCGGAAAACAGAAACTCCCTTTCGAGTACCGCTTTGCATAGGGATGCAGCGCAGATTCCGCTTGGCTAAGCGGCCTTCGACGCGTCCTGCGAAGCGGGCCCGACAGGATTCGAACCTTTGACCTTTGGTTTCGTAGCCTCGAAGTCAGCCTTGTGGATGAACGCTCCTCGCGGGAAAGATCCACGTCCTCTGCGGCGCCCGCTTTGATCGAGAGACCGGCCAAGCAGTGCGAGCAATCGGCTGGCTTAACCGCCGGCGCGCTCTCGGGCCCCGGCGCGGTAAACGCGTCGCCCGAGCTACTTCAATACGCGGATCAGCTTCTTGTTGACGAACTCCTCGATGCCGTATCGGCCGAGCTCCCTGCCGAAGCCCGATCGCTTGACGCCGCCGAATGGCAGTTCGGCACCGTCGGCGCCCACCCCGTTGACGTAGACCATCCCCGTATCGAGGCCGTTCGCCACTCGGAGGGCCTGTTCCGGATCGTCGGAGAAGACGTACGAACCGAGTCCGAACGGCGTGTCGTTCGCCAGTTCGATCGCCTCCTCCTCGGAGCCGACCCGGAACACGCTCGCGACCGGCCCGAAGAACTCCTCGTGGTAGGCGTCGTTTTCCGGAGTGACTCCAACCAGCACGGTGCTCGAGAAGTAGTTGTCCTTTCGATCCCCACCGGCGGCTATCTTCGCGCCCTGGGCGACCGCCCGATCGAGCTGATCCTGCAGGGTCTCCGCAGCAGTCGCTGACGAAAGCGGCCCCATCTCGGCGCCCTCGGACATCGGATCACCGGGCTCGGTGGCAGTCATCTTGGCCGTGAACTTCTCGAGGAAATCGTCGTAGAGCGCGTCGGCGACGATGAACCGCTTCGCGGCATTGCAGGACTGGCCGGTGTTGTCGAGGCGGCCGGCGACCGCAGCCTCGACCGCTTCCTCCAGGTCTTCGGTTCCCAGGAGGATGAACGGATCGGACCCGCCGAGCTCGAGCACGACCTTCTTCAGGTTGCGCCCGGCGATCTCCGCGACCGCGGCTCCGGCGCGCTCGGAGCCGGTCAGCGAGACGCCCCGGATTCGCGGATCGGCAATCACGTCGGCGATCTGATCATTCGAGGCGAGGATGGTCGCGTAGGCGCCGTCGGGGAAGCCGGCCTCCGCGAACATCGTCTGAATTGCCTCTGCCGACTCGGGGCACTGATGTGCCGGCTTGAGCAGGATCGTGTTGCCCAGGACGAGGTTCGGCGCCGCGAAGCGGGCGACCTGGTAGTAGGGAAAGTTCCAGGGCATGATTCCCAGGAGGGGGCCGACCGACGTCCGACGGATCAGGGCCGTGCCCTCGCCCGCCAGCAGCGCGATCGGCTCGTCCTTGAGGAAGTCTTCCGCGTTGTCGGCGTAGTAGCTGTAGATGTCGGCGCAGAAGTCCACCTCGCCGAGGGCCTGCTCCATCGGCTTGCCCATCTCTCGCACGGCGATTTCGGCCAGCGTCTCCCGCCGCTCGGAGTGAAGCTCGGCCACCCTCCTGACCAACGAGGCGCGCTCGGAGACCGAGGTCTTCAACGCCCAGTTCCGGTGTGCGTCCTCCGCCGCCGCTATTGCTGCCGAGAGATACTCGTCGGAGATCTGTGGATACTCCTTGACCGTCTCGCCGGATGCCGGGTTAATGACTGAGTATTTGCCCATCTTGCTCCACTCCCCATGCGGTCGCATGGCGTTCTTGCAGATTGCCTGATCGTTTACCCCAGGCTACCCGCTGTCCGTCCGTGCCGAACCGCCAATCGGCAGGTGCGCGATAGTCCGCGCGATGGTCCTGTCACGCACGGCTCGCGATCCTGAGGTTTTGAGGAGCCCCGAGACATCATCTCGAGTGAGGCGCAGATGCCGCTTGGCTAAGCGGTCTTGTTGACCGGACCGATTGGCCTCGATGGAAGAGCAACGCCGTCGACAGCGCCTCGGCGTCGCTACTCCGCTTCTTTCTATACCCCGCTTGGAGCGAAATCGAGAAGCGGCTCCCACTCAATTCTGCGGCGGTCAGCCGGCACTCTGCGTATATCTAGGGGAGTATCTCTCGTGTGATCGCCGGACTCGCGCTCGCCCTCGGCTGCGCCGTCGCGACGAGCATCGGCTTTCTGCTCAAACACCGCGGCGCGGTCCTCGCGCCGCCTGTGCAGGTCCGACACCCGCTGCGAAGCGCAGCCGACCTCTTCCGCTCGAGGTGGTTCGCGGTTGGCTGGGGGGTGGCTGTCGGTGCCTGGGGGCTTCATGTCGGCGCGCTCGCCCTCGCGCCTTTATCGATCGTGCAGGCCGTCCTCTCGGGCGGACTGGTGTTCCTTGCAGTCTTCGCCGAGCGGTTCTTCGGCTTCTCGCTCGGACGCCGCCAGTGGGCGGGCGTGATCGTCACGGCGACCGGGCTTGCGATCATCGGGCTGACCTCGGGGCCGGACAACGACGATCCTCCGGCCTACGCACCGGCTGCGTTGATCGCGGTCGAGTGCGGCGTCCTTATCGTCGGCGTTGCGATCGCCGCGGCGTCAACCCACCGGCGCGTCCCGTTGGCGGCGCAGGGCCTTCTCCTCGGCGCCGGCGCCGGCGCCCTCTTCGGCGTCTCTGACATCGCGATCAAGTTCTTGGCCGACGACATCGCCAGCGGAGTGCTCGAGCTGATCAGTCCGTGGACGGTGGCGGCCATGATCGCCTCGGTGTTTGCCTTCTATGCCTCAGCCCGCGGCTTGCAGCTGGGACCCGGCGTCGAGGTCATCGCTCTCACCTCGGTTACGGCCAATCTCACCGCGATCATCGGCGGCATTCTGGTCTTCCGCGACCCGATTGGCACGGGGGCGTTGGAGATCATTGGACGGATGCTCGCGTTCTGTCTCGTCGTCGGAGGGGCGGCTCTGATCCCGGCTCCGGTCCGCGCCACCGACGACACCGTCTGATGTCGCTGAGTAGCTGCCGTGGGCACGCGTGAGCGCTGTGAGTTGCTCCTGGTTGCGTCGGCCGCTCAGACATGCCGAGCGGGAATTGTTCGTCGGCTAGACCGCGCTGACCGTGATACCGGAGAGGTCATGCCAAGCCCTCAAGTCGTTCGCGACGCCATATCGCGAGTCGTCATCGGCGAGGGGATCGTGGTCGCGACCATTAACGACGGGCCCGGCGCGGCTCACGCCTCCTCGACGCGTTTGAACCTCGCCACGGCCGGAGTCGGGTCGACGTTGCCCGAGGCGTCGGTCGCCCGAACCTTGAACTTGCCGAGCTTCAGCTTCTTGAGCGTGAAAGGCGACGAGCAGGATCCGAACTTCTTCAGCGCCTTCTTGACGCCCTTGCCCTTCGCCCGGCACTGGAACGTCGAGCCGACTTCGTCGGACGAGAACTGCGTGAGGGAAAGTTCGTCCGATGGCAGACGTTTCCGAGCGAAGCCGAAGCCCTCAAGGCCGCCGAGGTGTCGGAGTAGCGCATTGGATGAGAAGTCCTAGTGCGGTGGACGTGGAATGCGCAGCTTCGCTAAGGCTTTCGCAGGGCGCAGATGGGCGGGCCCTTCGCAAGCGCAGACGTACGGGCCGGCGATAAAAGAAGGGGTTCGTGTCAAGTGACGGTCGGTAGTTCGTCGTCAGGGTCCTCTCGCTGCATCGGGGTGTGGAGCGGTAACTAACCGGCTAAGAGTCAAAACCAGGTTATTCCGAACTCCTCGGAAGCGACCGCATAGGCATCGCCGAGATCGCCTTTGGCGTCCGCGGCGGCAAGGCGGCGGAAGAAGCCCTCGAAACCGCCTGGCGCGTAGACGAGGAGTATCCGGCCGACCCCGGGGTCGGCCCGACGTTGGGCATGTGGCACGCCCCGTGGCGCAAAGATCCCCTCCCCAGGCCCCAACCGGTGCTTCTCGTCGCCCACGACGATCACGTGCTCGCCCTCGATGATGTGGAAGTACTCGTCCTCGTTCGCGTGGATGTGAGTTGGCGTGTCAAAGAGCGGCGGCAGCTCTTCGATGACCGAAAACGCTCCTCCCGTGGTGTCGGCGGATGCACGGACGGCGATCGTTAGTCCTCCGAACCTGAGGATCTCGGCTTCCACCTGTGCCTGAGCGTTGCGAACGGGTTCCGGGGTTTCGGTCATCGATCCTCTTGGTTGCGTATCTCCGCGGCCGCACCCGCCGCCCGGCATGCGAACAGCAGGACCGCGATCGCCCCGAGCCCGACCAGTGCCCCGCCGGCGGCATCGAGCGGATGGTGCATACCACGGTATACCCGAGACATCGCAACGAACACCGCGATCAGCAGCGCGACCGTCCACGTGAGCCAGCGCGTCGGCCTATCCGTGATCCTCGAGGTGAGCAGCAGAACGAAGCCGGCATAGACCGCCATCGACGCCGCCGTGTGCCCGGACGGGTAGCTAGCGTTGACGTCGAGGTCTTCGAGCCGGTGGACGTCCGGCCGGGTCCGGGGATCGGCCAGTGACGTGACGCGGTAGAGGGCCGACTCGACGAGTGGCACGAAGGCCGCGAACGCCGCGATTCGCCAGCGCTTCCGGAAGGCGAAGTAGACGGCTACGCAGAGGGCGAGAACGCTGAGCACGATCGATCCGACCGTCGAGCCGACTGCCGATACGTCCGTTAGGAAGGGAGTGCGCTGCGCGACCAACGACGTCACGAAGCTCTCGTCGGCTGAAGCGATCGCGGAGCTGCGCACGAGCACGTCCGTGACGAGGGCGCCGAGCCCGATCGACAACGCAGCTGCCAGGAGGAACCCCAGGATGAGGGCAGCCGCAAAGACGGTCGCTGGGTGGCGCCCCTGAAAGCGCGCGGCAAAGCCCTCGGCCGCACCGCCGGCCCGGGCGCGAAGAACCGGGATCTCGGCGGCAGCCGCGCCCGGTCTCAGCCGAGCCTCGCGGGCCGGCTCAAGATTCCGCTCGGACATCGACGCGAACTATCTCGCAGAGACGCTCGTTTCGCGAATCAGCTATTCCTCGGCTGGGGTCTTCGAGAGTCTTGACGCGAATCGAACGTGCCGCTGGGTTTCGGCGATCTGTCCGGAGCGCAGTCGATTCACCCATGGCGAGGTTCGGCGACTCCAGGAGATTTTGCTTCCACGCAAAACGAAAGTCTTTGCCGCATGCGGGGGAGCTCTTCGGGAGTGCGCGATAGCTTGCGCGATGGTCGCGCCACGCACGGGCTAGAAATTGGCCCGCCACACCATCTTCGAGATGCTCGAGCATGAGCCGTCTGTCAGCGCCGCCTTGATCAAGCGGTTTGCGCGACGTTCTGAGAAGCGGGCCCGACAGGATTCCGAATCTGTGACCTTCGGTTTCGTAGATTCCAGGTCAGTCTTGTGATGGGACTTCAAGGTGCAGCGAGAGGTCCGCGACCGACACTCTCACTCCTTGGGCATCAGGATCCAGAGTGCGACGTAGAGCAGCACCTGGGGGCCGGGAAGCAGGAGCGACAGGACGAAAACGATCCGGACCTTACGCGCCGAGACTCCGTACCGTCGGGCGATTCCGGCACACACGCCCGCAATGAGCTTGCCTCGCTGAGGACGAGTGAGATTCGTCGACGGGATGTCTCGTAATGTACCTTGACGCCTGCGAAACCGTGCAACCCGCGATCTCGACCCCTCTCGTCCTCTCGAGGCGGCCCGCTTTGGTTCGACCAGCGACCCGGCGTGCGAAGCGCGAGCGGAGGCCCCGGCTAGCCGAGTGCCTCGACCGCCGTTGCGGTGTCGCCGTAGAACTGCGCCCGCGCGATCTTGCCGCCATCGATCTTGTAAAGCCAGAGCGAGTCACCGCTGAGCTCGTTCCCGCTCTTCGTCTTGCCGACGCCCTTGACCGTGACGACGACGTGGTCGCCGTCGGCCTCGAGGAACTCCTGCGGGGCCGGATCAACCTCCTCGAACTGGGCCAAAAACTTGCCGATCATCTCCTTGAAACCATCCGGGCCGGTGTAGGTGCCGCCCCAGGGCAGGCTCTCGGGGATGACGATCTCGGCCGAGTCGCCCGTCGTCGCCACCGCGGCGTCGAGGTCGCCCTTGCCGAAGGCCTCCCAACCGCTTCTCACCAGGTCTGCGTTAGCTCCCATCGTTCTCCTCCTTGCGATCGGGTATGGCCGCTGGCCGAACTCGGCCTGCAGCGAGACTCTACCCCGGATGAGGCGAGTCCCCTGGAGTACCGCCCGGTTTAGGCGGCGGGCGTAGGTAATTCTTAGCCGGAGCCCCGCCGACCCCGGAGATTCCTGGACCTACTCGACCTCTTTCGCGGGCTAGTCCGTGACCTGTGCGCGAA
>CAJDUA010000035.1_pt1 | contig 21150 bp, 23 predicted proteins | sample 7390011 | NCBI WGS metagenome assembly CAJDUA01 (sample SAMEA7055673, study PRJEB34461) | soil metagenome | biome: terrestrial ecosystem; feature: Peninsula; material: soil | place: Antarctica | collected 2016 | reverse complement strand
AGCGCCGTGATCACGGTTCTGTCGAATAGGCATGCCCGCATCGGGTAACGGTGAGCCGTGTCCGATATCCCGACCGACTCCGATCGACTGTCCCCGGATCCCACGTCCCAGGACGATCGCAGCGATGAGATGCCGCTCGGTGGTTACTCGGTCCTGAGTACGACTTTCGTCGTCGGCTTCGTCGGGTCCGTGGTGGCCGCCAAGCGCGCCCGCGGCGGGTTGCCGCAGCGCTACAGCCCCTGGGACTTAGTCACCGCCGGCACCGCGACCCACAAGATCAGCCGGATGCTGACCAAGGACAGGGTGGCGAGCGTGATTCGAACCCCGTTCGTCGAACGCCAGGAGCGAACGGGGCACGGCGAGGTCAGCGGCGAGCCCCGCGGCAGCGGAGTTCGGCGCGCGGTCGGCGAGTTGCTCACCTGCCCGCACTGCCTCGGCCAGTGGGTCGCCGCCGGGTTCGGCGTCGGCATGGTCGCGGCGCCGGATGTTACCCGCCTGGTCGCCTTCGTCTACAGCACCCAAGCGATCAGCGATTTCCTTCAGCTCGCCTACCGGGCCTCGACGGACGCTCTCGACTCGCCGCCAACGCCCGACTTCGAGCACGGCGCGGAGCCGTCCCCGGACGGGGCCGAAACCAGGCAGGTCGGCTGACTCGCGGTTTTGTCGAGCCCCGGACACGGAAGGCCGCGCGGTGACGGCCCTCGGTATCCGGTCCTATGCCGACTCTACTTCGGGAACACGCGGTTGGCGACCGTCTGGTCGCTCAGCGTGTCGAATGCGATCAGCTTGCCGTTCTCGTTATAGGTGAGGATGTCGGCACCCTCGATCTCCTCGCCGTCGATCCGGACAGTGTTCAGCGTGACAACCTTGTCGCCTTCGGCAATGAAGTCGTGGGCCTCCGTCTCCGGGCTCTTCGACAGGTACTGCCCCCACATCTCGCCCACCGCCTGCTTGCCGCGGTAGGTCCCGGTCATTGCATTGTCGCCGCGCACCGTCCACTCGATCGAGTCGTCGATGTCACGCATCGCACCCTCGGCATCGCCGCTACTGAACGCGGCGTAGGCCGCCTGGGCGGACTGCTTGTTCTCTTGAGCACCCATATCGGGTTCTCCTTCCGGTGGTTGAGCCTGTTGAGCTGACACTAACCGCCCCCGGCGCGGTTTCCAAACCGACTTTGGGAAAGCAGCATCCTGGCATTACGAGCAGGGTTCAGAGGGGCCGAGCGCGATAGAGGGTTCGCCTGCCGGACCCGAGCAACTCTTGACGCTCGATCTCGAAGCGCTCGGCCAGCGCCTGTTCGAACAGATCGGCGCGATAGTCGGGGTGAGCGCCATCTCGCTTGCGGGCCAGCAGGCGCTGCACCATCGGATCGTCGCGGCCGGCGAACTCGACCACCACCACTCCGCCGAGATTCGCCAGCCAGTCGACGACCTCGACCAGGGGCACGTTCGCTGCGATCGAGAGGTGATGTATGAGTGCCAAGCACAGCACCAGCTCAGGCCGGCCACGCTGCTCGAGCGGGCCGCGCTCGTTACCGCGCCAGCCCCGTGCTGGCGATGGATCGGCAAGGTCCATCACGAGTGGCAGGATCCGCTCCTCGCCCGTTGCCCGCAGATCTCGGTACAGCGCTTCGACGCTGGCCTGATCACCATCAACTGCGACCACGTAGGCGCCCTGCTCGGAGGCGATTCGGGAGTAGCGGCCGTCGTTGCAGCCGAGGTCCCAAGCCAGCCCGAAGCGTCGCGAGGCACAGGCCTCGCGGACGAAGCGGTCCTTTTGCTCGAGCTCGTCGCGCTCGTAATGTACGCGTTCGCCGTAGCCCGACCAAGCCGTCTTCGAAGCACCCCAGTCGAGGCGCCGTACGAGCCGCTCGAGCCTCGCCGCGTTAGCCTCGATCAGCTCCTTGCGAAAGCCGGCGCGGCGCAGCTCGCCACGCGTGTCGCGATCTGCCTCGCGGCGCTCGAGGCGAGCATGCAGCGCTACGTGGGTGAGCACCCCTCGGCGCAACAACCGGCGTCCGCAGAGGATCGCGCGCGCCTGTGCTGGGCTGATGCCCTCGAGCGAACCACGGAGCCAGGGCTGAAACGGCAGACGCGCGTAGGCCTGGATCATCAGCGGAAACAGAAGCAGCGCACAGAACTGGCGGTACCCGGCCCATGTCTCGCCTTCGCGAAGCCGCTCGAAAGATCCGACGTCGATGAACACCGGGCGCGACCCTCGCCACTGAACGTTGTACGGCGAGGCATCCTTGAGCACCATGTCCTCGGCAAGCGCGGCGCGCAGCAAGTCGAGCTCGAGCAGGGCCGCGTCCTGAAGCATCGAGAACGGCCACTCATACGGATAGGAGATGAACGGCACCCGCGCGTGCCGAAGCACCGCAGAAGCAGCATCGAGGCCGTCGAAACTGATCTCGGGAGGATCCTCGAGCCGCTCGGTGGCAATGACTTTGCCGTCGCGCTGCATCCGGGCGAAGAACTCGCTCTCGGCAAGCCGTTCCCAGTCGTTGAGGCCGCGCGGGCTGAGCGCACGAAGGACCTCGCCGCGGTCGTGAAACACCCGGCTGTCAGGGTCCCTGAACGAGCCTGGATCGGCCCGAAGCTTTGAAGGCACTCCTCGGGCGGCGCTCTAGGAGGCGCGCGACCTCGGCCCCGGCTCGTCCGCTGCCAGCTCGCTCTTCGGCAGAGGTTCGGGCTGCGGCCGGCGGATCCGCAGCAAGCTCAACACCCGGCTCCACCACAGCTTCCCCGTGACGGCGAGGGCTGCGGCCCCGCCCAGGAGGACCTGCAGCAGAACGCTGCCGCTGCCGGGGTCGAGATAGGCCAATAGGCTCACGTACTCCACTTCCTGCTCCCTCCGATCGCTTCCTCTACAACGGGAGTCTATGCGCCGACGCCACGCAACTCACGCTCTACACATCTTCGTCCTCGCCTCGCTCGCGACCGCGCCGGTCATGTTCGTAGCCGACGCGCAGTTCTTCATCGGGCGTGGTGCGAGCGGATCCGACGTGATCGCCGTCGCGCTGATCGTGGTGCTCGCCGCTCCCGCCGCGATCGCGTTGGTCGGCCTACTCATCGCGATGGCGAACGCACGGCTCGGATGGGCTGTTCAGCTGTTGCTGGTCGCCGTGCTGATTTCGCTGCTCGCCTCGCAGATGCTGTATCCGCTCGATTGGTCGCTCGAGCTCCAGGCTCCACTCGTGCTCGGCATTGGAGCCGGGGCGGCCGCGGCGTACGCACGCCTCGACGGGGCGGACTCATTCGTCTCGGCGCTGACGCCGCTGCCGTTCATCCTCCTCGGCTTCGTCCTCTTCATCTCGCCGGTGTCCAGGCTCGTCTTCGCGGACACCGAGGAGGTCGAGGCAGCGCCGATCGCAGAGGCTCGAGCTCCGGTGGTGATGGTTGTGTTCGACGAGCTCCCGGGCTACGCCCTGATGGACGCGAACCGGCGCCTCGACGCCGCGCGCTACCCGAGCTTCGCGGCCCTTGGCGAGAACGCGGTCTGGTATCGAAACGCAACGAGCTCTCGCAGCGACACCGAGCTCGCGGTGCCGACACTCGCCACCGGCATGCAGGCGCCATTGGACAGCCTGCCGACGTCAGCCGACCATCCGCGCTCCCTTTTCACCCTGCTTGCAGCCAGCCATCGCATGCACGTCTCCGAGCCGTGGACGAACATCTGCCCGGAGCGCGTGTGTGCGGGCGGAACCACGAGCCTCGACGAAGGCGATCTCGGCTCGATCCTCGCCACGATCCCATCGATCCTCGGATACGTCTCGCTGCCGGACGCTGAGCAGATCGGGATTGCGAGCCCGCAGGAGAGCGGTGCCCCCAGCCGCAGCGGGCAGGTCGAGAAGTTCATCGATGAGATCGAGCCCGCCGGTGGACCGATCGTGCATTTCCTGCACGTACTGCTGCCGCACAAGGCGTGGCGCTACCTGCCCTCGGGCGATCTCTATCCGGACGCCGTCGGAGCCGGGCGCTCGCTGGGCGGGCTCGAGCTGTGGGACAACGACGCGTGGCTGACGCTTCAACACGAGCAGCGCTTCCTGCTGCAGTTGCAATACACCGACCGACTGCTGGGCTCTCTAATGCGGCGGCTGCGCGACGTCGGGCTCTATCAACGCTCGCTGATCGTCGTAACCGCCGACCATGGCGTTTCGTTTCGGGCCGGGGATGCGCGCCGAGATGCAACCGAGACAAATGCCCCCGACATCCTCTCGGTCCCCCTGCTCGTGAAGCTGCCGCAACAAAACGACGCCCGCACCGATGATCGACCGGCGAGCAGCGTCGACGTGCTGCCAACGATCGCCGACGCGCTCGGGGCCGAGGTGCCCTGGTCGGTGGATGGACAATCGCTGCTCGGCGCCCCGCCGTCAGGTCGCCAGATCAAGGTCGAGAACCTGGCCGGAGGCAGCGTCGAGCTGACGCCGGCTGAATTTGCCCGCAGCCGTGATGCGGCTCTCGAGCGCCAGGTTGACGCGTTCGGCGACGGCGAGACCAGCCTCTATGCGATCGGGCCTCGCCCCGAGTTGCTCGGCCGGCCCTTCGAATCGATGCGCGGCGAGCCTGCTCCTGTCGAAGCAACGATCATCGACGGAGAAACCGTGCGCTCGTATGACCCCGATTCCGAGGTTGTGCCCGCCCGAATCGCCGGGACGCTCGACGGACTTGCCGCGAAGGAGCCGATAGCGGTGGCGCTGAACGGTCGCATCGTTGCCACCACCTACAGCTATGACGGCGACCGTGGGATCGAGTTCTCCGCGATGGTAAAGCCGAGCCTGCTGCAGGCCGGCGACAACGAGCTGGCGCTGCTGGCGATCGAGCCGTCGGGCGACGAGGTGACCCTGCGCCCGATCGAGGACACCTGACGCCGCCGTTTGAGTTGCGTTCGTGGTTAGAAGCAGCTAGCCAGACGCTGCGCGGTGCCGGCTCCCGTCCCCGGCAAGGTAGTCATCCTTATCCTCGGCCGCGGGAGGCAGATCAATGAGAGTAGGACCAGGTCAATGAACGGGTTGGCTGGGAAAAAGCACTAAGGCATCCATGGCCACGTCACAGGAGGTCTAGGACGTGGGGAGTAGCCGCAACGGCGAACACGAGAACGTTCCTGCTGCGATGCTCGAGGCGCTGATGGCCGCAGCGGCGGCGGTGTTGGCAGCCGACTCGCTGGCCGAAACCTTCGGACGAATGACCGAGCAGCTGCGCCAGCTCGTCCCCTATGACGACCTTGTCGTTTTACGAAGTAACTTCCGACCGGACACGGCTGCAGGCAGTATTTGCTGACGGCGCCTGGGTCGAGGAGGTGATGGCCGAGAAGTTTTCCGTTGAGGAAGGCATCACCGGACACACTCTGCAAACGGGCGCGACCAGCAACGTCGCGCGATCAGATCTCGACCCGAGCTCGAAGACCGTCTCTGGGACCTTGGAGGAGCCAGAGTCCCTCGTCTGCGTACCGATGACAGTCGAAGGCCAGACCATCGCCGCCCTTAACGTCTACAGAACCGGTGAGGACGTGGCCTTCTTGGCTCATGAGGCCGCGGTCATCGAGCGCTTTGCGACGATGGCTGCGCTCGCGTTCAACTCGGCTCGCCAACGCGAGCTCTTGCAAATTCAGGCAACCACGGATGCGCTCACCGGGCTGCTCAACCGACGCGCCTACCTTGAGCGTTTGGAAACAGAGTTAGCGCGAACCTCTCGGCCTCGGCCGGGCTCGCCTCATGGCCGGCCCACGCTGCCAATGCTGAGGCGTTAATCGAGGCGGCGGATCGAGCCCTGTATTACGCCAAACGCAGCGGCAAGGATCGTACGGAGGCCGCGAAGATCGATTAGCCGGCCGACCTGAGCGAAATCCGCGGTCAGCGCCTAAGCCTCAGCACCCTCCACTTCGCCATCGCCGGAGTCGGGTCGATATTGCCTGCTGCATCGATCGCCTGGACCAGGAGTGTGTGCTTGCCCCGTCTCACCCTCGCCAGAGCAGGCGAGGTGCATGGCTGCTTGAGGCCGTCGAGCGTGCACTGGAAGGAATTGCCCCCCTCGCTCGAGGTGAACTCGAACTTTGCCTTGCGCTTGAACGTGCGTCGCGCCGGAGCCTTGGTGATCGTGGTGTCGGGTGGCGAGATGTCGGGCGTCGGGCCGGGATTTGGATCGGGACCCGGCCCCGGATCGGGTGGCGGGGCGGTATTGACCGCGCAGGTGTAGGCGCTGACGTCGTCGACGACCCAGCCGAGGGCGCCAACCGAACTGTCGGTGCCGATCCGGAAACGGAATCTGACGTTGCTCTGGCCTGCCAGCGAGGCGAGGTTGACCCGGGTCGAGTAATAGCCGTGGCTCTCGCCGGTGAAGGCGGCGCGAGCGCCGAGTGGGTTGCTTGGGTGGAGCGTACCGTTGTAGCTGTTGTTGACAATCAGGCTTCCGGCATCGGTCCAGCTTGTGCCCCCGTTGGTGCTGTACTCGACCACCCCGCCGTCCCAGTTGCTGCTCCCGCTGCTCTCGAACTGGTAGGCGTGGTTGAAGCGCAGGAAGGCGCCCCCAGACGGGATCGAGGCCGGCACCGAGATCGTCGGCGAAACCACCGAGACGTCACTCGTCGTCGCCAGGTCCTCGCCGTAGAGCATCCTGGTGCCGCTGGTCGCGTACCCGGTGTCGTACTGCCAGGGCGCGACCGGCGTCCAGCCGCTGCCGCTCTCCATGTTGTCGGAAAAGAACGGAGTCGGCGTGTCCGTTCCGGCGCAGGTGGGGGCCTCGGGCGCCGGGGCTGCCGGCGGGTCGGTGCTCATCTCGGTCGCGGTCACCGCCTTGGTGACCTCGGCGCAGTTGGCGGCGGTAATCCCGTGGCTGCCGACCAGGTTGGTACAGGCCTGCTGTAGGCCGCTAGCGAGGTTGGCGTAGTCGCTGCCCGAAGTCAGCTGGGTCGTCTCGACCGCGTTGTAGATCTGGGCGACCTTCGGGATCCCAAGCCCGGTGATCGTCTGGCTGTTGAAGCTGCCGCCGTCGGTCATTAAGAAGGCGGCCTTGTTGTTGACCCCGCTGTTGGCGTGCACTCCGCCCTGGTCGCCGCTGCCGCCGAAGTAATTGGGGCTGGTCATTCGGTCGGGATCGCCGAACGCGCCCGGGTTCTCCATGTCACGGATCGCGCCGATTGGCAGGTCCTCGCCCACCAGCCAGCGATTGGTGGCGTTGTCGGCGGCCGTCACGTGCTGGAAGAGATCGACGAACTCGCCGAATACATCGGACATCGACTCGTTGATCGCGCCCGACTGGTAGTAGTAAAAGAGGTTCGAGGTGAACTCGGTGTAGCCGTGGGCGAGCTCGTGGCCGACGACATCGTCGGCCGACGCGTAGCCCTGTCCGTAGACCATCTGCTGGCCGTCCCAGAAAGCGTTGCCGTACGGGCACTCGCTGGGGCTTGGGCAGTACTTGACCGTCGACTTCAGCGTCATCCCGGCGCCGTCGAGGCTGTCGCGGCCGAACTGGTTAAAGAAGAGGTCGTAGGTGTCGCCGGAGAAGTCGTAGGCGTTGTCGACGTCGGCGTCGCCTGTCGCCGCTCCCCCCTCGGTGCGCACCGGCACCGTGCAGGGGTACTGGGCGGCGGTATTGCTCGCATTGCAGACGCTGCGGTTCTTGGCCTCGGCGATCTGGCTGAAGTTGAGTGCGACACCGCCTCGGCGCGCATCGACCAGCACCAGCTCGCGGACGTCGCCGCCAACGCCGCCGCTGACCTCGGCGCGCCAGACCAACAGTGGCAGCTCGAACCCGGGGGCACCGAGCAGACGGGCGTCGTAGATCCACAGCTGCGGATCGGCGACCGTGAGGTCGGCGCGCGACTGCCCGCGAGCCTTCGCGGTGACTGCAAGCGCCGACTCCGCCGCCTCGGCCGCGCTCACCTGCGGCGCGACGACCGCGCGGTCGGGTGTCGCCTCGCCGCTCACCGAGGTGATCCTGTTGCGGCGGTCAACGTTGACCAGCAGCTCGCCGGCGAGCACCGGGACGCCAGCCTGGGTCTGCCCCAGCCGCACGGCGGTGCTTTGCTTCGGCCCCGCGACGATGTCGATCCGCTCGAAGCCACTGCGGCGCAATCCGAACGCGCCGCGGTGGTCGGCGAGGAAGGCCCGGGCCGCCGCCACCGGCGAGTCCGTTGCCGAAACCCCCGCGGGCCGCTCGATCGGCTGGCCCACGGCGGTCGAGATGAAGCTGACCTTGCCGGTTTCCTCACTGCGAGAGATCTCCGCGCCGGAGACGAGCTCGGCCCCGAGACCGTCGGCGAGCGCAGTGGACGCGGTCGCCAGGACAGTCAACGGCGCCACCACTCCAACCAGCTTCGTCAGTCTGCCGATCCCTCGCCCGCTGATCGCCCGCATACCCGGCTCCTTGGGACCCTTTTGTACAAAATCGGGCAACTCTATGTAAACGCGAACCGCGCGCAACGCTTCCGACCCGTGTCGAGGGTTATTCCTAACCGAGCCGACTGCCGGTGTCAACCCCCCGAAGCCCGACGGCTCTGAGGCCTTCCGCGCGGGTCGGAAGAACCCAGCGGGTCGTACGCTTCGAACATCGTTGCGAGGGCGCGTTCGTGTGTGAAAGTTAACGAACTCGCAAACTCGTCCTCAGCGGTGCCTGAGCCAAGGCTCGGATGTGAGGAGCGTGAGCACGACATCGTCCTTGCAGCCGTTCCGCATCTCGGCGAAGCGCAGTGTGTTACCGCTCAACTTCCACTGATACTCACTCTCGACCGGGGCGGGGGCCACGGCACACTCCTCGTCATGCAAAAGGATGCGATCGTCGATCACTTCAAGGCGCGAGCTTTCTAGCGTCCCGAGCTGGTCGTTGATGATCGTGAAAGCCGGGCCGCCGTCCGGGCCGCCGGTGTTCGCGATCTCGAGGGTCCATTTCTCGGCGTTGTCGGTCAACTCGGGCGGCGGATCGGTTGGTACGTCGCTGGGCTTGAGGGTCATCAAGTACGTTCCGGCCAGTTCTGTGGGGAGGGCGCTTTCGGCGGTGCTCGGCGCCTCAGCCTCATCGCCATTCTCATCGCCGCCACACCCGCCCGTTGCGCCCACCAGCAGGCTTGCCGCCAGCGCGATGCAGAGCACGGTCGATCGCATTCATCCTCCCGGGGTAGCCGTCGCCCACGACCGTATCAACGCTCATATCGGACTGGCGCAAGGCGGGCCTCGCTCAGCTTTCCGGTAAGCGCACGATGAGCCGATCCGGATCCCGGTTCCGGCCTACCTGATCGAGACTGAGATCGAGCGCATCCTCATTGATACCGGCCTTCACCCAGCGTCGATCCCCGATCCCGACGACTTCTACGGGCGCCCAGGGGCTTTCGGCCCTTCGAGCCGGAGCAGGACGAGAGCATCGCCGACCAGATCGACTTGACGACAATCACCAAAGTCGTGATCACCCATCTGCATTGGGACCACGCCGGCGCCCTAACGCTGATTCCCGCAGCTGCGCCCGTTGTCGTTCAGCGCGCCGAATGGGCAGCGGGGCACGACGCCGCCGCCGTGGTCCGGTGACCGCATGAGCTCGACGTCAACGACCCGGTCGATAGAGGCGCTCGCGCGCCTTGAGCTCAGTCGCTAAGCCGCGGGAGCGGGGCAGGCTCCTCCTCGGGGTGGGTCTGGTCGACCAGCTTCTTCGCCGCATAAGGCGCGACGCCGGGATTCGACTTCGGCAGCTTTGCCTTGACCAGGACCTCGTCGCCAACGACGACGTCGTCGATGGTCTCGGCACCGTCGCCGTCGCTGTCGGTGGTGACGATCATCGCCGAGGCGAAGTCAAAAGCGACCGGGATGCCGACGAGATCGGCACGTTCAACGTGCTTGTTGCCCTTCGTGACCGCAACGGTGGAGCCGTCGCCGCTGTAGGTGTCCTTGAAGACATAGCCAACCGCGTGGTCTGGCTTATCCGGCTTATCCGGCTTGACGGCAAACGCCGCCGGCGCCGCTGTCAGAGCGATTGCGGTCAGTCCCGCCAAGATTCTCGTCGTTGAATTCACGGTGGCCTCCTTGGTTGATAGCTAGCTTGCTATCGACTGGCCGCTTGTCATGCTTGAGGCTCGTGGACGGCCTAGCCAACCGTGCGAAGGGAAAGGAACGGCCGTCGCCGATGCCTTCGAGCAACCAGAAACGGCCTTTAAGTGGAGGGTGAGCGCTTTCGTCACGCAAGCACGAAACTCCTTGAGGTGCAGGGGGTTTTCGTTAATAGCGGACCAGGATTTGAACCTGCGACCTCCGGGTTATGAGCTGGGACCTGCAGCGGTGGGCGCATTCAGCCGCTGAGCCTGCCGTTCGGGCGCGATCGCGACGATGTTCCAGGCAAGCCCAACTATGCCCATCGCGCGGATGATCAACCCCGACGGGTCGAGCTCCCACCAGCGCAGGCCGTGGAAGGCAGAGCGGGGAAACGCGTGGTGGTTGTGATGCCAGGCCTCTCCCAGCGATGCGAGCGATAGCCACCAGACGTTGGTCGACTCGTCGTCGGTATCGAAGCGCCTTGCGCCGTGGTAATGACAGATCGAGTTGATCGACCAGGTGATGTGGTGGACGAAGAAGATCCGCACCAGCCCACCCCACAGCAATGCGGTGAGCCCGGCGACGAGGTCGCCGCCGATAGCGAAGCCGAGGCCGAACGGAATCGCCAGCGAGGCGAGCGCGAGCCAGGGGAAGCTGCGGTTGAGCCGGCGCATGCCCTGGTCCTCCATCAGCTCGGCTGCGTACTTGCGCCGATCGGCTTGGCCGTTGGTCTCGAACAACCAGCCGACATGGGCATGCAATAAGCCCCGGAGCCCGCTGCCGTGACCTACATGCGGCGAGTGCGGATCGCCCTCCTCGTCGGTGTGGGCGTGATGCTTGCGGTGGTCGGCTACCCAATCGATCACCGGTCCCTGAACCGCCATCGAGCCGGCGGCGGCGAATGCGTACTCGACCGGCTTGTAGGTCTGAAAGGCGCGGTGGGTGAGCAGGCGGTGGTAGCCAACCGTGACCCCGATCGCTGTCACCAGATACATGCCGGCCGCAATCGCCAGGTCGGTCCAGCCGACGGCGCTGTTCCACAGCATCACGATCGCCGCGATCACGCCGAGAAAGGGCAAGAAGACGGCGACGACGTTGATGTTGCGCTGGGTTTTCGACATCTCAGCTCAACCCGCCGGCGCGGTTGTCTTCGCGCTCGGCGGCGTGGCCACCCCGACCGCGTGCACCCCGCCGTCGACATGGATGATCTCGCCGCTGATCGCGCGGGAGAGGTCGGAGAGCAGGAAGATCGCGGCGTCGGCAACCGCGCCGGCGTCGCGGTGATCCCATCCCAGCGGAGCTGAGCTCGCCCAGACATCGGCGAGCGCGTCGAAGCCGGGGATGCCCGAGGCCGCCGGGGTCGAGATCGGTCCCGCCGCAATCAGGTTGACCCGGATTCCGTCAGGCCCGAGATCGCGGGCAAGGTAGCGGGCAACGGACTCGAGCGCTGCCTTGGCCACACCCATCCAGTCGTATGCGGGCCAGGCGACCGTGGCGTCGAAGTCGAGCCCGACGATCGCGCCCCGTCGCGGCCCGGCGCCGTTTTGGGCGCGCATCAGCGGCGCCAGCGCAGCGGCGAGGGCCTTCAGTGAGTAGGCGCTGGTCTCGAACGCTGCGCAGGCGCTCGCCCGCGGCGCCGCAACGAAGTTGCCGCCCAAGGCGTCGGCCGGCGCGTGCGCGATCGCGTGGACCGCGCCGTCGACGCCGCCCCAGCGATCCTCCAGCGTTCGTCCCAGCGCTGTCAGGTCATTGTCGCTGTTGACGTCGAGCTCGAGCACGTCGGGTTCGCCGGGCAGGCGCGAAGCGGCCCGCTCGGTCATCCGGCGCATGCGGCCGAAGCTGGTCAGCACGACCTCGGCGCCCTCCTCGATCGCGCGCTCGGCGATCCCGTATGCGATCGAGTGGCGGTTGACCACGCCTGTGACGACAAGCCGCTTTCCGGCAAGAATCACAGCAGCACCGAGCCGGCGTAAAGGTCCTCTGCATCGACCGCGCCGTTTGCCGATCCGCCGCCATCGGCGCGCTCGCCGGCCAGGCTCCAGAGCGCCTCGACTCGCACCCGAGCAACGACTTGGTCGTCCTGATTGATGATGCGCCAGGCGAAGGCCACGAGCGCGTGCTCGCCGTCGAGCGGCTTCACCTGATCAACCTGCGAACGGACCCTGATCGTGTCGCCGATTCGCACCGGGCGCTTGAACACGGCCGAATCGAGTCCACGCAGCGCAACAACGCGCTCGGGGTCGAACTTGATCAGCCCGACTGCATAGGAGAGCACCAGCATTCCGTGGGCGACGCGCTCGCCGAAGCGCCCGCGGGCTGCCCATTCGGCGTCGGCGTGCTGAGGGTGCCAGTCGCCGGTGAGCGCGGCGAACGAGATCACATCGGCCTCGGTGATCGTCCGCCCGCCGCTGATCGCAGCGGCGCCTATCTGCGGTGTGGCGGCCGCGCCCGCGAGCTCATTCATATGCTCCTCCTTCGGTTGGGATCTCGATTCCAAAGCTCTTCTCGACCAGCTCTGCGAACGCCCGCGCGGCGCGGCGATGGCCGAGCGGTGACGGGTGCAGGCCGTCGTCGCTGAAGTTCTCGGGCTCGGAGAGCCCGGGGTGACCGACAACGTCGAGGCAGGCGACGTCGTGCGCGCCAGCGACAGCTCGAGTCGCGGCGTTCACAGCGGCGATCCCGCGGGAGATCCGAGCGCCCGTTCGCGGCCCGAGCTCGAGGAACTCCCAGCGCTCGGGCGAGGTCGCGGTGACGACGCGAGCGCCTGGATTCGCGCCCAGCAGCTCGACCAGGATTCGGTCGAGGCGGCGGGCATAGGTCGACGGGTCGGGCCTCGTCGTCGCCAGTACGTCGTTGGCGCCGAAGACGACGGTGACGAGATCGGGCTCGAGCTCGAGCGCTTCGGGAACCTGCTCGACGACGTCGGCGCTCGTCGCTCCATGTACCGCGAGGTTGCGCAACTCGAGCGCCGGGCTGGTAGCCCGCAGCGCCTCGCTGAGCAGCTCCGGCCAGGCCTCGCCAGGGCCGCAGCCGCTGCCGGCGGTGAAGCTGTCGCCAAGCGCGACATACAGCGAGAGCGTGCTGGCCCGTGCCTGCGGCGAGAGCTCGGCTGCGATCCGTGCTGTCGGGTCGCGCCGGCTCATCGGCGCTCCAGCGCCCCCAACGCCCAGGCGAGACGGGCGCGAGTCGTTTCCGGCTCGATCACCTGGTCGACGTATCCCGAAGCCGCTGCACGCTCTGCGCCCAGGTGCTCCTCCGCATACTCATCGGCGAGCTCGCCGCGCGTCGCCTCGACGTCTTCTGCCAATTCAAGCGTCCGGCGCTGGACGATCCCGACTGCCTGGCGTGCCGCCATGATCCCGATCTCGGCACCCGGCCAGGCGAAGACGATGTCGGCGCCGAGGTCCTTCGAGTTCATCGTGATCACGGCGCCGCCGTACGCTTTGCGCAGAACCACAGTCAGCTTCGGCACGCGGGCGGCGGCGAAGGCGCGAAGCAGAGAAGCGCCGTGGCGGATGACGCCACCGCGCTCCTGGCGCTCACCGGGCATGAACCCCGGTGTGTCGACCAAGACGACGAGCGGCAAGCCGAACCGCGCGCAGGAGTTGACGAAGATCGCCGCCTTCTCCGCCGCGGCGGCATTGATCACACCGCCGAGGTATCGCGGCTGGTTGGCGATCAGCCCGAAGGGGCGGCCGTCGATTCGCGCGAACGCAGTGACCATGTTTCGTGCCCAGCCCGAACAGAGCTCGAGCAGCTCGCCCTCGTCGACGATCGCCCGTGCCGGATCGCGGACGTCATATACGCGGCGCGGGTCGTCGGGAACCGCGACCGCCGGATCCTCGAGCGGTTCGAACGCCGGCTGGGCGTGCCGCGGCGCGGCTCCGATTCTGTCGGGTAGCATCCCCAGCAGCCGGCGGGCGCACTCGGCGGCATCGGCGTCCGACTCGACCACGACCTGGCAGACGCCATTTCGCGAGTGCACATCCGGCCCTCCGAGATCCTCCATCGAGACGCGCTCGCCGAGCGCTGCCTCGACCACCCGCGGACCGGTGAGAAACATCCGGGCGCTCTCGGTCATCACGACGAAGTCCGTCAGCGCCGGCGAGTAGGCGCCGCCTCCGGCCGAGACTCCGGTGACGATCGAGATCTGCGGCACACGCTCGGCGAGCTCGACGCTGGCGCGGAAGATCCTCCCGTAGCCCGCAAGCGCGGCATGGCCCTCCTGAAGCCGTGCGCCGCCGGACTCGACGAAGCCGACGACGGGCGCTCCCGCTTCACCGGCAAGGCGCATGACGCGAACGATCGAATCGGCATGGGCGGCGCCGAGCGAGCCACCGAGGAAAGTTGGATCCTGGGCGTAACAGAACACTGGCCGGCCAGCGACCGTTCCCGCCCCGGCGACAACTCCGTCGCCGGCACTGGCGCGATCGCCGAGGCTGGCCGAGACGACGCCGCTGCGAAGCGGCGCGAAGCTGTCGCGGTCGCAAAGCAACTCGAGACGGTGCGCCGGCAGGCTCAGCTCGGGCGCGGCGGACGCTTGCGGCGACAGCGCGATGGTGGCGAGCGAGCTCATCTCGCACCCGAGAGGCAGAGGACCGCGTTGTGGCCGCCGAACCCGAACGAGTTCGAGATCGCGACCAGCGGCGCGCCACCGTTGCCGTTGGCTCGTTGGTCAAGCGCTCGCGCCGCGTCGGGCACGTAGTCGAGATCGAGCTCGGGGTCGCGCTCGGCCCAGCCGACCGTTGGCGGTGCGACCTCGCGTCGCAGGGCCTCGACGGTGGCGATCGCCTCAACCGCCCCGGCTGCACCGAGCAGGTGGCCGATCACCGATTTCGTCGACGAGATCGGCAGGTCGGCGGCAACCTCACCGAGCGCCAGCTTGATCGCCTCGGTCTCGGAGTGGTCGTTGAGCGGCGTCGAGGTGCCATGGGCGTTGACGTAGTCGATCTCGTCGGCGGCGAGGCCGGCGTCGTCGAGCGCGAGGCCGATGGCGCGCGCGGCGTCGCGACCGGAAGGCTCGGGCGCGGTGAGATGGTGGGCGTCGGATGTCGCGGCGTAGCCGAGCAACTCACCCAGCACCGGGGCTCCCCGCTCGGCGGCCGCATCGGCCTCCTCCAGTACCAGTACTCCAGCCCCCTCACCCATGACGAAGCCGTCGCGCCGGGCATCGAATGGTCGCGAAACCCCGCTCTCGGAGGTCGCTCCCATCGCCGCGAAGGCAGCGGTCGCGATCCCGGTCAGCGCCGCTTCGGAGCCGCCGGTGACAACTGCGTCCGCGTCACCCGCCTCGATCATCCGCAGCGCCTGGCCGATCGCGTGCGCGCCGGCAGCGCACGCCGACATCACCCCGAACGACTGGCCGCGCAGGCCGCGGCGCATCGCCACCGCGGCGGCGGCCGCGTTGCCCATCAGCAACGGCACCGCGAGCGGCGAGACCGCCTTCGGACCCTTGTCGAGCAAGACCGAATGCTGCGCTTCGAGCGAGCCGAGGCCGCCGATCCCGGTGCCGATCACACACCCGACCCGCTCGGCTGGATAGGGCGGCTCGGCCTCCCACTCGGCGTTGACGAGGGCCTCTTCGGCGGCGACCACGGCGAGCTGGGTGAAGCGGTCCTGGCGGCGCGCCTCCTTTCGCGTCAGGTGTTCGCCTGGCTCGAAATCCAAACAGCGCCCGACCCCGTCAGCGATCCCCGACTCACCGGCAATCCAGCGCTCGATCAGCGTTTGGGCCCCGAGCCCGAGCGGCGTCACGGCGCCGACTCCGGTGATCACTACGCGCCGTCGCGCGCTCGCGTTTTCGGTTACGGCGCTCATCCGGCGCGCGCGACCACCAAGTCGATCACGTCGCCGACAGTCTTCACGTCCTTGACCGAGTCGCCGTCGAGCTCGACGCCGAACTCGTCCTCGACGATCTGCGCCACCTCGATCAGGTCGAGCGAGTCGACGTCGAGGCTCTCGAAGGTCGCCTCACGCGTCACCTCACCCTCGGCACCGATCTCCTCGATCCCGTCGAAGATCACCTTCTCGACTGTCTCCTGTGTCACTTCCTGAGTTGCCATTCGCACGCTCCTTTCGTCTGTCATTTCACGTTTGCTTCCCACCCGGCACCCCCGGAGGCGAAGCCGAGGAGGTGGCCGATGTGTTCACGCACTGAGCCCACCGTCGACGGTGAGCACGGTTCCGGTCACGTATGCCGCCTCCTCGGAGGCGAGGAAGCGCACGCATGCCGCGACCTCCTCGGGCGTGCCCGGCCGGCGCGCCGGGATCTGCTCGGCGAGACCGTTGCCGATGCCCTCGCTGAGCTTGGTCTCGACGAGGCCGGGAGCGACCGCGTTCACGGTGATCCCACGCCGGGCGACCTCGACAGCGACGGTCTTGGTCATTCCGATCAGTCCCGCCTTGGAGGCGGCATAGTTCGACTGACCGGCATTGGCCCGTGGGCCGACGATCGAAGCGATGTTGACGATGCGCCCGAAGCGGCCGCGAAGCATCGGCCTCAGCGCCCGCCTGGTGGTGTGAAAGGCCGCGGAGAGGTTGATGTCGAGCACCGACGCCCAGGCCTCGGCGTCGAGCTGCGGTGCGAGCCCATCGATGCGCATCCCGGCGTTGTTGACGAGCACCATCACTGGGCCGAATTCCTCCTCGGCGCGCCCGAAGAGCTGATCGACCTGCTCTGGCTCGGTGACGTCGGCCGGCGCCCCGAGCGCGCGCCCGCCGTCTCGCTCGATCTGCTGTACGCACTCGGCGGCCGAGTCGGGGTCGCTGCGGTAGTTGACGACCACCGGCCAGCCCTCGCCTGCGAGGCTCATCGCGATCGCGGCGCCGATGCCTCGGGCCGAGCCGGTGACGATCGCGCTGCCCTCACGCGCCATTGCCATCACCTCCGTCGAGCAGATCGGAGTCAAGTCCCCATTCGGCAACTGTCGCCGCCCACGCGAGCCCGCCGCCGAACGCCGCCAGCAGCACGCGAGAGCCGTGCCTCAGCAGCCCCGAGTCACGGGCCTCGGCCAGGGCGATCGGGACGGTCGCCGCGGAAGTGTTGCCGTAGCGGGCGATGCAGTCGACGACCCGGCTGCGGTCGAGGTCGAGGCGCTCGCCGACCGCCTCGAGGATCCGCTGGTTTGCCTGGTGGTAGACGAAGACGTCGATCTCGTCGAGCGAGCTATCCACTGCCGCGACCGCGGCCAGGGTGGATTCGCAGAGGCGGTCGACGGCCTGGCGAAACGTGTCATGGCCCTTCATCCGAATCAGCGCCTCGGCGCGCGAGACGGTGATCAGCCCGGCGCGGGCGCCGTCGGCGCCGAGCACGACCGGGCCGATTCGGCTCTCCCCTTCGGTCGCTCTCAGCAACACGGCACCGGCACCGTCGCCGAACAGCGCTGCCGTGGCGCGATCGTCGTGGTCCAGCAGCCGGTGCATGAGGTCGGCGCCGATCACGAGCACCATCCCCGCGCGCCCGCTTTCGATCTGCGAAGCGCCGAGCGCAATCGCCGAGACGAAGCCCGCGCAGGCGGCATCGACGTCGATCGCACCTGCGCCCACGGCACCGATTCGCTCGGCGACCAGCGGTGCGGCGGCGGGAGAGAGTTGATCGTGGCTCATCGTCGCGACGAGCACGACGTCAACGTCCGCCGCCGCAACCGCGGCCGCTTCGAGCGAACGCGCCGCAGCAGCGGCGGCGAGATCGACGACGCCCTGATCGGGCGCTGCGACCCGCCGTTCGCGGACCCCGGTTCGAGCGACGATCCAGTCCTCGTCGATGCCGAGCCGCGCCGCGATCGGCGCGTTCGTCTTCACCGTGGTGGGTAGGGCGACCGCCACGCCGCCGATCGCGACGCCGCGAAGTGAGCGCGGGGCGTCGACGGTCCCGGGAGTCTCGACCACGAACGTCTCAGGCATGAGCGATCCTCTCGGCGCCGAGCACGTCGGCCTCGACCTCGGGGTGCGAGCGCCGCAACATTCCGACGAGCGCCTTGCCCGGTCCGGCTTCGACGAAGCTGCGCACGCCGAGTGCGAGAAGCGAATCGATCGTCTCACGCCAGCGGACCTGGTGCACGAGCGCGCCGGCGAGCTGATCGCGGATGCCGGCCGCCCGGGTCGCAAACGGCTCGGCGGTCGCACTCGAGTACACCGGGACCGCCGGCGTCTCGATCGCTACCTGCTCGAGCGCCTCGCGGTAGGGCTCGACCGCGGGCCTCATCGCCTCGGTGTGAAACGCCCCCCGGACGGCGAGCTTGATCGCGCGAACGCCACGCTCCTTTGCTCCGCGCACCGTCTGGTCGATCGCCTCGGGCGAACCCGCGGCGACGAGCTGTGTCGGGCCGTTGTCGTTGGCGATCTCGACGCCGCTCTCACGGACCGCCGCACGCGCCTCGGAGGCGTCGCCGAGCAGCGCGACCATCGTGCCTGGTGCCTGATCGGCGGCCGCGCTCATCAGGCGCCCGCGCAGCACCGCCAATCTGACCGCGTCGGCAGGATCTATCGCCCTTGCGACCGCGAGCGCGCTGAGCTCACCGAGCGAGTGCCCGGCGAGAAACTCAGTCTCGGGGCACCCCGCTCGCGTCCACGCGGCGAGGCTTGCACAGATGATCGCCGGTTGTGCGTAAGCGGTGCTCTGATTGGCGAGTGCGAAGGGATCGACACCGGTTTCGGCGAGGACAAACGTGGCGAGCTCGGGTGTGAACGCCTCGACGAGCTCACGCATGTCTGACGTCTGGCTGCCTTGGCCGGGGAAGAGAAGCGCGGTGGACATCAGCTGATACTTCTCCGCTGACGTGGCGAAGTTAAGGCGAGAACGCCCTCATCCCCCCGGCCGGGGGGATAGCCGCGGACGAGCGGGGGGTGCGCGGCGCCGCGCTGAAGCGTCAGCCGATCAGCCCGAGGCGCTGGGCGTGCTGGACTGCCTCGGCGCGGTTGCGAACTTCGAGCTTGCGATAGATCGAGCTCGTGTGCTCCTTGATCGTGTGCGGCGAGAGGTGAAGCTCGACACCGATCTCGCGGTTGGTCGAGCCGGCGGCGATCTCGGTAAGCACCTCGCGCTCGCGTCGCGTCAGCCGCGGCGAGTCCTCGGCCTCATCGTTGCCGAAGACCTCCATCCCGAGAGCGACCATGCGCACCGCCTTGACGACGTCAGGAGCGCCCCAAGCCTTGGAGACGAAGCCCGAGGCGCCGGCTGCGGTCGCGACCGGGCGCGATACAGACCCCGCGCCCGAGATCAGCAGCACACGGGTGCGCGGCGAGCGTGCCAGCAGCTCCTGCGTCAGCTCGGCGCCGGACTGGCTGCCGAGGAAGAGGTCGACGAGGGCAACGTGCGGCTTCAGCCTCGAGGCGAGATCGAGGGCCTCGGTGGCGCTCGCAGCGCCGGCACAGCGTTCGACCCAGCTCTGGCGCTCGAGCAGCAGGCGAAAGCCCCATTGGACGACGTCATGGTCGTCGACCACCAGCACTCGAAGCGAGAGATCGCGGCTGCCCGACGGCTTTTTTGCGCGTGAAACGCTCATCGCTCGGTCGAAGCGACCATGCGCACGTGCCAGCGCCCTCCCGGCAGCGCACCGAACTCGACCAGCGCGTCCTCCTGCAGTGCCTCGATCGTCAGCAGGCGCAGCCCGAGCCCGGCGCCAGCCGCGGCGGCCGCGGTTGTGCCGGAGCTCGCACCGATCCCGTCGTTGGTGATCTCGAGCTCGAACATCTCTCCCGGGCGCGCAACGCGGACCTCGATGCTTTTCGCATTGGCGTGCTTCTCGCAGTTGCGAAGCGCCTCGAGGAAGACGGACTGGGCCAGCGCCTCGAGCCGCGTCGGCACCTCGACCTGACCGTCCGCTGTCAGGACCATCTCCGGCGTGCGCTCGGCGCGGCGCCGGACCAGCTCCATCAACGTCGTCGACGCTGGCCGTCCGTGAGAGGAGATCGGGCGTCCGAGGGCCGAGCGTAAGTCGGAGAGGGTCGCCTGGAGCTGGTCGTGGCATGTCTGGCGCTCGGCGGCGGTCAGCGGGTGGCCGGAGCCGAGCGCGAGCGTGAGCCCGAAGAGCCGCTGCATGACGCGGTCGTGGATCTCGCGAGTGAGCTCGACACGCTCTGCGAGCTGGCGCGCGCGCTCGTCTTGGCGAGTGGCGCGCTCGACGTTAGCGGCAAGCGCGGCGAGCCGGCCGAGCGTCAGCATCGTTTGGCAGTTCTCGGCCGAGGGCTCGAAGCGCCCTCCCCCCTGGTCGGCGAGCAGGATGCCGAGCCAGCGCCCTCCGGCGGCGATCGGGCCGCAAAGCAAGGTCGTGATGTCAGCGAAGCGCGCATAGCGCGGCGGCACCTCGTGCTCGAGACCGTCGGAGGCGATCACGATCCGGTCCTCGGCCAATGCGCGGCGCGCGATCGGGGTCTCGTCGAGCGTGCCCTCGACCTGGCCGATCAGCTCCTTGTCGAGGCCGTGCGAGCCGGCGGAGCGCACGGCGTGGCTCGCCGAGTCGTAGAGCAGCACCCCGGCGCGCTCGAGGGAAGTCAGCCGGCACAAGGCCTCACAGACGTGGTCGTAGAACTCGCCCGCCTCGGTCGTCGAATCGAGTTCGGCGATCAGGCCGGCGAGAACCTCGACGGTGTCTGGATGGCGGTTACGCGTGGCACCCCCCGTTTGGGGGGCAAAAACTTTGAACCTGCGATCTCCGGGTTATGAGCCGTCAGCTACTGAACTGGCTCACCAACAACCCGCCATCAACCGGAAGGGCGATGCCGTTGACCATCGCGGGACCCGGCGATGCGAGCCAGATCGCGGCGTCCGCGATCTCGTCGGGCTCGATCAGCCGGCGAATGAGTTGATCGCCGGTGAAGTTCGCCTCTGCCTGCTTACGTCCCCAGCCGAGCTCAGCAGCCTGGATCTCGAACATCGGTGTGTCGACCCAGCCAAGCGATCGCCGGCCTGCGCCCGCCCGTTCCGCCCGATCTCTCGCATCATCGGCGGGTACACGATCATCTGGCCGAGATCGCAGCCGGGCTTCCGGAGTCCGGATACGACTCAGACGTCGAGTTCGAGTGGGGGCTCGATCTCATCCTTGATGGCCTCGCGCGGCTGCGCAAAGCCGGCTGAGCGAAGTTCTGCTTTCGAGTAGAGAGGCACCCCTCTGGACATCCGATCGGCCAGTGCGGCGGGC
>CAJDUA010000050.1_pt1 | contig 21483 bp, 20 predicted proteins | sample 7390011 | NCBI WGS metagenome assembly CAJDUA01 (sample SAMEA7055673, study PRJEB34461) | soil metagenome | biome: terrestrial ecosystem; feature: Peninsula; material: soil | place: Antarctica | collected 2016 | reverse complement strand
CTCTTTGATCTTCGTCTCGCTGTCAAGCCCTAAGTAGCGCCACCTCCCTCGACCTTCAGCTCCCGTTGGTGTGAGTCGAGCTCATTTCTCTTTCGGCGCCCGCCCAGCGCAATGAGCGCGAGCCGGCCTTCGAAAGCCGCCCGGTCGCCGAGCGCTCGCCCGACTGGATGATCCGCGGCGCCAGGCCGGCATAGCCGACGAGCTTGGCCGGTGAGGCGAAGCGCGAGACGTCGCCGACCTCAGAGGCGAGGGTGAGGCTGATCAGAGGGCCGACCCCCGGGGATCGTCTGCAGCAGCTTCGCTCTGGGATCGGAGTCCGCGATCGGGCCCAGCGCGCGATCGATCGGCCCGATCCGCCGCTGCAGCTCGTCGATCTGGGCGAGGTGCCCTGCGATCGAGTCGCGCCAGACCTCGGGAACGCCGCGGCGCTCCAAGAGCTCAAGGGCGCCGGGTTGGCAAAGGCGGGTGAAGGAGACCCGCAGGCCGAACTGGGTGAGCAGGCCGAAGATCCGGTTTCGATGCGAGGTCCTGAGCTTGACCAGGTGCGCTCTGTCCCGCGCGACCGACTTGTGAGGGCAGGTAACAAAGTGGCAACGGGCCAGGCCCGGCTCAGACCGACCCGGCTGAACTGCCTGACCACCGAGTCGGCTTCACTGAGCCAAATCCCATATCCCACCCGAGGCCACCGGAACTCGGCACCGCGATCATAATCCGCGTGTCGGTGGTTCGAGTCCCTCCTCCGGCATTCCCGTCTATGAGCTGGCTGAGAGCCAAACTCGCCGAGCCGCCCGTCCAATTTGTGCTCGCAGGTAGGGTGGGTCGATGTCCTCGATCGCTGAGTACTCAGCCTGTCTTTGCTCTGACCACAGCACCTCGGGGAGCATGGTCGGCGACCGACCGAGCGCCCGATGAACGGAGCCGGCGTCGAGGCGGGCGCGCATGCGGAACCCGCGATGGAGGACTGGGCGCAACTCATCTCGTTCCGTCCTGATCTGGTCCTGCGTCCCACGAGCATCGACGAGCTGAAGACCATGCTGGAGCGGATCCACCGGGGCGAACTCGGAGGTGGACGCGTGCGGGTTCCGGGTTCTTTGCACTCGTGCTCCAAGATCGTGGTCTCCGACGCGATCCTCGACACGTCGGCGCTCCCGAAGGTCGTCGGCTTCGAGCCGGACGACTCGGCGGTGGTCGCATCGGCGAACGTGACGCTGCACGAGTTCCTGTCCGAGCTCGGTGCCCGGGGCAAGTCGGTCACGGCGACCGGTGGGACCGACCACCAGACGCTCGCGGGCCTGATCTCCACCGGGACGGCGCCGGCGAGCTCACGGCACGCCCTCTACGAGCTGCTCGAGTGGGTGGAGCTGGTGACGGTCGAGCCAACCACCGGACTCGCGGTGGAGCGTCGCATCTCGCGCAACGACGCCGACTTCGCCGCGGCCGTGTGCTCGCTTGGGCTGCTCGGCGTGCTCACGCGGGTGCGCTTTCGCCTGGTGGACGAGCTCTACTTCAACGTGGTCCAGAAGATCGTTCACCTCGACGAGGTTCTCGCGGACCTGGACGCGACCTCGGCCAAGTACGACTTCTGGCGCGTGAACTGGGCGCCGAAGAGCGACAAGGCGCTCCTCTGGGCCGCGATCGCCGTCCCGCCCGAGGAGTCCGAGCCGGACGGCGACTACCCCACCGACCAGTCCGAGCACGTGCTCGACGTCGTCTTCAAGATCATCGACAAGGTGGCCGACACCGGTCCCCTGCTCACCGGTGCGCTCGAGCTGATCTACGACGTGATGGCCCTCACCTATGGGGAGGCCAACGCCACCGGCCCGCTTCGCAACATGCTGCCCGTCGATCGGCGCGCTCCGCTTCGCGTGGCGATGGCCGAGTGGAGCTTTCGCCCGCAGGACACCCATCGCGTGCTCGGCGAGTGCCGGCAGTACTTCGACGAGCACGGCTGGCCGAACGTCCCGACCGAGATCGAGCCGACCCAAGTCGACGGAAACCTGATGTCGGCATGGGACTGGCCGGGTCTTCCCTACGTGATGAAGTTCAACTTCATGTACCTGACCGAGGTTTGCACCAAGCCGGGCGAGAGGGAGGCCATCTACGCCCACCTCCGCGGCCTCTGGGAACACCTCGAGACCGTCGGCGTACCGTTCAAGGCGCACTGGGGGAAGATCAACTTCATCGACCCCGACTTCGTGTGGCAGAACCACCGGTTCGATGCCTTCCGGCCACTGATCTCACCGATGTTCGTCAACGACTACCTAGCCGATCGGCTCGGCCCGGTTTGAGCGACCCGGTGGACAACGCCGCCGCCGACGAGCCGTTCCCAGGGCTGACTGACATCCACGCCCATCCGGCGATGAACGCCTACCTCTGGGGGCGCAAGCTCCGCCGCCACTACATGAGCGGACACACGTTCAACCCGCTGGCCAGCCTCACCGACTTCAAGATGCTCGAAAAGGGCAACGTCAGGGTCCTGTGGTCGTCCCTGCATATCCCAGAGCCAGATTACTTTCGTTGCGGGCTGATCCGCCTGATCGCACACTGCACCCCCGGAGGGCGCAAGCTGTTGAAGCTCAGCCCTTGGGAGTGCCTGCTGCAGATGATGGGCAACGTGGAGGAGCAGGTGTCGGCCACCGAGCGCTTCGAGATCGCCCGCTCCAACGCCGAGCTGGATCGCGCCCTCGAACGGCGTCAGACGGCAATCGTCCACACGGTAGAGGGCGGTCACGTCCTCGGCGCGGACCTGGAAGCGGACGACCTCGCGGGGCGCATGACCAGGCTCGAAACGCTCGCCGATCGCGGCGTCGCCTCGCTGACCGTCGCCCACCTCTTTCCCAATGAGCTGGCCGGGCACGTCAACGCGATCCCCGACAAGCCGAAGCTCCCGACCTGCCACCTCGACCCCAAGGTGGATCCGGGGCGCGGGCTGACGACCGTCGGCGAGGCGGTGGTCGAGCGGATGGTGGAGCTGCGGATGATTCCCGACGTCTCGCACTGCACACCAATCGCTCGGCGGCGGATCTACGAGCTCGTCGACAACCGGGTCCCGGTGATCGCCTCGCACGTCGGAGTGCATTCGATGAATCCCGTGCCCTACAACCTCGAGGAGGGCGATGCGATGGCGATCGCCGCGTCAGGAGGTGTGGCCGGCGTGATCTTCATGCCCTACTGGCTGGAGAGCTCCCACCCCGGGCCCGGCCTGGAGTCGATTTGGAGAACGATGAAGACCCTGAACGACTGGAGCGGCGGCGCCTGGAAGCACGTGGCCATCGGGACCGATTTCGACGGCTTCACCGATCCCCCCGACGACTGCGACAGCGAGGCGAAGCTTCCCGCCATCCGGGAGAAGCTGGAAGCCGAGGGCCTCTCGAGACCCGAGGCGGAAGCGGTCGTAGGAACGAACGCGCGGGAGGTCCTTCGCCGCGCCTGGCGGTAGCGGACCGCGATCGAGCTCCGCCGCCGTGAGGGGCCGGCCGGATAGGCCGCTGGCACGCTCGTCGACCGTCGGGCTGCGCAGGTCGGCGATGGGCGCGGCTGGTTTCGAACCAGCGCCCTTCCGCTCCACGAAAGCAGGAGCGTGGCTCGCTCCGCGATCCCCGGGCCTCGAACGCGGGGACCAGAGTTCGCATTCGAGTTTCTCGCGCCGAGCGGAGGAGGAGGCCCCGGTTCATGCCATCTTCGCGCGAACGCTGTCCGGGTCCCCTAACGAGCCCTCGTGCATTTGCGACGAGGCCCCTGATGTCTGCCGAGTCCGTCACCTGCCCGTAAGCAGCTGGCGCTACCGTCGGCTGATGAAGTTCGTTCGCGCACTGGCGTTGGCAGCCGCACTGCTCGCCGGATGCTCCGACGCACGCCAGGCGACTGCGCCCGCCGACGAGCCGGGCGCGGGAGCGGCCGCGGAGGCGTTTGGACCTGCACCCGCGGTCGTCGACGAGCCGCTTGCTGCCGAGGTCGACGGCTCGCTCGACCTCCTGATCGGCACGGCGGCCGTCGGCGGCCTCGATCGCGACGCGCTAGAGGTGGTCGCTCAGTCGGGCGACGCGCGGATCGCCTGGCTGATCTCCGACCTCCTGCGTTTCCTTCAGGGCGGCGCCGAGGAGGACGCGCTCGTGTCCGCCTTCGTCGAGCTCACCGGAGTCGACGTCCGCGATGACCCAGGCTTCGGCGAGAGCGCCTGGCTCAGCGTCACCGATCACCTGATCGCCTGGGACCTGCCGGCCCCACCTGATTACCGCGAGCGCAAGGCCGAGCTCTTCCTCGCCGTCGAACCGGCCTGGGAGCCATTTTTCGCCGACGCCGACTCCGAAATCGACTGGCGCTTGGTCTCATGGGGCGGCGTCCTCATCGACGATCGGCCCGAGGGCTCTGACGAGCCCTGTCCGCAGGGGTGCATCCCGGCGCTCGACGATCCCGCCCTGACCGCGGCCACGGAGGGCGACTGGTATCCGGACGCGCGAAGCGTGTTCGGGGTCGTCGTCGGCGGCGAGGCCGTGGCCTTCCCGAAGCACATCATGGAGATCCACGAAATGGTCAACATCACGATCGGTGGCCGCCGGATCGGGATCCCGTACTGCACCCTGTGCGGGTCGGCCCAGGGTTACTTCCTCGACGCTGGGCCGCGGCGGGTCGCTCAACCCGTGCTGCGGACCTCGGGCCTGCTGTCGCGCTCGAACAAGGTGATGTACGACCTCAGCAGTAGTTCGGTGCTCGATACGTTCACCGGGAAGGGGCTCTCCGGGCCACTTCATGATGCGGGCGTCACCCTGCCGCAGACCACGGTGGTGGCGAGCACTTGGGGTGCCTGGAAGCGAGAACATCCGGAGACGCGGATCGTCGCCGAGGACGGCGGCATCGGACGCGACTACCCCCTGGACCCGCTCGGCGGGCGCGATGACGATGGGCCCATTTTCCCGGTCGGCGATGTCGACCCGCGGCTGCCGGTGCAGGCGAACGTAGTCGGCGTGATCGCGCCTGGGGGCCGGGCGGTGGCCTTCCCGGTCGAGCAGGCGCTGGACGCGCTCGCCGACGGCGAGCGCGTCGTCGCGGGCGGAGTCGAGATGGTCGCCGACGGCGACGGGCTGCGCGTGCGCCGTCGGCCCGGCGGCGAGTTGCCCGCTCACCAGAGCTTCTGGTTCGCCTGGAGCCAGTTCCACCCGGCGACCGAGGTCTGGTCGCCCCCGGCGAGCTAGGAGGACCCGATCGGGCCCGGGTCAAATGGCCTCAAGGGGCCAATCTCCGGACGATAAGTGCTTAGGTGCTATCGCTGACCGTCCACGGGCATGCGCCGCAGTCTGCCAAGTCGGTGCTGCTGCGGACGACCACCGGGAGCCGAGCGGCTCCGCGGAACGCGCTCCTCCTTCGCGCGATCAGCGACAGCCGCTGGACTCGCTACCGCTCGTCGTCCGGAGCGCTACTTTCGCCCGCCGCCCTACTCGACGCCGATCAGAAAGTCGGTGGGATTGGCGCCCGAGAAGGACCGTCGCCGGGTCGGCGGCGAAGGGACGCGCTTACTCGCGCTCCCTGCGGTGGGCTACCTCGTAAATCTCGACGCTCGAGCGGCTCTGGCCAGCGTCCACAGCGGGCGACATCGCGTTGAGCGCCTGATCGCCGCGGCGCAGGTCCTCCTCGGTCTCAAAGAGGGTGATGCCGAGCCCTCTGGCGTTCTCGCGGTCAACGAGCATCCATACGGCCTTTGAACCCTCCAAACCCTCGGGCGGCGAGTCGAACGTCGAGTCGATCATCTCGCGCGAGGCGTTGATCACGTCGTCTATTTGCGACGTGTCACCACCCTCAAACCGTGCGATCCGGGCATACATAGGAGCCTCCTCCTTGGCGTGACTAATGACCCCCGGAGACTACTCGTGTGCCGACACGCTTTTGACGGGCGTCGTTAAGACCGCCCGCGCATGTCGGCTAGCGCGCTTCGCCAAGACGACGACGCGGATCGCGTCGTGGGCGGGAAACGACCTCGAGGCTAGGTAGCCCCGGTCGCTTTGACCAAGTGCCCGTCGGCGCACCCGACGCGGGAAGCACTGCTTCTCATCCTGAGCGGGAGCGAGCGACACGTTTCGCGGGGCCACGGTGGCTCTCCCGCACGCGCGAGGAGCAGCACTATCGCCTTGCATCGGAAGCGACACTTTTAGTGGCGCGAGATACTGCGGAGCGATGTCGCAGGAGAACGTGGAGCGGTTGCACCGGGCATTCGATGCATTCGCCCGTCGAGACAAAGCCGCCTGGCTTGAGCTGTGTGATCCGGACCTCGAGCTTGCCCCGATTGGCAACTGGCCGGAGACCCCTCCGATCCACGGGGCGGAGGCCGCGTGGGACTTCTTGCTCGTTGGGGATCACCGCGCCGAGGCCCTCGAAGCCGCCGGGCTGTCGGAGTAGGCACTTCTTCATGGCAGTCCAAATCACTACAAGGCGATCCCGGCCTAGGCCTACAGCCAGCGCCGTACGCGGGCGGTGTAGTCCGCGTACGGCGCTCCGAACCGGCGCAGCAGGTACGGCTCCTCGCGCGCGATCACGAGCCGGTCGACCGCGATCAGGACGAGCGGCAGGAAGGCGAGCGGCCAGACCAGACCGACCGCGAAGGCGATCGCGACGTAGAGGAACGCCATGCCGACGTACATCGGGTTCCGCGTCAGCTGAAACGGACCCTCGGTGACCAGCGTCGTGCTCGGCTTCATCACGATCATGCTCGTCTTCGCCCGCGTGAACGCGACAGTCGCGCGTCCGTCGAAGTACCACCATGCGGCGAGCGTGATCGCGGTGGCGGCGAGCGTTACCGCGAGTGGTGGGCGGTCCGCCGGCACGCCGCCTCGAGTGCGACCCCGGCGAGGAAGCCGGCGAGGTAGAGGAGCGGCGGCGGGAACTTGACGCCGGACGTCTTTTCCATGCGCGGACCCTAATTCGTATCGCTCTCCATGCAAAGCGGCACCTGGTCCCGGAGATGTCCCACCGTCGAACGACCGCCTTGGGAGTCGTCAGGCAGTCGGTACGGGCACTAGTGGGCACCGAACGCCAGATCAAGCCGACTCCGGCGGGTTGGCGGACTCCCGTAGGACCGAAGGAACCAGCCGTGCGCGGGGCTTTCCTCCGATGGGCGCGGCTGGTTTCGAACCAGCGACCTCTCGCGTGTGAAGCGGCGCGGTTCGTGCCTGAACGCGCCTAGCGGGTGACTCGGGATCGCCGCCGATCACCGGGCATTAACGGCGATTTGGGGCAGACTGATCGAGTCTCTGCCCGACGTCGCCTGCTTCCGTAGCTCGGCAGCTTCGAACGATCAGCTCCAGGCCTGGGCCCAAGCATCCCCCTCGGCCGTGTGCTCGAACCGCACGACCTTGCCGTCGCGAACCTCCCAGACGTGCTCGGCCGGGGTGTCGAGCTCGGCACCGCTCTTTGCTTTGCCCTTGAAGCGGACGGTGACCCGGACCGTGTCGCCCTCGTCGCTGGTCTCTTCGGCGATGCACTGGAACTCATCGAAGTTCTGGGGCACTGAGGCGAACACGTCGTTGGCGACGCTGTCGGGGCCGTTGAAGGTGCCCGACGGAGAATTGCCACCGCCCGGCTCGGTCCACTCGACGTCGTCTGCGAGTCGTGAGGTCATCCCTTCGATGTTGCCGCGGTCCACGTTTTCCTGAGACATCTACATCTCCTCCGATTGGTATCGGTCCGACTCTATCGCCCCGTTCTATGCGTCAACCGCCAGCGACTCCGGGCTCTGCGATGGGCGCGGCTGGTTTCGAACCAGCGACCTCTCGCGTGTGAAGCGAGCGCTCTCCCACTGAGCTACGCGCCCGGAAGCGGGATGATAGGGCGGGGTGGGGGCTCGGCGAAGGCGCCGCGCGGCCTCGTCACGTGCGCTTGCCGGTGCGCTCGGTAGCAGGCCGACTTAGGGTGCCGTAACTACTTCTCAGTCGCGATCGGCGCCGGATGTCTCGACGACTGGCGGCGCCAGCCGCTTGGCGGCGATGCCACCGCTGGTCGAACCGCCACGTCCGCCCCCTTCGGGCACGTCCCCGGTTTGCGTGCCACCGGCGGTGGGCGGGTCAGGCGGATCCGGCGTCGTAGGTGCCCCGCCGCCCGCGGCCTTGGGGCAGCGCATCGTGTAGACAGTGCGCGCCGTCTTGCCACCGTTGCGAACGACCGAGTGACTCCAAGAGATATGCAGGTGATGGCCGCGGCCGTGGCCTGAGTCGCCGTCGTAGCCGACCCAGTGAAACGGCTGCCGGGCTCGTTTCGCTCGGGCTCGGCCCACAGCGCCAGCGCCGTGATCTCGCGCCAGGTGCCACCGGCCTCGAAGTCGGGGACGATGTCGAGCGCGAGGCCGAGCGGATGCTCGCCGTTGGCCGCATGCTCGGCCCCCCCTCGAGTAGCCGTCGGTAATGAAGAGCGGGTAGCGCTTTTGCAGCCAGCGGATGTCGGTGAGCAGCCGTCGGTCGATCGTCTCGCCGGGAAAGCCGGGGATGTCGACGAACTTGCCGCCTCCGGTCGTTTCACACAGCCCCGGCGCGATCCTCGTGCTTTGCATCTTCGCCGCCGCGCCGGCGCTCAACGTCAACGCCGCGATCAAGACACACGCGGCCGCGACAACCCCTCGGGCAAAACGCGAACCGTTCACCGCGACACCGGCCTGCGCCAGAAGGACGTCCGCTCACGCACTCTCAGCCAGTTGAGCTCTACGTGGACGCCGTTGCGTTGCACCTTGTCGAGGTGAAGTCCCATCGACAGTTCCTTCGGACGGCTTCCGAAATCGCTTTAGTCGCGATAGGATTCGCCCCGACCGTGCTAGGCGGGGAATTAGCGGTGCCCTGTACCCGCAATCCGCTCTAGCGGGGCCGAAGCTCGTCTGAGGGTCATGGCCAACGGGGCCAGTACGCCGAGGGCGGTGTTGACGGTCAGGTCCCGCGCGATGCGCGTCCGCGAATCAGGTCAGATCCGGAAGGAAGCAGCCTTAAGCGGTGCCGGGCAAGTGCCGCGGATCAGCCTGACTCGAGCCAGCCACGGCGGGCACGCCCGGAGACCATTCTCGAGGTCGAGCGCGCACGGTCATTTTCTTCAGCCGAACCGTGGCCGGGAGCCAAGCACAGAAGCTCCCGGCGCGGTCGGCAGTCGCATTTGTGAGCGCTCACACCGGGAGTTTCGCAGAGTGCGGGAACGGCTTTGAAGAAGCCGTCAAGGCGACGGCTAGACTCGGCCGCGTGACCGGCGAGACGTCCCTCTACCGCCGCCACCGCCCCCAAGCCTTCGATCAGGTCGTCGGCCAGGAGCACGTGGTGCGCACCCTGCGAAACGCCGTCGAGCGCGATCGTGTCCACCACGCATATTTGTTTGTCGGCTCGCGTGGAACCGGTAAGACCTCGCTGGCGAAGATCCTCGCTCGCTCGCTCAACTGCGTCGACGGACCGACGCTGACGCCCTGTGGCAAGTGCGAGTCGTGCGTGACGATCGCCGCCGGAACCTCACTCGATGTAATCGAGATGGACGCCGCCTCGAATCGCTCCGTCGACGATATCCGCGACCTGCGCGAACGCGTCAGCTACGCGCCCACAGGGAGCCACTGGAAGGTCTACATCCTCGACGAGGCCCACATGCTCACGCGCGAGGCCTGGAACGCGTTCTTAAAGACGCTGGAGGAGCCGCCCCCGAACACCGTTTTCATCCTCGCCACGACCGAGCCCCACAAGGTGATGGCGACGATCGTCGACCGCTGCCAGCGCTTCGACTTCCAGCGCCCCTCACTGGCGCAGATAGCGGAGGTCATCCGCCGCGTCGCCGCGATCGAGGAGATCGAGCTCGAAGACGGCGCGGTCGGTGCGATTGCCCGTTCGGCTTCGGGCAGCTTTCGCGACGCTCTTGGCACGCTAGACCAGCTCGTCTCCTATGGCGGCAAGTCGGTGAAGACCGACGACGTTCTCGCCGTCCTTGGCGTCGCCGACGCCGACCTCATCCTCGCCGCCGCCGACGCGATCGCCGCGGGCGAGGGAAAGGCGGCGCTTGAGACCAGCGAGAAGCTCTCGCGCTCTGGGCGCGACGTGAGCCAGTTCGCCCGCGACCTGCTCGCCCACCTGCGCCAGCTGATCGTCATCCGCACGGCTGGCGAGCTTCCTGACGCGTTTTCGATCACGGCAGCCGACCCGGAGCGTTTGCGCACACAGGCCGAGTCGCTTTCTGATCTCACGCTCGGGCGAGCCATCGACGTGCTTTCCGCCGCGCTGACCGCAATCCGGGAGGGCGACGAGCCGCGGATGACGGTCGAGCTCGCCCTTCTTCGTTCGGCGAGGCCGCAGATCGATCCTTCGCGGGAGGCGATTGCCGAGCGACTGGAGCGTCTCGAGCGGGCGATGGCGGGTGGCACCCCGATCGCCGCAGCGCCCGCAGCTTCGCCCGCCGCAGCCGCATCCCCTTCCGAAACCGACGCAACCCCGGCCGACGAACCACCTCCGGCCGCCGCCGCCGCACCCGAGCCCTCGGCGACGGCCGCGATCGAGCCCGAGCCCGCAGCCAACGAGAAACGGCCCGGGCCCGCAGCGGCGGCGCAGGCAACTGCGATCGCCGACGTCGTCGACCTCGAGAAGCTCGTCAGCCTCTGGCCGGCGGTGATCGATCAGGTCCGCTCGTCGGGCGAGCAGCTGCTTTCACACGTCCTGGAGGCCGCGAGGCCGGTGGCGGTACATGCCGAGGAGGCGGTGCTGGAAGTCGGGTTCCCGGCCTCTGCAGCTTTCAACAAGCGCAAGGCCGAGGCGGCGGACGCGCGCGACGCGTTCGCCGACGCGGTTCGCACGATCGTCGGCGAGCGGCTGCGCCCGGTGTACGTCTTGCTCGAAAGCGACGAGTCCGAGCAGCCCGAAGAGCCGCCGATGAGCGAAGAAGAGTTGATTGAGATGGTCCGCAGCGAGTTCGATGCGGAGGAATTCGTGACCGATCCCGAGCACGAAGAACGCGAAGCCAAGGAGGCTTGAAGCAGATGGCGAGGCTCCCGCAGGGCCCAGGCGGATTCGATATGGGCGCGATGATGAAGCAGGTCCAGCAGATGCAGGCCGAGATGGAAGAGGCCCAGGCAAAGCTCAAGGACGAGGTCGTCGACGCCAGCGCCGGCGGCGGCATGGTCAAAGTGAAGATGAGCGGCGACCTGCGCCTGCTCGAGATCACGATCGATCCCGAAGCGATCGATCCCGAAGACCCCGAGCTGCTTCAGGACATGGTCATGGCGGCTACCAACGAGGCGCTGCGCTCAGCGCAAGAGCTGGCGGCGAGCAAGATGGGCGGCGTGGCCGGCATGGGTGGCGGCGCCGGCGGTCTCGGCGGGCTCGGCCTGCCTGGGATGTAGCCAGGCTCCTCGCGCCGAGCCGGGCGAGCGCGCCGGGCCGACCGCTAGTTTCACCTCGATGTACCCGGAGCCAATCAACCGACTCGTCTCGGAGCTGGGCAAGCTCCCGGGCATCGGGCAACGCACCGCGCAACGCCTTGCCTTCCACATCCTGCGCTCGGAGGACGGCGACGCGACCGCACTCTCAGATGCAATCCGCGAGGTGCGCGAGCGCGTCGGCCTCTGTGAGATCTGCTTCAACCTCTCCGAAGGTCCCCGTTGCCAGGTCTGTCTCGACTCGCGCCGCGATGCCTCGATGATCTGCGTCGTCGAGCAGCCCGCCGACGTGATTCCGATCGAGCGTACGCACGAGTACCGGGGCCTGTATCACGTGCTCGGGGGCGCGCTCTCGCCGATCGACGGCATCGATCCTGGCGACCTCAAGATCGACGAGCTCGTCGATCGCGCCGGCGTCGAGGAGGTGAGCGAGGTGGTGCTCGCAACCAACCCGACGACGACGGGTGAGGCGACCGCCCATCACGTCGCCGAGCTGTTACGTGGCCAGGTCTCGATCACGCGCCTGGCCAGCGGCCTGCCGGTGGGCGCCGACCTCGAGCATGCAGACGAGGTCACGCTGGGCCGTGCATTCTCCGGCCGGCGATCGGTCGCCTGAACGTCTGCGTCGTCTGCGGCTAGCGCGGTGGCAGGTCGTCGCGGCGCTGCACGACCACGTCGCCGCGGCGACGATCCTGGGAGTAGAGGAAGAGACCGAGAACGAGGCCGACGGCCCCGGCGATCATCAGGATCAGCCCGATCGTCTCCAGGTTGATGCTCTCGATCTCGTCATTGATCGCGTAGCGAAGGATCGCGCCTACTGCGATCACGAATATCGAGCTACCAATTGTCATCTACTCACTTGCTCCTTGAATGGTTGGACGGCCGCAACATACCCGCGCCCGCACGGTCCTAACCGACGGCGCGACCGTCGCTCTAGGTCTCGCTGAGCACGAAGCGCGCATGTAAACGGCGAAATGGCGCCGGCGCCCACCAGTTCCAGCGCCCGAGCAGGCGCATCAGCGACGGCACCAGGAGAGCTCTGATGATCGTCGCGTCGATCAGGACCGCGATCGCCGTGCCAAGTCCAACCTGCTTGATGAAGATGATCTCCGAGGTGACGAAAGCACCGATCGCAATCGCAAACAGCAGCGCCGCCGCGGTGATGATGCGACCGGTGCGCTCGATCCCGATCGCGACCGATTCGCGCTCGCCCGCACCCGAGTCGTGTGCCTCCTTGATCCGCGCCAGCAAGAAGACGCCGTAGTCGGTCGAAAGGCCGAAGGCGACGGCGAACAACAACAGCGGCTGGGTCGATTCGAGCCCGCCCTGGCTGTCGTAGTCGAGCAAGCCCTCGAAGCGCCCGTCTTGAAAGATCAAGACCAAGATCCCGAACGTCGCGATCAGCCCGATCGCGTTCATCAGCACCTGCTTGATCGGCAACACGACCGAGCCGGTCATCAAGAAGAGGACGACGAAGGTGACGCCGATGACGATCGCGAGCACGATCGGCAGATGTGCGGCGAGGCTGTCTTGAAGGTCGATGAACTCGGCGCTCGCGCCCGTCACTTCGACCCCGTCGACGTCACTGCGAATGCGCTCGACGAGGTCTTGGCTTGTCGAGCTCAGAGCGTCGCCCTCGGAGATCACGTTGATCGCGTAGACGTCGTCGTCGAAGCCGGCCGGCGGAAGCGTCTCGGCGACGCCCGACAGGCCGCCGATGCGGTCGGCAATGTCCTGCGCCCCGGCCTCGTCGCCGACGTAGACGACGTTGATCGGGCTGTCTCGAAACGGTGGGAAGTCGGCACGCAGGGCGTCGTCGACCTGACGGGCGCTTGCCGACTCGGGCAACACCTGCGCATCGACCGAGGTGAACTCGATGTTGAAGAAAGGGATGCCGAGGACGATCAATAAGACTGAGCTGGCGAGCGCGATCCGCACGGGAAAGCGCATTACGAGCTGCGAAAGTCGATACCAAAAGCCCGCATCGGCAGGCCTGGCGTCGGCCGCGGCGCGCCGTTGCAAAAACGCAGGCGCGAGCGAGTTGACGCGCTCTCCGAGCATCGCCAGGATTGCCGGCAAGACGACCAGCGCGATCACGGCGGCGATCAACGCGACCGCGGCGCCGCCGATGCCCATCGAATAGAGGAAGCGTTGTGGAAAGACGATCAGCGAGGCGAGCGCGCCGGCGACGGTGATCGAGCTGAACAGGACGGTGCGACCCGCGGTCGCAAGCGTGCGTTTGAGTGCCTCTAGGCCGGCGCCGGAGCGGGCGATTTCCTCGCGATAGCGCGAGACGATAAAGAGGCTGTAGTCGATTGCGAGCCCGAGCCCGAGCCCGGTGACGAGGTTGAGGGCAAAGATCGAGACCGACGTGAACTCAACTGCCGTACGTAAGACGAGGAAGGTGCAGATGATCGCCAGGCCGCCGATCAGCAGCGGCAGCATGGCGGCTACGAGACTGCGAAAAAACAACAGCGAGAGCAAGAAGAGGAGCGGGAAGGCGAGTAGCTCGGCGCGGGCGAGGTCGCTTTCGACCTGCTCACCGACCTGTAGTCCCGCTAGCGCCGGCCCACCGACTTCGACCGAAGGCTCGTCGGACAGCGACTCGAGCAGATACTCCGCTGCATCCTCACGCCCGCCCTCGTCGGCGGGAGAGAAGCTGACGGCGATGTAGGTGGCGTCGCCATCTTCGGAGAGAAACTGCGGCGCGCGCTCGTCACCAAACCAACGGGTTGCCTCTACTTGGCGTTGGCCTTCGATCCGCTCGTTCAGCTCGGTGACTACGTCGAGTCCCGCGGGTGTGCGCACGTCGACGTCGGAAATCAAGACAATTGCGCCGGTGCCGCGGTAGCCCGCGTCCTCGAGGCGCTCGTTGGCGATCACGCTCTCGGTATCGGGGTCGTCGGCGCCGTAGCCATCGAGAAGATCGGCGACCCCGCCGCCGATCGCACCGGCGGCGACGGAGAAAACGACGGCGCAAATCACAATCCAGCGACGGCGGCGCTGGATGAATGCGGCGAGACGATCAAACATCAGGCGGCCTTCCTCGTGGTGGACTTGGATCGCTTCAGGCGCGCGGTTTCACGTTCACACCAGTCGGCGATGAAGTCGTTGAGGGCGATGCCGAAGCGAAGGGAGGAGGAGATCGAGCCCTCTTTACCGACCACCTTTTCGCGCTGAATCTCGCGCAGCCGCTCGGCCACGTCGTCATGGTGGATGCGCTTGTGCTCGAGCGCGGTCAGCGTCGCCTCGGTGCCGCCGAAATCGGAGAAGAAGACCTTGAGCAGGCTCTCGTCGCGCATTTCCTGAATATGCGGCGGTTGTGCGAGCCATTCGCGCAACGCCTTGCGTCCGACGGCGGTGAGGCTGAAAACGGTGCGCTTGCGCCCGCCTTGTGGCTCGGCGGCGCCTGAAATCAGCTTTGTGTCGGCGAGCCTGCGCAGCTCGGGGTAGATCTGACCGTACGAGGCGGCCCAGAAAAACCGCGTCGAGTGGTCGACGAACTGCTTGATCTCATAGCCCGACATCGGTCGCTTGCCGAGCATCCCGAGGATGACATAAGAGGTGGGGTTGAGGTCCATATATCAGATAGATATATCATAACGATAGATCTTGCTTGAGCTCGAGCACACGTCCGGCCGCCTGGGCGAGGCGCTCCTCGCTGAGCTCGCCAGACTCGACCGCCGCCAGGATCGCCTCGCGCACGCCGGCTTGATCTGAAGCGGAGCCGATCTGAATCAGGTCGGCGCCGGCAACAAGCGCCTGCACCGCCGCCTTGGCGGTCGTCCCCGTGGCTCTGACCGCACCCGAGCCGAGGTCGTCGGTGATCGCAACGCCTTCGAAGTCGAGCTCGCCGCGCAGAAGGCCCGTCGCTACCGGCTCGGCGAGCGCCCCCGGCGTGATCGTGTCGTAGGCGCCGTAGAAGGCGAGCGAAAGCACAACGGCCGGAGCGCCTGCGGCGAAGGCAGCGCGGAAGGGCTCGAGATCGCGAGCCGAGAGCGAGGCGGCGTCGAGGCTGACCGTCGCCGGGCCCGCGCTTGTGTCCTCGGAGGCGGCGCCGAGGCCGGGGAAGTGAAGTGGCGCGCAGGCGAGATCCTCGGCGCGACAGCCGCCAAGCGCTGCCGCGGTCAACGCTGCGGCGGCTGCCGAGTCGTCGGAGAAGGCGCGGTCGGCGACAGGCGAGTCGAGCGTAGCGACGTCTGCGACCGGGAACAGGTTGAGGTCGAAGCCGGCGTCGGCGAGCGCGGCTGAGGTCTCGCTCGCCCACTGCTCGGCCGCGGCGACCGAGCCGTTGTCTCCGATCGTCAGCTCGGTCTGTTCGGGCGGCAAGTCGGCGAAGGAGCGGTACTCGCCACCTTCCTGTGCTGCGACCATCAGTGGCGCGATCCTCCCGCCTTCGCTCCCGGCGGCGCGCAGATCCTCGACGAGCTGAGTCCCGGTGCCCGCATCGACCCAGTTCTCTTTCGCGATGATGATGCCGCCGATCTGGCGCTCGCCGAGCTCAGCGACAAACGGGGCGCTTGAGTCTGTGCCCGCGAAGCCCAACAGCAGCACCTGGTCGGCCAGTTGTTCCGTGCTCATCCCGGAGACGAGCTCGGAGACCTCGGTCGACACATCAGACTCGGCGCCAGCAACAGAATCGCCGCCGCCTTTCCCGCTGTCGGAGCGAAAGACCAGCAGCCAGATGACCACGCCGACCGCAATCAGGAGCGCCGCCGCGCCGGCCCGGCGGGCCATCAACGTCTCGCGTGAAGGCCACCTCGGGTCGTCCATCAGCGGTGCGATCGTATTCTCAGGACTAGATGCCAGAGACAGTGGTGATGAAGTTCGGCGGCACGTCCGTCGCCGGGCCCGAGGACATAAAGCGAGCTGCGGGGCGGATCGTCGACGCGCGGCGAGGCGGCAAGCAGGTCGTTGCCGTGCTCTCGGCGCGCGGCAAGACCACCGACGAGCTCGTTGCGGCGGCCTACGAGATCTCGGATCGCCCGCTGGCGCGCGAGATGGACATGCTGCTGTCCACCGGGGAGCGGATCTCGTGTGCGCTCTGTGCGATGGCGATCCACGACATGGGCCACAGCGCGATCTCGCTCACCGGTTCGCAGGCGGGGATCGTGACCGACTCGTCACACACCAACGCGCGCATTCTCGACGTCCGCGCCGACCGCATCCGCGAGGCGCTCAACGATGACCGTGTGGTGCTTGTCGCCGGCTTTCAGGGGGTTTCGACTGACTCCAAAGATGTGACCACGCTGGGGCGCGGCGGATCGGACACGACGGCGGTCGCGATTGCCGCCGCGCTCAAAGCCGACGTCTGCGAGATCTACACCGACGTCGCCGGGGTCTTCAGCGCCGATCCGCGAATCGTCCCCGACGCACGCAAGCTGGCGATCGTCTCGTTCGACGAGATGCTCGAGATGTCTTCCTCGGGCGCCGGCGTGCTGCAGCTGCGCGCGGTCGAGTACGGGCGAAATCACGGTGTCAAGATCCATTGCCGCAGTTCGTTCGAGCAAACCCCCGGTACGCTCGTCGTCGGCGAGGAAGAGACTTTGGAGCAACCGAGCGTGACAGCCGTGACGCACGCCTATGAGGCGCGCGTGACCCTGACCGGGCTCAGCGATGAGCCCGGTGTCGCCGGGCGCGTATTCACCGCTCTGGCCGAGGCGAACGTCAACGTCGACATGATCATCCAGAACGAGCCCGTTTCGACCGATCAGAAGGCTGACCTCTCATTCACCGTCGCCAACGACGACCTGACCTCGGCCACCGACGTGCTCGAGCCACTTGGGGTCGCGGGCGGAATCGAGACCGATGCCAAGGTCGGCAAGGTCTCGATCGTCGGCGCCGGCATGCGCAGCCACCCCGGCGTCGCCGCCAAGGTGTTCAAGACGCTCGGTGATCAGCAGATCAATATCGAGATGATTTCCACCTCGCCGATCAAGATCTCCTGTGTCGTCGCGGCCGACCGTGTCCCCGACGCCGTGCAGGCGATCCACGCTGCCTTCGAGCTCGGCGCTGACGCGATCCGCGAGGAGGATCCGTCGGGTGATCATCGCCCGCGCGTGCGCCCCGATCAGGAGGCCGCATGAGCTACCGAGTGGGAGTCGTCGGCGCGACTGGCGCGGTCGGCACGACGATTCTCGAAGTGCTCGCCGAGCGCCGCTTTCCGGTGCGCGAAGTGGTGCCGTTTGCTTCCGAGCGCTCAGCCGGGCGACGGATTTCGTTTGCCGGCGGCGAGATCGAGTGTCGCCCGCTTGCGGATGATTCGATCCTCGGGTTGGACTTGGTTCTCTGCTCTGCCGGCGGTGCGATCAGCGCTGAGTGGGCGCCGCGTTTCGTCGACGCCGGAGCGGTCGTCGTCGACAACACGAGCTTCTGGCGCATGCACGACGACGTGCCACTGGTGATCAGCGAGGTCAACCCCGACGCGACCGAGGGTCACAGCGGCCTGATCGCCAATCCCAACTGCTCGACGATGCAGATGATCGTCGCCTTGGCGCCGATTCAGCGCACCGTCGGCATCGAGCGCATCATCGTCTCGACCTATCAGTCGGTTTCGGGAACCGGCCAGAACGCGGTGGAAGAGCTGCGAGCTCAGACCCGCGCTGTGCTCGAAGGTGAGCAGCCGGTGGCAGAGGTCTATCCGCACCCGGTCGCCTTCAACGCCCTTCCTCAGGTGGAGAAATTCAAAGACGGTGACGATTACACCACCGAGGAGCGCAAGATGATGGCCGAGACGCGCAAGATCCTCGGCGTCTCTGAGGGTGAGCTCGGGATTTCGGCGACCTGCGTGCGCATTCCCGTCTTCACCGGCCATTCGGAGTCGGTCAACATCCAGACCCGCGATCCGCTCTCACCGGAGGTGTGCCGGGCGACCCTCTCGGCCGCCCCCGGAGTGGTTGTCGTCGACGCACCGGGCGAGGGCGTGTACCCACTCGCGACCGACGCCGTTGGGCGTGACGACGTGCTCGTCGGGCGCATTCGCCGCGACCCGTCCAACGGACGCTGTCTCAATCTCTGGATCGTCGGCGACAACCTGCGCAAGGGCGCCGCGACCAACGCAGTCCAGGTCGCCGAGGTGCTGCACCAGCGCGACCTCGTCCGCGTCCCAGCCGGCGCCGCCGCGCTCTAGCCCCAGCTCGTGGCCGCGGCGATCGCCTCGGCGGCGCTGACAGTCGGCGCTTCGCTGGCTGTCGGCCAGGCCGTGTTTCGGCTCACCGGTCGAGCCGAATGGTCCTGGCTCAGCGGGCCCGTAGGCCTTGCGTTGATCCTGGTTGCGACCGGGATCAGCGCTTCCTTGCAAGCCCGCGGCACGGCGATCGCGATCGCGATCGGAACGCTCCTGATCGTTAGTGCAACCATCCTCGCGCTCAGGCGCCGCCACGCTCCGTCGGGCCCCCTCCAAACCACCGCCCCAGCGTTGGGAGCCGCTTTTTTGGCGGCCCTGTTTGCGGCACTGCCGTTTATTGCGGCGGGGTTCGTGGGGATCCTGGGGGTCGGACTCGTCAACGACGACATGGCTTCCCATTTGTTGATCGCTGATTGGATCGATGAGCGGTTTCGGCCGGAGCCCGTCTTCATCGATCAGGGGTATCCGCTTGGGCCACATGCCTTGGTGGCAGGGCTGTCGACGCTGCTCCATGCGAGTTCGATTGACGTCTTCGCCGGGCTCATGCTGGCGATCCCGGCTTTGACGGCTCTGGTTGCTTATTCGGCACTCGGGGGGCTCGAACGCGCGCCGCGGGTCGCTGCTTCGACCCTCGTCGCGTTGCCGTACATGGCCGCCGCATACCTGGCCCAGGAGGCATTCAAGGAGCCGATCATCGCGCTCTTCCTGCTCGCGTTTGCGCTGCTGCTGCCAACGGTGAAGTCGCCACGGCATGCGATCCCACTGGGCGTCCTGGCAGCTGGAACCGTCTACGTCTACTCGTTCCCCGGCCTGGCTTGGCTGGGTGGGGTGGCGACGATCTGGATCGTGCTCCAGTTCGTCGGAGGCGAGGTGAGCCTGCGGCCAACCCGGGCGGCCTTGCCGGCAGTTGGCTTCGCGGTTCTGACGCTCGTCGTCCTCGCCGCCCCGGAGCTTCCCCGCCTGCTCGAGTTCAGGGACTTCCGCGCTCTCGACCCGTCGAGGGCAAACGAAGCCGGGTTGGGCAACCTCCCCGGTCAGATCTCGCCGCTGACCGGGCTGGGGATCTGGCCGACGAGCGAGTTTCGTCTCTCAGCCGGCGCCAACAGCCTGCCCACGGTCGTTTTCTACGCCGGGGCGTTGCTCGCCGCCGCCGCTTTCGTACTTGCCTTGCCGCGCTGGACTCGCCGCCATGGAGCAGCGATCCCGGCGGCGTTGCTCGCAGCGGTCGCTCTCTACGTCGCCGCTCGAGCCCTCGGCACCGTTTACACATCGGCCAAGGCGATCTCGATCGCGGCGCCGCTCGTCGCCCTGGTGACGATGGGCGGGCTGTTCGCGGCGAAGCGCACCGTGTTGACGATCCTCGCCACCGCGTTCGCGATCGCCGCCGCGGCGTCGAGCTTTCTCATCCTGCGCCAGGCGCCGGTCGCGCCCGAGGCACACATGCAGGAACTCGCCGAGATCAGGCCGCTGGTGCAGGGCGAGAAGCTGCTCTTTCTCGGCCGCGACAACTTCGTCCTCTATGAGCTGCGCGGCTCGAAGCCGTTCACGTCGGTGAAGAACTTCTACGATCCCTACTTCGTCGAGCCCAACACCGAGCTCGCCGACGTCTTCTCCAAGTTCGACTTCGACTCGGTCACGGCCGAGACCCTGGCGCGCTTTCCCTATGTCCTCGCGACTCGAGCCGCATACGCCAGCGGGCCACCGCCGGGCTACGAGGTCGTCAAGCGCACGGACTCCTACGAGCTGTGGCAGCAAAACGAGTCGCCGCTCGGCCGCGAGCCGGGCGAAGCGAACGCCGATCCGGGGCGCGTCGGCGCATGCAGCGACGAGGGGCTCGCGGAAGTCTCGGCCTTCGCCGAGCCGCCTGTGGTTGCTGCGCCTGCGAAATGGTCGGCACAGACGATCGCGGGCGGGGACGGCGGCGCCACAATCGAGCTCGACCTGCCGGCCGGCGAATGGGAGATCTCGATCCAGTACGACTCGACCCGCGACCTCGCGATCAGCGGCCCTGGGCTGACCGAGACGCTGCCGGGCAACCTTGATTACCGCGGTCCGGCCCCGTTCTTCGAGGTCGGCGAGATCGAGAGCGACGGCGAGCAGCCGGCGATGCTCGCAGCGGCTGTGGAGGACGTGTCGCGCGTCGGGCGCTTGCTGGGCGCGAGCTCTGTCGCACATCTCGGCGCCGTCGCCGCGACAGCTGCCAAGCCGCGCACGAGTGACTGCAACGACTACGTCGACTGGTACAAGAGCCCATGAACATCGGTTTCGGCGAAGCGCTCTTGATCGTCGGCGGGCTGCTGGCGACCGCCGCGGCGCTTTCCGGCGTGATGCGCGGCACGGTGCTCTCGACCGCAGTGCTTTCGGTAATCCTCGGGATCGCTCTCGCCCTGGCAGGCGCCGTCGAGATCGAGGTGGACGACACCGGCGTGCTCGAGCTGATCGAGCTGGCCTTGATCCTGACGCTGATCTCCGATGGGCTCGTGGTCGATCGCGAGCTGCTGGGAAAGCATTGGGGACCGGCGGCGCGCGCGCTCGTCTTCGCAATGCCGATCACGCTCGCGCTGCTGGCGTGCGGAGCGAAGCTGCTGTTCTCCGAGCTCTCCTGGGCCGAGGCGTTTTTGCTTGGTGCGGTGCTCTCGCCGACCGATCCCGTGGTTACGTCGACCGTCGTCACGGCGCAACGGGTGCCGGCGCGAATCCGCCACATGCTCAATCTCGAGTCGGGTCTCAACGACGGCCTCGCGCTGCCGTTCGTCCTCTTCTTCCTCGTGCTCGCCGGCACCGGCGGTGATCCCGGCTCGGAGGCAGCCGAGCTCGCGGGTGAAGCGACCTTCGGCGCGGTCGTCGGCGTTGCGATCGGGCTACTTGGCGGCTTCGTTCACCGCATCGTCCCCGGTGGTGTGACCGTTGTCTACGAGGGCATCTATGCCGTCGGCTTCGGCCTGCTCGCCTACGGCATCGCCGACGTCACCTTCGGCAATGGCCTGAT
>CAJDUA010000054.1_pt1 | contig 22107 bp, 23 predicted proteins | sample 7390011 | NCBI WGS metagenome assembly CAJDUA01 (sample SAMEA7055673, study PRJEB34461) | soil metagenome | biome: terrestrial ecosystem; feature: Peninsula; material: soil | place: Antarctica | collected 2016 | reverse complement strand
CCACGCACTGGGCCCTCGCCAGAGTTCCAGACGGTGTGGGCCATTCCCCGCGGCACGAAGACGAGGCTGCCGGCTGCGACCGGGAGCTCGCGGTCCCCGAGCAGGAAAGTGGCGTCTCCCTCCGCTAGGTAGAACGCCTCGTCGGTGTGCGGGTGGACGTGAAGGGGGGGCGCGGGCTGGCCCGGAGGGAACATCCCAACCAGGACGACGTACGCCCCCTCAGTCTCCGCCGGGCCGAAGCGGACTGGATCCGGCGTCTCGGACGGAGGGATGACGGTGCACCCATTGATCGTCTCCATCACCGGGGAGCCTAGACGCCGCGCTGGTTGGCGGTGTCGCGACCCGTCGGAGGTCCAGAAAAGAGCGGCTGATGTGAGCGAGATCCCCGCCATATGGCTTGGACATGCGGTAAGTAAGCGGCGTGCTACCAGCGCTGCTACCGATTCTCGGCCTCTTCTCGCCCCGCGCGACTGGTAGCTCAGGCGCTGTTGCGTGCGCCGGCTGCGATTGATCGAAGCGTGCCGCCGATCACCCGCTTCTACGGGTGCGTTGACAGCCCGACGGCTTCGAGTGCTTCCTCCTTGTTGCGGAAGGCCTGCTCTCGCACGATCCGCTCCCTCTTGAACGTGAACACGAATGCGAACGGCTCGTCGACGGCGATCTCGCTGGCGGGACCGCAGCCCACCGCGCGGGCGACGGCGACCACTTTGTCTCCCACCTCGATCAGCTCCTCGGCGACGACGTCGTAGCCGGACAGGGTCTTCTGGTTCTCCTCGAAGATCACCCGGATCGCCTCGTTGCCGTGATGTGTTCCGAGCAGGAGCGTTTCGAAGACGGCGTCCGGGTCGTAGAGCTCGACCAGGGCATCGACGTCGCCGCGGTTGTGCGCGGCGAAGCCGGCCCTGATCGTCTCTACGTGTGTCACCTCACACCTGCGCGATGCCACGCGCTTCGACCATGGCCTCGTCGGGGTCGACGACTCCGAGGCTCTTGACGATCTCGATCGAACCGTCGCGAACCTGGCCGATGTACATGTTCATCCGCACGTGGTGCTGTCCGGGCACCATCTCCGCCGCGCCACCGGGGCCCTCGGCGATCTTCGCGTGGTCCAACGCGGCGATCACGGCTTCCTGGTCGAGCGAGCCGGCCTCTCTGACCGCGGCTTCCCAGAGCCTCATGCCCCGGTACATGCCCGAGCACGCGCTTCCGCCGGTGAAGATGGCGCTGTCCGGATAGCGCTCGTTGTAGCGGGCGAGCAACTCTTTGCTGAACGGGTCGTCGACGGACTGATAGTAGTCGAGGCAGCTGTACAGCCCCTCGACCTGCTCGGGCGGCACCAGGGCCAGACAGGTCTCATCGAAATACGTGCAGACGAGGTGCCCGCTGAACCCAGCTTCGTGCAGCTGTCGGAGAAACGGCACCACCCCGGGCGGAACGATCGTGTTGAACACCACCTCTGCGCCGGTAGACATGATCTTCTGGACGGTCTCTTCGTAGTCCTCATGGTCGAGGGGGTAGTAGTCCTCCTCGACGATCTCGCCGCCGCGTGACTCGACGATTTCGCGGACCTTGTCATTCATGATGTGCGGCCAGATGTACTCGGCTGACGGTAGGGCGAACTTCTTCGCGCCCGTCTCCTCCATCAGCCACGGAATCAGGGGGTCGACCTGCTGCGCAGGCACCGGACCGGTGCAGAAGATCAGGTGATCTGACTCCTGCCCCTCGTACTGCTCGGGGTAGATGTAGAGCGTCTTCCCCTCGACGACCGCGGGGCCCTTGATGGCCTGGCGCGTCGAGCTGAAGATGCCGCCAAAGATCACATCGACCTGATCCTCCTCGACGAGCTTGGCGGCGCATGCCTCCGCGACGCTGTCGGTCGTCTCACCGTCCTCGACGTGCAGCTCGATCTGCCGATCGAGCACGCCGCCCGCGGCGTTGATGTCGTCGACCACCATCTCGGCCACGTTGGCATTGCCGACCCCCATGAACGACAGGGGGCCCGTCTTCTCGGCGATCACTCCCACCTTGATGGGCTGCCCAGCTGTGTCTGCTGATGCGTGCATCGGGTGCCTCCTAGGCGTCGTAGTTGCCGCCGAGCTCGGCGACCTGCGGGGCCCGGCGCCGCTCTTCGGCGCCAGCGTTGTGGCGACCCTACCTCAGTTTCATGGAGGTCCAAGAAAAGAGCGGCTGATGTGAGCGAAATCCCCGCCATTGGGCTTGTTCATGCGGGCTGTGGGCGGGCTGCTACCAGCTGGGCTACCAGTGTCTGGCGGCACGACGGTAAGCGGGACTGGTAGCGAGCGCCGTTCTGACGGTGTCGCACAGAGGCCGCGTCTGATCACCTGGGTGGTCTGCCCGGTGTGGATCAAGGCCAGGTGAACCTTCGATTCCACGACCGGCTGCGGGTCGGGGTCGGCGTGAACTCCGGATCGGTGGTCGTTGGGACGATCGGCGGCGGTGGCCAGCTCGATTTCACCGTAATCGGCGACACGGTGAACACCGCCGCACGAGTCGAATCGGCTACACGGACTATGGGCGATGACGTGGTGATCACCGAAGCGACGCTCGCCCGTCTTCCGGCTGAGGACAGATCCTGGCCCGAGCGGCCCTCGGTGGCGCTCAAGGGCAATGGCGAAGCCGTCCGGATTTATGCGCCGGACGACTCATCACGCGAGGCTACCGGGCGCGCTGGCGCCCGGGCCGCCGACCGATGCAACGGTCTGTAGTAGCCCGGCCATCGATGGCCGCAGACCTAGCACGCTGGGCCGAAGCCGTCGTCACAACTCGTCGGTGATTGCGCCTAGGACCGTCCTGACCATGGCGGCTTCGACATCCTGCGCCGGCAAGCGGACGCCGATCAGCTCGGCGCTGGCTGCATGAACCAGGGCCATCAGCATCGAGAGGTGCCATGCGGCGGGCACGCCGGCGCGAAACGTCCCGTCGCGCTGGCCGCGTTCGATGAGCGGCTCCAAAGTCGCCATGACGGCGTGGTGGCGATCGTGAAGCTCGGCCTGCGGCAAGCGCACGTTGATGGCAACGAGGGCGTGGTAGCGCCCGAGCGTGCGCCATGTAGCAGTCAGGATCCGTTCCAACGCCTCAGCCGCATCGCCGCGATCGGGTTCGGCGGCAGCGATCGCGTGAGTGACTTCTGTCATTGCTCGGTCGGTGACCGCGGCGATCAGCGTGTCGCGGGTGGGAAAATGGACATAGATAGTGGCCCGCGCGACGCCGGCAAGACGGGCAATCTCGGCCATGCTGACTTCCGAATCGTTCGCCAGCGCGCCGACGGCTGCATCGAGGATGCGGGTCACGCTGCGCTCGGCGTCGGCTCGCCGGCGCCGCCGTCGGCGCTTCTGGGAGTCGCTGGTGGGCGTCGTTGGCGACATCGTTCAGTGGATCGGCATCGAGCTCGGCGCGAGGCGCAATCTCGGCAGAAAGCTCTTTGCCGACGGGAGGACGAAGAGGGCGAACAGGCTCGCGACCACCGCGAGTGCACCCGCGGCTAGGAAGGCGTCGCCGATTCCGCTCGCGAACTGAGCCGGAGAGCCCACTCCGGCGTCGCTTCCCGCAGTTGCGGTCGCGATGCTCACGAGCACGGCCACGCCCAGCGAGCCGCCGATCTCGTGACCTGTGGTGTTGAGACCGGAGAGCATGCCCGTCTCCTCGTCGCGCGCCCCGGTAAGGACCGCGACGGCGACGAAGACCAGGATGGCGCCGAGGCCCACGCCCGCGACCAGCATGCCCGGCAGCACGTCGCTCAGATAGCTGCCGTCCTCGTCGACGGCGGCGAGTAGCAGCATCCCGGCTGCGGTGACCACAAGCGCGGCAGCCATCGGGACGCGCACGCCTGCGTGGTTCACCGCTCGACTCCCGAGGTGGGCGCCGACGCTGGCGGCCACAGCGAGCGGCAGGAAGGCGAGTCCGGTCTCCAGGGGGCCGGTGCCAAGCACGTCCTGCAGATAGAGCGACGAAAGCAGGAACGCTCCGAACAGGATCCCCGAGGCTACGAGCATGAGCACGAACCCGCCGCCCACGGCGCGGTCGGCAAGGCGCTGGACGCGAAGCAGGGGCTTGGCGGTGCGCCGCTCCAAGGCGGCGAACGCGGCCAGACCGACGAGCGCTGCCCCGCCGATGAGGACCGTTCGGGCGGAAGTCCAGCCCGCGGTGTCGGCTTGAGAGATGGCGTAGACGAGTGCGGCGAGACTCGCGGTTGCCAGCAGCGCGCCGTGGAGGTCGAGTCCACGCCACTGGGGCCGGGCCCGATCAACGGGGACGAACTTCACCGCACCGATGGCAACAACCAGTCCAATCGGCACGTTGATGAAGAAGATCGCCCGCCAGTCGAGCTCCGTCAGCACGCCTCCCATCAGCACGCCAATTGCCGCGCCGGCACCGCCGACGGCGCCCCAGGCCCCGAGCGCCTTGGTGCGCTCTGAGCCTTTGAAGGTGGTGACGATGATCGAAAGCGCGGCCGGGGAGAGCATCGCGGCGCCGAGGCCCTGGCCCGCACGGGCGGCAAAAAGCATGGTGTCGCTGCTTGCCACCGCCGACGCGAGCGAGAACACCGTGAACACGCCCAGACCGGTGAGGAAGAGCCGCCGTCGTCCGAGCAGATCAGCCGCGCGCCCCCCGAGCAGGAGGAGGCTCCCAAAGATCAGCGAGTAGCTCGTGATCGCCCACGTGATGTCCGCGCCCTCGATGCCAAGGTCCCTCGCCATATCGGGAAGGGCGACATTGACCGCGGAGATGTCGAGGATGACCATCAGCTGCGCGATCAGGAGAACTCCCAGGAGGAGAGTTCGACCGGAGGTGGGACTGGCTTTGTCTTGATGGGGCTGTCGCATCTGCGGCTCCAATTCTTATCTCAGACAGCGGTGTCTGATCTAGTAAAGCAGACAACGGCGTCTGATGTCAAATCGAAAGGGCTCGCTACCCGCCCGGGACGAACGTCTCGTCCGAGACTGGGCCGAGGAGCATCGGACCGAACTCATGTCAAACTGGCAGCAATCGCGGGCGGGTCAACCGCTTGCGAAGATCGAGCCGCTGAGATGAGCACGATTCACGACATCGTTGAGGTCGAGGTACGTGACGGGTACCTCCTGCGCGTTGCATTCGACGACGGAGAGGTTCGCGACGTCGATCTCTCCGAGCAGCTCGATGGGCCGGTCTTCGAGCCCTTGCGCGACCCCGCAGAGTTCGCCAAGGTGAAGGTCGACGCCGAGACCGGAACGGTCGTCTGGCCGACGGGAGCGGATCTCGATCCGATCGTGATCTACCAAGGCCTCCCCCCGCTCAACGCAACCAAGGTCGAGATCGCGCGTCAGCACTACACGTGCGGTCGCGCCGGTCGACCACTCTCGCCAAGTAGTAGCAAAGGTTCGCGGAACAGTCGTTGCTACCAGCCGAGGTACCGTTTGCGCGGCTGGTGGTGTCCCAGACGAGCCAGACCACGCCTGCCGCAAGTCTGACTGCGGGCGCGCTGCTACCAGCTGAGCTACCAGCTTCTGGCGTGCGACGGCTACCGGGACTGGTAGCAGGCACCACCAAGCTGGTCGCGGACTGATGACCCCGTCACGGCGTTCCCGCCGTCCGGACGCCCCACGCATTACCGTGACACCGGTGACGTCCTTAGCACGCCGGAGGGTCTGGTTCACGGCCTTGGTCCTTACAAGCCTTGTCGGGCCACTCTCCGCCGCCGGCGCGGCCTCCGCCGGTAAGCCGGATCTCGTCCAGAAGAGCGTGTCCGATCCGCCCGCTGAGATCGCGGCTGGCGCGTCGGTCAAAGTCAAAGACACGGTTCGCAACCGGGGGAACTCGGCGGCGCCGCCCTCGAAGACGCGCTACTACCTCTCGGTGAACGACGAACGCGGTCCCTCAGACACCCGCCTGCACGGGCAGCGTTCGGTGCCGAGGCTTCGCCCGGGTCGCGGGTCCACCGAATCTAGGACGGCGAACGTGCCGGTTACCGCGCCGCTCGGGACCTTCCGCCTGATCGCGTGCGCCGACGACCCCGCTGACGTTCGGGAGCAGCGAGCGCGCAACAACTGCCTGGCATCCGACGCGAGGGTCCAGGTGACCCTTCCGGCAACTTGCCGCGAGCGCCTTGCGCGCCTAGGCATCTCCTTCTCGAGCGGACCTCAGCAGCCCGGCGTCGCCGACCCCGTGACGATCGGCCTGCCGCTCAACGGCATCTCCTATTTCGCCGCCGGCGAGTTGAGCCCCCAGAACTCGCTGTTCATGGACTGCAGCCTCGGGCTCGCGCTACACCAAATGGCCGAGACGCTGGAGCCGCGTGGGGTCACGGCCGTCGAGCACTTTGGCGTCTACGAGTACCGTTGTATAGCCGGAACGGACCCGTGTGTGCTGAGCCAGCATGCGCACGCAACAGCGATCGACCTGCACGAATTTCGCACCGGGGCAGGTGAGACCTACAACGTCGAGACCGACTGGATAATCGACGCTGACGCGGAGGCGACCTGCTCGGCGCCGACGCTTGGCCCCGAGGACACGCTCTTGCACGAACTGGCCTGCGAGTGGGACGCGACCAATCTCTTCCACGTCGTCCTGACGCCGAACTACAACGCGGATCATCGCAACCATTTCCACGTCGACCTCACGCCGGGCGTCGACTACATCCGTTGACCGAGCGAATTGAAAAAAGCGGCTGATGGGATTCGAACCCACGACCTCCACCTTGGCAAGGTGGCGCTCTAGCCAGCTGAGCTACAGCCGCGCGAGCGGGCGATTATAGGTGGGAGGCGGCCCGGCGGAGCGAGCGTCGCCGCGGTGCAAGCTCTCGTGTTTGAAATCGCGCCTGGGCTTCGGCACTCAGGCGGCGTCCAGCGCCCGGTTCACCAGCGCGTCGGCCGCGGCGTTGTGCTCGCGGCGGACATGGCTGATCGACCACTCCTGCAATCCCGCCAACTCGCGCTGGACCTCGATGAAGAGCTCTCGCAGGGCGGCATCTTTGACCTTGTACTCGCCGCGGACCTGCTTGACGACGAGCTCCGAGTCACCGATGAAGTCCGCCGCTTTCGCCCCATGCTGCTTGGCGAGCGCGATACCCCGGAGCAACGCCCGATACTCGGCGACGTTGTTGGTGGCCGTGCCAATCGTCTCCCCCACTTCCTCCAGCACGTCGCCGCCGGGCGTCGCAACGACGATGCCGACGGCCGCCGGGCCGGGGTTACTGCGCGCCCCGCCGTCGACGTTGACCACGACCCGCTCAGGCACGTCGGAACTCCGTCGGCGCTTTACTAGGCGCCGACGCCCGCTTCATCGGTCGCGGTGGCCTCGGCGATCACCTTCTGGGCGATGTGGCCGGGAATTTCTTCGTAGCGGGTGAACTCCATCGAGAAGTCGCCCCGACCGCCGGTGATCGCGCGCAGGTCGGGGGCGTAATCGAGTACCTCCGACATCGGCACCTCGGCCTTGATCTCGGTCGCCGAGCCCTTCGGCTCCATCCCGAGGGGATGACCCCGGCGTGAATTGAGGTCGCCGATGACGTCGCCCACCGCGTCCTCGGGGACGGCGATCGTCATCTGCATGATCGGTTCGAGCAAGAACGCGTCTGCCTCGGCCACAGCCTGCTTGAAGGCCATCGAGCCGGCGATCTTGAAGGCCATCTCGGAAGAGTCCACATTGTGGTGCTGGCCGTCGAAAAGGCGCACCCTGACGTCCTTCATCGGATAGCCCGCGAGCACGCCGTTGGCCATCGCCTCGACGATGCCCTTTTCGACCGCGGGAATGAAGCCGCCGGGAATGACGCCCCCCTTGATCGCGTTGACGAACTCGAAGCCCGCGCCCGACTCGTTCGGCTCGATCTCGATGTGACAGTCGCCGAACTGCCCGCGCCCGCCCGTCTGCTTCTTGTAGCGCCCGTGTGCCTTAGCCGGGCGGCGGATCGTCTCTATGTAGGGCACCTGCGGCGGATGCAGGACGATCTCGGCGCCAAAGCGCTCCTTCATCCGATCAACGATTACCTCGACGTGGATCTGGCTCAGCCCGGCGATGATCTGCTCGCCGGTCTGAGGATCGCGATGGACGTCGAGCGTCGGGTCCTCCTCGGTCAAGCGACGAATCGCGGTCGCGGCCTTGTCCTCGTCGCCTGTGGTCTTGGCCTCGTAGGCAAACGCCATTACCGGCGCCGGCAGCTCGAGCGGCGGGAAATGAACCTGAGTGTGGCCCGAGGCAAGCACGTCGCCCGCCGTCGTCTCGCGTAGCTTGGCGACGGCGCCGATATCACCGGGCCCGAGCTCGTCGATCGGCGTCAACTCCTGTCCCTCGGGCGCGCCGAGCTGGCCGATTCGCTCCTTCTCGCGCTTGGAGACATTTACCACATGCGAGTCGGAGCGCAGCACGCCGGAGTAGACGCGAATCAGGTTGATCCGGCCCGTGTAGGGATCAGCGGTCGTCTTGAAGACGTATGCGAGTAGGTCGCCGCTCTCGTCCGGCGCGATCTCCTCAGCGTGATCGTCGGCGTCCAATGCCTTGGCGCCGCCGTGCATCGCCGGTGACGGTAGGTCTTCGACAAGGGCCTCGAGCAGGCGGTTGGTGCCCAGGTTGCGCGTCGCGATGCCGCAGGTGACCGGGAACAGATGGCCCTCGTTAACGCCCTTCTTCAGCGCCGTGACGATCTCGGCATGTGAGATCTCCTCGCCCTCGAGGTAGCGCTCCATAAGATCGTCTGAGTTTTCAGCGACCTCATCCATCAGCTTCTCGCGGTACTCCTCGGCCTGCACCAAGAGCACCTCGGGAATCTCGACCTGCTTCGATGCTCCGCGTCCGTCGCCTTCGTATTCGAACGCGGTCATGTCGATCAGATCGATGATGCCGCGGACCTCGTGCTCGGATCCAATCGGGATCTCGGTAGCGACCACATGAACGCCGAAAGCCGCCTTGAGCGATTCCAGACAGCGAAAGAAGTCGGCGCGCTCGCGATCGAGCATGTTGACGAAGACCAGGCGCGAGAGTCCCTCCTCGGCCGCCCGGCGCCAGATGCGCTCAGTGTGGACCTCTACGCCCATGACGGCGTTGATGACGAAGACGGCGGAATCGACGACACGCAGAGCGCCGAGCGTGTCGGCGATGAAACTGGGCTCGCCGGGGGTGTCGATCATGTTGACCTTGCGGCCATCGTGCTCGAAGGAGGTAACGGCGGCGCCGATCGACATCCCCCGCGATTGCTCGTCGGGCTCGAAATCGCAAACGGTCGTGCCATCCTCGACCCGCCCGAGGCGGTTGACGACCCCGGACTCGAACAGGATCGCCTCGGCGAGGCTGGTCTTGCCGCTGCCCCGGTGACCTACAAGCGCAACGTTGCGGATGCGGTCGGGGGCCTTGTGCGGCATGAACGGACCCTATAAGACGAAGCGCGATCGCAGCCCGATGACGGACTTGGTGTGGAGCTGGGAAACCCGCGACTCCGTCACCCGAGAACCTCGCCGATTTCACGCAGAGTCAGATTCTCGTAGTAGTAGAGCGCGATCACCAAGCGCTCGCGCTCAGGCAAGCCCTCGATCGCGTCCGCGAGGCGGTCTTTGACCTCGGATGCGTTTGCCTCGGCTTCTGGGTCGACTCCGCCGGGATCTTGGATCGTGTCGAGAATCGAGATCTGGCTGCCGCCCTCCGGGTCGGCGAAGGTCCAGAGATCGTCGAGCGCCAGCACCGACGAGTTTGGCAATCAGAAGCAGCACGTCCTGGAACTCCTCGACCGTGATCTCGAGTTTGTCGGCCATCTCGAAATCACTCGGCGTGCGCCCAGCGATCAGCCCGAGCAGGCCGTAAGAGATCAGATCTGACTCCCCGGAGGCCATGCGGCCGGCGATGAACTTGACCAGCGGCGAGTAGGCGACTACTAGGCGCTCGCGCGCCTTCTCGTCGCCGTCGACCTTGTACTTACGCCACAGTTCACGCAGCTCGACCGCTTTGACGTGCGTTCCATTCGCTTCCTTCGGGACGTTATCGCCGCGTAGCTACGCGCGCGGGTGGGCCTTTGCGTACTCGCTTTGCAAACGGGAGGGTTCTACCCGCGTGTAGATTTGCGTCGTCGAGACGCTGGAGTGCCCAAGCAGCTCTTGAATCGAGCGCAAGTCTGCCCCGCCTTCAAGCAGATGGGTCGCGAAAGAGTGGCGCAGGGTGTGCGGTGAGATGCGACCGCCCACCGCTGCCTCGCGTACCCACTTCTCAAGGCGCCGGCGCACGTCTGAGGCCGAAAGCCTACGTCCGCGACGCGAGAGAAACAGCGCCCGCTCGGTTCGCGGAGCATCAAGGGCGTGGCGACCGCTTTCGAGATAACGGCGCAAGGCGCGCTGGGCGGGCTCGCCGATTGGCATCACGCGTGTTTTTTGACCCTTGCCGGTGACGCGGATCGTTTCGCCGTCGAAGTCGATGTCTCCGAGATCGGCCGAAACGATCTCCTCGGCACGCAGCCCGCTCGAGTAGGCGAGCTCGAACAGAGCCCTATCGCGAACCTCAAGCGGTGTCCGCGCCGGGATGCGGTCGAGCAGCTCGGCGACCTCGTCGCGTCCGAGCACTCGCGGCAGGTTCGATTCACGCTTCGGCGTCGGCAGCAGGTCGGCGGGATTGGCGCTGGCGACGCCGCTGGCCACGAGGTGCTGATGAAAAGCGCGGGTGGCGGTGAGCTTGCGAGCGACGCTCGACTTCGCCAAGCGGCGTTCCGAAAGCGCTGCAGCGTATGAGCGTAGGTCGCGATATGCGAGTTCGCCCGGCTCGCGGCCACGGCCCGAAGCCCAGTCGGCGAGTTCGATCAGGTCCCGCCCGTAGGCACGCAGCGTGGCCGGCGAACAGCCGCGAGTGCGAAGGTCGCGAGCGTAGGAGTCCAACGCTGCCTCCCATGCAGTGCTCACCTCCAGCTCCTCCCGAGGCTTTGCCGCAACCACCGCTCGCTCGCTCACGAGTCTGGGTTCGCCATCAGCCGGTAATGGCCTGCCGCTGGCGCGCTCTTTCCAACCGTGTCCGTCTAACCGATGTAGATCGGCGCGCCGACGGGGACCTGGTCGTAGAGCTCGATCACATCGCCGACCGCCATCCGCACGCAGCCGTGCGAGGCGGCAGAGCCGAGCGAGCCAACATCGTCGGTGCCGTGGATGCCGGCCCCGGCATAGATCCCCATCCAGCGGGCCTTGAGCGGGTTCTCGGGCACCCCGCCGGGCACGACCGTGCCTGCGAGGTCACCCGCCCAGTCGGAGTCGGGGACGTTCCAGGCGGGGTCGACCGCCTTGTTTTCGATGCTGTAGAGGCCCTCGGGCGTGTCGAAGCCCTGAGCGCCTATCGCGACCGTGTAGGTCTTTGCCAGCTCGAGGTCCTTCCACAGCGTCAGCTCGAAGGTCGAGCGGTTGACGGTGACGTAGGTTGGATAGCTCTCCGCGAGCTCGGCCGTGGTCACCTCCGGCGTTACTGCTTTGACCGGAAGCGAGACCTTTCGGCTGTGAGGGCTCTGCACCGCAGCTTCCAGGCGCGAGCGAAGCTTGGATTCGTCGACCGTGAGGCCCTCGTGGCCCTGCACAGAGGCGAGCTCGCCGGCACTGGGCTCGATCGTGGCGTTAATCGCCGGAGTGTTGACTTCCTCGGAGACCTTGGCGATGAACTCGTCTAGGGCGTTGTCCGAGTATGTGATCTGCGGTGAGATCGCGATGTCGACCTCGCCCCCGGTTGCGTAGCGCCAGACGCGGGTCGGCAGCCCGCCGTCCTGGCTTTCTGCCAAAGCGCGATCGACCATGCCCTCGACGTCGGAGGAGACGTTGAGCTTCTTGGGCGAGAGCTGGTACTTGACGCCCTCATATCGCACGACGACGTGATCGCGAAGCGGTGCGACGAGTTCGGAGGTGACTGCTTCACGGGCTTGGTCGCCGGTCATGCCGCCGATGTCGACGCCGCCGATCGTGATCCCCTCGGCGACCTCGTCGGAGCGCGATGAATCCCACGCGTAGGCGCCAACCGCGCCCAGCAACATCACCGCGACGAGGAATACGACAGCTATCTGAATCTTCTTCACCAAGGGTCCAATCAGTGTAGGGAGGGACTAATGCCACACCCCCTGGTCGGTACTACGTTGCAATCGAGAGTTCAGATCGCCGCGATTTGCAGGGATTCAGAACTTCAGAAACCGAGAGGTTCGCGATCTGCTGCCACACCTTCACGGTCGCCGCGCTCGCGCCGCACGTGTGGGCTCCAGCGCAGAAACTCCTCAACCTCTCGCTCGTAGTGATACCCCTCGTGGCGCCCGCGTAAAACGGGCAACAGGCGCAGATGCTCGCCGAGGCGGGCTACGGCTTCCCGCGACGTGAACCCGTACTCGAAGCCGGTCGCCTTGTAGAGGCGATTGTCGACCCCTCGTCCGAAGCGCAACAGATTGATCAGCTCGTCGGGGATGCGCAGACCTAGGCGACGCAGCGGCCGGACGAGCAGGCTGCTACCGAACGGCGGCAACACCGGCAGCGCTCGCTTGCCGGCCAACGAGATCGCCTCCGAGAGCGCAAGCACACCATCTGCAGCGACGTTGAACGTGCCGGGAATCTGGTTCAGCGCCGCGTGTTCGAGCGCGTGGACAATGTCGTCTTCGTGGATGAACTGAAGCCGCGGGTCGAAGCCGAGCACCATCGGCACCAGCGGCAGGGAGAACATCCGGGTGAAGCTGGTTTCGACGTCGGGGCCGAGCACGTTGGCACAGCGCAGCGTCGTTACCGCGACGTCAGGATTGCGCTCGGCGAAGTCGGCGACCGCGTTCTCGGCCTCGATGATGTCGCGCTCCAGAAACGAGCCTGGGGCGTGCGGTCGGCGCATTCGCTCGGTGAAGAAGGCTGGGTCGTCCTGCTCGGAGCCGTAGTACTGGGTCGAGCTCTTGAAGACGAACTTGCGCACGGGTGAGTCCGAGCCGGTGCAGGCGGCGAGGATGTTCATCGTCCCGATCACGTTGTTTTCGTGCGCGTCGCGAGCAGGGGCCGCGAGCGAGTTGACGACCAACCGTGTATCGATCACGGTGTCGATCTCGGCGGCACGGACGATCCGCTGGATCAGCGAGTGCTGGTTGGAAACCTTGACGAACTCGGTGCGCTCGAGCTCGCGCGTCGGCTCACGCGAGTCGACGCCGATGATGGTTTCGATCTGCTCAAAGCCCTCGAGAGCTTGCGCCAGGCGCGCCCCCCAGTAGGTGGCAAGGCCGGTGACGAGAACCCGCTTCGAGGACGGGTCGGTCATCCGAACCACACAGATTTCCTCTTCGCCACCATCTCGTGCAGGTTCTCCTGAATGCGGGCACGGATCTCCAGGGAAACGGTCTGAACCAGGGCTTTGTCGTGAACCGCCTCCGCCCCACCGAGCTCGACCGTGTCGATCGACTCGAGGAAGCGAATCTTAAACTTCGCCGGCAGGTAGCCGAGCATGCCCAGCGGCCCTGCCCATGGGAAAGTCGGCGTAATCGGGAAATAGATCAGGCCGGTGAGCTTTTGCAGGGCCGAGAGATGGGCGAAGATCGGCTGCGCCTCCTCCGCCCCGACGACGCAGATCGGCACCAACTTGGCCTCGGCTCGCATCGCCGCCTCGACGAAGCCGCCGCGGCCAAAGCGCCGCAACCTGTAGCGATCCTTGTAGAGCTTTTCGGTCCCCTTGCGGCCCTCGGGGAAGACGAGCACGAGCTCGTGCTCGTCGAAGAGCAGGCGGTGGACGTTTGCGGGATGCGCGGCAACGCCGCCGATCTTCGGAATCAACATCGAGAACCCCGGATAGCCCTTGAAGAAGTGCTCGACAGTGATATAGAGCGGCCTCGGGTTGGCGTGCTCCTCTCGAATCGCCTTCGCGATCATCGCCGCGTCCGGGGGCAGCGCGCCGGAATGGTTGGAGACCAATAACGCGCCGCCATCAGCCGGCACATTCTCGATCCCCTCGACCTCGACCCGGAACCAATAGCGGTAAAAGAACTCGTACAGCGTCTGGTCGATGACGCCCTCGATGCGTTCGGAACGGCCCCAATCGTTGAGGCGGCGATCGGGCTCGATCGCGGGCAGCAAATCACGCATCGCCTCGGCCGGGCGACGTTCAGGGAGCTGATCGGGCGAGGTCTCCGCCTTGATTTCGTCGGAGATCGCCTCGCCGCTGCGAGAAAGGGATGTTCGGTCGGCCATCAGATCGGGAACGCTGCATAGTATCCGGGCGCAGATGATTAATTCTCAATCAGCGTGGGCCTTACTCATCTAAATGGAGCGCTCGAAGGATCAGGTGCGACGAGCGGTGTGGCAGGCGATGGTTCGCGAGGGCGTTTCCAGGTTCCCTGGCGCCGAAGGCCGGATCCCGAACTTCGCCGGTGCCAAGCTGGCAGCCGACAAGCTCGCCGCGCACCGCACGTGGAAACGCGCGCGGACGATCAAGGCCAATCCCGACTCGCCGCAGACGCACGCCCGTAGACGGGCACTCGAAGAAGGAAAGACGCTGGTTATGGCCGTGCCTCGGCTCCGCGACCAGCACCCGTTTCGCCTGCTCGACCCGCGCCAGCTAAGCGAGGTGCAGGTACGCGAGGCGGCGACGATCAAGGGTGCGCTCAAGCATGGCCGCGTCGTCGCCGACGACGAGTTGCCCGAGATCGACATCGTTCTATGCGGCACAGTGGCAGCGAACCTCAAGGGGGCGCGGGTGGGCAAGGGTGGTGGTTTCTCCGACATCGAGTACGGCCTGCTGATCGAAGCGGGCAAAATCGACGACCACACCGTGGTCGTCACCACCTGCCATCCGCTTCAGATCGTGCGCGAGAACCTGATGATGACTGCCCACGACCTGCCCGTCGACCTAGTCGCGACACCGCGGGCTGTGATCGAGGTCGAGCGGGACTACGAGCGCCCTCGCGGAATTCTCTGGAATCACCTGCAGCCTCCGCAGATACACGAAATCCCCATATTGGAGCGGATGGGTTACGCGTGAGCGCAAACCGATTGGCCTCATCTCGCTCTGACCCAACCGCAGCCGACGGATCCGATCCCTATGGCAACCCTGAGCCCGAATGGCTCGAGATCAACTGGGCCGAACACCGCCGGACGCTTGATGTCGGCGGCGCGGAGATCAACTTCGTCGAGATGTCGCCCGTGGCGGTAGACCAGCAACCATTGGCGCTGATCTTCGTCCACGGGCTCTCGGGGTGCTGGCAGAACTGGCTCGAGAACATCCCCCACTTCGCCCGGCGCCATCGCGTGCTCGCCCTCGACCTCCCAGGCTTTGGCGACTCCCCCGCCCCCGACTGGGAGGTCTCAATACCCAACTACGGTCGCCTCTTGCTCGACTTCTGCGACGCCCTCGGCGTCGAGGATTGCGCCATCGTCGGCAACTCGCTCGGCGGCTTCGTCGCGGCCGAGGCCGCAATTCGCCAGCCCGGGCGCTTCGAAAAGCTCGTCCTCGTTTCCGCTGCAGGTGTCTCCAGCGCGCGCCTGCGTAAGCGACCCGTCGCCGTCGTCGCGCGGATGATGGCCGCGGGCACGCCGGTCGCCTTCAAGGCGCAAACGCGCGCGCTGCGCCGCAGTCGCGCGCGGACGATCGCCTTCTCCGGCCTCTTTGACGACCCCAACGGCCTGCGCCCCGAACTGATCTCAGAGTTCTTCGAGGGCGGCATGCGCGGCGAGTCATTCGTCGAGGCGCTGACCGAACTCGCCGGCTATGACTTCCTCGACCGTCTCGAGGAGGTGGAGGTGCCGACGCTGATCGTCTGGGGACGCCAGGACCGAGTCGTCCCTCCGCGCGACGCGCTCGAATTCGAGCGGCTCGTACGCGTGTCCGAGCTGGTCGTCTTCGACAAATGCGGGCATGTCCCGATGGCCGAGCGGTCGGTGCGCTTCAACCGCACGCTCACGCAGTTTCTCGGCCAGGGCTAACGACGAAGTCACGGTCGCACGTAGCCGCAGGCGGCTTCCGGCGGAGTTATTCAGCCGGTGATTGCGCCTTCGGACGCCGAGCTGACCATCTTCGCGTATTTGGCGAGAACTCCGGTCGGATACTCGGACTCGGGTGAGACATACGCGGCAATGCGCTCGGCGATCTCCTCATCGGAGAGGTCAACCTCGAGCAGGCGACGCCCGATGTCGATCGTCACCGTGTCGCCATCGCGCACCGCTGCGATCGGACCGCCCTTGACGGCCTCGGGCGCGACGTGGCCGACCATCAGCCCGCGGGTGGCGCCGGAGAAGCGGCCGTCGGTGAGCAGCGCGACCTCCTCGCCGAGGCCCTCACCGACGATGGCCGCTGTCACCTGAAGCATCTCGCGCATCCCGGGGCCGCCTGCCGGGCCCTCGTTGCGGATCACGACGATGTCGCCGGCCACGATCTTTGCGGCCTTGAGCGCGGCGAAGCAGTCCTCCTCGCACTCGAATACTCGCGCCGGACCACTCTGTCCCATGCGCTCCGTGCCGGCCAGCTTGACGACCGACCCGTCGGGCGCCAGGTTGCCACGAAGGATCGCCAAGCCACCCTCGGCCTTGAGTGGATTCGACAGCGCTCGCACGACCTCTTGCCCGTCGAGCTCGACAGCGGCGTCTGCCTCCTCGCCGATCGTGCGGCCGCTGACCGTGATTTGGTCACGATGCAGCATGCCCGCCTCCGAGAGTCGGTTGAGGATTAGCGGCACGCCGCCGGCGCGATAGAGGTCGGTGGCGACGAAACGTCCGCCGGGCTTGAGGTCGGCAAGCAGCGGCGTCTGCTTGGAAATGCGCTCAAAGTCGTCGATGGCGAGATCGATGCCTGCCTCGCGGGCCACGGCAAGCAGGTGCAGGACTCCGTTGGTCGAACCGCCCGAAGCGCTGACGCAGGCGATCGCGTTCTCGAGCGATTCGCGGGTGATCACCTTCGACGGGCGCAGATCGTCGGCCAGCACACGCATAACCAGCTCCCCGATCCTCTCCGAGACGGCGTTCTTCTCGTCGTCTTCGGCCGGGATCATCGCCGAGCCGCCGGGGGAGATTCCGAGGGCTTCAAAGGCACATGCCATGGTATTCGCCGTGAACTGCCCGCCACAGGCCCCGGCGCCGGGGCTGGCAACGTTCTCGAGCTCGGTCAGCTCTTCGTCGGAGAGGTTGCCGGCTGCGTGCGCGCCGATCGCCTCGAAAACGTCGACGATCGTCACGTCCTTGCCGTGAAAGCGCCCCGGGGCGATCGAGCCGCCGTAGAGCATCACCGCGGGGATGTCGAGGCGCGCGAGCGCCATCACGCAGCCGGGAATCGTCTTGTCGCAGGCAGAGATGGCGACGAGCGCGTCGAACTGATAGCCCCGGGCGGTGAGCTCGATCGAGTCCGCGATCACCTCGCGACTGACCAGCGAAGTCTTCATTCCCTTGGTTCCCATCGTGATCCCGTCGGAAATCGCCACGGTGTTGAACTCCATCGGCGTGCCGCCGGCCTTGCGAACTCCATCCTTGATGTGCGCCGCAAGGCCGCGCAGGTGGAAGTTGCACGGCATCGCCTCGGTCCAAGTGTTGGCGATGCCGACCGTCGGCTTCGAAAGCGCCTCGTCGTCGAAGCCAATGCCCTTCATGTAGGCGCGCGCGGCAGCGCGATCGGGGCCGTCGAAGACGGCGGCCGAGCGCGGGCGCGGCAGCGCTTGCTGGAAGTCGCCGTTGTCGGTCGCCATGGCCGACGCCAGTCTAGGGCCGCGCCGGCGCTGCAACCGGCTCGCGCGCCTGGCGCCAGCGCGCGAGCCGCTCGATGTCGCGTCGCGCGTGCGCAGGATCGACCTGCCGCCCCGGCCGGCCGACATTGGCGGTCGCGATCAGCTCGCGCTCGCGACCATGAAGTGCGAGCCACTTTGCGAGCACGTCGTCGGCGTCGGGGAGGCGCTCGCCATCGTCGCGAAAGCGCACGCAGTACTCGCTCAGCAGGGCGCCGGTGGCAGTCTCGTAGGCGACCAGCGGCCGGTGCGGATATATGAGGTACGCGTAGCCGCTCTCGGAATCGCCACGGCCGGGAACGCTGAAGTAGCCAAGCTCTTCGTAGGCGCGATACTCGGTCATGGGCACGAAGCGGCGAAGCAGCTCCCGTGCGCGCATCTCGACCGGATCCATCGTCGTCGGCACCGGCGCGTTCAGCCTCCTGCGGCCGGCGGGTAAAAAACGACCCGCTCGGCGTCGCGCGGCACTTCTTCAAAGGCGCGCACAGCGACGGCGTTACGCTTGCCCGCAGCGCCAGCGAGCGGTACCGCCGCCCACATCCCGGCGTCGAGCTGATGGCGAAACTCGGCGATCAGGCGCTCCTCGTCGGCAGCAAGTTCGGGATCGCCCTCGGCAAGAACGACGTCGCCGTGACCGGGCTTCATCCGCACGAGCTTCACCCGCCCACCGTAGCGCCCCGACGAGCGAGACCGAAGACGTCGACCGGTCCCGCGCCCTGCCCGATCTCGCGAAGCCCGTTGCCGACCGCATCGGCCGCGACCTCCCGCGCCCAACGCGCGGCATCGGCGAGTTCGGCGCCTCGGGCGAGAAACGCGGCCAGCGCGGACGAATGGGTGCAGCCCGAGCCGTGGGCAGCGCCATCGGAGTAGCGCGGACCCTCAATTCGAATCGTGCCTTGCTTATCGGCGACCACGTCGGCCCCGGCGCCGTCGGGGGCATGCCCGCCGGTGACGACGACGGCCTCGGGGCCGAGCGCGCGAACCGCTTCGGCAAGCTGCTCCTGGGTTGCGCCGGACCCAAGCCGGCAGAGCGCCCGAGCCTCAGGGATGTTGGGCGTAGCGACCGTCGCCCACGGCAAGATGCGCTCGATCAGCGCGGCACGAGCGTTTGGATCGAGCAGCGTCGCGCCGGATTCGGAGACCATCACCGGGTCGACCACGATCGGCACCTCGTCGAGCAGGTGGAGGCCCGCGACGACCGCTTCGATCGTCGTCGCGTCGCCGAGCATGCCGATCTTGACCGCGTCAACGCCGATATCAGACGCAACCGCCTCGATCTGGGCGACGATCATCTCCGGCGCCACCGCGACGACCATCTCGACCCCGACCGTGTTCTGTGCGGTCAGCGCCGTGATCGCGGTCATTCCGTGAACGCCACAGCGCGCGAACGCCTTCAGGTCCGCCTGGATTCCCGCGCCACCGCCCGAGTCCGAGCCGGCAATCGCCAGGCAGGCAGGTACTCGTTGGCGTTCGTTGCTCATCGCTTGAGATTATTGCGGTGACGCGCGGGCGAGCCCCGTTCTGACGTATCCGCCCAAGGGATCGCGTGCGATGAAACCAAAAAGCTGAAGCTGCGACAGCGCGATCGCAGCGCCGCGGCCGTCGAGTCCGGTCTCGCGAGCAAGCTCGTCTGGGGCGACTGCGCCACCCTCGACTGCTCCGAGTACTCGGTCGAGCTCAGGGGCGAGGGGCGGGCCTCTGCGCACCAGCGTGACCACTCCGACACCGGCGAGCAGGTCGAGCACGTCCTGCGCGTCGCGGACGAGATGGCAGCCGTCTTTGAGCAGGCCGTTTGTGCCCGCCGAGGCCCGTGCTCCAACAGGTCCGGGAACGGCCGCGAGGTCGCGGCCGAGGTCGCGTGCCAGATCGGCGGTAATCATCGTGCCCGACGGTTCCGCTGCCTCGACCACGACGACCACTGCTGAGAGCGCGGCCATGATCCGGTTGCGCGCCGGGAAGTCCTGCTTGCGCGGCGCCGTGCCAAACGGTTGCTCGGAGACCACGGCTCCGCTCTCGGCAATCTGGCGATGAAGACCTCCGTGGCGGGGCGGGTAGACGACGTCGGCGCCCCCGGCGAGCACAGCGATCGCGCGACCGTTCGCCGCCAGCGCGCCGCGGTGTGCGGCTCCGTCGATCCCAATCGCCAGGCCGCTGACGACCACGACGCCCGCCAACGCGAGATCTCTCCCGAGATCCTCAGCGACGCGTAGGCCGTAGCCGGTCGCCCGCCGCGAACCGACGATCGTGACCGCCTCGCGAGGATCGAGCCGCTCGACAAGATCTTGGCAACCGATACCGAGGAGCCGGGGGCGCTGACGACGATCGAGGTCCCTCAAGCCTGGCGGATAGGCATCGTCGCCAATTTCGAGCGACCAGCGGCTGCGGGCGGGGCTCATGCTGCCCGAGCGCGTAGCCGCCGGGCGGCGCTCATGTCGCCTGTCCACGCAAGCCGATCGAGCCGTGGATGTTTTCGACAGACACCGTTTCGTCGCCCTCGAGGTCGGCGATCGTTCTGGCAACGCGGATCAGCCGATCGAAGCCGCGGCCCGTTAGCTTCGGGCTGACACTCTCGTCGCGTAGCACCATCCACGCATCGGGCTCGACGCTAGACAGACCGCGGGTTTCCTCGGGCGTCATCTCCGCGTTGGTGCGCCCCGGCCCCAGCCGTGCCTCCTGACGTTCGCGGGCCTCGAGGACCCGCTCGCGCACTTCAGCAGAGGCCGGGCCGCCAGCACCACTGAGTGCGGCACGACTCGGTTGGCCCAATCGCAGGCAGAGGTCGATGCGATCTGCAAGCGCCCCGGTGAGCTTGGCTGAGTAGCGCCGCACGGCGGGCTCGGGGCATTCGCACTCGTGCGAGCTCGGGCCGTGGCCGCACGGGCACGGGTTGGCAGCGACGACGAGCTGAAACCGACACGGGAGCTCGATCGAGCTGCGAGCGCGGGAGATCAACACTCGTCCGTCCTCGAGTGGCTGGCGCATAGCTTCGAGCACGTCGCGTCGAAACTCCGGCAGCTCGTCGAGAAAGAGCACGCCGCGGTGGGCAAGCGAGATCTCGCCGGGGCGCGGTGGCGATCCACCGCCCAGCAGCCCAGCGGCGGAGATCGTGTGATGGGGCGCCCGAAATGGACGCACGCCGCCGACGAGTTGCCCGATCGGCCGACCGCAGGCGCTGGCGACGCGGATCGCCTCGACCGCCTCCAGCCGGTCCAGCGGCGGTAGGAGCGAAGGCAGCCTGCGAGCGGCCATCGACTTCCCAGCTCCGGGCGGGCCGATCATTATCAGGCTGTGCCCTCCGGCGGCGGCGACCTCGAGCGCATAGACCAGGGTCGGTTGGCCGCGCAGGTCCGCCAGGTCGGGAAGCTCGGCCAAGGCGCCGTTGACACCGAGGCAAAGCGGAGCCGGTGGGCTCGGCTCGTCCTCGCCGCCGATGCTCGCAAGCTGCGAGAGCCGCTCGATCGCCACCACTCGCAGGCCATCGACCAGGGCAGCCTCTCCGCCACACGATGGCGGCACCACGAGCGCCACGGCACCTGCGCTCTGCGCCGCCTCGGCCATCGCCAGCACGCCCGAAACCGCACGCACGCTGCCGTCGAGCGCGAGCTCGCCGATCAACGCAACACCGTCGAGCACGCCCGGGGGCAGCTGGCCGGAGGCGTCGAGTACGGCAGCTGCCAGGGCCAGGTCGAAGCCGGGACCGGTCTTTCTCAGGTCGGCAGGCGCAAGGTTCGCCGTGATCCGCTGCTGTGGGAACTTGAACCCTGAATTGACGATCGCCGAGCGCACCCGCTCACGCGCTTCGCGAATCGCAACGTCGGGGAGGCCGACGACGGCAAATGAGGGCAGGCCGGTGCGCACGTCGGCTTCGACGCGAACCTCGCGCGCGTCGAGGCCGATGAGGGAGTAGGTGTGGGCGGTCGAGTGCATCGACCGACCGTAGGTCGCGTGCGCGCACCGGTGACTCGCCAGGTGTGACAAAGGCAGTTCGAAGCCGTGACAACTCGTAGGCCACATGTGTGCCGGCGGCAGTTAGCTTCGAGCAGATGACCGTTGCGCGCCAAACACTCGGGCGGGAGGCCGAGACGCTCGTCGCCGAGCGGCTCCAGCGCGGCGGCTGGAGCATCGTCGCGCGTAACGTCCGCGTGCGCGGTGTTCGCGGCGAACTCGATCTGATCGGGGTCGATGGTCACGACCTCGTCTTCGTCGAGGTCAAGGCGCGGCGCGCCGGTTCGCAATTCGGTCCTGAGACGCCGGCGATGGCGGTTGGCCCCCGCAAGCAGGCGAAGATCCGCGCGCTCGCCTCAGCTTGGCTCAGGGAGCGCGGCTATGACCTCCCGCGCCATCGCGACCTGCGCTTCGACGTCGTCGGCCTCCGACTCGACGACGGCGGCCGAGTCACGGAGTACGAGCACCTGCGCGGCGCCTTCTAGGACCGATGAATCTGTGCGGCG
>CAJDUA010000037.1_pt1 | contig 23073 bp, 21 predicted proteins | sample 7390011 | NCBI WGS metagenome assembly CAJDUA01 (sample SAMEA7055673, study PRJEB34461) | soil metagenome | biome: terrestrial ecosystem; feature: Peninsula; material: soil | place: Antarctica | collected 2016 | reverse complement strand
CCATCTCGGGCCAGCGGGCCAGGGTGGGACGCGGCGTCCAGCGCGCGCCGCGTCTCGCCCCGTCCCGCGAACGAACCGCCCGCTTAGCTAAGGGAGCAGATGCACGGTGTAATCGGCTAGCGGCTTCCCCTTGCGGTCCTCGATAAGCACCGAGCCTTGCGCGCCCTCATAGGCCTCGGTCCCGCCGACCACCGGAATCGTGAGCGTCCTGACTCCGCGTCGGAACTGGACGCCCCCCCCGAGCGCGATCTGCCCGTCCCGGAGAAACAAGGTCGCCGAGCACTGCCCAGTCGCACTTTGGCGAGCAGCCTTGAAGAACACGCAGAAGCCGCCGTCACTCCCCGCAGGGTCGCCGGTGGCGAGGTCAGTCAGCTTGCCTTGGAATGCGAACGCATCGCCTTGTGAGAACTTCTTTAGCGGCGGGTTGGCGATCTCGGTGCTGGACAACTCGCTCTCGACTAACTGGATGGTCGTCCCAGCCTGCGGCGCTTGCGCGCTTCCGCCCACCGCGAGCGCCAAAGCCACGCCGGATGCGGCCAGCACCGCGCCGATCAGCACGTGTAAACGTCTCATCCCAATCCTCCCTTTTCGGACGGGCGGACGCCCGTCGCTTGACGCAGGGATCGTATACCCGTCTCGCCTCCACGGAACGTCCGCGCGGGTGGCCGCATTCACGCCGCAGATTGTCCCGCACAACCGCGACGGCTCGGCGGGTTGCCACCCGGGTTGCCACCTCGCGCCACTTCGCCGGCACCGCCCAAACGAAAACCCCGCGCGGGCCCGACAGGATTCGAACCTGTGACCTTCGGTTTCGTAGACCGACGCTCTATCCGGCTGAGCTACGGGCCCGGGCGGGGCTTGGTCGCCCCGTGGACTGGCGATTGTAGGTAGAGCGGTCCGGGCGCGCTGTCGCCACAATGGCCCCAGCAGGGATACGATCGCCAGATGCCTGAAGACCCAGCCGCAAACGCTGCCCTGATCGATCGCTTCTACACCGCCTTCGCCGCCAAGGATCACGCGACGATGGCTTCGTGTTACGCCGACGATGCGCATTTCTCTGATCCTGTCTTCACAGATCTGGATGGCCCGGAGGTGCGCTCGATGTGGCGGATGCTGTGTGAGACCGGCAGTGATCTCACGCTCGAGCATTCCGGCGTCGCGGCCGAGGGCGACCGCGGCTCTGCCCATTGGGAGGCCGACTACACATTCTCGGGCACCGGCCGGCCCGTCCACAACGTCATCGATGCTTCATTTCAGTTTCGCGACGGGCTCATTCTCGATCACCGCGACCGCTTCAGCTTCTGGGGTTGGACGCGTCAGGCGCTGGGGCCGATCGGCGTCGCGCTCGGCTGGTCGCCGATCGTTCAGGGCAAGGTCCGTGGCCAGGCGGGAGATCTGCTCGCGGGGGCCGGTTCACGTCCACGTCGGCGCTGCAATGGTCTTCGAGGGCAAGCCGCCCGATTACGCAGAGCTGCGCGCCCACGTCGAGCAACGGTTGGCGCTCGTGCCGCGCTTTCGCCAACGCATCACCCCGATCCGATTCAACCTCGACAACCCGGTCTGGGCCGACGACCCGCGGTTCGACATCGAGTGGCACGTGCGTCGCGCGGCCCTACCCCAGCCCGGCGGCATGGACGAGTTGCGCGTGCTGGTCGGCCAAATCATGTCCGATCCGCTCGACTTCACCCGGCCGCTGTGGCAGATCTACCTCGTCGAGGGTCTCAACCGCGAACGCTTTGCGATCGTGCCGAAGACCCACCACGCGCTCGTCGATGGAATTGCGGCAATCGACGTCGGCACGATCATCCTCGACCCAAACGAAGACGGGACCGAAATGGAGCTGCCGGCCGAGCCCTGGGAGGCCGATGAACCGAGCCCGGAAATGCTTTTCGTTCGCGCCGCCTCGCAGAGGATGGCGGCGCCGCTTCGTCTCGCGCGGCGCGCCGCGCGAGAGACTCTGACTACGCCGCGCTCGACAGCCAGCCGCGTGCGCAGCACGGCCGAGGGCTTTGCCAAGCTCGCTGCCAGCGGGCCGACCGCGCCGAAAACATTTTTCAACAGCGAGATCGGCCGCGACCGCCGCGTCGCCTACGTCTCGGCCGAGCTCGACCTACTGAAATCGATGCGGGCCGCGAGCGAGACGACCGTCAACGACGTCATCCTCTCGGTCGCCGCGGGTGGCCTGCGCCGTCTTTTCGAGCGCCGCGATGAGGGCGTACCCGATCATCTCGTGGCCCTCGTACCGATGAGCATCCGCCGACCGGACGAGGAGCTCGAGCTCGGGAATCGGATCGCGACCCTGCTCGTCTCGCTCCCCGTCTCCGAGCCCGACCCCCGCGCGCGCCTCGTGCAAATCAACGCGGAGACGACGCGACTCAAAGCCTCGGAACAAGCCGCCGCCGCCTCGTTGATCATCGAAGCGACAGGCTTCACCCCACCGACCATCAACCGCGTGCTCGCGGGCGCGATGTCCAGGCCGCTCGCCTTCAACCTCGTGGTTTCCAACGTTCCCGGTCCGCAAGTCCCCTTCTTCCTTCTGGGCCGGCGGTTGAGGTCGATCTATCCGTTCGTTCCCCTCTCGCCGCAAAACCACGCCCTCTCGATCGGCTTGCTGAGCTACGACGGCGGCGTGTATTTCGGCCTCGCCGGTGATCGCGACCTGCTCTTCGACCTGGATGAGTTCGCCGGCGACATCGAGGCGTCTTTGGCCGAGCAGTCGGCCGCCTCTCGCTGACGGCGAAGCCGTCCAGGCCTCTCACGGTCCTTTAGCTTGCTCACTCACGTTGTCCTCCATCAATGCAGCCGGTGGAACTCGAACCCGAGGACTTCTCCACGCGGATAAACAATCCGTACCGGCCGCTGAGGCCGGGCGATCGCAGCGCCTTTCGCGGTACGGCCCTCGAAGGCCTGCAAGAGCGTGCCGTGACCACCGTCACCGACCACACCAAGCTGGTCGCCAACGGAATCACGGCGCGCGTCGTCTACACCGTGGTGCGAGAGGAGGGCGAGGTGATCGAGGTCCGAGACCGGTTCGCGCACACACTCGAGTCGGCGGATTTGATCCGGATCGACAAGCACCTTCAGGTGCTGCGCGGCAGCGTCGTCGACCAGACGCCGAAGGCTTCCGAGGCGGAGGCCGCCCGACTACTCGCAACCCTCACCGGTGTAGCAAGCGTTAAGCCTGGATGAAGACCGGCGTGCCGAGCGCGACGCGGTCGACGAGCTCGTCGACGTCCGAGTCGGCGGCGCGTAGGCAGCCGTGCGACGCAGCCACCCCGAGCGGCCCGGAGGTGCCGTGGATAGCGATGCGATTGCCGCCGAGCCACCCCGACGGCAGCTTCGGTTGGTTGGCGCTGAGCGCAAGCGCACAGCAGCCGTAAGCCGAGGAGTTGAGATCGCCACGGAAAGTGTCGGTGACGGCGAAGCGGCCCGTCGGCGTCTCGATCCCTGGAGCGCCAACCGTGACAACAAACGACTTCACGACCTCGTCGGCCGCCTTGAGCTGAGCGCGCCGTTCTGAGAGGTCGATCGTCAGCGAGACCCGGGTCCACCCCGCCTTCAGGCGCTTTCGATCGAGCTTGATCCAGCCGAGCTGGTTATTGGGCAGCTTCGCAGTCGTGATCCCGGCCCAATCGCCGCGCTGCTCGATCACGCCGAAGACTGTAGGCGACTCGAACTCGGTCCTCGCGCCGGCGCGCGCTACTACCTCGCCGCCGCCTGGCTCGGTCCGGATTTCGACCTCGTGGCCGTTGCGAACCCAGATCACGGGATAGCCGTCGGACGGGTGATCGAGAGCAAGTCTCCGCTCGGCCTCTTCTTCATGCCGCGTCGGGGCGGCAGCCTTGGTACCGGGCGCACCGGCGGGCTTCGCCGCCTGCGTCGCAGTGTTCGCGTCCTCGACAGCGGGCTCGGCAGAGTCACAGTGACGGTCGTGGTCTCGTTCGGGTCCTCCGCGCCGCGTTCGCCCAACCCGATCCCGATCACGAACGCGATCGCAATCGCGAGCAGCAGCGTCCCGGCGAGCAGAGATGCAGGGGGACGAGCTTTCATGCGTCCAGGCTACCTAGGACCTCCCGGCGGTTCAGCGGTCGCGGGTGGGCTCTGCCAGTAGCTCGGCAAGGCGAGCGGCGACGAAGCCAAAGGCGAGGTAGAGCGCCGGCAGCCAGGGAGCAACGCCGCCGAGCGTGTCGATCTCCTCCGCGTAGGACGCAGCATCGATCTCGACCAATACGACCTCGGCAGCCGTGCCTGTGATCGCCGCGAGCACGCCACAGATCAAAGCCGGCCGACCGCCGCCGATGCGAGCACAGATGACGATCGCAATCGCGAAACAAAGGACAGTGGCGGGAGAAAGCGGCTCGCCGCGAAGAAGTGCGGTCAACGCGTAAAGCCCAATCACTGCGGCGATCCCGACGATGCCGTCGTTCCAGCTCGGATTCGGCGTCAGGTTGCCCAGGCGCAGCCGGGTGACTCCGACCGCAACCGTGCCGAGCCCGACGAGCAGCGGAAACCACAAGGCGCTCTCCCAGATGAACGGCACCGCATCAGAGAGGTACTGGGTCGTCCCCGACTTGACGTGGCCCTGGTCGCCGATCAGCCCGCCAATCGCGCCGATCGCAAACAAAATCGCCAGGTGTGCGGGCGACAAGCGCATGCGCGGACGCTATCCGCTGCGCCCCGTCGAGGCGCAGCTCGACCGCCCCACAGACGGCAAAGGTGCGCCTCGCCGCCGAGAGCGGAGAGGGCGGGATTCGAACCCGCGAGAGAGCTTGCGCCCCCTACTCGCTTAGCAGGCGAGTGCCTTCAGCCACTCGGCCACCTCTCCAGGGGCGCCGATTCTACGCGGCGCACGTGCGCGCGACGAGCCCGGGCAGATACCCTCGCCGCCCCGTGAATCTCGACCAGCTCAAGGCTCGTTACGACTCGATCCTGGCGACGGCAACGCCGCCGTTTGCCTTCGTCGACCTCGATGCGATGCACCGAAACGCGCAACGCCTGCTTGCGCAGTCGAGCGGGTTGCCGATCCGCATCGCCTCGAAGTCGGTGCGCTCGACGGCCGTCATGCGGCGAATCCTCGAGCTCGATCCGAGCTTTCGCGGCGTGCTCGCCTTCAGCGTGCCTGAGGCACTTCATCTGATTGAGCAGGGATTCGAGGACATCGTCGTCGCCTACCCCTCGGTCGACCGGCGCGCAATCGCCGAGGTCGGGCGCATCGCCGCCGAAGCGCCTGAGCGCGCGCCGGTGCTGATGATCGACGACCGCCCCCACCTCGACCTGATTGAAGGCGCGATCGGCGGCGGCTACACGCAGGTCGGCGTCTGCCTCGACATCGACGTCGGTTGGTGGCCGATGGGCGGCCGGCTGTCGCGGATCGGGCCCAAGCGCTCGCCAATCCACGATGCGACCCGCGCGAGGCGGATGGCCGAAGAGGTCGTTGAGCGCCCTGGAACCAGGCTCGACGGGCTCATGGCATACGAGGGCCATATCGCCGGCGTCGGCGACAACATCGCCGGCAAGCCGCTTCGAAGCGCTGCGATCCGATCAATGCAGTCGTCGTCGGAACGCGACATCTCCAAGCGGCTACCCGAGATCGTCGCCGCAGTTAGAGCGGTCGCCGCCGAACACGGCGGCGAGCTCGCCTTCGTCAACGGCGGCGGCACCGGCAGCCTCGCCCGCACCGCAGCGCTTGGCGCGGTCGACGAGCTCACGGCAGGCTCGGGCTTCTACGCACCTGCGCTGTTCGACAGCTATCGCTCGCTTGCGCTCGAGCCGGCGGCGATCTTCTGCCTGCCGGTGGTGCGCCGGCCCGTCGGCGGAGTCGCGACTTTGCTCGGCGGCGGCTACATCGCTTCCGGGGCTCCAGGTCCCGACCGCCTGCCGCAGCCTTACCTGCCGGGCGGCCTGCGCTTCGATCGCCAGGAAGGCGCCGGTGAGGTGCAGACACCTGTCACCGGCGCAGCCGCCTACGGCCTGCGCGTCGGCGACCGCGTCTACCTGCGCCACGCCAAGGCGGGCGAGCTATGCGAACGCTTCAACTCGCTTTATCTGGTCGAGGGCGATCGGGTCGTCGACGAGGTAGCGACTTACCGCGGCGACGGCTTGGCGTTCGGCTAGCGGCGCTCGTCGCCGTCGAAGCGCCGAAGCAGGTCCGGGTTGAGTTGCGACGGAGCCGCGTGGCCGCTGAGGCCGATCGTCAGGTCGAGCTCGGCCAACACCGAACGCAGGACCGCGAGCACCCCGGGTTCGCCGGCCAATGCCAAGCCCCAAAGATACGGCCGTCCGAGTGCGACTGCGTCTGCACCCAGAGCCAGCGCCTTGGCGACGTCGGCGCCCGAGCGCACACCGCTATCGAGCAGCACCGCGAGCTCGTCGCCAACCGCATCGACCACCGCCGGTAGCGCGTCGAGCGCGGCGATTTCGCCATCGATCTGGCGGCCGCCGTGGTTGGAGACGACGATTCCATCGACACCACGCTCGAGTGCCGTGCGGGCGTCGTCGGGATGCAAGATGCCCTTGAGCAGAATCGGCAGCGTGGTTTCGGCGCGCAGGAACTCGAGCTCGTCCCAGCTCAGCTCCGGATTGGAGAACTGGACGACGAACTCGCCGATCGCGGCCTGTGGATCTTCATCGGGTGGCTTCGCGAGACCGGCCCGGAACACCGGATCCGATGTGTAGTTGGCGATCCCGACTCCTTCGAGGAACGGCTGCCAAGCGCCTTGAAGGTCGCGCGGCTTCCAGCCCGGAAGAAAGGTGTCGACGGTGAGCACGACCGCCTCGAAGCCCGCTCGCTCGGCGCGACCGACGAGACTCGATGCGAGCTCGCGGTTGCGGGGCCAGTAGAGCTGAAACCACTTCGGCCCCCCCGCCGCCTCGGCGACCTCCTCGAGCGCGAAGGACGAAACGGTGCTGAGGATCATCGTCAAACCTGTTGCGGCTGCGGCGCGAGCCACGGCCAGCTCGCCCTCGGGATGGACGATCGACTGCACACCGATTGGGGCCAGCAGCAGCGGCGCCGGCATCTGGGTGCCGAGCACCTCGACCGAGAGATCGCGCTGCGAGACGTCGCGCAGCATCCGTGGCACGATTCGCCAGCGCCTAAATGCTTCGGTATTCGAGCGCATCGTGTCCTCGCGCCCGGCGCCACCAAAGACGTAGGACCGCGCTCGGACATCCTCGAGAGTCTCGGCGACCAAGCGCTCGAGCTCAGCGATCGAGACCGGGTACTCGGGCTTTCGCCTCCCAGCCCGCGCAGGAAGACCTCGGCCTGATAGCCCGCAAACGGCGGGCCGTGGGCGGCGTTCTCCATCTGCCGCAGCCTATTACCAGCGATTAGGGGCCGAGTACGCGCTCGGTGTAGGCATTTGCGAAAAGCCCGTGTGGATCGAGCTTGTTGCGAAGCGCCTGGAAATCTGCCCAGCGCGGGTACCGCGGGGCAAGCGTCGCTGCCGTCTGGAAATGGCGCTTGCCCCAGTGCGGGCGCCCGCCATAGCTGTCCATGATCTGCTCGACGCCGCGAAAGTAGGGCTCCCAATCGAGCTTTGGGTCTTGATGCACGGCGATGTAACAGGTGTCGCGGGCGTGCGTTGCGCTGAGGACGACATCGTCGGCGGCGGCGAAGCGGACCTCGATCGGGTAGGCGACGCCGTGCTCAGGGCGCGACGCGAGCTGGAGCACTCGGCGAACCGCCTCGGCCGCGTGCTCGCGCGGAATTCCGTACTCCATCTCCGTGAACTTCAAGCGCCGCTCACTGGCGAAGACCTTGAACGACTTGTCGACCTTGGTCGAGCGCCCTGTGCCGCTAGCGGCGAGACGTGCGAGTCGAGGTCGCAGCGATGGCATGTGACGCCCAGCGAGCGCGAAGCCGCCGCCAACCCAGTTCTCCAGCGCCACCTCCTGGGCGAAGACGAGCGCGGCCGGCCGCGGACGCGGCTGCTCGTCGGTTCGCCGGCTCTCGCGACACAACGCCGTATCGGTGTGGGGGAAGACGTAAAACTCGAAATGGTCCTTAACGGCGTTGAGCTCCTCGAGATTGGCGAGCACGTCGGCAAGCGGCTTTGCGCTGTCGACGCGATCGAGGGTGAAGGCGGAGACGGTGCGAAGCGTCACCGCGTAGATCAGACCGAGCGCGCCGAGGCCGATCCGCGCGCAGTCGAGCGCCGCCTTATCGGAGCTGAGCGAAATCTCGAGCGAGCTGCCGTCGGCGAGCACCAGGTCGAAGGCATCGATCTGCGCCGAGACGCTGCGAAAGCGCGCCCCCGTGCCGTGGGTCCCGGTCGAGATCGAGCCCGCAAGCGTCTGACGGTCGATATCGCCGAGGTTCTCGAAGGCGAGGCCGAGGTCGTCGAGGCGGCGGTTGAGCTCGCCGAGGACGACCCCTCCCTCGACCTTAACCAGCCCCGCCCCGCGGTCGACCTCCAGCACACGATCGAGGCGGTCGAGACGAACCATGACGCCATCGGTGAGCGCAATGTCGGTGAACGAATGCCCCGAGGCCGAGGCGCGCACGTGCAGACCCCGATCGGAGGCGCTGCGCACGACCGCGGCGAGCTCCTCGCGGGTAGACGGCGTCTCGATCGCGGCCGGCGCACAACGCTGATCGCCCGCCCAATTGCTCCATCGCGCCTTCATTGTTCGAAGGCTATTCGTCAGACTGAGCGGGACCGTGAGGTCGTTCCCGGAGGGGTGGCAGAGCGGTTGAATGCGGCAGCCTTGAAAGCTGTTGACCGGGTTCACTCGGTCCGTGGGTTCGAATCCCACCCCCTCCGCTCACCGTGTGCGCGCCCCGGTGCCAATTGCTGTGGCGTAATTCCCTTTCGGCGCCTGCGACGGAGACTTGAATAGAACATTCGTCCAGTTCGCGGGACTCACGCTCAAGCTTCATTTGCAACCGTCTTCCAGCATGAACGACCCCACCCGGAACGAAACGACGACGCCGTTAGGTTGTTGTCAGAGGTGATGGCTCGCAGACTGAGTGTGGTGGGGCTCGCGGTCGCTGCGATCGCGATGGCGGCGACGCCGAAGGCGCATGCCGGCGCTTACGCGCCGCCGGACGGTCGGGCCTACCACGGCGTCTCCGACACCGGGCAACTCGCCGACTTCGATCTCTTCTCCCAACAGGTCGGCGCGCACCCGGCCGTGCTTCAGGACTTCTTTCACTGGCGCGTGCCGCTGACCACCGGGGCGCTTTATCGCTGGGGCGTGACCGACGCCCGCGGCGTGCTCAGCCTCTCGACCGCGACCGGCGCCGGCGAAGAGGTGATCACCCCGCGCCAGATCGCCAAGGGCGCCGACGACCGCTACATGCTGCGGCTGGCGAGCACGATCGAAGAGACGGGGCAGATCGTCTACATCCGGCTGATGGCGGAGATGAACGGTCATTGGAACGCCTACTCGGCATATAACGCCGACGGCAGCTTGCGGCGCCACGGCCACGGCACACGCTGGTACAAGCGGGCATGGCGGCGCTTCACCTTGATCCTGCGCGGCGGCCCGCGGGCCGAGGTCAACCGCAAGCTCGTGCGTATGGGCCTGCCGCGGATTCTGCGGGCAAGGTCCGAGAACGACACGATCTACGAGGGCGGGCCCAACGGCATCCCTCTGCCCGTTCCGCCCGAATTGCCGCAGCCGCGAGTGGCGATGATGTGGGTGCCGCAGAGCTTCGGCTCGCCTAACGTCGCGGGTAATCAACCCGACGACTACTGGCCCGGCGGCAAGTACGTCGACTGGGTTGGCATCGACATCTACTCCAAGTTCTCCGGCGCCTTTGACGAGGGCATCGACTTCTTCGAGAAGTACGACAAGTGGCCGTTCGTGATCGGCGAGTACGGACCGTGGGACAACGACACCGGCGGCTCGTTCACGGGCTCGCTGATGCGCTGGATCGAAGCCCACGACCGCGTCAAGATGGCGATGTACTACCGCGGCGTCGACTCCGGCAACGAGTACAACTTGCAGTTCTATCCAGGCGCGCAGAAGGCGCTTCGAAATCACATGCGAAAGCAGCGCTGGGTCGAGTACGCGCCGGGGGTGAGGGAGCTGAGCGATCCGCCGGCGCCGCCTGTCACCCAACGCCCGCAGGTTCGAAAGTTCCCGTGAGCGCCGCGTGGCGATGATTGCTTGATACCGAGAGCAAAGCGCCGCCGACGAGCCTCTCAACTGCGATCATGCTGCCAACTCGCGTAGCCGCGCCCGACCTTCCGCCAAACACCGATTGACCTTGGTGTAAGTCCAGTCACAGCGCTCGCTGATCTCCGCGTAGGAGTAACCCTGGGCCTGGAGCACGAGCGCGCGGCGCTCGTCGGTTTTGAGCTGGCCAAGGACGCGGCGGGCCTCGGCCACACGCTCGCGACGCTCGGCGAGCTCATCCGGCCCGGGCAGTTCAGTCGACACCCAACCGAGCGGGTCGTAGCCGTTGGTCTCACGGCCGGCGAAAGCCGGCAGCGCTCGCTCTCGCGCTCGGCGCACTGCCAACGCCTCGTGGCGAGTAACGACCGCCATCCAGGCAACCAGGCGGTCGCGGTCAAGCGGCGGCGACTTCGTCAGCAGGATCTCGAACGCTCGCTGGAGGGCGTCCTCGGCGTCCTCGGGACAGATCGAGACTCGTCGGGCCGCGCGGCGCAACGCCGGCTCGTGGCGCTCCAGCAACTCGACGGCCGCGCGTGAGCGATTGGCGAGTTTGCTTGCAGGCTGCATGCCGACGACAAGCCCAGACCGCTGCCGAGTGCCCCGCAACCTCTATCCTCGCCCCGCGATGGGCACCTGCATCGTCACCGGCGGAGCCGGTTTTCTCGGCTCCCACCTCTCAGACCACCTGCTCGAGCAAGGTCACCGGGTGATCTGCGTCGACAACCTCGACACCGGTTCGCTGCAGAACATCGAGCACATCGATGTGCCCGAGTACACCTTCCTCCAGCACGACGTCACCCAACCGCTCTTTCTCGACGAGTCGATCGACTTCGTCTATCACCTGGCCTCGCCCGCGAGCCCGATCGACTACCTGCGCCTGCCGCTGCACACGCTCAAGGTCGGCTCCTACGGCACGCACCACATGCTCGGCTTGGCAAAAAAGAAGCGCGCACGCTTCGTGCTCGCCTCGACCTCCGAGGTCTACGGCGATCCGCAGGTTCATCCCCAGCCCGAGACCTACTGGGGCCACGTCAACCCGATCGGCCCGCGCGGCGTCTATGACGAGGCAAAGCGCTACGCCGAGGCCCTGACCATGGCCTACCACCGCCAGCAGGGTGTCGATACCGGCATCGTTCGCACCTTCAACACTTACGGGCCACGGATGCGTCCGCACGACGGTCGCGCAATCCCGACCTTTCTCCGCCAGGCACTTCAGGACAAGCCGCTAACCGTGTTCGGCGACGGCAGTCAGACCCGATCCTTTTGTTACGTCGACGACCAGATCCGCGGCTACGTCGCAATGGCCGAGTCGGACGTGCACGAGCCGGTCAACATCGGCAACCCCGACGAGTACACCCTGCTCGAACTTGCAAACGCCGTGATCGAGGTGACCGAATCGCGGTCGGAGATCGTCTACGAGGCACTCCCCACCGACGATCCCCAAGTGCGCCAGCCCGACAGCACGCGTGCGCGCCAGCTGCTCGACTGGGCGCCGGTAACCGAACTCCGCGATGGCCTGCGGATGACGATCGAGAAGACCGGCGTCGAGCGGCTCGTCGGCGCCGGCGATTAGCGCGCCGGCGATGGCCGCGCGGCCCTCGCTTCGAATCGCCCACCTCACCGCGACGTTTCCGCCCTATCGCGGCGGCGCCGGCAACACCGCGTTTCGCTTCGCCCGCGAGCAAGCCGCGCGCGGCCATCACGTCGAGGTCTTCACCGCGGCGGCGGCAGGTGAGGCACCAGATCCCGGCGACGCGGTGATCCATCGCGAGCGTCCGGTGTTCGCGATCGGCAACGCGCCGTTGATCCCGAGCCTGCGAAAGATCGACGGCTTCGACGTCGTCCACCTTCACTACCCGTTCATCTTCGGCTCGGAGCTGACGCTGCTCGGACGACTCGCGCGCCGTCGCCGCGCCCAGGCCCTGCTCGTCCATTACAAGAACCGGCTAGTAGGCCATGGATCCCGCGGCGCGATGTTCGAGGCATACGAGCACAGCATCGCCCCGGCGCTGATCCGCGCCGCCGATCGCGTCTGCGTGCTCTCCTGCGACCACGCCGACTCGGTCAGCTACCTGCACCGTGCCGGCCAGCGCGACCCCGCCAAGCTGGTCGAGATGCCCAATGGCGTCGATGTCGAGACGTTCTCACCGGGTGAGGATGCGACAGGCCTTCGCGAGCAGCTCGGGATTCCGTCCGGCGCCGTCGTCGCGGCCTTCGTTGCCACACTCGACCTCGCCCACCACTTCAAGCGCCTGGATGTCGCCATCGACGGCCTCGCCGAACTCCGCGACGACAACGTTCACATCGTCGTCGCCGGCGGTGGCGAGCTGCTCGATGGCTTTCGAACACGCGCGGCTGAGGCCAAGGTCGGCGAGCGTGTCCACTTCCTCGGCGAGATCCCCCATCAGGAGCTGCCCGAAGTCCTGCGCGCCTGCGACCTCTTTCTGCTGACGACCGAGCCACCGGAATCGTTCGGCATCGTCTTGATCGAGGCGATGGCATGCGGCCTTCCCGTGATCGCGACCGACTATCCGGGCGTGCGCGCTGTCGTCGACGACGGCACCACGGGAACACTGGTGCCGCGTGGTGAGCCCGCGGCCGTCGCCGCGACGCTGCGAGATCTCGTCGCCGCAGGCGACGAAGGCCGGCACGCGATGGGCGAGCGCGGTCGCGCCAAGGCGCTTCGCGAGTGGAGCTGGCCCGAGCTGGTCGACCGCATGGACGGCGCCTACGCCGAGGCGATCGCGGTGCGACGCGCGAAGGAGCGCTGATGGGTCCCCGGCGCATCCTTCTCGTTGCCTACTTCTTCCCACCGTGCCGCGACACCGGCATCCTGCGACCGGCGGCGATGGCGAAGTGGTTGCGGCGTGGGGGCCACGACGTCACCGTGCTGACGACCTCGGCTTACGGCGTTGAGGCGAGCGACGAGCGCGACAGCATCATCCGTACCGCCGACGTACAGCTCTGGCGCGCCCGCCTCGCCGGCAAGGAGCGGATCGACGCCCTGTTCGACTCTGACACCTACTCCGGCACTCCACATCCGCTCAGCAAGGTCGTCGTGCCCGAGCCGCTGGCCGCTGCCTGGATGCCGTTCGCACGCTCGAAAGCGCTGGCGCTGAACCGCCGCCGCGGATTCGACGCGGTAATCACGACGTCGCCACCCGAATCCGTCCACGCCGTCGGCATGGCGATGCAGCGGCGCGGCGTCCCTTGGGTCGCCGATGTACGCGACGCCTGGACCTTCGAGTCACTTCGCCCCGAGTTCCCGACGGCCGCGCAGCGAAAGCTCGATGAGCGCCTGGAGCGACGGTGGCTCGCCCGCGCCGACGCGGTCGTCTGCGTCTCCGAGCCCGCCGCTGCCGACCTGCGCGGGCGCGGGATCGCCGAGCCTGTGCTGATCCCCAATGGCTGGGATCCCGAGTCCGCGCCGGACCCCGCGGCGGTCCCCGATCCGATCCTCGACCCCGAGCGCGTCTCTCTCCTGTACACCGGTCGCTTCGGCAGCTACGGGCGAGATCCACGGATGCTCGTCGAGGCGCTGGGCCGGCTGGCTCGCGAGAACCCCGACGCTGCCTCGATGCTCGAGCTCATCGTCGCTGGCCCTCTCAGCGCCGATGAGGCCGAGCTCCTTGCAACCGACGTTTCCCCCGCCCGCATCGTTTGCGCGGGCAGTCTCCCCCGCGATCAGGCGCTCGGCCTTCAAGCCGAGGCCGACGCGCTGCTGCTGGTGGCCCAGCCGGCCCGCTCGCAGCTACTCAACATCAAGCTGTTCGAGTACCTCGCTTCTGGCACGCCGATCCTCGCTCTGGCCGGCGGCACCGAGGCGGGGCGGATAGTCGAGTCGATCGGCGGCGAGACGGTCCGCGCCGACGACCCGGCCGCGATCGCCACGGCGCTGGCCAGGGTCGCTACCAACGACCTCGAACCACCCCCCGCTGAAGCCGTCGCCGCGTACACCTATCCCGTTCCCGCCGCGCAGATGGCGGCAGCTGTCGAGCAGGCGATCACGGCCGCGTCCTAGTCGTGCAAGCGAGCGACAATCGCGTCGGCGAGACGCTCGTCAGCCCCCTCGACCTGATCGAGATAGAGATTGGGCTCGACCGCCTCGAGCTCAAGCAGCAGCGGTTCGCCATCGTCGCCCCGGAGCATGTCGACGCGGGCGTACAAGGGCACGTAGTCGAAGCGCTGCGCCACGTGGGCGATGATCGCGCGCGCCACTGAGAGCTCGGCCTCGGTCGCGTCGCCGGCGGTGACGAGGCCCGGGTCGTACATCACCTCGGCCGCTCCGAGAGCATCGTCTCGGACCGGCGCGATCTCGTCGGGGCGCAGCACGGCGCGCTTTCGCAGCACGTGGCTGGGCTCGCCGTTGAGGCAGACGATCGCAGTCTCGCCCGTGATCTCGACCGTTGCCTGAAACGGCTGCAGCATCGCTGTCCGGCCGCTTGCCTGGATCGCTGCGATCAAGGCTCGGGCCTCGTTATGGGCCGCCGGGGCGAAACGCCCGGTATCGCGACCGCCGGCGGAGATCGTGGGCTTGATCACGATCTCGCCATCGAGCTGCGGGACCGAATCGCCGGGCTCGACATAGGTGGTCGCCACCGTTGGAAAGCCGGCTTCGGCGAGCTCGCCGAGGTAGCACTTGTCGCTGTTCCAACGCAAGAGCGCAGGCGAGTTGTGGAGCCTGTCGCCGACCGATGCGGCCCAGGCGAGGAACTCGTCGCGACGGTGCGAGTAGTCCCACGTCGAGCGAATCGCGACAGCATCGAACTCAAGCCACTGCGCCCCGCGCTCGTCCCACGGGATCCGGGCGGTTTCGACGCCGCGGCGCTCGAGCACGGCGGCGAGCCGCTCGTCGTCGGCGAACTCCGGGGGGACGCCGTTGAAGCTGGCAATCGCCACGCGCATCCACGCATCGTAAGCAGGGCGCCGCCGCCTATTCTTCATCGCTGATGGCGACCCAAGAGGCACCCGGGCCTCCCGACGAACAGACCGAGCGCGCCGTCGAGGCCGATCTGCACCGCTACATCGCCCCCGTCGTCGGCCCCGACGACGAGCGCGTGATCACCGACTCGGGGATCGAGATCGAGGGCCTTTACGACGCCGACGACGTCGCGCCGAACCTTCAGGATCGTCTCGGAAAGCCAGGCGAGTACCCGTTCACACGCGGAATCCACGACGGCATGTATCGCGATCGACTCTGGACGATGCGCCAGTACGCCGGATTTTCCAGCCCAGAGGACACCAACAATCGTTACCGCTATCTGCTCGAGCACGGCTCGACCGGGCTCTCGATGGCCTTCGACCTTCCGACCCAGCTCGGCCGCGACTCTGACGACCCGCTGTGCGACGGCGAGGTCGGGCGCACCGGCGTCCCGATCGACACAATCGAGGACATGCGGATCTGCTTCGACCAGATCCCCCTCGACGAAGTCTCAACGTCGATGACGATCAACGCTCCGGCGGCGATCTTGCTCCTGCTCTACGAACTCGTCGGCGAAGAGCAGGGCGTGCCCCCCGAGGAGCTGCGCGGCACGGTTCAAAACGACGTCCTCAAGGAATACGTCGCCCGCGGCAACTACATCTATCCGCCAGTGCCGACGATGCGGCTGACTACTGACATCTTCGAGTACTGCGCCGAGAACGTGCCGAAGTGGAACACGATCTCGATCTCCGGGTACCACATCCGTGAGAAGGGGTGCTCGGCCGTGCAGGAGGTCGCTTTCACCCTCGCCAACGCGATCGCCTACACCGAGGCTGCTCTCGCGCGCGGCCTCGAGATCGACGATTTCGCTCCGCGCCTCGCTTTCTTCTTCAATTGCCACAACAACGTCTTTCAGGAGGTGGCGAAGTTCCGCGCCGTGCGCCGGATGTGGGCCGAGATCGTGCGCGAGCGCTTCGGCTCACAGAGCGCACGCTCACAGACGATTCGCTTCCACACACAAACGGGCGGCGTCACGCTTCAGGCCCAGCAGCCCGAGGTCAACATCATCCGGGTCGCGCTACAGGGCTTCGCCGCCGTCGCCGGTGGCACTCAGTCCCTTCACACCAATGGCTTCGACGAGGCCCTGGCCCTGCCGACCGAGCGCTCGGCGCGGATCGCACTGCGCACGCAACAGGTGATCGCGCATGAGTCCGGAGTCGCCGACACGGTCGATCCGTTCGCCGGCTCCTACTTCGTCGAGTCGCTTACCGACGAGATCGAAAAGCGAGCCTGGGAGCTGATCGAGAAGGTCCGTGAGCTCGGTGGCTCGGTCGACGCGCTCGACTTCATCGCCCGCGAAATCGAGGAATCGGCCCAGTCCTACCACGAGCGCTACAAATCGGGCCAGGACATCGTCGTCGGCGTCAACAAGTACGTCACCGATACGATCGACGACGTCGACATCCTCAAGGTCGACCCTGAGGCCGAACGCCGCCAAAAGGAGCGCCTGGCGAAGTTCAAAGCCAACCGCGACCAGGGTGATGTCAACGCCAAGCTCGAAGCCCTGCGCGAGGTCGCCCGCGGCGACACCAACTTGCTGCTTCCGATCCGAGCGGCGCTGGCCGCGAACGCTTCGATCGGCGAGGTCTGCAACGCGATGCGCGAAGAGTTCGGTGAGTACAAGGGCGGCGCCTACTTTTGAGCTTTCACGGGCAGGAGTCCGCTCCAGGCGGCCGAACCCCGCGCTCATGGAATCGAAGGCAAAGCGGACGCTGGTCAAGTCCGCTCCTGAACTTTGGGTACTCGCCGACGACGAGACTCGCATGGGAAGCTGGATGGCGGGCTTGTTGGGGGCCGAGCAACCGATCTCCGTCGAGATCACCGAGCGCAAGCCTGAGCGCGTGCTCGCCTGGCGCTCGGCCGAACCCACCGCTTCCGCCCAGATCGCGGTCGAACTTGCAGAGAGCGGCTTCGGCACGGCCGTGAGGATCACCGCGCAGCATTCCCGGCCGGACCCGGCAGAGGCTATCGCTGCGCTCGAGAGCCTTCTCGATGAGCTCGGAACGCCCGGTCGCCGCCCCTACGTCTGAGCTCGACCTCGCCGCGCTGCTGAGGCATCGCGGCGCGCCGCTGGTCGAGGCGCTCGAGGCGCACCTGCCAGGCTCGCGCGCTCACGCCATCGCAACCGGCTCCTATGCCTTCGCCGCATCCGTCGAGCTTTCCTTCGATCGCAATCAGTGCGAGGTCGCCCGCGAGGCGGCGGTGCTGCACGAGGTTGGCCTCGTCTACGTCCCCGCTGCATCCCTCGCCAAGGCTGGCGCCGGTCGTGACGAGTCCGAGATCGTCGCCGTCGAGAGCCACTACGAGGCCGGCTACAAGCTCGCCCGGGGCGCTGGAATCCCCGAGCACGTCTGCCGCTGGCTGGTGCGCGTACGCGAGCGCTTCGAGGGCCGCGGCCCGGAGAACATCGCGGGCGAGCAGATCCCACTCGAGTCAAGGCTGATCCGGGCGTCTTGTCTCACGGCGAGCGCCCTGGCCCAGGCACAGGGCTGATCGAGCGACCCGGGACCCCTGTCGCGGTCGGCGGCGGAGCGGCTGAGAACGGCGCTTACATCATCGAGAGGGCCTCGGCGACCTGCGCCGCCGGCCAGGAGTTGATCGGCAGGTACGGGTCAATGGCAGGACAACGACAACGCCGTCAACGACTATGAGCTGTTCATCGCGGAGGTCCGGCTCAACCACGCGGGCGAGACCGTGACCGTCGACGGCGGCAACGACAGCGGCCAGGCAGACCAGCTGGTCGCGGTCGCGACCTGCCTCCAGGTCTAGCAACGAACCACTAAGTCGGGCAACGAGGCGAGGCTCTTCGGAGCCTCGCCTCGACGCGCGCCGTAGCTCCTTAGAATCCCGCGCCCGATGCGTGAGAGGAACCCGGTAACACTGGAAGAGAAGCTCTCGCTCTTGCGCGAGCTGCGCGAGCAGGCGATGAACTCGGCCTCCGAAGAGGCGGTCGATAAGCATCACGCGAAGGGCAAGCTCACCGCCCGCGAGCGCATCGAGAAGTTGCTCGACCCGGGCTCGTTCGAAGAGCTCGACGTCTTCGTGCGCCACCGCACCCACGATTTCGACATGGACAAAAAGCGGCCCTACGGCGACGCCGTCGTCACCGGCTACGGCACGATCGACGACCGCACAGTATTCGTCTTCAGCCAGGACTTCACCGTTTTCGGTGGCTCGCTAGGCGAGGTGATGGCGGAGAAGATGTGCAAGGTGATGGACCTCGCCGCCAAGGTCGGCGCGCCCGTGATCGGCATTAACGACTCAGGCGGCGCGCGCATTCAGGAGGGCGTCGTCTCGCTTGGCGCATACGGCGACGTTTTCGTCCGTAACGTCAACTGTTCGGGTGTCATCCCTCAGATCAGCGCGATCATGGGTCCGTGCGCGGGCGGCGCCGTCTACTCGCCGGCGATGACCGACTTCATCTTCATGGTCAAAGAGACATCGCACATGTTCATCACCGGCCCAGAGGTGATCAAGACCGTTACTGGCGAGGAGGTCGAGTTCGAGGAGCTCGGTGGGGCGATGACGCACAACTCGAAGTCGGGCGTCGCCCATTTCGCCGCCGAAGACGAGGAATCGTGCCTCCAGGACATCCGTTACCTGATGAGCTTCCTGCCGCTCAACAACCTCGAGATGCCGCCGCGCCACGAGCCCGACGACGATCCCGAGCGCATTGACGAGGCGCTCGACACGATCGTTCCCCCAGACCCGCAAAAGCCCTACGACATGCGCGAGGTCGTCTCCTTGGTCGTGGACGACGGCGACTTCTTCGAGGTCCAACAGCATTACGCCCAGAACATCATCATTGGCTTTTCGCGCCTCGACGGCTATCCGGTCGGCATCGTCGGCAACCAGCCCAAGCATCTCGCCGGCGTGCTCGACATCGAGTCGTCGGAGAAGGCCGCGCGCTTCGTGCGCTTTTGTGACGCCTTCAACATCCCGATTGTCACCTTCACCGACGTCCCGGGCTTTCTTCCCGGCACCTCGCAGGAATGGAACGGGATCATTCGCCACGGCGCCAAGCTGCTCTACGCCTTCACCGAGGCAACCGTTCCGAAGCTGACTGTGATCACGCGCAAGGCTTACGGCGGCGCCTACGACGTCATGAACTCCAAGCACATGCTTGCCGACTTCAACTTCGCCTGGCCTCAGGCCGAGGTCGCCGTGATGGGGCCTGAGGGCGCGGTCAACATCATCTACCGCAAGGACATCGCTCAGTCGCCGACGCCCGACGAGCGCCGCCAGAAGCTGATCACCGACTACAAGGCTCATTTCGCCAATCCCTACGCAGCGGCCGAGCGCGGCTACCTCGACGACGTGATCGAGCCGCGCGAGACTCGGCCGAAGCTGATCAAGGCGCTGCGCACGCTGCAGACGAAGCGCGTGGATCAGCCGAAGCGCAAGCATGGAAACATCCCGCTCTGATGAGGACCAAGCTCGCCGCCATAGCCGTGTTCTCGGTTGCGCTCGTGGTCGCGGTGATCGTCGTCACCGCCGGCAACGATGACGAATCAGCGGTGCCCGAGGATCTGACCAAGCCGGAGGTCGAGGTTCCAGACGGCGAACCACCGACGACCCTCGAGATCGACGACATCACCGAGGGAAGCGGGGCCGAGGCGCAGACCGGCGACACAGTTTCGATGCAGTACGTCGGCGTCAACTACTCCAACGGCGAGGAGTTCGATGCGTCCTGGAACACGGGCGAGCCATTCACCTTCCAGCTCGGCTCAGGATCGGTGATCCCCGGCTGGGACGAAGGCATTCCGGGGATGAAGGTCGGCGGTCGCCGCGAGCTGATCATCCCGCCGGACCTCGGCTACGGCCCGCAAGGACAACCGCCGGACATCCCGCCGAACGAGACCCTCGTCTTCGTCGTCGACCTCGTCGACGTCCAGCCCGCTGCGCAGCAGTGAGCACCGTTCACCGCAGTCTTCCAGCACGTCTCCTCTAGCTTGATGCGCTCGCGATGAGCACCAACGCCGCCCTCGCCGAAACCGCCGCGCGCACCTCCGAGGCGACGCTTCGCGAGGTCATCGAGGCGCTTGCCCCGATCGAACGCCTCGCCGGCTCCGAGGGCGAGCGCGAGGCTGCCGAGTGGCTTGCAAAACGCTTTCTCGACGTCGGCCTCGATGCCCGCGTCGAGCCGGAGGAGTTCCGCGACGGCTTCGCCGGCACGCTCGCCGGGGTCACGGCCGCGGCGTCGGCTTCGGGGCTCGCCGCGCTCAGCCGCAGGGGGCGGCTGCTCGGGCTCGCCGGCGGCGCCGCGGCGACCGCGTTGATCGTCGACGACGTTTCCAACGGCCCACGGGTCCTGCGGCGCGCGGTAGCAGAGCGCAAGACGACCTGGAACGTCGTCGCCGAGGCGGGCGATCCGACTGCTTCGCGGACGGTCGTGGCGCTCGCTCACCACGACGCCGCCCGCACCGGCCTCGTCTTCGACCAGACCCTGCAGCGGAAGCTCGTCGACTGGTTTCCGGGCGTGATAGAGCGTGTCGACACAGGGCTCCCGCAGTGGTGGGGCGCGTTCGCCGGACCGGGACTCGTCGCCGCCGGCGCCGCCACTCGCCGCCGCGGCATGATCGCCGCCGGCGCTGCGCTCTCGGCCGCGGCAACCGCGATGCTCGCCGACATCGCCCGCAGCCCAGTCGTTCCAGGCGCAAACGACAACCTCAGCGGCGTCGCCGTGCTCGTCGCGCTGGCCGAGTCGCTTCGCGAGCGCCCGGTCGAGGGGGTGCGCGTGATCCTCGCCTCCTGCGGCGCCGAGGAGGTGATGCAGGGTGGGATCTACGGCTTCGCCGAACGCCACCTGCGCGGGCTCGACCGCGAACGCACCTGGGTGCTCAACTTTGACAGCGTCGGCTCACCCGAGCTGGCCATGCTCGAGGGCGAGGGCGAGCTGGTGATGGAGGACTACTTCGACCGCGGCCTGCGCGACCTCTGCGATCGCGTCGCCCAGCGGAACGGGATCCCGATGCGTCGCGGCATGCGGGCTCGCACCAGCACCGATGCGGTGATTCCTAGCAGGATGGGAATCGCGACGACCTGCTTCGTCTCGCTCAACCGCCACAAGGGCCTGTCCAACTATCACCAGCCCTCCGACGTTCCCGAGAACCTCAGCTACCCGACGATCGCCTGCGCCGCCGACCTCGGCGGCGCGATCGTTCGTGAGCTGGCCGTACCGAGGAACGGCTGACACTCCACGGGTCGTGGCCACCGGCGCGTGGCACTCGAGGTGGTGGTAGCGTCGCCACGGGTCAGGATGCACGATCGGGGGCTCTGCTGCTCGCAGCGGCCGCGGCACCTGCCGGCGGGCAAAGCCAGAATCCACTCGGCAAGACCACGATCGAGCAGCGCATCGTGCCCGATGCGGCGCCGGACTATCGCAACCTCACCCTCGGCGCGGGCGAGCCGTACATCGTTCGCGAGGAGCAGATCGGCACTGCGCAGAGCGGGCGGGCTGAACGTCGCAGCTCGCTGCTCTACGTTGGCCAGCTCTCGGACTTCCAGCTCGCCGACGAGGAGTCGCCGGCGCGAGTCGAGTTCGTCGACACCGGACCCTTCGGGGCCGCCTGGCGCCCATGGGAGGCGCTCAACCCGCAGATCGACGACGCCATGATCCGCCAGGTCAACGCTTTCGCCGCGGCCAGCCCGGTCCCGGCCGGCAACGGCAGCCGCCGGCCGATGGACTTCACGATCGGCACCGGCGACCTCGCCGACAGCCAGCAGCTGAACGAGACCGAGTGGGTGCGCACCCTGCTCGAGGGCGGTGAGCTCAACCCCGGCAGCGGCACCGTGGCCACCAGCTCCACCGACCCTTCCTGCGCGCTGGTCAACGCGGTCACGGTCCCCGACTCGGCTACGCCGCAGAACTACACCGGCGTCCAGGATTACGACGACTACGTCGAGGGTCCAGCGCCACAGTTCTACGATCCCGATGTCCCGGCCGGAGCGTTCACCACCTGGCCCGCATACACGGGGCTCATGGACCGCGCCCAGCAGCCGTTCCAGGCGGCAGGCCTCGACGTCCCCTCCTACATCGCGATCGGTAACCATGATGCCCTCGTACAGGGCAACGCCGCCGCCAACGCGGAATACGAATCGGTTGCGACCGGTTGTGTGAAGCCGATGTCCCCTGTGGTCACGGACTCGACCCTCGCCGACGCGCTTGCCGAGCTCGACCCGACGACCCTGCTCGCCCTCGGCGGCACCGCGCTCGTGCCGCCGGATCCCAAGCGTCAGTTCGTTTCCAAGCCGCAGCTCAAGGACGTCTACAAGGCCGGCGCCCAGCCAGACGGCCACGGTTTCGGCTTCGTCGACCCGGCCGAGGAGGCGGCGTCAGGCGGCTCTGCCGGCTACTACGCCTGGAGCCCCAAGCCGGGCTTTCGCTTCATCTCACTCGACACGGTCTCCGACGCCGGGGTGATCGGCCCCTCGGCCGACGGCAACATCGACGACCCGCAGTTCAAGTGGCTCGAGGGTGAGCTCCAGGAGGCGACCGCAGCCGATGAGCTCATCGTCCTCTTCAGCCATCACGCGATCCCGAGCCTGACCGCCGACGTCCCCGACGAGAGCGCGCCGCCGTGCAGCTCGACCGATACGCACGGACACGACGTCAATCCCGGATGTGACCTCGATCCCCGCAGCTCGAGCCCGATTCATCTCGGCGAAGACGTCGAGGAGCTGCTGTTTAAGTACCCGCACGTGATCGCCTGGGTGGCAGGACACTCGCACGTCAACAGCATCGAGGCGCATCCGGCCCCCTCGGGCAGCGGCGGCTTTTGGAGCGTCCGCGTTGCCGCCGAGGCCGATTGGCCCCAGCAGACCCGCCTGCTCGAGTTCTTCGACAACGGCGACGGCACGCTCTCGATCTTCGGCACGATCGTCGACCACGCGAGCCCGGTGACAGCGCCGGCCCCCGGGGCGGCGACCGGATTCAGCCCCGAGCAGCTCGCTTCGGTCGGGCGCAC
>CAJDUA010000055.1_pt1 | contig 23734 bp, 24 predicted proteins | sample 7390011 | NCBI WGS metagenome assembly CAJDUA01 (sample SAMEA7055673, study PRJEB34461) | soil metagenome | biome: terrestrial ecosystem; feature: Peninsula; material: soil | place: Antarctica | collected 2016 | reverse complement strand
GGCAGCAGCGCCTCGAGCTTGAGCTCCGTCTCGGCGAGCTCGGCGGCAGGCTCGGAGTCGGCGACGATCCCGGCCCCGGCGAAGAGGTGGGCGATGCGGTCGCGCAGCAGCGCCGAGCGCAAGGCGACACAGAACTCGCCGTCTTCGGTGGCGTCCATCCAGCCCACAGGTCCCGCGTACCAGCCCCGGTCGATGTCCTCGAACTCGGCGATCACTCGCTCGGCGACGCCGGCCGGCTCGCCGCCCACGGCCGGGGTCGGGTGCAACAGCGCTGTCAGCTCGATCGCCGAGAGCGGGTCGGCGAGCTGAGCGTGCACGGGCGTCGCCAAGTGCTGGATGTTGGCGACCTTGACCAGCAGCGGCTCCGAGTCGGCCTCGACCCAAACCGAACGCGGCGCGAGCTTGCGAGCTATGCGCCGGGCGACGATCTCGTGCTCGCTGCGGTTCTTCGCACTTTGCAACAGCTGCTCGCCGAGGTGGTCATCGACCGCGGGGTCAGCGCTGCGGCGCGTCGAGCCGGCGAGCGCGACCGTGGCGACGCTCGCCCCGCGGCGCCGCACGAGCAGCTCGGGGCTGGCGCCGAGGAACGCACCCTGCGGCGAGCCAACGCAGAAGCAAAAACAGGAGGGAAACGATTCGCGCAGCGCTCCGAACAGAGCAGCCGGGTCGTGCGCAGAGGGCGCCTCGACCGCGACCTCGCGCGCGAGCACGACCTTCTCCAGCTCACCGGCTGCGATCCGCCGGGTCGCAGCAACGACTGCCGCCTCGTAGCCGCTGGGCGGGGTGACGCTGGTGATCTTCGTCGTTCCCTGCGGGTGCGGATCGAGCAGCGGCAAAGCCCGTTCGTGCACCGTCGCCAGGCGCCGCTCGAGCCGGCGTAGGAGATCGTCGGCGCCTGGTGCGCCAGTGCTGATCGCGCTCAGTGTCAGCCATGTGGATGCGCCCGAGCGCAGCAGCGAGAGCTCGGGCAAAACCAGCAGTGCCGGAGGAAACGACGACCAATTCGCCGTCTGCGCACCCTCCGCGGCGAAGGCAAAGCCGCCGGTCCAGACCGGGCCGGCGCCTGCGGGCAGGCGTTCCGGTTCGTCGGCGATCCGCCCGCGCGTGACGGTCGAGCACTCCTCGATCAGGTCCGCGAAACGCCGCGGTCCTCTCGAGATCGCTTCGTGGGCGGAGCCGAGTCCGGCGAGTGCGAAGCCATCGCGGTCGGGCAGCTCCCAGGCAAACCAGCGATCGGCCGCGAGCCGCGAAGCAAATACCACCGCGCTCGGGTCGTCGATCGCAACCTCGCAGGTGATGCTGATCAGGCGCCGGCGCTCGCCGGCGCGCGCGAGGGCGGCCTCGAAGCGATCGAGGACGCTCGCGGTGTCGATCATCGTCGCGGGCTCGCCGCTAGTGCTCGGGCCGTGACTTGGTGATCGCGACCTCGCCCGTGCGGGCCATCTCGATCAGGCCGTGCGGGCGGATCATCGCCTCGAAGGAGTCGATCTTCTCCTGCGAGCCGGTGACCTCGATCGTCAGCGAGCGACGCGAGACGTCGACCACCCTGCCTTCGTAGATCTCTGCGAACTGAAGGATCTCGGAGCGGTTTTCGATCGAAGCGGTGACCCGGAACAGGGCCATCTCGCGCGTAGTCGTCGAACCGGGCTCCATGTCGCGGATCTTGATCACGTTGACGAGCTTGTGCAGCTGCTTGGTCACCTGGTCGATCGGGTGGACGGCGCCGTCGAGGGTGATCGTGATCCGTGAGATATCGGGGTCCTCGGTCGGCCCGACCGCGAGCGTGTCGATGTTGAAGCCGCGGCGGCTGAACAAGCCGGCGATCCGAGCGAGGACGCCGGGGCGGTTCTCGACCAACAGCGAGAGGATGTGCTTGCGCCCGGTGAGCTGGCGCGAGGCCTCGAGGTCCTCGAGGCGGACGATGTCCTGGGTGCCGGGCTCGCCCACCGCTCAGCCCACCATGTCGCGCGCGGCGGCGCCCGCCGGGATCATCGGGTAGCAGTTCTCGTCCTTGGTCACGTGGACATCGAGCAGCACGGGACCATCCGTTTGCAGGGCCGTGTTCATCGCTTCGCGCAACTCCGACTTCTCGGTGACCTGGATCCCGGTCCAGCCAAATGCCTCCGCCAGCTTCGGCCATTCGGGGCTCGGTCCCATCTCGACCGACTGATAGCGCTCGTCCCAGAAGAGCTCCTGCCACTGGCGAACCATGCCGAAGTGGCCGTTGTTCATGAGGAAGACCTTGACCGGGATCTCGTGCGCGGCGGCGGTTGCGAACTCCTGCACGTTCATGATCAGGCTGCCGTCGCCCGAGATGCAGACGACCGAATCGTCGGGACAGGCGACCTTGGCGCCAATCGCGGCCGGGAGGCCGAAGCCCATCGTCCCGAGGCCGCCGGAGTTCAGCCAGCGGCGCGGCCTGTCGAAGTGGTAGTACTGCGCCGCCCACATCTGGTGCTGGCCGACATCGGAGGTGATGATCGCGTCGCCCTCGGTCGCCTCGTACATCGCCTCGATCATGAACTGTGGCTTGATCTCCGAATCACGCGAGTCCTCGTAGCGAAGAGGCCAGGTCGTCTGCCATTCGCGGATCTGCTTCCACCAATCGTCGAGGCGCGACGAGTCGGGCGAGATCGCGCGGTACTCGCGGTTGAGCTTCTCGAGCACATCCTTGGCGTCGCCGACGATCGGGATGTGGGCGGGGATGTTCTTCGAGATCTCCGCCGGGTCGACGTCGATGTGGACGAACTTCGCCCGCGGTGCGAACTCGGAGAGCTTGCCGGTGATGCGATCGTCGAAGCGGGCGCCGACGCAGACGATCAAGTCGGCCTCGTCCATCGCGTAATTGGCCGTGCGGGTGCCGTGCATGCCGAGCATGCCGAGCCACTGCTCGTGCGGTGCCGGAAACGCGCCAAGGCCCATTACCGTCAGGGTCACGGGAAGCTTGTCTGAGGCGCAGAACTGACGGAACTCCTCGGAGGCGTTTGCGTTGATGATGCCGCCGCCGCCATAAATCACCGGCCGGCGCGAGTTGGCAAGCGCCTTGGCGGCGATTCGGATCTGCTTGATGTTGCCGTCAATCGGAGGCTTGTAACCCGGCAGGCTCGGCGGCCCAGTCGGCTGGGTGTAGTCGATCTCGGCCCGCGACAGATCCTGCGGGATATCGACGAGCACGGGTCCGGGACGCCCGGTGGAGGCGATGTGAAAGGCCGCGTGGATGTAGTCGGGCAGGTAGCGCGGGTCTTGAACCAGCATCGAGTGCTTGACGACGGGCATCGTGATCCCTGTGACGTCGGCCTCCTGAAAGCCGTCGGTACCGATCATGTCCGTGCGCACCTGCCCGGTGATGAAGACCGTCGGAACCGAGTCCATCATCGCGTCGGCGATCGGGGTGACGAGGTTGGTCGCGCCTGGGCCTGATGTAGCGAGGGCGACGCCGACGCGGCCCGAGGCCTTGGCATAACCCTCGGCTGCGTGGCCGGCGCCAGCTTCGTGGCGTGCCTGAATGTGAGTCAGATTGGCGTCGTAGAGCGCATCGTAGGTCGGCAAGTTGGCGCCGCCGGGGATGCCGAAGACGTGTTCAACCCCTTCGGCTTCCAGTGCTCTGAAAAGTGCGTCTGCCGCGCGCATGGTCGAGCGATAGTAGCAGTGGGTTTTGCCCGCTCGAGAGCCTGAATCCGGCTTGCCAGCGGGCGCCCGGCGCGACTCAGTCGGCGTCGAGAACGAGCGCGAACAGCTGCTCGAGGCGCAAGCGCAGGCGCACGGCGTCACCCGCGCCGGTGACGCCGGCCGAGAGCTCGTGAACGAGGATGCCGTCGACTCCGGCGACCAGCGTTGGCGCCAGGCGCTCCGGGTCGGGCGAGCCGGCGAGCGCCAGGGCGTCCTCGGCGAGGCGGGTGAACGCGTCCTGCCAGTGCGCGGCTGTGTTGCGCAGCCCGGGAGTGCGCGCCGCGGCGAGATAGACCTCGAACTTGGCCAGCATGCCGCCGGCGGCCAAGGGATCGGGAAACAGCGCCTCGGCCATCGCCGCTGCAGCGTCGGCCGGCGACGCAAGCGCGTCGCCCATCGCGGCCGCGCGCGCCGCCAGGCGCTCGACCTCGTCCTGAACGAGAATCGCGAGCGCCTCGGCAATCAGCTCGTCCTTGGATGAGAAGTAATAAGTCGTCGCGGCCAGCGGCACATCGGCCTCCCGCGCGACCGCGCGATGCTTGACGGCGGTGAGGCCCTCGGTCCCGAGGATGCGCACCGTGGCGGCGAGGATCGCGGCGCGGCGGTCGCCGCGCTGGTTGGCGCGGTTGGCGCGGCTCACCCCCGTTGCGACTGCCCCGCCGGCGCTCATTTCCACTCCGAGGGAATCTCGCCGACGAGCTCGCCAGGCTTCCACCGGGTTCGCGGCAGTATCGCTCGCTCGATCACGCGGTCTCGGTAGCGCTCGATCGTCCCCAGCAGCGAGCGCACCAATTCCTCGCCGAGGTGGTGCGGCTCGAGGCCGAGGTCGTGAAGCTTTGTGTTGGTGGCGTTGTAATAGTGCTGTTCGGCCTCGATGCGCGGGTTGGGGAAGCGCTTGACCTCGACCTCCAGCCCGACCTCGGCGGCGGCTCGTTTGACCAGTTCCGCCAGTTCCGCAACCGAGAACTGCTCGGTGAACTGATTGAAGACGCGGAAGTCGCCGAGCTCAGCCGGGTTGGCGACGGCGAGCTCGACGCACTGAAGCGTGTCGCGGATGTTGAGAAACCCGCGAGTCTGGCCGCCCTCGCCGTAGACCGTGAGCGGATGACCGATCACGGCCTGGACGCAGAAGCGATTGAGCACAGTGCCGAAATACTCGTCGTAGTCGAAGCGGGTGGCGAGACGTTCGTCGGCTCCGGCCGTCTCTTCCGTCTCGATGCCGTAGACGACGCCCTGGTTGAGGTCGGTCGCTCGCAGTCCCCAGATGCGGCAGGCGAAGTGGATGTTGTGAGAGTCGTGGACCTTCGAGAGGTGGTAAAGCGAGCCGGGCAGCTTCGGAAACGGCAACGTGTCCTTCCGCCCGTTGTGCTCGATTTCGATGTAGCCCTCCTCGATGTCGATGTTGGGAGTGCCGTACTCCCCCATCGTTCCGAGCTTGACCAGGTGGCAGTCGGGCACCCGGTCGCGGATCGCGAACAGCAGGTTGAGGGTGCCGATCACGTTCGTGTACTGCGTCTCGACCGCGGTCTCGCGCGACTTCATCGAGTACGGGGCGGAAGGCTGCTCGCCGTAGTGGACAACGGCCTCGGGCAGGGTCTCGGCGATCACCGAGTCGAGGAAGCCGAAGTCCTCGATCGAGCCCACGTAAGGGTGGATCTCCTTGCCGCTGGCCTCCCGCCATGCTTCCAGCCGGTCGGTGAGCGAGGCGATCGGCGTCAGTGAGTCGGTCGAGAGCTCGGTGTGCCAACGCCGGCGCGAGAAGTTGTCGACGACCGAGACCTCGTGGCCACGAGCCGAAAACCTCATCGCGGTGGGCCAGCCGAGGTAGCCGTCACCACCGAGGATCAGGATGCGCATCCGCGCGAGAGTACAGAATGAATTTCACGTGATGCCTTCGGCGGACCTCCTGCCACCCGAGTTGACCGCAATCCGCGCGGGTGGACTGATCGTGGCATTTGGCATTGCCGTCTACGCGATTGCGCGGCGACGCCAACTGCGAAACGCCGACGTGCTGATTCTGCTCGTCACCGCTCTGGGGCTGGCGGTCGTCGCCGGCAGCGAAATACCCGACGCGCTGCTCTCGGCGTTCTCCTTCGATCGCGAGAATGGCACGCGGATCATCGGCGTCGCGATCTTCGCGATCGTCGTCCTCTTCGGGCTCACGGTTCGTGCCCTGAGTCAGGGCTCGCGGATCTCGCGCCAGCTCGGCGGCGCGCTCGAGGGCTTGGCCTGGGAGGAGTTTCGCGCCGGTGACAACCCCGAGCGCTTTCGCGACCGCATCGGCATCCTGGTTCCCGCCTACAACGAGGCCGACAACGTCGGTCACGTACTCGACCGCCTTCCCGTTGAGGTCTGCGGCGTAGCGACGTCCGTGCTCGTGATCGACGACGGCTCTCGTGATGGCACCGACGAGGTCGCTCGCGCCCACGGCGCCGTAGTCGCCCGCCACGTCGTCAACCGCGGCGGCGGCGCGGCGCTGCGTACCGGCTACCGCCTCTTGGCCGATTCGAAGGCCCGGATCGTGGTCACGATCGACGCCGACGGACAGCATCTGCCCGAGGAGATGCCGCGCCTCGTGCAGCCGATCCTCGACGGCGAGGTGGCGATGGCCCACGGCTCTCGCGTCCTCGGCAAGGCCGAGAAGAACACACCCTCGCGCGAGCTCGGGATCGTCTTCTTCAACAAGGTCGTCTCCCTGATCACGCGCACGCACGTCACCGATTGCTCCAACGGTTATCGCGCCGTGCGTGCCGACGTCCTCCCCAACCTCGTGTTGCGCCAGGAACAGTTCCACACCTCCGAGTTCATGATCGAGGCGATCAAGCGCGGGATACCGGCCAAAGAGGTGCCGGTAACCGTCGTCAGCCGTCTCTCCGGCCACTCGAAGAAGCCGGCAGTCGTTCGCTACGGAATGGGGTTCGCGAACGCGATCGTCCGCACCTGGCTTAGGTAAAGAGAAGAACCACGAGCCTCGCATGCGCGAGCGACGAAGTCGCGGTCACAAGGTCAGCGACCTGCCGTTTCCTAGCGCGTTGCCGACCGTCGGAAACGTAGCCGCAGGCGAGGCTTCCGACGGGAGTTTCTAGAGGTCCAGGCCGCAGCGGCGGCAGACCTGGACGTAGAGCTTTTGCACCTGGCCGCAGCGCGGGCACGTGCGCTCGGGCTCGTCGTCTTCGACGCGATAAAGGAAGGCCGCGATCAAACCGAAGATCAAGGTCACGCCGCCAATCAGAAACCAAATGAAGAAGGAGCTGCCCTTCTTGCGACCAACGATCCCGGCCGAGATCGCGAACGTAGTCGCGACCAGTACATAAGCGCCACCGGCCATCGCAGCGAAGTTACTCGACCGGGCGGTGCGTGCCTCCGCGGGCGTAGACCTCGTCGCGAAGCGGGCGTGGATGGCCGATCGAGCCGACCTCGGCGACGTCGCGGCCGAACGGCAGCCCGACGGTCCAATCGACGACAGCCCGGATCTTTCGCGAGGCGCCGGGGATCTGACTCATGTGGTAGCTGCGCGCCATCCACCAGGCGGGAAAGCCGCGAAAGGCCGCCGGGCCGAGCTTGCCGACGGCCTTGTAGCGACCGAGGTTGACGAACGCGGCCTTGGCCTTGTAGGCGAATGGGCGAGCGCGGGTTGGTACGCCGAGCTGGGCGGCGATGTTGTGAGCGACGACCTTGCCCTGGCGCACGGCATGCTGAGCGGTCGGCGGACATGACTGGGCACCGTCCTTGTTTGGATCTGGCACGGCCGCGCAATCACCGATCGCCCAAACGCCTGTGAGGCCCTCGACCTGCATGTGATCGTCGACACGGACGCGGCCGCTCTCGTCGACGGGCAACGCCAGCGAGCGGAGACTCGGGTGCGGCGCCACTCCCGCCGTCCAGACCAGGGTTCGCGTCGGGATCTGCTCGCCGGTGGTGAGCTTGACCGAATCGACGCTGGCCTGCTCGAGACGAGTGCCGAGGCGGATGTCGATGCCCCGCCCACGCAGCTGCTGCAGGGCGTACTCGGCGAGGTCGGCGGGCACCTCTGGCAACACCCGGTCCATGGCCTCGACGAGGATCCACCGCATTCCGTGCAAGCGCGCGCGCGGGTAGCGTTCCATCGCGTCGGCGGCGAAGTCCTGGAGCTCGGCAAGCGCCTCCAGGCCCGAGTAGCCGCCGCCGACGAAGACGTAGGTGAGCAGCTCCTCGCGCCGCGCCGGGTCGTCGGTGGCATTGGCCTGCTCGAGAGTCTCGATCATGTGATTTCGAAGCCAGATTGCGTCGGCGAGGCTCTTGAAGCCGATTGCGTGCTCGTCGAGCCCAGGAATCGGCAGCGAGCGTGAGACCGAGCCCACGGCGACGAGGAACTGGTCGTAGCGGATCTGGTCGTCGGTGCCTTCGTGACTGCTGATCTTGACCGTGCGCTTTTCAGGGTCGTGGGCGCTGACGGCGCCGAGGCGAAGGTCTGTACGTCGCAGGATGTCACGCAGCGGCGTGACAACGTGTCGAGGCTCGAGCGTGCCGGCCGCCGCCTCCGGCAGAAACGGCGTATAGAGCATGAAGTTGACGTCGTTGACCAAGATCAGCCGCGCGGACTGCTTGGCAACGAGTTTCTCCAGTTCGCGCGCGGCCGACGCTCCTGCGAATCCACCTCCGGCGATGACGACGTTCCAGGCCACGTGATCGAGTATGGCTATCCAAGCCCGAGTTGCTCGCGGATGAGCTTGGTCACCTCGCCGCCATCGGCGCGACCTCTCGTCTCGCGCATGACGTAGCCGACGAGCGGGCCGATCGCCTTCGTGTTGCCGGCGCGCACGTTCTCGGCAGCGTCGGGGTCGGCTGCGAGCGCGGCCGCGACAATCGACGCGAGCTCGCCCGAATCCTCGATCGCGGCAAGGCCCTCGCTCTCTGCGATCTCGGCGGGGTCGCCGCCGTCTACCACCAATGAAGCGAGGATCTTGCGCCCGGCGCCGGTTGAGACCTGCTTTGCCGCAACCATGCCAACTAGCTTTGCCAAGGCCTCGGGCACGACCTTTGACGTCGTCGGATCGGCGTCGTCCACCCCGCACTCGCGCAGCGCCGCGACAAGCTCGCCTACCACCCAGTTGGCGATCGTTGCCGGCGACAGCCCGTCCGGCGCCGCCTCGAGGCAGCGCTCGAAGTAGGCCCCGAGCTCGGCATCGAAAGCGAGCTGGGTCGCAGGCTTGTCCGAGAGCCCAAGCTCGGACGAGTAACGCTCGCGGCGACCGGCCGGCAGCTCGGGCAACGCCGCGCGAGCGTCGGCGAGCATCTGCTCAGTCGGCGCCAGCGGCACCAGGTCGGGCTCGGGGAAATAGCGGTAGTCGTGCGCTTCTTCCTTCGATCGTAAAGACGTCAGGGCACCGCTACGCGGGTCGAAGTGAAGGGTCTCCTGCAATACCTTGCCGCCGGCTTCGAGGATCGCTGTCTGGCGTTCCACCTCGGCCGCGATGCCGCGCTCGATGAAGCGAAAGCTGTTCATGTTCTTGAGCTCGGTCTTGGTCCCGAGCTCGCTCATTCCGGCCGGGCGCACGGAGATGTTGGCGTCGCAGCGCAGGCTGCCCTCGTCCATGTTGACGTCGGAGGCGCCGATTTGGCGGATCGTCGTGCGCAGGAGCTGCAGCCACTCGCGCGCGGCAGCGCCGTCGTGCAGATCGGGCTCGGTGACGATCTCCACAAGCGGCGTGCCGCCGCGGTTGAAGTCGACGAGCGAGGTCTCGGAACCGTGGATGCGACCCGAGGCGGAGGCGTGCACGAGCTTGGCTGCGTCCTCTTCGAGGTGGACGCGGTGAATGCGCACGTCGCCGAGACGCCCGCCGCTGGCAAGCGGAATGTCGTACTGACTGATCTGGTAGGCCTTGGGATTGTCCGGATAGAAGTAGTTCTTGCGGTGAAAGATCGAGCGTGGTGCGACCTCACACTCGAGCGCAAGCGCGATCTGCAGGCCGTATTGGACGGCGCGCTCGTTGGGCACGGGAAGAGATCCCGGGTGAGCGAGGCAGATCGGGCATGTGTGGACATTGGGGTCGTCGCCGAACGAGAGCTTGCAGCCGCAGAACATCTTCGTGCGGGTGCGCAACTGGACGTGGATCTCGAGGCCGATCACCGGTTCGTAGCTCATCCGAACCCCAGCCCGTGAATCTGTTCTTCGCCCATGCCGAAGTGATGGCCGATCTCGTGTAGGACAGTGCGTTTGACCTCTTCGGCACTCGGGTTGGCGTTGCGGAAAATGACGATCCGGCGCAGCCCGCCCACCGGATCGTAGATGCCCATCAACCCCTGCGGATGACTCTCCTCGACGATGATCGCGACCTCGCCCAGGCGCTCGGACACCCAGCTGGGGAGCTGCTCGAGAGCCTCCTCCACCGCGGTTCGGGTCTCGGCCTCGGTCATCATCAGCCCGCGCCGATGCGCTGTTCGATTGCGAAGGCCGCATCGAGCAGCTTCGATTCGGCAAACGCGGGCGCAGCGAGCTGGAGTCCGACCGGCAGCTCGGGCCCGCCGCCTGGGGGCTCGGCCTTGCCGGCGGGGATCGAGATCGAGGGAATGCCGGCGAGCGACATCGGCACCGTGAAGTAATCCGACAGGTACATCGCCAAGGGATCGGCGGTCTTCGCCCCGAGCTCGAAGGCGACGGTGGGCGAGGTCGGCGTCAGAATCAGGTCGCAGCTCTCGAACGCCGCGGTAAAGTCGTCGGCGATCTTGGTGCGCACCTTTTGCCCCTGGCCGTAGTAGGCGTCGTAGTAGCCGGATGAGAGGGCATACGTGCCGAGCATGATCCGCCGCTTGACCTCTGCGCCGAAGCCACGCGAGCGGGTGCGTTCGTACATCGCGACGAGGCCGTCATCGGTCTCGGCACGAGCTCCGTAGCGCACCCCGTCGTAGCGGGCGAGGTTGGCCGATGCCTCTGCCGGCGCGATCACGTAGTAGGCCGATAGTCCGTGCTCAGCGTTGGGTAGCTCTGTCTCGACGATCGCGGCGCCAAGCGATTCGACCGTGGCCAGGGCGCGCTCGAAGACCTCGGCGACGCCCGGCTCGACGCCCTGGGCGTGATGGGAGAAGTCACGGGCGACGCCGACGCGCAGCCCTTGGAGATCCTCGCGCGAAGGCATCTGCACCCCGCCTTCGATTCCGACCGAGGTCGAGTCACGGCGGTCGCGACCCTCCATCAGCTTCAGCAGCAGCGCAGCATCGGTGACGTCGCGCGTCAGCGGTCCGCACTGATCGAGGGATGAGGCGAAGGCGACCATCCCATAGCGCGAGATCGCCCCGTAGGTCGGCTTCAGGCCGACGATCCCGCATAATGCAGCCGGCTGGCGAATCGAGCCACCGGTGTCGGTGCCGATCGCCCACGGGGCGAGCCGGCCGGCGACGGCGGCTGCCGACCCGCCCGAAGAGCCGCCGGGGACACGGCTGCGATCGTGGGGATTGAGGACCGGGCCGAAGGCGGAGTTCTCGTTCGACGACCCCATCGCGAACTCGTCCATGTTCGTCTTACCGAGCAGGCGCGCGCCCGCCTCGGCGAGTTTGCGCACGGCGGTGGCGCTGTAGGGCGGGCGGTAGCCCTCGAGCATCTTCGAGCCGGCGGTGGTCTCGATGCCCTCGGTGCAAAATAGATCCTTGACCGCGATCGGCAGGCCCAGCAGGACGTCCCCGCCGACGCCATTCGCGCCGGCCTCAGCGCGCCACAGGTAGGCATTGAGATCGTCTTCGGCGGCAGCATGCGCGTAGGCGTCGAAGTACTCGTCCGAGCTCAGCTCGCCGGCCTCGATCCGGGCGAGCGCAGCGGCCGCCGTCAGCTCGAGCAAATCGCTCGTCACTGTTCTTGGTGTGCCTGCGGGGATGGGACGCGAAAGGCGCCGCCGGAGGGGTCGGGCGCCTGCGCGAGCGCGCGCTCGCGCGGCAGGCTCGCCTCGGGCTCGTCGGCGCGCAAGGCGTTCACCAGCGCGACCACGTGCGAGGTCGGCTCAACGGAGTCGAGCTCGAGCGCGGAGATCCTGTCGACGTGCTCGAGGATGCCCGCGAGCTCGACCGTCATCGTCTCGATCTCTGCCTCTGAGAGCTCGAGTCGCGCCAGGCGCGCGACGTGCAGAACTTGCTCGCGGTCGATCACGCGTGCGATTGTACGGCCGCGATGAGTCTCGACGCCGCCGAAATTCGCACCCTTCGAGCCGTCGCCGAGGCGATGGCCCCCGCCGGCCACGGCCTGCCGGCGGCGGCCGGTGTCGACGGTCCGCGCGTCGACGCCGTCGATGTCGCCGTGCCCTTGACCGAGTTTTTGGACGGACTGCCACGCCGCCAGGTCCGCTTGATCAAGCTCGCCTGGACGGATCGAGTTCGATCCTGCGTCAGGACCTGCTGCTGTTGCTCAAAGTCCTGGTCAACAGTGGATACGCCAACGACCTGCGCGTACGCACAGCGGTGGGGGCGACGGCGACCTGCGCTGTGGCCGCGTCCGCTCGCGCGCCCGTTGCCGGACCGCCGCGCTTACTCGGCGAGCTGGAGCCCGGCGGGGATGGTGACGAGTGCGACGTCGCGATCGTCGGCTCCGGAGCGGGCGGCGCGGTCGCTGCCACGGTCCTGGCCGAGGCCGGCCTCGACGTCCTCGTGCTCGAGGCAGGGCCGTACATGGACCGCCACAGTTACCCCGACGAGCCGCTGGCGGCGCTCTCCGCGCTCTATCGCGACGGCGGCCTCACGATCGCCGAGGGCCTGCCGATGATTCCAACGCCCGTCGGGCGCGCTGTCGGCGGCACCACCGTGATCAACTCCGGCACCTGCTTTCGCGCGCCTGACGAGGTTCTCGAGCGCTGGCGCGCGGAACACGGCGTCGAGTGGGCAGGTGAGCTCGATGGCGAGTACGAGGCCGCCGAGCGGATACTGCGCGTCGAGCCCGTCGATCCCGTGCGCATGGGGCGAAATGGGCAGCTCTTGTTGGAAGGTGCTGAGGCGATGGGCGTCTCCCACCATCCGCTGCGACGAAACGCGGGCCGTTGCGTCGAGTGCAGCTCGTGCCCGTACGGCTGCAAGCTTGACGCCAAGCAGGCGATGCACGTCTCCTATCTCCCCCGCGCGGTCGCCGCCGGCGCCCGAGTCCGCGCCGGAGTCGAGGCACGTCAGCTGATGATCGAGAACTCGCGCGCCGTCGGAGTTCGCTGCGTTCGTGGTGTCGCCGATTCGAGGGCTCGCCACGAGCGGCCATTCACCGTGCGTGCGCGCAAGGCGGTGATCGTTGCCGGGGGCGCATTTGGCACTCCGGAGCTGCTGCTTCGCTCCGGTGTGCGCTCGCGAAGTGGCGAGCTCGGTCGCCACCTGCGCATCCACCCGGCGTGCTGGGTGGGCGCGCGCTTCGACGAGCAGGTTCGCGGCTGGGACGGAATCATGCAGAGCTACGCAGTCGACGAGTGGAGCCGCCAGGGCGTCATGCTCGAGGCGACGTTCACGCCTTTGGCCTTCGGCGGCCATTGGCTGCCCGGAATCGGCGCCGACCATCAGCGGAGCCTTGCTGCCTACGGCAACATCGCCTCTACCGGCGTCCATCTCGCCGATAGCTCCAGCGGTCGCGTCGCACTCGCGCGCGACGGCTCACTCAAGGTCTCCTACCGGCTCAACAAACAGGATCGGCTCAGGCTCGCGTTCGGCATCGCCCGCGCCGCCGAGCTCTTCTACGCAGCGGGCGCGCTGGAGGTCTATCCGCAGATCGCAGGCATAGCGACGCTCTCACGCTCCGAAATTGGCGCCCTCGACGCAAACGCACCGACAGCACGCCGCATGCGCCTGGAGGCGTTTCATCCGATGGGGACAGCGCGTATGGATCGTGACCCCGCGCGCGGGGTCACAGGGATCGACGGCGCCGTGCACGGCTACAGCGGCCTCTACGTCGCCGACGCCAGCCTCTTTTGCGGCTCGATCGGGGTAAACCCGATGATGACCGTCATCGCCATGGCGGCCAAGGTGGCGGCCCAGGTGGCCAACACGGCGTAGCGGATAAGCGCTGACGAGCCCCAGCAAACCCGCGCCGATCGGGCAAACGACGACGGCCGCCCGGAGGCGGCCGTCGCAGATGATTTCGGATGGTCGGGTCGGTGAGCCCGGCCTGCGCTTACGCTCCGGGGCCTGCGGCCGGGGGTGGTGGTGGCGGCGGTGGCGGCGGCGGCGCGTCACTGCCGGGTCGATCACTGCCGGGTCGATCGGTGCCGGGTCGATCGGTGCCGTGGCGATCGCCGAGATTGTCGGCTTGTTGGGAGAACGTTGTGCCCTCTTCCTGCATCGACCTCCAGCCGCCGTAGGCCACGGCCAGCGCGGCGATCAACCCGAGAAAGACGCCGATCTCACGATCGAGGTCGCTCGGCGGGCTGAGGATGCGAAAGGCGATGAAAATGACCGAGAGGATTCCGAGGCCGGCAACCAGTGCACTGCCGGCTACGGGCATCGCTACATCTCGTGCCATCGCGGCCGCAATTCCGAGGCCGACAGCAACGAGGCCGGTTATCAACAACAGGAACCTAATCAGCTCGAGCGAATCCCAGGCGTTGAATGAGACGTCGACATCAGGAATCGCGATGCCGAGATCGGCCGCGGCATCGCCTGCGCCCTCGGGGATGTCGGGGCCGGGGAGCCCGAACCAGCCGAATACGAACATGATGATCAGAAGCGCTGCTCCGCCGATGGCGGCAATCAGTTCTCCTGTACGAAGTCGTGTGTGGTCCATTGACTCTCCCTTTTTGAGTTGTGGCGGTGGGCCCAGCGTATATCGCTAGATCGGACGGCCCCGGGCCGCTTTCAACGTATTTGCGAGCAACATCGCGATCGTCATCGGTCCGACCCCGCCGGGAACCGGCGTAATCGCTCCCGCCACTTGCGCCACAGCGTCGAAGTCAACGTCGCCGACAAGGCCCTCTTCGGTTCGATTTGTGCCGACATCGATCACGGTTGCCCCCGGCTTGACCATCTCGGCCGTCACCAGCCGCGGTACGCCGACCGCCGCGATGAGGATGTCTGCCCGCGCGCAAACCTCGGCGAGATCGCGGGTGCGTGAGTGGCACATCGTCACTGTGGCGTTGGCCGCGAGCAGAAGAGCGGCGAGCGGCTTGCCGACGAGGATCGAGCGGCCGAGCACGACGGCCTCCGCCCCGGCGAGCTCGACCTCCGCATGGGCGAGCAACTCGATCACGCCCTGCGGCGTGCACGGGACGAGGCCTGGCCGACCCTGCGCCAGCATTCCCGCACTGATCGGGCTGAGCCCGTCGACGTCTTTCGCCGGGGCGATAGCGGCGACCACGTGGTCGGGATCGATCTGGTCGGGAAGCGGGAGCTGGACGAGGATGCCGTCAACGGTGTCGTCGCGATTGAGCTCTGCGACGAGGTCGAGCAGCTCGGTCTCGGGGGTGGCCGCCGCGAGGCCACGGTTAATCGAGCGCATGCCGACCTCCTCGGTCTGCTTGCGCTTGTTTGTCACGTAGACGTGAGAAGCCGGGTCGCCACCTACCAGCACCGTCGCCAACCCAGGGACGCGGCCGTCGCTGTTGGCGCTGAACTCAGCGACCGCCGTGGCGACGCGCTCGCGGACCTCGGCCGCAACCGCCCTGCCGTCGATCACACGAGCGCTCAAGCCACCTTCTTGATTGGCGCGTAGTCCGCCATCAGCTTGCGCTCGGAGCCATCGCCGGCGAAGCGAATAACGACTACCGAGCCCGCCTCGACCCCCGTGACCACGCCCTCGCCGAAGGTCGCGTGCAAGACATCGTCGCCGATCGAAAACGGCTGTGGTGGTGGTGAGGGCCGCCTCGGCTCCGGGGCGGAGAGACCGCCGCCTGAGCGTCGAGCTTCGCCGAACCCAGTTGCGCGGCCGCGCGCATCGCCGCTTCCTAGCGACCACCCGGTGACAGTGGTCGCGACATGGCGCTCGAGCAGCGCCTCGGGAAGCTCGTTGAGAAAACGCGAGGGCAGGTTCCAGCTCGAGCTGCCGTGCAACGTGCGACGGCGGGCAAACGTCAGGCTGAGAAGCTCACGGGCGCGGGTGACGCCGACATATGCCAGGCGGCGCTCTTCCTCGAGGTTTCCCTCTTCGAGTGAGCGAGAGTGCGGAAACACCCCCTCCTCGCAGCCGATCACGAATACGACCTGGTACTCGAGACCCTTGGCATTGTGAAGGCTCATCAGCGTCGCCAGGCTCTCCGCCTCTTTGATCTCGTCCTGAACGGTAACCAGCGAGATCTGCGCCAGGAACTCCTCCAGCGGCGTCACATCAGGCTCCTCAACATCGGAGCGGCTCGGCTCCGCTTCGCTCCGCCTCACTGCCGACTCGCCTTCGAGCTCACGGTTGGCATCGAACTCGCCGGCGACGCCGACGAGCTCTTCGAGGTTCTCGATCCGCCCCTCGGCCTCGATCGTGCGCTCCGCCTCGAGCGCCTCGATGTAGCCCGACTCCTGCAGCACCGCCTCGAGCAGCTCGGAGACTTTGCCGGCCCTATCAGCGCGCTGGCGCAGGCCCGCCATCGTCTCGGCGAAGCGGCTGACCGCCTTCAGCGCCGCAGCGCCAAGCCCCGGCACGGCGTGCGGGTTCGAGAAGACCTCCCAAACGTCGGCCCCGATCGTGTTTGCATGCGAGCGCAACCGAGCCTCTGTCTGCTGGCCAATGCCACGGCGCGGCGAGTTCACGATGCGCGAGAAAGACTCCGCGTCGGCGGGGTTCGCCAACAGCTGCAGATAGGCGATCGCGTCCTTGATCTCGGCCCGCTCGTAGAACTTGGTCCCGCCGATCACCTGGTAGGGAATCTCGAAACGCACCAGCGTGTCCTCGAGCACCCGGCTCTGAGCGTTCATCCGATAGAAGACCGCGATCTCGTCGCGCGCTGTTCCCTCCTCGACCAGCCGGTTGATCGCCGAAGCGACGTAGCGGGCCTCGGCGTGCTCGTCGTCGAGCTCGGCGATCGTGATCTTGTCGCCCTTGGCGCCGTCGGTCCACAGGTGCTTTTTTTTCTGGCTTTCGTTGTGGGCGATGAGCCCGTTGGCCGCATCGAGAATTGTCTGGGTCGAGCGATAGTTCTGCTCGAGCAGCACGGTCTGCGCGTCGGAGAAGTCGGCTTCGAACTCGAGGATGTTGCGGATGTCGGCGCCCCTGAACGAATAGACGGCCTGAAAGTCATCGCCGACGACCGTCAAATTGCGATGCTCCTCGGCCAGCACTTGCAGCATGCGGTACTGCGCTCGGTTGGTGTCTTGGTACTCGTCGACCAAGACGTGGAGGAAGATTCGGCGGTACTTGTCGCGCACGTCTTCAAACAGCTCGAGCAGGTTGACGGTGCGCACGAGCAGGTCGTCGAAGTCCATCGCGCTGGCTTCGACCATGCGCCGTTCGTAGAGGTTGTAAGTCTCCGCGATCGCCAACTCGCGATCGGTCGTGGCCGCTGCACCGTAGTCGGAGGCATCGGTGAGCTGGTTCTTGGCGGACGAGATCGCTGCCTTGATCGAGCGCGGCGGGTAACGCTTCGGGTCGTGCTCGAGCTCTTCCATGCAGCGCTTGACCATCCGCACCGAGTCGGGCTCGTCGTAGATGGTGAAGGCGCGCTTGTAGCCGAGGCGCTCGGCATCGGCACGAAGAATGCGGGCGCAGGCCGAGTGAAACGTGGTTACCCACATCGCCCGTGAAACGCCACCGATAAGGTTGGTGACCCGCTCGCGCATCTCACTCGCTGCCTTGTTGGTGAAGGTGATCGCGAGGATCTCGCTCGGACGCGCGCGGCCGGTCGCCAACAGCCAGGCAATGCGATGGGTGAGCACGAGAGTCTTGCCCGAACCCGCTCCGGCCAGCACGAGCAGCGGGCCCTCCGGGTGGGTCACCGCCTCGCATTGGGCCGGATTGAGATCGGCGAGCAAACGCTCTTCGTAGTCGGCGCCGGCGTGCGTCGGGGCTCCAAAAGTGAGATCTGAAGGCACCTGACCGAGGATAGAGCCGACTGCGGCGGGCGCCCGAGAGAACTCAGCCGCCGGCCGAGCTCGGACCCTGCTTCGGACGCAGCCGCTTGACCTCGCCCGCGGCAGACTTGCCGTCGACCTCGGTCAGGCGCTCCTCGAGCATCGAGAGGCGCTCGGAAAGTGCCTTGAGCGCATCGGCGATCGGGTCCGGAAGGTGAATCCAGTCGGCATCGGGACCTTCGGGTCGCTTGCCTTCGACGCGAACGGGATGGCCGGGGTTGCCAACCACGGTTGAGTTCGGCGGAACGTCTTCGATCACGACCGTGTTCGCTCCGACCTTCGCTCCATGGCCGACCGTGACCGGGCCGAGCAGCTTCGCCCCCGAACCAATGGTGACGTCGTCGGCGATCGTCGGGTGGCGCTTTCCCCGCGCGAAGCCGGTCCCGCCCAGGGTCACGCCCTGGTAGAGCGTGACTCGATCGCCGATCTCAGCCGTCTCGCCGATGACGACGCCGGAGCCGTGATCAATGAAGAACTCGGCACCGATTCGCGCAGCCGGGTGAATCTCGATTCCGGTCACGGCGCGGCTGGCAAACGCGATCGTCCGCGGCGCGAGCGGCACGCCGGCGTCATACAGCGCGTGGGAGACGCGATGGGCGAGCAGCGCCTGCACGCCTGCCCAGCTCGAGAGGATCTCGACCGTGCCGACTCCACGAGCGGCTGGATCGCGATCACGCGCCGAGGCGACATCGCAGCCAATTTCATGCGCGACCTGTCGCAATGTCGTAAGACCAAACATCACGGGGCGAAGAATGGCAGCGACATGTAGCGCTCGCCGCCGTCGCAGGCAATCGTAACGATGCGCTTGCCCTCCATCTCGGGGCGCGCCGCGACGGTAAGCGCCGCGTGAAATGCTGCTCCGGCTGAAATTCCGATCAGCAGGCCTTCGGTTTGGGCGGAGTCGCAAGCCGACTCGAGCGCTTGCTCGTCGCCGACGCCGATGACCTCGTCGATCACGTCGCGGTCGAGCACCTGCGGGACGAAGCCCGCTCCGATCCCCTGGATCTTGTGCGGCCCGGGGTTGCCACCTGCGAGGACGGCCGAGGTCGCGGGCTCTACGGCAATTGCGAGAAAGCCGGGCTTGCGCTCCTTGATCACCTGGCCGACACCCGTGATCGTCCCCCCCGTGCCCACGCCGGTTACGAACGCGTCGACGTTGCCGCCGGTGTCGCGCCAGATCTCCTCGGCGGTGGTCCGCCGATGGACCTCGGGGTTGGCGGGGTTTGAGAACTGCTGGGGCATGAAGGCGCCGCGCTCGGCCACGATCTTTTCGGCGAGCCGGATCGCCTCGCCCATTCCGCCCATCGAAGGGGTTTCGTGGACCTCCGCGCCGTAGGCGCGCAGAAGCTTCGTGCGCTCTCGGCTCATACCCTCTGGGAGCGCGAGCACGAGCTCGTAACCGCGCGCGGCGCACACCATCGCCAAGGCGATGCCGGTGTTGCCGCTAGTCGGCTCGACGATCGTGCCGCCGGGTTCGAGCAGGCCGTCGCGAACGGCGGCGTCGATCATCGCTACGCCGATGCGATCCTTGACCGAACCGCCGGGATTGAGGTACTCGAGCTTGGCGTAAACGGTGCCGGGCAACCCCCGTGAGAGCCTGCCGAGCTCGACCATTGGGGTACCGCCGACGAGAGCCGAGGCCTCCTGTGCCGGCTGTCCCACCTCGGCGCCATGATCAGATGAATTCATCTGTGCCACGGTAGCCGCAAGCGGTGTCAACGGGTCGACCACACTAGTCGCCGTCCCTGTCTCTAGGCTGCGGCTCTCGATCACGACCAAATTTTCGGCGGCGCCGTCACCGACGCCGGCAAAGGAGACAAATGTCTAGCCCAAGCATCACCACGCGCTTTCGCGCTGTCGCCGTCGCCGGCGCTTGCGTTGCAGCCATCGGCTTCGCTTCCTGCGGCGGCGACGACGAGGAAACGACGACCACACCCACGATTGAGGAATCCGGCACCACCGGTGAGACCGGCGATGTCGGCGCGCTCGACACGGGCGATGCCGGCGCACTGCGCGACCAGTTCAACGACCAGCTGATCACGGTCCTGACCACCCAGCAGGACCTAACCCAGGCCCAAGCCGAGTGCGCGGTCGAAGAACTCGAGTCGTCGGTCAGTGACGACGAGCTGCAGGCAGCGATCCTCGAAGCAGCCGAAAGCGGCGAGGCCCCTCAGGACCTGATCGACGCGGGGTTCGAGGCGGGACAATCCTGCGCCGACGCGGAGTAACCCGAACAGCATGAGCTGAGGCCGGGCGACGCAAGACGACCGGCCTCGGCGCCGGCCGTTTTGCGTTCGGGGCTCGGTTAGATGTGATCATGGGACTGGGGCAACGACTGAGCGGAATTCCATTAAGGGGTGAGGAAGCCGTGGGCTGCGCGAAGTCATTGAAGGCGCCGATGCACCGCTGCAGGTCGAGACCGACGTTCATCTCAACTTATCTCGCGCGATACTGGGCTGGCTATGTCGAAAGAGAAAGTGCGCGGAGCCCGAATCGCGCTCCCTGCTCTCAGTGAAAGAGCGAGTCAGCGCCGTTCCCTCGATGAGCACCTGTTCGTACGCGTTCCTGCCCTTTACCGCATGCTCGCCGACAGGCTGATACGGCTGCCGCCGCGATCTCGGCTCCGGCGGTTAATGCTCGGCCGGCGAATAGGGCGGGCATACGCGGCAGCTAACCGTCGGGACTTCGACTTGATCCTTACGGGCCTGGATACCGAAACTGAGTACCGCCCCGGGGTCGACCTGATAGCTCCCGACCAGGAGGCGGTCTTCTCCGGGCATGACGGGTACCTCCGGATGTGGCGAAATTGGCTCGATGCCTTCGAGGACCTCCGCTTCGACCCCGAGGAGTTGCTCGACTTGGGAGACACGTTTCTCGTCACGGCCCAGCAGAGCGGCCACGGATCGGGCAGCGGCGTGGCCGTAAGTCAACCGGTATTTCAGCTCTTCAAGATCCGACGGGGCTTGGTCATCTGGCAGTGGGACTTCAGCAGTCGCACGGACGCCCTCGAAGCCGCCGGGCTGCTGGAGTAGCCTCGCTAGCGAAAGCGGCCCTTTAGATGTGGTACATGCCGGTCAGGAGCCCGTCAGCCGCTTGATTAAGCGGATTACGCCGACCATGGGATAGCGCACGGGAAATGGACCCCCGCAGAGTTCCGCTTTGCATGGAAAGCCAACGAAATCGAGAAGTACTCGATGCGAGGTCGCAGGAAGAACGCGAAGGTCCGACCCTTGTGCTCACCCGACGCTGGATATAGATTCGCACGAGCCCGTCCGATTCTCAGCACGGCTCAGCAAGAGGGGTGCCAGAGTGCCAGCCAAGTCTCATTTCCGACCCGCCCAAAAGCATGTCGGGCGGGCAGACGCATCGGTGCAGAGAGGAGCATCAAGTGGCAGCCAGAGGCATCCATCACGTCGACCTCGCCGTTGCTGACGTCGAAGCGTCGCTGGCGTTCTACCTCGACCTTCTGGCGCCGCTCGGGTTGGCCGAGGAGGTCCGCTATCCGACCTACCGCGGCACCGAGGAGGTCGTCTACCTCGTTGACGCGCACTACCGCCGAGGGGTTGGGCTGCGCCCGGCCGACGGCGGCGCCCACAGCTACTACGACGTCGGTATCGAGCACCTCGCCTTCGAGGTCGAGAGCCGGGATGAGGTTGACGCCGCCCACGAGCGATGCCTGGCTCGCGGCGCGCGGATTCATTTCCCACCGCAGGAGGATCGCGACGAAGAGGGTTACTACGCGTTCTTCGTCTTAGATCCCGACGGCATGCGCATTGAGATCTTCTGCTGGCCGCGTGAGGACGCGCAGCCGCGCTAGCGATCCAGACCGGCGGATCGAAGCGCGCTGCTCAAGTTAAGCCCCCATTCGAACCGTGCGATGCGCCCCTCCCGGATCGTCCAGGTGTGCGCTTCCTCTTGGACGAGCTCCGTCTCGCTTCCCCGGCTGAGCGTGTACCAGCTGATGGCGGCGACCACAACGTCTCCGCCGTCGAACAGCTCGTGCAGCTCGTGCCGTGAGTTCCTCCAGACTTCGGAGAAACGTCGCATCGCTGCCACCACGTCTTCGGGGCCGCGGCGAATGCCGGGTTCGACTGCATACGGAGGGTTGACGTATTCGATGTCTGGGGTGGCGAGTTCGGGGAGCCACCCAGCAGGATCTTGATCGAACAGTCCGGCTTCGTAGAGGCGCTGTACCAGATCAACGTTCTCCTGGGACATCGCTCGCGGAGTACCTCGCCTTTGCGACGCGGCCGTCGCGCTCAGGCAGCCGCCGGGCTCACGTCGTCTTGACGACGAGCACCGAGCAGCCGGCCTTGTGCGTGACGCTGTTCGGCACGCTGCCGAGCACCCGCCGCTGCATCCCCTTGTTGCCGATCACCAGCAGGTCGGCGCCACAGTCGGCGGCGAGTCGCACCAGGACCTCGGACGGTTCGCCCCCGCCGAGCCGCGTCTCGCACTCGATTCCGCCCGAGCGCAGATCGGCCTCGGTCCGCTCGAGCATCGACTTCACCCGAGCCGACGAGTTCCACGCCCACTGGAGCTCGATGTCGTCACCGGCGGGCGCGCCGCCGGCATCCTTAAACGCGCTCAGGAGCACCAGCCTGGCGTCGAAGCGCCGCGCGATCTCGGCCGCCTCCTTGACCGCCTCGTCCGCCGTCGTCGAGCCATCTGTCCCGACCGCCACCGTGGAGATCATCGAGCCCACCCTATCCGCGGGCGGCGGCCGGCGCAACCGCCACACCTCGTGCTACCGGCAACCACGCGACGCGCCGGCACACTCCCGGCACGCGGTCACGGCCCACCGACCCGGCGACCCCGGCTCGAACTTAGCCAAGGGAATCGGACGATCTAGCGCGCGGCACATTCCATCTTCATCCGTACCGTGCGCGATTCGATACTCGAGCAACTGAGCGAGCGCCCCGCGCGTCTGCGACAGATGATTACCGTCCCGGATGGTCTTGGCTTCAAATATCCATCGCTGACCTTCAGGACTCGTAGCCCAAAGATCGATTGAGCCCGGGATTTCTCCGATTCCGGTTCAAACTACGGGCGGCGAGCCACCGGACAAGGTCGACAAGGATCCGGTGATGGCCCTGGCGCGATCCGCGCTGCGGTTGCGTCGATTTCCCGGCGGCTTCGGCAGGGGAGCCATCTAGTCCCTCGCCTCGGGGATACTGCGCGGGCGATGTCGCAGGAGAACGTGGAGATCATGAGGACGCTTTTCGAGCGCTTCAATCGGAGCGGTTTTCAACCCGAGGAGCTTTGGCACCCCGATGGGGTCCTCGTCAACTTCCGCGAGTCTCCGATTCCGGGCCCCTACCAAGGCCACGATGGGCTCCGAAGGTGGCGCAAAGACCTCTTCGAGGTGGTCAAAGAGGGTCGATTTGATGTCGAATCCCTGACCGACGCGGACGAAGCGAAAGCTGTCGTCGCGAAGGTCCGGCTGCGCGGCCGCGCTCGGCACACCGACATCGAGGTCAACCTGCCCTTCTCCATCACAGCTTGGATTCGGGGCGGACGCATTTCCCGCACCGAGTCCTACATCGACCATGACGAGGCCCTCGAAGCCGCCGGGCTGTCGGAGTAGGCGATGTCGGAGGAGAACGTCGAAATAGTCCGGCGCTTCTATGCCGCGTGGTCCCGTGACGAGTTCCCTGGACCGGCCGAGCTCATGGACCCGGAGATCGAGTACGTCAATCCCGCCGGAGCGGTGGAACCGGGAACCCGGCGCGGCCTCGCTGGGTTCAGCCGGGCGGTTGAAAAGATCTTCGAAGGATGGGAGACCTATGACATGGAACCGGAACAGTTCAGGGCGGTGGGAGATCAGGTAGCGGTGGTGGCGCGATATCGGGCACGCGGGCGCGGGAGCGGTCTCGAAGTAGAGGGTCGGGAGTCGGCCTTGTGGACTGTCCGCGGCGGCAAGATCGTGAGGTATGCCTGGTTTCAAGGACCGGCGGACGCCCTCGAAGCCGCCGGGCTCTCGGAGTAGGGCGCTCACGAGCCGCTCCCGGCCTGGTGGTGCTCCGACCTGCCCGGCGGCCCCAGACGCGAGTCGGCTCCGGGGTCCCTCCCCACCCGTGCGACG
>CAJDUA010000072.1_pt1 | contig 24135 bp, 32 predicted proteins | sample 7390011 | NCBI WGS metagenome assembly CAJDUA01 (sample SAMEA7055673, study PRJEB34461) | soil metagenome | biome: terrestrial ecosystem; feature: Peninsula; material: soil | place: Antarctica | collected 2016 | reverse complement strand
GTCAAAGCTGAAGTCAGGTGAGACCGCCGTCTGGGTGACCGAGCGGGCGATCCAGATCCTCGGCGGCAACGGCTACACGCGCGAGTTCCCGGTCGAGCGAATGCACCGTGACGCGAAGATCTACGACATCTTCGAGGGCACGGCGGAGATCCAGCGGCTGGTGATCTCGCGGGCGATTTCCGGCGTCCACATCAAGTAGTTCGGAAAGTCTCTGCAGAGCCGTTCGCGCGCATCGAATGCGGCGGCCGCAGTGCTCTCGCGGGGGAAGGGCGGTGGCCGTCACGCCCGGTGTGCGTCAGTAAGTGCGCGAGCCGTGGGCGGTCGACCGTTCCGCTTTGGCCCCCGCTGGGGACGTGCGAGGGCCTGCGCCAGCCGGCGTTGAACTGCGGGAGACTCTTCGGGGCTGGACCTATTCGCACTCTCGATCCTCCATGATCAGAGCTGCATGTTCATGACGCAGTTCGTGCTCAAGCCGAGGCAAGCTCTGACGGCTCCATGGAACTCTTGACGACCGCAAGTGCAAGCTTGCTTGTAGCCGCCGCATTCACCATCGGCGCCTCAGGCGACAAACCTGAGCCGGGGCCAATACATGCGTCAGAATCGAGCCGATCAAGTGCCGTCGCCTCGTTCGGTGATGCTCAGCTTGCCGGTCAGCGTTTGGTCGCCGGATTCGACGGCAAGCGCATCCCGGCGGCCCTGCGGCGACGAATCGCGGCCGGTCGGCTGGCCGGCGTCATTCTCTTCTCCGAGAACTTCGACTCGCGGGCCGAGGCCGAGCGCCTGGCCCGGCAGCTCGAGGCGATCGAGCGCCCACGAGGCCAGCGCCAACCGCTGCTGGTGATGGTCGACCAAGAAGGCGGTCAGGTGAAGCGGCTGCCCGGCCCACCGAGCCTCTCGGCCGAGCAGATGGGCGCGGCGGGCAAGGCCACGTGCCGGCGCCAGGGGGCTGCGACGGCGCGGATGCTGGACCGAACGGCAATCAATGTCGACCTCGCCCCCGTCCTCGATGTCGCTCGCCCCGGCGGCGCGATTGAACGCGAGGACCGCTCCTTCGGCCGCGACCCCGCAGCGGTTTCCAGTTGTGGCGGGGCGTTTGCCAACGCGCTCGAGCGCGGCGGCATTGCCCCGACTGCCAAGCATTTTCCCGGTCTCGGCGCTGCCGCTGTGAACACCGACTTCGCAGTCCAGCGGATCGGGCTCTCGCGCTCGAAGCTGCGGCGCACCGACGAGGCTCCCTACGAGCGTTACATCGGCGACGGTGCCCGCAACCGGCTGGTGATGATGTCGAGCGCGATCTACCCAGCTTTCGCCGGGCGGCCGGCGGCTTTCACCGCCAAGCTCGCGACGAAGGAGCTGCGCGGACGCCTTGGCTTCGAGGGCGTCTCGATCACCGACGCCCTCGAGACTGAATCGACCGCGGCCTTCGGTGGACCGACCCGCGCAGCGCGCTTTGCCGCCCGCGCCGGAACCGATCTGTTGCTTTTCGCGAGCCTCGATGCCGCAGAACAGGCTGCGCCGGCGCTTCGCGACGTCTTGCGAAGAGACCGAGAGCGTTTCGTAACTTCGGTGCAACGGGTGCTCGAGCTACGCACCGGTCTCGGCAAACGCTGAGAGTTCCCGGCTTCGCGTCAGCGCGGCGGCGCCAACAGCTTCAAGACGTCGTCGAGCAGGCGTGCCATTGCCGCGGCGCCCTCGAAGGTGAGATGAAGGCCGTCAGCTTGAAACCAGCTGCTGTGGCCGGCGCTGAAGTCGACCCAGTCGAGCAGCTCGATGCGATTGCGGTGTTTTTTCGCCTCGCTGCGGATCACAGTCGCGTCGGAGCTCGAACCGCCGCCCGACTCGCGCGGGGTAACGAGGCCCAGGATCCGTTTGTTGCCGACGATGTCGAGCGCTTCGTGAATGTTGCCCCTGGTCACCGACCCGTTGGAGCCAAGTGCGATCACCACGAGCTTCGGCAGGCGGTCCTTGCGCCGCAGGTCCCGCACGAGCGCCAGGCCCTCGGCGAACTGACGACAGCCGCGGGCATTGGCGCGGTAGCCCTCGGCCGCGAGGTCGGGCAGCGCGAGCAGCATCGGCGAGTCGCCGATCGCAATCGGGGCACGGCCGAAGTTGACGTCCTTGCGCGGCGTCTCCTGCTCAACGGCTTCTTGATCCCGATCTTCTTCATCTCGACAGGCATGGACTTCGACCTCGACGCACTCGTCGAGAGCCCCTCGGCGATCGCCTTGGTCCCCGGCTTCGCCGTGCTGTTCTTGATCGCACGGGGCGTCCCAGCCTGGTTTTTCTACGGCGGCGAGCTCGAGTCGACCGACCGCCGCGCCCTCGCGCTGTTGAGCGCCTCAGCACTCCCGCTCCTCGTCGCGATCACCGAGATCGGCACCGAGACCGGCGTTATGCGCGCGGACGAGGCAGTCGCCCTGGTAGGCGCCGGCATGCTCTCAGTCCTCCTCTTTCCGCTCTTGGCCCTGGCAATCCGAAGCAAGCCCTAGCCCTCGCCCGCCCGCAGGCGAAGCCGAGGACGTGGCGGGAGGTGTTCAGCGCTCGAGCAGCTCTCGCAGGCGCTCCAGCGATTTGCGCGCCTCGCGCTTTCCAGGAGCGGCCGAAAGCAACCCGCCGGCCGCCTTGCCAAGGGCGCCGCCGGGCAGCTCGAATTCGTTCACGTAGTCGAAGCGAGTACCGCCGTCTTCCCCGTGGAGCTGATAACACACTCGGGCCGTCGATCCGGCCGGCCCCTCGCCCACCCACCGCGCCAAGCGCGGCTCGTCGGTTTCGGTGACTTGCCAATCGACTTTGAACGACTTGCCGGCGAGCCGCAGGCGCTGGGTGAACTTCTCGCCGTTGGTGACGGGGCCGGGCTTGACGCCCTTGACCGAGTCGTGAGCGGTGACCCAGAGCTCGAGGCGCGAGGGGTCCATGACGACGTCCCATACCTGCTGGGGGGAGGCAGCCAAGACGACCGACTCGCGCACCTCGCGGGCCATCAGCGACCCTCGTCGATCGCTGCGGCGAGCACCGCGTCAAGGCGCCGAGGCCGCACGTCGAAGAGCTCGGCGCCGCTGGGATCGCTGACCACGGTGGGCTTCGTCAGCCCGAGCGAAAGCTCGGCAGCCACCGCAGGCCTGCCCTGTGTCACGGCGGCTGCGCCCGCCGCGACCGTAGCGGGCCTGGCGATCTCCGCCGACATCGGAATTCGCAGCGGAGCTCGGCGGCCGAGGGCGGCCGCCATCTCGTCGACAACCTGCTGATGAGTCAGAACTTGAGGGCCGCCGATTTGGATCTCACGGCCGATCGACTCTTCGATATCGAGAGCTTGGCGCAGATAACCGACAACCTCCTCGGCGCCGATCGGCTGCGTCTGGTTGTCGAGCCAGTCGGGGGCCGGCAACAGCGGCAGGCGCTCGACAATCGCACGCAGAAGCTCGAACGATTCGCTACCGCGACCGACGACCATCGCCGCGCGGAAGTAGGTAAGCGGCGGTCCCTCGTGCGCGAGCGCCGCCGCCGCTTCGTGGCGCGCTGCCAGGTGCTTTGAGGACGGATCGTCCCCGAGACCGCCGAGGTAGATGATCCGGCTCACGCCGGCGGCCTTGGCGGTGCGAGCGAAGCGCACAGCGGCCGCACGCTCGATTGCCGGGTAATCCTCGCCGCCGCCGATCATGTGCACGAGGAAGTAGGCAACCTCGACCTCGGCCAGCGCTTCTGCGAGTCCAGCAGGCCGGGTGATGTCGGCGACCGCGAGCTCGCAGCCGACCGCGGCAAGCGCGGTGGCGTTGGCGGCCTCGAAGTCTCGGACGAGGCAGCGAACGTGGTAGCCGTCTGCAATCAGGCGACGGGTCAGCAGCCCGCCGATGAACCCGGTGGCGCCGGTGACCAGGATTCGCCGCGAGCTCACGTATGCCAGGTTCCCGGCGCCTGGCCGCTCAAACGGAATCTTCTCCGGGCGTGATCTCACCCGTAAGCGCGCCGACGCGAGACGGCGGCAGGTCGAGGCGCGCGAGCGAGCGCAAAAAGGCGTTGCAAAGCAGCACGTGGATGCGCAGCTGCGTCTGTGCATAGAACCAGGCCCCGAAACGTGCGAACCGCCCCCCTCCGCGAAGCAGCGGGTAGAAGTTCTTGACCTCAAGATGAACGTGGAGGATCTCATCGGCGCCGACGCCGGCCTCCAGCCCGGAAGCAGCGCGCTGGCGCTCGACCTTGATTCGCAGATAGCCGTCATCGCGACCTCGCTTTGAGACGAGCAGGCCACGCTCGATGCGCCAGGTGACACAACCTTGCTCGGCCGAGGTGTCGTACTCGGGCGCGTGAAAGGTCACTAGCGGCAGGCGTCGGCTGAGCAGGACGGCGGCCCGCGCGTTCTCGGTGTAGACGATGCGGATCAGACCGAGCGTCGCCCGGTTGAGATGGCGCCAATACGAGCGTGCCAAGCGCTCCAGGTACTCCGGCTTCCAAAACTGCTCGACGAGCTCGCCCGGCATCGTCACCTCGGCCTCCTGAACAGAGCCAACGGCGCCGGTGGACGGGACGCGCGTCTCCTCCTCGGCGCGGATCAGCTGGACGCGGGCAGGCGTCTGGCGCCGGCGGCGAGTTTCGGCGTAAAGCAGAGCCATCGGTCTATGGGTACCACGGACGACGCCGACGCGCGCAGTTCGAGTACCCGATCCAGCGGCTAATGGCCACGCCGACCGGCTGCTGCGCCAGCTCGAACCCTGAGCCGAGCGGTGCCTCGGCCTCGATCCGATCCATTAGGTTGAGCGCGGATGAGTGTGGGTCTTTTGATCGCGATCGTCGTTGCCGTGGCCGTGGTGGCGTTCGTCTGGCTGACCTACAACCCTACAACCAACTGGTCGCGCGGCGCCTCGCGGCAAGCAACAGCTGGGCGCAGATCGACGTTGCGCTGCGCCGCCGCCACGATCTCATCCCGGCTCTAGTCGACTCGGTCAAGGGCTACGCAAGCCACGAGCGAACGACTTTCGTCAACGTCACCGAGGCCCGTAGCGCTGCCGTCAACGCTGAGAGCCCACCCAACCGCGCCGCGGCCGAGTCGACGCTCGCTCGAGCCGTTGACGGCCTGCTCGTGGTCGCCGAGGCATACCCTCAGCTCGAAGCGAGCGAGAACTTTGGGGCGCTTCAGCACGAGCTCTCAGAAACCGAGGACCAGATCGCGATCACCCGACGCGTCTACAACGACACGGTCGAAACCTACAACACCGCGATTCAAATATTTCCAGCGGTATTCGTCGCGCGCAGCTTCGGCTTCGAAGCCGAGGGATTCTTCGACGCGCCGGACGCAGCCGAACAGGCGCCGGTGGTGAGCCTCTCCCCTACTTCGCCCGAAGGCCGTAGCCGATGATCGCTCGACGCTCAGCCGTCGCCATCGCCGCCCTCGTGCTGACAACTCTGGCAAGCACCGCTCCGGCCCATGCCGAGAGCTCCGACATCGTCAACGCCGACATCAGCATGCGACTCGCCAAGGATTCGAGCCTGCTCGTCACCGAGCAGCTCACCTTCGACTACAAGGGTTATTTCGAAGGCTCGTACCGAGACATCATCTTTCGCCATGGCGAGGAGATCTCCAATGTCGTCGTCAGCGAGAACGGCCGTCGTTACGAGCCCGGCGGCGACACGGCGCTGGGCAGCTTTGACTTTGCCGGTCGCTACGGCGTCCGGCCGATCGCTTCGGGCACGCGGGTCGTTTGGCATTACCGCGCCACCGACGAGCTGCGCACGTTCGAGGTCAGCTACCGCGTGCGCCGCGCGGTCGCCGCCTACGACGATGTCCTCGATGTCGGCTGGACCGTATGGGGCGATCAGTGGGATTTCGACCTCGACCAGCTGACGGCGAGCGTAACCGATCCCGGGCTCGACCCAGCCGATCAGTCGTACCGGGTCTGGGGGCACCCGCGTAGCGTCGAGGGCGAAACGGTGCGCGGGGAAGGCATCGCGACGCTGGAGGCAGCGGATGTCAACAGCGGCACTGCCGTCGAGATGCGGGTGACGATCCCGCGCAGCCCCGCTCGCTCGATCGCCGGCGCGCGAGCGATCGCAGGCGACGGGCTCGAGGAGATCCTCGGCCAGGAAAAGGAGCTGGACGAGAACTTCAACTCGGCTTTCAACCGCGCCAAACGCTGGATCGCCGACCACGCCCTGCTGTTGTCGTTGGCGCTCGCCGCGCTCGCCGCGCTCGGGCTCGCGATCTGCGACCTGCTTGCCCGCGAACGGCGGGCTTCGGCGCCCGAGTATCTGGCCGAGCCTCCCGACGGTGCCGGGCCTGCGCTCGCCTACGCGCTCGCCCACGAAGGCGGCGACAGCGACGACACGGTCCTGGCAACGCTGCTCGACCTCGTCGATCGCGGCTTCTATGCCACCGCTACGGCGACCACCGAGAAGGAGAAGCTCGACCTGACGCTATCCGCCGCCGACGATCGCCCGGCGACCGATGGGCTCGCCGAGCACGAGCGCGACGTGCTCGGCTTCTTCGATCAGCTGCTCGGCGGCCAAGCGGTGGCGATCAGCGAGATGAAGGACAAGATCCCCGCCCATTCCGAGCTTTGGCGCGGGCGCTGGGAACGGATGACAGCGAAGCTCAACGATGTCGAACGCGGCGAGCTCGAATGGGATCGGGAGCTCAACGGCGCCCGTTGGATGTTGGCCGTGGTGCTCGCTGTCGGATTTGCCGTCGTCTCGCTTGCCGACAGCTCCGTCAACGACCGCTTTCCGCTCGCCGCTGTGGCGGGAGCGGTGGTCTTGATCGCCGTTGCCTCCTATCCACGCACGCGGCTGAAGCGGCTCGCCGCTGCACACGGCGAGCGCAAGGCGAAATGGCGCGCCTTTGCCCACTGGACCAAGGATTTTCCCCGGCTCGCCGACGACCCGCCGGCGACGCTGGAGTTGTGGAAGCGGATTCTTGTATATGGAGTCGCGTTCGGCACGGCGGAGCGGATGATCGCCTCCGGGCGCATCCCCGAGCCTGTGGCAGCTTCGGCGAGCTCAGGCAACCATTGGAGCTCTTTCGTCTTCGTCGGCTCCTTCGACGGCAACGCCTTCGACGGCTCGACGTTTAGCTCCGGCTTTGCTTCGCAGGTATCGCCGCCGGCTTCCAGCGGTGGTGGTGGTGGCGGTTTCTCGGGTGGCGGCGGTGGCGGTTTCTCGGGTGGCGGCGGTGGCGGTTCTTGGTGAGCCCATCTGACCCCGACGACGAGGTTGACATCCGTCGGCGCGGCCTGCGCGGGCTGATCGCCGACCCGCCACTGATCGAACGGTTCACCTGGCGTGAGGGGATCCAACCGCAAACGCTGATCTCCCAGGACTCGGGCTTGATCGCGCGTACGTTCGGATCGCTGTACTTCGTCGGCGGCACCCTCGGCTTGTTCATGCTCATCGTCGGCGACGCGAACGGCTCTTGTTTGCCTTCGACGCGCCCTTCGCTGTCGATCTTCGCTGTCGATCTGCTCATCGTCTCAATTGCGACGCTCGGCACCACCGGCATGATCGTCGGCCTGCTCTTGGCTCGGGTAGAAGGGATCGCCTCGGGCTTTGCCGCGGAGGCCCACACCGACCCGGTGACGGCGATCGGCAATCGCCGCGACTTCAACACCCGCTTCAAGCTCGAGCTAGAGCGCGCCGAGCGCCATGGCCGGTCTGTGTCGCTCGTTCGTCTGCGACCTCGACCGCTTCAAAGCCGTCAATGACAAACTCGGTCACGACGAGGGCGACGTCGCCTTACGCCGGGTGGCCGAGGCGATCGTGCGCGCGGTGGGCTCGATCGACTCCGTGACCAGGCTCGGCGGCGAGGAGTTCGGCGTCATCCTTCCCGACACCGAGCGCGAGCGGGCGACCTATGTCGCCGAGCGGATTCGCAACACGATCGAGTCGGAATTCAGCTCCGATCCCGTGCCGCTGACGGCAAGCTGCGGCGTCGCCTCCAGCGCAGATGTCGGGGGCAATCGCGATGACCTCTTTCGCGCCGCCGACGGCGCCCTCTACGTCGCCAAGCGCGAAGGCCGCGACCGCACCGTCGCCTATGAGCCGGAAAGCCTGACCCGGCCGCGGCCGCGATGAACTAAACCGGCGATACGGCCTACACTCGCCCCGAAACCAACAGAAGGAACGAGGATGGCTGAAATCACCGCAGAGCAGGTCTTGACGGCTGCCCGTGAGCTGGGCAAGGACGAGTTCTCGCGAGGCGACCTCGCCGAGAAGCTCGGCGTCGACAAGCAGGACATCAAGAAGGGCTTTCGCCAGGCGCGTCAGGCCGGCGAGCTCGAGAAGACCCGTGACGACGAGGAGAACACCGGCTACTTCAAGCTCACGAGCTGAGAAGCGGCGTCGTTCGACCTGCTTGGGGCCGCTAGCCCCCGAAATGCATCAAACACTCTCGCCGACGGGCCATGGTCAAATGACCTCAACGGCGGTGCCGATCGTGGCGAACTCATAGACGCCCTTGGCCTCAGGCGCGGGGACCCGCACGCAGCCATGGGATGCGGGGAACGTCGGCACGTCTGGGTACTCGTGGAGAGCGATGCCCTGATTGAAGTACGAGGCGTAGGGCAGCCAGGTGCTGAACGGCACCGACCACGACTGCAGCTCCTTGCGAAACACCGAATAACGGCCCGACGGGGTGTCGGTTCCCGGCGCGCCGGTGGAAACGTGGATGGCGCGCTTTACCTTGCCGCCCGCGATCAGCAGTGCCACGCCCTTTTCGCGGTGGACCTCAATTCGCCGCTCGGGCCCGCCGCCTTTGGGCTTCGGCCGGCTTGCCCGCGCCAACGCCGCCGTCGTCGCCGGGCCGACGACGCCGTCGCGCTCTAGTCCTCGCCACGACTGAAACGCGATCACAGCCTGTTGCGTGCGGTAGCCGTCAATCCCATCGACCGCGCTTCGCGGCAGGTAGCGAAGCTTCGCCAGCCGCTTCTGGATCGTGCGGGTGTCGGCGCTCTTGGCGCCACGCGGTCGCAGCTTGCGTTGGGGCGGTTTCTCCGGCTTCGCATAGTCGGCACGCTCGACGGCAGGCGCGGCGCGCTTTGCCGCGGGCTCGACGGTTTCCCCACCGGAGATGACCTTCACAGCATCCACCTCGTCGAACTGGGTCAGCGTGTAGGTGATCTGGCCGAGGCGCGCATTGAGGTCCATCACCTCGCGGTCGCTACGCGCCTCAGCATCGCCGGGAATACCGGCGGTGAAGCCACCGGAGAGCTCGACGGTTGCCGTGCCTTCGTCGTCGACGACAACCTGCTCGAGCGCGATGTCGCCGGGGATCTGCGTCTGGGCCTCCACCTTGGCTGACGAGTCGGCTGCGGTGGGCCCGTCGATCAGCTCCTGCGCTGCCTGCTCGACGTCGCCCGATGCGGCCGCCTTGCGCTCGACCTTGGCGAACTGCTCGCCGGATGTGAAGTAGAGCTCGATCGAGTCGTCGCGCTCGCTCTCACTCGCCGCCTCGGCGGCTGACCCTTGGCCGTCGACCGATGTCTGCTGGGCCTCGGTCGCCTCAGCCGTCGTCGAGGTGGTCGTAACTGCGCTCGTCGTCTCGGCGTTCGAGCCGCCGCAGCCCGATGTCGCAAGTACGACCGCCGCGGCTAGCCAATTCCGCCACCGTTGCCGCTTGAACCTCCCCATCGGGCTAGGAACTTACTCACCGCCGCCACGCGAGCGATCCACGCCCCACACCTCACCCGCACGGCACCGCACCGCAGCCGGCTCAGCCCGAGCCGACGCCGCCCCGACGCACCCTGTGCCACTCGTTGACGACGTAGTCGCGCACTGCTTCACCCTCGGCGCGGGCGCAGACGACGTGGTCGGTGTCGACGGGATGGCCGCCGACCCGCTGCACGCGCAGCGCGTCGCCGGAGCTGAGGAACTCCGGCATCCAGGCCGCGAAGGCGAAACCCAATGGCTCGACCAGCGCAATCGTTTCGGCGCTCGAGGGGTCCGCCAAAGGCACGTCGAGCAACACCGTGCCGAGGTCGAAGGCATCAAGCCCGTCGAGCGCGTCGGCCACCCGAGCTGGGAGGTCGGCGCCGGGCTGCTCGACGCGCAGGTGCGCAACACCGGTATCGGGCGAGACCGCGCTCGACACTTGCGCACCGCCCGCCCCTATGTCGGTGTCAGTCGAGATCGTGCGCTCGAGCCCAAGCCGGTTTGCCATTAGTTTGAGCAGCTCCGCGTGTCGCGCAGGCAAATGGATCGCCTTCGACTCTGCGCGAAGAAGCGGTGTGTAGGGTAACCATCAACGTGCGCCGGCCTCTGTTGGTGTGGTCAAAGCCGGCCATGACGACGGCGGCAGGCGAGCCTCCGATCAAGAGTCCGACCTCGGCGCCGCCGAGCTCGATCAGCTCGCGCTGGCTTGCGGGATGGTTGGTCACCGCCTCGGCCCAGCAGCCGACCAGATCTCGCTCCTCGGCCAGCGCGCGGCGCACCGCGGCCATCTTTACGCCCAGGTGATGACTTCGGAAGCGCGGGTCGACGACGAGCTTGCCCTGCTCGGGCACGGGGTCGTCGTCGCGCTCGACGAACAGCGCGCAATGGCCGACGACGTCGCCGTCGGGTGTGACAGCAACGACCGAGGTCATCCGGCCCGTGCGCAACGCCGCAGCGATGTGGCGCGGCTCATAGAGCATCGCGTCCTTATAGGAGTAGCCGTAACAGCGATAGATGCAGCGCACAAGCCCCATCGCATCGGCCGGCATCATCGGGCGAATCTCGAGACTGGCGACGTCGTCATTGGATGCGGCAGCGGCGTGCTCGCCGAGCACCGGCTCGGAGCTCGCCGGGGACTCAGCCGGCTCGAGGCGCCGCGGATACAGGCTCGCCAAGATCGGCGACCTCGACCAGCAGCCGGCCCTCGCGCGAGCTGGCGCGGACGATGACATCGTCACCGTCAGTCGCTCGCGGGCGCTCTCGCGCCTCGCGCACGAGCTCTTCGACGACGTCGCTCACGCGCCAAGCCACGTGCCCGCGCGGCAGCGGTTTGACGCCGGGGGCGTGGTTAGGCTCGCAGCCGCTCAAGTTCGTCGAGAGAGGATGACTGTGAAGCTGGTGATTGGAATCGTGCGTCCCGAGAAGGCGAACGACGTCTTGGAGTCGCTCTATCGGGCTGAGATCCGTGGCGTCTCGATCAGCCGCGTGCAGGGCCACGGTGGCGAGCTCGACCGTGTCGAGACCTACCGCGGCACGACCGTGAAGATGGGTCTCTCCGAGAAGGTGCGCTTCGAGATCGCGGTCTCCGATGAGTTCGTCGAGGCCACGATTGAGGCCCTGCGCGAAGGCGCTCGTACGGGTGATGTCGGCGACGGCAAGATCTTCGTCCTCGCACTCGACCAGGCGCTTCGCATCCGCACCGGCGAGACCGATCACGGCGCCGTCACGCCGGTCGACAAGTGATGGAGGCGGCGAGCGTGCTGTTGGCCGTCGAGGTAGACACCGGTGACACGGCGTGGATGCTGGCCGCTACCGCCCTCGTGCTGATGATGACGCCTGCGCTCGGCCTCTTCTACGCCGGTCTTGTGCGCGCGAAGAACACGCTCAACACGTTCATGATGTGCATCGCCGCACTCGCGGTGGCGACGGTGATGTGGGCGCTGATCGGCTACTCGATCGCCTTCGACGGCGCCGGCGCCCTGATCGGCGGCCTCGATCACGCCTTGCTCAACGGAGTTGCGTTCAAGCCCCGCGATGGGACCACGATCCCGCATTTGCTGTTCATGGCCTTCCAAGCAACGTTTTGCATCGTCACGGTTGCGCTCGTCTCCGGTGCGGTTGTCGAACGGATGCGCTTCGGCCCGTTTCTCATCTTCGCCGCCTTGTGGTCGGTGCTCGTATACGCCGTGCTCGCGCACTGGGCCTTCGGCGGTGGCTGGCTGCAGGCGGGTGGCACCCTTGACTTCGCCGGCGGCATCCCGGTCGAGATGGGGTCGGGCTTTTCGGCGCTGGCGGCGGCTTTAGTCGTCGGCAGCCGCAAGGATTACGGGCGCCAGGCGCTGCTGCCGCACAACACGATCTACGTACTGCTCGGGGCCGGCCTGCTGTGGTTCGGCTGGTTCGGCTTCAACGGTGGCAGCGGTTTTTCCACCGGTAACGGAAGCATCCTCGCCTTCACGAACACGCTGTTGACGCCGGCCTGCACTCTGCTCGTTTGGTTTTTGCTCGATCTTTGGCGCGGGCGTCAGGTGACGGCGGTCGGGGCGGCGACGGCGATCATCGTCGGCTGTGTCGCGATTACGCCTGCCGGCGGCTTCATCAGTCCGGGCTGGGCGATGGCGCTCGGCGCGCTGGCGGCGTTGCCGAGCTACGCCGTAATCGTCTGGCGGCCGCGAACTCGAGTCGACGAAACCCTCGACGTGCTCGCCGCGCACGGAATTGCCGGCCTCACGGGCATCCTCTTCATCGGCTTCTTCGCGCAGCTGGCCTGGAACGACGTCGCCGACGGCTTCGTCTACGGCGACTTGGGCCAACTCGGCTCGCAGGCCCTGGCGGTGGCGGTGGTGCCCGCGTATGCGTTCGTGGTCACCTACGTGCTCCTGCGCCTGATCGGTGCGTTCACGCCGCTGCGTGCAACGTCTCGAGAGGAGGCGCTGGGAATGGACGTGGTGCAGCACGGCGAAGAGGCCTACGTCACCGGCGAGGGCGCGATCCTCATCGCCTCCGAGTCAGGTCGCGAGGCCGACGCGCTGGTCGGCGACCCGCGGTAGGTCGGCTCAGGTCAGGCACGCGATGGCCCGCGCGAAGCAGGGGCCCTCAGTGCAGCGAGGATTTCTACGGAAACTAATCGCTGCTGGATCCTCAGTCGAGGCGAGCGGGCAGATTCAGGTTGACGAAAGCCGCATCGAGCCTTGACTGCTTGACGGGCTGCTCAGGCATTCTCTCGAGCACCTCAGGCCTGGGATCCTCGGTCGACCGCGTGATGAAGGCGTCGACCTCACTGATCCGATCGCCGCGCAGGGTGAGCACGTTGAGCGCGAACGGCATGTAGCACTCCTCATCGTCGTCCCAGCTGTAGAAGGCGATCGCCGGCTGACCGTTCGCCTGAGTAATCAACGGGCGCCAGCGCCACTTGCCCGAGAGCGGGAAGCCGGCGAGGAAGGTGGCGATTTCGTCGCGACCGCCGAACCAGGTGCTCATCGGCGGCATCGTGAAGGCGGCGTCCTCGGTCAGCATCGCGACGACGGCGTCGACATCGGCGCGCTGCCAGGCGTCAACGTACTCGTCGACGATCTCCCGCACTTTTTCGTCACCGAGCGCGCGCAGCGTGACCTGCTGGCTTTGCTCGGGTAGGCGGTCCTCGACTGTCGTGCGGGCGCGCTGCAGGGCGCTGTTGACCGAGGCAGTGGTCGTCTCCAGCGTCTCTGCGGCTTCCTTGGCGGAGAATCCGAGTACCTCTCGCAAAATCAACGCCGCCCGTTGGTTCGCCGGAAGATGCTGAAGCGCGGCGATGAAAGCGAGCTCGACGCTCTCGCGCTGCTCGTAGCGCGCCTCCGGGCCGGCCAAGCCGTCCTCGAGGCCGAGTTGCTCGTCGGGATACGGCTCGATCCAGACGGACTCGACGAGCGGCTCGCGCGGTCCGCCATGGGGGTCAGCCGAAGGCCCGTAGTCGACCGGCAGGACCCGCTTCGGGCGCTTTTCGATCTGATTCAGCGAAGTGTTGGTGGCGATCCGGTAAAGCCAGGAGCGAAGCGAGCTTCGGCCCTCGAACTTGGCGATCGCGCGCCAGGCGCGCAGGAAGGTCTCTTGCAGGGCGTCTTCGGCATCGTGCACGGACCCGAGCATCCGATAACAGTGAGCGTGAAGCTCGCCGCGATAGGACTCAACGAGCCGGCCATATGCACGCTCATCGCCGGCGCGGGCTGCGACGAGCAGCTCCTGCTCGAGGGCAGCTGGGATTGTCGACGTTGTGCTCATGGCTGTATCAGGGTAGACCGCAACTGCGAGCAAATTTCATCGCTCAACCGATTAGTTCCGCGAGCTTGGCGGGTCGTTAATGCCAGGACATGGCTCCGAAACCCGGAAATCCCGTCGTTCACCTGGAGTTGCACACGGCCAACCTTCCCGGCGCCAGCAATTTCTATGCTCAGCTTTGCGGTTGGCAGCCCGAGCGTATCGCCCTCGGATCGAACTCCTACCTCGCGCTCGAGCTCGGCGGGTTCGGCGGCGGGATCGTCGCATGCGAGACAACATGCCCCGTGTGGCTGCCCTACGTCGAGGTCAAAGAGATTTCCGACGTGACTGAGCGCGCGCGCCAGTTGGGAGCCTCGGTGCTGCTCGAGCCTCGCGAAGGCCCAGCAGGCTGGCGAAGCGCGGTCGCCGCCCCGGCGGGGGGGCAGATCGCTTTCTGGCAGCCGAAATAGATCGGATTGCCTGAGTCCTTCGCTCGCCGTCGCTGAGACTTCAGCGTAAACGCAGCCGACTTAAGTGAGCCAGTCTGCGATGCGCTCGCCGATCTGCTCGCCGGCGTCCTCCTGAAGGAAATGTGAGGCGTTTTCGATCTTCTCCGGCGCCTCGGCGTTTATGGCCGACGCAAAACGCTCACCTATGTGAAAGGGGATGATCGGGTCCGCGTCAGCCCAGAGATGGAGCTTCGGCCTGCGGTCTGAGCGCAGAGCCTCGAGCACCCGCTTGCCGGCAGCGGCCCCCGGCGCGGCGGGGGTGGTCGGAAGCATCAACGGAAATGCTCTCGCACCCGCCTTCGACTCGGCGGTTGGGAAGGGCGCGTCGTAGGCAGCCGCCACGTCATCGTCCATCCCGCGCGCCACGGCGTTTCGTACCAGCATCGCGATCGGTAGGTCCTCGGTGCGCTCGACGAAATCGCGAAACGTCTTCCACGCCTCGGACATCGGCTGATCGCCGGTGAACAGGCCCGTATCCATGATCACCATGCGCGAGATCCGCTCGGGATTCTCAACCGCCAGGCGCAAGCCGATCGGCCCGCCCCAGTCGTGAACGACCACGGTCACATCGCGCAGATCGAGATCCTCGAACAACGTCGAAGTGAGCTCGGTGTGGCGGTCGTATGAGTACCACTCGAAGTCGGTGGGCTTGTCGGAACGGCCGAACCCCGCCAGATCGGGCGCGATGCAGCGAAAGCCGGCGTCGCGCACCGGCGGGATCACCTTGCGCCAAAGGAAGGACCACGTCGGTTCGCCGTGAAAGAAGACGACCGGTGCTCCCTCGCCTTCGTCGACGTGAGCGAGCCTGAGACCGTCGAGCTCGCGGTAGTGTGGCGCGAACGGAAAGCCCGGCAGATCAGCGAAGCGGTCGTCGGGAGTGCGGAATGTGTCGCTCATGCGCGCATCCTTCCATGCTCACTCCTCGGGCCCTGCGCGTGGCTCGGCGCCCGCAACCCCGGCTGAGGCTGCAGGCGACAAGCCTTTGGAACCCGCGCCGACTACTCCTTGTCGTACTTGAACGAGACTCCGAGGCGGACGCGAAACCCGGAAATCTTGCCTTCCTCGATCGTCACGTCCTGACGGACTACTTCGGCAATCCGCAGCTCGCGCACGGACTGGCCGACCGCCTCGACGGCATTCTTCGCCGCTTGCTCCCACGAATCTGAGCTGACACCAACCACTTCGGTGACGCGATAAACGCTTTCTGCCATGAGTTCCTCCTCGGTGGGGACTAGTCCCCCCTACCTTCTCACGGCGCGGCCGGCTCCTACAACTATTGGGGCGTCGCCGATCCGCACGCCCGCGTCGCTAACCGTTCTTCTTGCGCGTCTTCTCCAGCGCGGCGGCGATGTCGGAGGCTTGTTTTCCGTAGGCGCTCACCCGCTCACCCGCCGTCTTGACGGCTTCGAGGTCGAGCTTGCCGAGGTCCAGCTTTGTCGCCGGCTTCGGCATAGATACGCCACCTAGGCGCTTCAGCGGGTTCTTCGATTTGCTGGTGACAAGCCTCGACTTGACCAGCACGCCTACCGCGGCGCCAGCCAGCGCGGTACCTCCTGCGATCAGGGGTGTCTTCGCCTTTGATGCCGCGCCGGCAACAGCTACAGCTTGACCGGCGGTTTGCGAGATGTCGACCGCCTTGTCCTTGATCGAATCGGCTCCATTTTGGCTTGCGGCCGACCGCGTCGCGCTCGGGCTCTTGCGTTTGGTCGCGCTCGGGCTCTTGCGTTTGGTCGCGCTCGGGCTCTTGCGTTTGGTCGCGCTCGGGCTCTTGCGTTTGGTCGCGCTCGGGCTAGAGCCCTTGTTGCCATTGGCGGCGCTGGCGCCCTTGGAGCTCGAACTCGACCGCTTCGATGCGGCGCTCTTGCTCGCACCGGGGGGCTTTGGTCCCGAACCGTTGCGGCTGGACGAACTCTTACTCGCTGATTTTTTGGTCTGAGCCATCTCTCTCCTCTTACGTGTATTCCAACGTGGTGGCCGTTGGCCCTAGCGCCACTACCGAGCGATTCAATCCGCGTTCGTCTGCTGAGCCATGCGACCCTCCTTGGCCGGGAACCTTCCTGGCTCGGTTGACATGTGACTATATAGTCACCTATACTCGGTGAATGGACGCTGTGTTCAAGGCCCTCGCCGACTCAACGCGCCGCGGCCTGCTAGACGAGCTGTTCGAGCAGGACGGGCAAACGCTGGGCGCGCTCGAGCAGCGCTTGCCGATGACCCGCTTCGGGGTAATGAAGCATTTGAAGGTGCTCGAGCAGGCGGGTCTCGTGACGACGAAAAAGCGCGGTCGCGAGAAGTTGCACTTCCTGAACCCCGTCCCGATCAGGCTCGTCCACGACCGTTGGGTGAGCAAATACGCCGAGCCCTGGGCGGCAGCGCTCACGGGGCTCAAGAAGACGATCGAGGAGGAATGATGGAAAAGGTCTTCGAGATCTACATCAAGACGACCCCGGAGCGCCTGTGGGAGGCGATTACTGACAGCGAAATGCGCAGCAAGTACTCGTTCGGGGTCGGAGTCGACTCGGACTGGACACCCGGGTCACACTACGACGCCGCTCACGCGCAGGCGGGCGTCGCGATCAGCGAGGGCGAGAATCTGGAGGTTGATCCGCCGCGCCGGCTCGTCCAGACGATGACCGCGCTTTGGAGCGACGAGGTCAAGTCCGAGGGACAGTCGCACGTCACCTGGGAGATCGAGCCGGTCGGTGATTCCTGCCGGCTGACGGTAACCCACGAACTGCGCGAAGGCGCCCATGGGGAGCTCTACGGCGGCTGGCCGATGATCCTCTCTGGCCTGAAGACATTGCTGGAGACCGGGGAGTTGTTGACGACGCCGGGCTCGCTGCGCTACTCGGAAAACTCAGAGACCGCAGTCTGAGGCTCTGACGGGTTCGACCGAGGCGCCGCTCATGTGGACGGCGGCGCCTCGGTCCGGTACACAGGTCGCGCTTGGACCGCAGCGCTCGATCAGTTGGAGCTGACGAATGCCGCGAGCCCGCAGCTCTATCGCTTCTTCTTGGCCGCCGAACGCTTCTTTTTCGCCGCCGAACTCTTTGTCTTCGTCGCCGGCGCAGCCTTTCGGGTTCCGGGCGCGCCACCGGATCGCGCCTTCTTGGTGGTTCGACGCGAGGATTGCTCGGATGCCGGAATTTCCTCGCTGACAACAGCCTTCGTCAGCACCGGAATTTGCTTGGCGAGGAAGGCAGCCATCCGCTCCTCATCGCGGCGGATCGATCGCGCCAATTTCGCCGTCTCACTGTCGCCCACAGCCTCGGCGAGCGTCTCGATCGCGGTGTAGGTGGCGATCTCCTCGTGCTCGTTGAAGTACTCCGTCTTGGCGTTTTTCAACATTTTTTCGGCCTCGCCTGTGCCGCGAATCGTGTGTAGCGGCCCCTTGGCCAAAGACTTCGCTTTCCCTACCGCCTGACCGACCACCTTGTCGGCGATCTGGGGTCCGCCGCCGCCAATCTTCTTGATCCGGCGCTCGAGCTCGCGAGCATGCGACTTGGTTTCTTGCAGATGCTCCTTGAGCCGCTTCTGATACGGCTTTCGAGTGGTCATCGTGAGATGCGCCTCGAGCGCAGTCTCGAGCTCTTTTTCCTTCGCGTAGGCCTCACTGAGGTACTGGACGAGTTTTGCCTGCCTGGCGTTTTTAGCCATGTCTTCCTTTCGTCGAGGTTCCGTTTTCGTCTACCCGGCGCGGACTCGGTGAAGCCTCACTGGCTGGTTCGCATCGCGCGAACTCAGATCGCGAGCTTGAGCGTCAGTACGTTGGTCCAGTTGCGGTTGATGGTCTCCGCCATCTCCTTGTCCTCAGCGATGCAGTCGCGGGCAAGTGAAGCCGTTGTCTCGTCGCCGGATCGATCGGCCACCTGCGCCAGCAGATTAAGCGAAGCCACCTCCAGACTCTCGAAAACGAAAGCGTTACGGGCATTGGCGCCGTGGTTCTGACCACGTAAACCGCTCGCTCGGACCCAGGCGCGAGCCCCGGCCGAGAAGGCACCGACACGGCCGCGGGCCGGCGAGCTTCCGAGCTCGATGAGGCGCGCAGCGAGCCTGCGCACGTGCTCGGCGGTCTGATTGCGGTGGTTGGAGAAGGCGCTGTGCATCCGGCCAAGTAACTCGGCGACCTCGGCCGAAGTGCTCTGATCGTCGCGCTGGGACGCCACCGCGGCGAGCATCGGATCGAACATGGCGACGGCACCCGACTTGAGCGCGTGTATCGACCGAAGCTCGTCGATGATTTCCGGCGCAAACGATCGATTGCTCAAGATGAGCCGTTCTCGATCGGGAGACCGAGGCGCTTCCATTTCGGAACACCTCCGTCGATCACATGGATGACCTCCTCGGCGCCGTAGCGCTTGACCAGGCTGGAGCCGACGGCGGCACGCTCGCCGGATCCGCAGACGACCGCGACGGGCTTTGACGGGTCCAGCCCCGTCGGCAGCTCGCCGATGTCGTGCCACGGTTCGAACAACGAGCCGGGAATGTGACCGGCCTCCCATTCGGAGCGCTCGCGCACGTCGAGTAACTGAGTGTCGGTTTCTTTCATTCGCACCTCGAGCTCGTCGAGTGGCAGCCGCTCGATCCTCTCGACGTCGCGCTTTTCCTGGCGCCAGCTCGTCATCCCGCCGCCGAGGAAGCCGGCGAGGTTCGAGACTCCGACTGCGACGGCGAGACGTGCCGCGCGGCGGCCGTCCTCGTCGTCGCGGCCAACCAGGACGATCTCCTGGTCTCGGTTGGCAAGCCAAGCGAGCTTTGAGCCGAAACCCGCGCTCAGCATGGGTATGCAGACGGCGCCCGCGATGTGAGCGTCATCGAACTGCTGATCGGTGCGAGCGTCGACGATCAGGGCACCATCCAAGCGCTTTTGCTCGACCTGGCGAGGGGCAAGCGGAAGCACTTCCGTCCCTTTGGTTAGTAGTGAACCCTTGTTGAGCTCGACGATCGCTTTGAAGTTCGGCGGCTGCGGGCCGAGCTTCGACACCGCCTGCTCGATGAACTCCTCCTCCTGGTCGATCGAGAGCGTGCGATTGTGCCGGCGCTCGAAGCCGATCGTCGAGGAGATCTTCATGTCCATTCCCGGGCCACCACACATCGAGCCGCCGAGATGGGCAGGCCATACCTCGCACTCGTCGGGAAGTGTCAGGAGCTTGTCCTTGAGCGAGCGGTAGATCCCACGCGCTCCCTCGCGCTCCTCGATCGCCAGGTCAGGGCGCGCGACGTCGTTTACGAACAACGTGTCGCCCGTCAGCACAGCCCAAGCCTCGTCGCCGCGGTTGCGATCGATCAGCGCAAAGGCGGTGTGCTCGGGCCGGTGCCCGGGTGTATGTAGTGCCCGGATCAGGAGCCGGCCGACCTCGAGTTCGAAACCATCCTCGATCGCCTCGTGCTCGTAGGCGGGCTCGGCCTTCCGGTGGATGTAGATCTTCGCGCCGGTCGCCGCGGCCAAGCGGCCGTGCCCTGAGACATGGTCGGCGTGATTGTGCGTTTCAAGGATGTGCTCGATCGATACGCCGAAGTAGCGAGCGAGCTCGAGGTACTCATCGATCTCGAATCGCGGATCGACCACCGCTACCTCCCCGGCCTTCTCGTCTCCGATCAGGTACGAGGCGCAGCCGAGATCGTCGTGAGTGATCTGCCTAAAAATCATCGGCCTGCACCGCTGGCGCCGCGCCGTCGACCATCGAGCTGAGCTCGCGCAGCTGTTCGCGGACGGCGGCGCAAACTTCATCGCAGAGGCTGATTAACGTCGGGTCCGCGATTCGATACAGGGCTCTTGAACCGTCGCGCCGACGGGCGACCATGCGCTCGCCGAGAAGCACGCCGAGGTGCTTGGAGACGTTCGCCTGGGAGCCACCAGTCGCCTCGACCAGCTCACCCACCGAGGTCTCGCCCCGGGCATGCATCAAATTGAGGAGGCGAAGGCGGGTTGGTTCGCCGAGAACAGCGAAGCGCCGGGCAATGATCTCGGCAAGGTCAGTGGTTAGATCAGTCACGGGCCTCCACCAGTATAGCCGTATAGTTGAACAGCTATATGGAGATCCTTCTCGCGATCCCCTTCGGCTTGGCGATCGGCCTGGTCGTAGGCACCGTAGGCGGAGGCGGAGCGATCCTAGCTCTGCCTGTACTTGTCTACGTGCTCGACGAAGGCGTGAACCCAGCGTCCACCGCATCGCTGATCGTCGTTGCGATGGGCGCCTCCGTAGGAGCGGGATCTCAAGCCCGAGACGGACAGCTCTGTTGGCGAGTCGCGCTGACTTTCTCGATGCCGGCAGCTCTTGGCGCCTACGTCGGGACGGTCGCCAACGTCGGGGTGAGCGCGCGGACGCAGATCCTGCTGTTCGTCCCGGTCATGCTTGCCGCAGCCGTGCTCACCTATCGGCGCGGAGATGATGCAGACGACGCGCCAGGCGACTCGAGCGAGTGTCCCCGCCCTGGCCTGCTCGTGGCCGGCAGCGCCGGTCTCGGGATCGGAGCCTTGACCGGCTTTTTCGGCGTCGGCGGTGGCTTCCTGATCGTTCCCGCCCTGACCATCCTGCTCGCGCTGCCGATGCGCCGGGCGATCGCCACCTCATTGGCGATCATCACTCTCACGGGGCTTGCCGCGCTGGTCAGCCACTTGATCGAAGGCTCGGAGCCAAACTGGCCTCTCACCCTGATTCTTTGCGGAGCTGCTGGGCTCGGAGCACTCGGCGGTAGTGCGCTCGGTCGCCGCCTGCCACCGCGGACGTTGGCGCACTCGTTCGCCCTCGTGATTGCCGTCGTCGCGCTCTTTCTCCTCGTCGACGTTCTCTTGCTCGGAGGGCCACCGGTGGGCTAGGCGGAGTTCGATCCCAACAGAAGCTGCGGGGATGCATTGCTGGCGAGCCGATCGGCGTCATTTCGTCCGCGCACGGCCATGCACTGGCGTTATCGCGCCGTAAGACGAACGGCATAGCGTCACCCGCCGTGATCACTGGCTTGCTCGCGACCACCACTGGGCTCGCCCTGGGCGTCCTGATGTCCCGCGGGAGGGTCTGCTTCAACTCCGGGGTCAGACGAGCATTCTTCTCCGGCGACGCGACAATTCTTCGTGTCTTCGCTTTTGCGGTCGCCGTCCAGTTGCTTTTGCTTCCGCTGCTGATCGCCTTCGGCGTCAACCCGCTCGAAGCGACCGTGGATGCCGGCTCCCCGGCGCTGCTGCCGGTTTCGCAGCTCGTCGGCGGCCTCGTTTTCGGCGTCGGTATGGCGCTGGCCGGAGGGTGCATAACGGGGATCGTGTGGAAAGCCGGTGCGGGATCGGTGGCGACAGCGATCGCGATCGTCGGCTTCGTCGTCGGCGAGTTGGTCATCCGCGGGCCACTCGACTCGGCGCTGACGAGCCTCGACGACGCCTCGCGACCTGCCGAGGGCGCCCTTCCGGAACTCACCGGACTTCCCTATGTGCCGCTCGCGCTGACGATCGGCGTCGTCGCCTTGATATTTCTCGCGCGGCGCTCGTGTGCGGGTTGGGCGTTCGGTGTTGGGCTCGGGGTGATCGCGGCCCTTGCCTGGGTCGCCGCCGACCTCTCCGGATATGGCTACGGCCTCGGCTTCGTCGGGGGTGCGGACAGTACGCGCGCGGCGATCTCCGATCAGGGTTCGGTCCCGTTTCAGCTCTTCCTCGCGCTCGGAGTTCTGGTTGGCGGCGCGGTCGCCATCCGCGGCCCGTTGCGACTCCCTGACGGTGCGCGCGCGAGGCGGGCTCTTGGTGGCGGAATTCTGATGGGTATCGGAGGCAACCTCGCTCACGGCTGCAACATCGGACACGGAGTGACCGGCCTGCCTTTGCTCTCCCTAGGTTCTGTGCTCGCCGTATCGGCGATGGCGGTCGGCGCGCTGATCACCTGGCGTTACCTGCTGGCGCCGTTACCGAAGCTACGCGGCGCCGAGCACCCTGAGGCGGTGGCCTGGTGAGACGCCCTTTCAAGGGCGAGGTCAATGAGTGTCGCGAGCCCGAACTGTCCGCCACGACTGCCAGGTGATGCGCAGGATCACCACCGTTATCGCGAGGCCGATCAAGGGGTCGGCGAGATCGCGACAGCCTTCAACCCTCGCGGGAGCGCTTGATCGACGGATCGATCAGACCGTGAGAGTGACCGTAGCCGTGCGAGTGGGAAGCACTCACGCCGAGTCGAGCTCGATCGCCGCCGATGGGCGCGCGAGGTCGCTCCGGAGGTGTTCGACATGTGACATTGCTTCTGCGAGCATCTGTCCAACTTGCTCATCGTGGAGCGCATAGAACACCTGCCGACCTTGGCGCGATCCGACCACCAAGCCGAGCAGTCGCAACAAACGCAAGCCGGCTCCGATCCTGTCCGCGCCGTGACAAGATCCGCGAAAAGCTCCAATGCCCGGATCAAGTCCGAGCTCGGCTGGGCGTCTCGATTCTCCTCGGCCCGCCAAGGTGTACCCGACGCGATCGCCGAACTGTCGGCGCGGCTTCGGCTATGACGATCGAACTGCTCTATTTCGATGGCTGCCCCAGTTACGAGGCGTTGTTACCGAGGCTCCGCGAGCTGCTCGACGCCGAAGGTGTTGCCGACGAGATCGAGCTACGGCAGGTCGAATCGCTCGAGGCTGCCGAGTACGAGCGCTTCCTGGGTTCCCCCACGGTGCGCGTCGATGGCGTCGACGTTGATCCTTTCGCCAGCGAACGGCGCGACTTCGGCCTCAAGTGTCGCCTGTACCGATCGCACGGGGGCAGCTCTGGCCTGCCGCCGGAGGACTGGATCATCGAGGCGATCCGGGGCCGGACTGACACCTCGTGATCGCGGTCGTCGAGCTCAGGACACAGCAACCCGGCGGCGGCGAACAGACAGCCTGGTGACTTTCATAATCTGGCCCTTGCTTTTCCTGCTCATGCGCGGGACACTTCGATGTGGGCGGGCCAACCACCACAAAAGGAGGCCGGCATGGCCGATATAGAGGCAAAGAGTTTCGACTCACCCGACGAGGTCCGGGAGTTCGAGGGCAACGGCCGGGCCGTCGTCGTTAACGTCGCGGGCCAGACTGTCGGGCGCGCTACGTTCGAGCCAGGCTGGACCTGGTCGGCAAACGTGAAGCCGATCGCGGGAACGGATTCCTGCCAGGTTTCGCACCTGGGCTACGTGCTCTCGGGGCGAATGAGAGTCCGCATGGACGATGGAGCGGAGACCGAGATCGAGCCCGGACAAGTCGTCGCGATCCCCCCGGGCCACGACGCCGAGGTAATCGGGGACGAGCCCTGTGAGATGGTGGACTTCGGCGAGTTCGGCGATTACGCGAAACGGAGCTGACGCACACCCAATCCCAAGCGCTCTCGCAGGAGGGCCCCGATGATGCCGGACGGCCACTTTGGCGGCGGTTTTCTGTGGTTCCAGAAGAGCAGGCGATCCTGACCCGCCAAATGTCGACGGGACGTCGCCTTAAGTTTCAACAGCCGGCCGATTCACCTAACTCCTAACAAGCAGACCCAATATCGCGGCCGAGCGTGCAATAGGCCGGCTTTGGGGACAAGTTCTCGTAGACCACGCCGGTCTGGTTCCAGTAGCTCCCCTCATAGCCAATGTCGTGGAAGCGGTGGATGATGAAGGCGGTGACCTTTCGGTCCCCAGCCGGCACTCCATCAGCCTGAATTTGTTACTCGCTACGGCGCACGGATAGTGGTCCGGTGGTCGCCTCGACAGTGGTGTCTGATGTCAAGCAGTAGGCCCGGCCTAGCCGTCTCGCCGAGTCGGAGTACGGTGCCCGCGTGGCGAAG
>CAJDUA010000042.1_pt1 | contig 24167 bp, 26 predicted proteins | sample 7390011 | NCBI WGS metagenome assembly CAJDUA01 (sample SAMEA7055673, study PRJEB34461) | soil metagenome | biome: terrestrial ecosystem; feature: Peninsula; material: soil | place: Antarctica | collected 2016 | reverse complement strand
CCTCCGCTTTCTGTTCGAAGGCTTTCTCGTCAACCTCGAGATCGCATTGCTCGGGATCGTGCTCTCGCTGATCTTCGGGCTGATGCTGGCGTTGCTGCGGATCTCGGGCTCGAAGCTGCTCAGCATCCCAGCGGGGATCTGGGTCGACGTCTGGCGCAACCTGCCGCTGATCTTCATCATTCTTTACCTCGCTCTCGCCGTCCCCTCCTCGTGGCGCGAGGCCTACGGCAACGCGATCCCCGACTTCTTTCCCGAGGCGCTTCAGAACGAGCTCGTGCTGGGCGCGTTGCTCGGGCTCATCCTCTACAACTCCGCCGTCCTCTGCGAGATCATGCGCTCGGGCATCCTCTCGCTCGATCGCGGCCAACAGGAGGCCGCCGCATCGCTTGGGCTGACCTACCTCCAGCAGATGCGTTTCGTGATCCTGCCGCAAGGCTTGCGGCGGATGGTCCCGGCGACGGTCTCGCAGCTGATCACGCTGAACAAGGACACCACGCTGGTCAGCATCATCGCGATTCAGGAGGTCGTGCGCCACGGCTCGAGCCTCACCAGCGCCAACTTCTTCGGCGGCGTCCAGGCGCCGATCTTGCAGGTCTTCATCATGATCGGCTTCTTCTTCATCGTCGTCAACTTTTCGCTCTCGCGGCTCAGCCGCCGGCTCGAGATCCGCGAGCGAAAGCGCACGGGGACGACTCTGAAGCGCGTCAGGGGCCTCGAGGACCAGGTCGCCGCCGAGACCGACCTCGCCGACCTCGGGCGTTAGTCAGTCGGCCAGGACCTCGACGTCCGATGCGAGCTTGGCCTGACCGCCGAGCTGATACTCGACATCGACCGTTTCGTGCTTGCGATATGTGCCGAACAGCCCCAGGTACATCGCCACCCAACGACCAGGCGTGACCTCTTCCTTGACGATTGGCGCGGCGAACCGGATGGAGCCGTGGCCGCGCTCGTAGTCGGTGCCTTCGACCTGCTCGACCCCGTTGATATAGACGCGAATCGGCGGCTGCGCCTCGCCCGGCAGCTCGACGCGGCGCCCGACCGCGACGCTTCCCTTGGGGACCTCTGGTTCGCGCGACTCCATCGGCTCAGCCTACCTTCGGCGGTCTCAGCCACCGAGCGCTCGGTGGACAGCGTCGAACGCGGTTTCGCCCTCGGTCGGCAACAACGGCTTGCGGCCGATGCCCCCGGCGAACGGGACGAGGGTGCCGTCGCCCATGACGTCGATACCGGCATCGCCGCCTCCTCGCAACCAGCCGCCGGTGGAGATCTCGAGCCTCGCCGCAACACGGTCTGCCGGCGCGAACGTGCGGATCGACTTCACTTCAGGAAGGGCGCCGTCGGCCTGAACTTGCTCGGCGCGCCGGCGCAGTTCGGCGAGCGCGTCGTCGAGCAACTCGAACTTAGCGTGATCGACTCGCGCGCCGGCGCGAACCGTGAGCTTGTAGCTCAGGCGCTCAGGCGCCGCGGCGGCTTCGCACCGGTCGCCGCAGCGCTTCGTTTGTGATCTTCTCGGGACCGTCGCGAGCGTCCATCGGCGTGTAGTCGAGCTCGCGGCCACCGGTGTAGATCTGGCGCGGCCGGGCGATCTTCTGCTCAGAGTCGTCGACCATTTCCAGCCATTGGGCGACCCAACCAGCGGTGCGCGGGATCGCGAACATCACCGTGAAGTACTCGCTCGGCAACTCGAGCGCCTCGTAGATCAGCCCGGAATAGAAGTCGACGTTGGGGTAGAGCTTGCGCGAAGTAAAGAAATCGTCGTCGAGTGCCTGCTTTTCGAGCTCTGTGGCGATCCCGATCAACGGGTTGTGCTGAGTCGCCTCGAGCACCTCGTCGACGTGCTTTTTGATGATTCGCGCCCGCGGGTCGTAGTTCTTGTAGACGCGGTGGCCGAAACCCATCAGCTTCTCTTCGCGGTCCTTGACCCCGGCGAGAAAGTCGGGGATGTTCTCGACCTTCTCGATTCGCCGAAGCATCTTCAGTACCGCCTCGTTGGCACCACCATGAAGCGGTCCGTAGAGGGCGGCGACGCCCGCGGCGACGGCCGAGTACGGGTCGACCTGAGACGACCCGACCGCGCGCACAGCGTTTGTCGAACAGTTCTGCTCGTGGTCGGCGTGCAGGATGAAGAGCACATCTAGAGCCTTAGCCAACCGCGGATCGGGCTCGTACTTGACCTCGGTCATCTTGAACATCATCGAGAGGAAGTTCTCGGGAAAGCTGAGATCGTTGTCGGGATAGACGTAGGGGAGGCCGCGGTTGTGGCGATAGGAGAAGGCTGCAAGCGTCGGCATCTTGGCGATCATCCGGATCGCCGCCATGTAGCGCTCTTCGCGGTCGTCGATGTTCTTCGCATCCGGGTAGAAGGTCGAAAGCGCCCCGACTCCGGCGAGCAGCATTCCCATCGGGTGAGCGTCGTAGCGAAAGCCGTGCAGGTGCTGCTTTATGTCTTCGTGGACGAAGGTGTGGTGGGTGATGTCGAATGTCCAGCGCTCGAGCTGAGGCTCGGTCGGCAGCTCGCCGTAGACGAGAAGGAAGGCGACCTCGAGGAAGGTCGACTTCTCGCACAGCTGTTCGATCGGGATGCCGCGGTGCTCGAGGATGCCCTTGTCGCCGTCGATGAAAGTGATTGCCGAACGACACGAAGCGGTGTTGAGGAAGGCTGGGTCGTAGGTCATGAGGCCGAAATCGTCCTCTGAGACCTTGATCTGGCGTAGATCCATCGCCTTAACCGTGCCGTCGGTGACCTCGAGCTCATAGCTCTCGCCGGTGCGGTTGTCGGTGACGCTCAGCGTCTCGGTTGCGCCGCCGGCCGTCGCAACCCCGCCATCTTCGGAACTCTCCTCTTCAGTGGCCATCGCTCTCCTCTATCGCGTTCTTCATCCGCCAGCATTCTCGCACCTAAAGGTCCTAGGCTTCGTCGCCGATAACGAGGCACGGCTGCCAAGACAGAAGAGAGACGGCTTGTGTTGACGACGAGCGCGCGGAGCGATCCACCGCCTGAAGGCGATGAAGCGGGCGCGGACGATGAGCAAGGGGTCTCGGCAGCGAGCCTGGCAACGTTGAAGCAGGTCGCGCTCTCGGCAAGTCGCGCCCGCAGCGCAGAGGCATTTCTGGGCGAAGCTGTCGAGCCGCTGGCGCGGCTGATGGGCTCGGATCTCGCTTCGATCCTGTTGCTCGAGGGCAATCACCTCTACCAGGCGGCGGCGATCGGTCTTCCAGATGAGTACCTCGAGGCCATCGACGGCGTCGAGATCGGGCCCAAGGAAGGCAGCTGTGGGTCCGCGGCCGACACCTACTCGCATCTCGCGGGAGCGGGCCGTGGCGACGGCTGGGCCGGCAACATCGAGCTTCACTCAGGTGACTCGCCGTTCCTCCCAGCGCTGGCTCAGGTCAGACCCAGTTCCTGACCGATCCTGAGCCGATCCGGATCGTCGGTCCCTATTACGCATGCAGCGCCGTGGTAGTTCCGTGCGGCCACGATGTATTCGTCGTCTTCGGCTCCTCGACGGATTCGCTCAAAGGCGCCGCCGAGCGTGAGGTCAGCCAAGTGGCTGACCGTATTGCCCAGATGATCGATCACGTTGCGACCGCGAAGCGCCTCGCTGACGAGCTTGAGGTTCTCGACGCGGTCCGCGCTGTGACCACCGTCAACGCCTCTGGCGTGCAGGCGTGCCTCGCCGAGGTCAGCGAGCGAGCGGCTCTGGCGCTCTCCTGCGAATTCGGCGCTGTGGTGGTTGATCGCGAAGTCCCAAACCCGCGGATTGGCTGGTTCGAGGCCGGCTGGATGCCCAGCGGTGACGCCGCGCTCGGTGAGGACGGCGAAGTGCTCGTCGGTGAAGTCGTCGCCGACGGGGCCGACCACGCGGACCTCGGTGAAGAAACTGGCGGCTAGGGCGAAATGCACGGCGGAACCGCCGAGCATGCGCTCACGCTCCCCGAACGGGGTGCGGACGCTGTCAAATGCGATCGATCCGACAACCGTGGGTGCCACGGTTGCGGCAGACTAGGGCAATCGTGCAGACTTCGACGCAGAACGCGAGGACGAAACCGGCGTACCTGATTGCGGCGCCGGCGCTTTGCAGTGGCGCTCGCCGCATGCTCAAGCTGGCGCCGCGTCGATGAAGGCAATTCAGATCCACCAGTTCGGCGGGCCCGAGGTGATGCACCTCGTCGAGGTGGCAGACCCCGTGGCCGACCCCGGCGAGGTCGTCGTCGATGTCGTTCGAAGTGGCGTCAACTTCGCCGACACCCATGCGACGCGCAACGACTATCTGGCCGAGCAGCACTTGCCGATGATCCCAGGCGGAGAGATCTCCGGGCGCCTTTCCGACGGCACCCGCGTCGCTGCGATCTTGCCCTCAGGCGGTTACGCGGAGAAGGTCAAGGTTCTCGAGAGCTGGGTCGTCCCCGTTCCCGACACTGTCACCGATGATCAGGCCGCCTCCTTGCTGCTGCAGGGCCTCACCGCGCACGCGCTCGTTCATCGTTGCACCCGGCTGCAGTCGGGTGAAACGGTCGTCATCGAGGCGGCAGCAGGTGGCACCGGCTCGCTCGCCGTCCAGCTCGCCAAGCGCGCCGGCGCCAAAGTGATCGCGCTCGCGTCGAGCGACGAAAAGCGCGCCTTGGCGCTTCGTCTCGGCGCCGATGCGGCGGTCGACTCGCGCCTCGGAGGTGAGGAGCTTGGTCGTGAGATCCTCGCTGCCAACGGCAGCGATCAGGTCGATGCGGTGTTCGAGATGACCGGCGGCGAAACATTCGATGCCTGTTTGCACACGCTAGCTCCCTTCGGGCGTCTCGTCAGCTTCGGAATCGCCTCTCGCGAGCAGAACGAAATCGCAACGGGCCATCTAATGCGACACTCACGTGCAGTGATTGGCTTTTGGCTCATGCATCTGGTGCCCCACCGCGAGGAAGTCGCGGCGATGATCGGCGACCTTTTCGGTGCCGTAGCCGCCGGTGATCTCGAGGTCACGGTCGGCGGCGTCTACCCGATGTCCGGCGTGCGCGATGCCCACGACGACCTCGCTGCCCGGCGTACGAGCGGGAAGCTTTTGTTGGACCCGGCCACGTGAGAACCTTCAAGGAACTCGGGCTCAAGCCGGAGCTCTCCCTCGTCCTCGAGGAACTCGGCTACACAGAGCCGACGCCAATTCAAGACGAGGCGATCCCGGCCCTGCTTGCCGGCCATGACGTCATCGGCCAGGCACAAACGGGTACCGGTAAGACGGCGGCCTTCGGCTTGCCCCTGCTTCAGTACCTTGACCCGACCTCGCAGGAAACGCAGGCGATCGTGCTGACGCCGACGCGCGAACTCTGCATCCAGGTGACCCAGGCCCTGCGCGCATATGCCGAGCACGTCGAGGACGTCGAGATCGTCGCCGTCTTTGGTGGTGCTCCGATCGCCACGCAGCAGTCGCGCCTGCGCAAGGGCGCGCATGTCGTCGTCGCCACTGTCGGGCGCATGATGGATTTGATCTCACGCCGCTCGCTCGTGCTCACGTCGGTGCGCTTCGTCGTCCTCGACGAGGCCGACGAAATGCTCGACCTCGGCTTCATCGAAGACGTCGAGAAGATCCTGCGGATGTGTCCGTCGGGTCGACAGACGGCGCTGTTCTCGGCGACGATTCCGGCGCCAATCGCGCGCTTGGCAGAGGCGCACATGTATGACCCGGTGACGATCTCGATCACCCCAAAACAGCTCACCGTCGACGCGATCGAGCAGGCCTACGTCGAGGTCGAGCCACGCAACAAGACCGAGCGGTTGATCGATGTCCTGCGGGCGGAGGAGCCCGAGCAGGCGATCATCTTCTGTCGCACCAAGATCGGCGCCGCGCGCCTCGACCGCGAGCTTCGCGACAAGGGCTTCCGAAACAAGGCACTTCACGGCGACATGAGCCAGGGCCAGCGCGACGGGGTGATGATCCAGTTCAAAGAGCGCGGGATGCCGCTGCTCGTCGCCACCGACGTCGCCGCACGCGGGCTCGACATCGAGCACGTCACCCACGTGATCAACTACGACCTGCCGAACAACACCGAGATTTACGTCCACCGCATCGGCCGCACGGGCCGCGTCGGGCGCACCGGTCGCGCAATCACCTTCGTAACGCCCAAGCAGCGCGACGAGATCGGCGTGATCGAGCGCGAGGCTAAGACTGTGATCGGGGAATGGGAAGCTCCTGAGGACCGCATCGAGCACGCCCCGCGCCCGCGCCGGCGCGACCACTCAGCCGAAGTTTCGAAGCCGCGCCGCCGCGGCGGACGCGAAAAGCTGCCGGTCGCCGATAGCGACGCGCCAGCCGAAGATGAGGGCGCGCCCTCAGACGACGACGCTTCGGATGCACCGGCGGCCGGTGGCAACGGCCATGTCAAGCTGTTCGTCAATCGCGGCGCTCGCAGCGGAATCGGCGAGGACGAGCTGCGGTGGGCGCTGACCGAGGGCGCGGTGATCCCTGAGGACGAGATTGGCGAGATCCGGGTACTCGAGCGCTTCTCTTTCGTTGAGCTCACCGGCGAACACGCCAAGCTCGCCCTAGAGCGCCTCGACGGGACCAAGCTCGAGGGTAAGCAGATCCGCGTGGAGTACGCGAAGGGCTAGCTCTGCCGGCCGCTCAGGCCGTGAGCGCCGCGACGGTGCATCGCGGCTTCACACAGCGAGCTCAGTGCCCAGCAGCGCTTCCAGCTTTGCGACCGTCTCCGCCGCCTCGCGGTGAAGCAGCGCGGTCATCCCGACCGTCTCCGCCCCGGCACAGTTCTCGCGCAGATCGTCGACGAACACGGCCTCGCCGGGCTCGACTTGCAGTCGCTCGCATGCCAATAGGTAGATCTCGGGCTGGGGTTTGTGCAATCCGACCTCGCCTGAGATCACGGCGATGTCGAAGAGGTCAATCGGCGCGCGGTCGTAGATTCCCAGGCCCCATGAGTTGGAGATCAGACCGGTCTTCAGCCCGTTGGCCCCGGCGGCACGCACCGCCCCCACCATTGCTTCGTCGGCTCCAAGGTCGGCGAACATCCGCGTGATCAACCCCTCGGGCTCCTTGACGCCAAGCAGGGCGCCGAAACGGGTTTCGAAGTCCGGGTCGGAGAGCTCGCCGGTTTCGAGCCCACGCAGCAGGTTGAGCGCCTCGGCGTCGTCGCGGAAGAGGTCGCGAACCGTCTGCGAAGCCAACCCCTCCGTTTCGCAGAAAGCTGCGAATGCGGGCCAGATGCTGGTAGTCAACACACCACCGAAGTCGACGACCAGGGCCCTGAGCGGAGTCTGCATATGCTTGCCCGACATGGGCGAGGAGGCTACTGACGAGATCGATGTGCCCCGCACCGAGGCGTGGTTCGAGGCCAATGCCGCGACGGTCAACTTGCCGCTCTCGTTCGAGCGCATCGCGGGTGGGCGTTCGAACCTCACCTACGCGGTCAGCGATGCGGTCGGGCATCGCTGGGCGCTTCGCCGCCCGCCGCTCGGCGCCAGGCTCGCATCGGCGCACGACATGGGTCGCGAGCACCGGATCATCTCGGCGCTCGAGGCCACCGCTGTGCCGGTGCCGCCGACGATCGGCCTCGCCGTGGACGGCGAGTATCCCTTCTACGTCATGGGTTGGGTCGAGGGACCAATCCTGCGCTCGCGCCGCGAAGCCGAAGCCTTCCCCGAGCTCGAGCAACGGCGCGCCATCGGGGAGCGCGTCGTCGACACACTCGTGGCGATCCACGATGTCGATCCCGACGCGGCCGGACTCGGCGAGCTCGCCAAGAAAGAGGACTACGTCGCGCGCCAGTTGCGGCGCTGGCACGGCCAGTGGCACAAGCAGCACACACGCGACCTGCCTTTGATCGACGACGTCCACGACCGCCTCGCCGCCCGCATCCCCGAGCAGGGTGCGGCGACGATCGTCCATGGCGATTACCGCCTCGACAACATGATCCTCACCTCCGACGGCGAGGTCGCCGCAGTCGTCGACTGGGAGCTGTGCACACTCGGCGATCCGCTGGCCGACGTCGGGTTGTTGCTCGTCTACTGGGGCGAGCGGGGAGACGACCTCATCCCGCTGGAGCCGGCAACGATGCTGCCCGGGTTTCCGACGCGCGACGAGGTCAAGGCACGCTACGCGGAGCTTTCGGGTCGCGACCTATCCGAGATCGATTTCTACGTCGCCCTGGGCTTATGGAAGCTTGCGATCGTGCTCGAGGGCGTGTTCGCCCGCTACTCAGCCGGCCAGTACGGCGAGAGCGACGAGAGCTCGCAGGGATTTGCCGGGATCGTCGAGCGCCTTGTCGGCGCCGCCGACGAGGCCGAGCGGCGGCTTGGCTGACCAAGCGGGTCCTTCTTCGCGCTGACGAAGACGCCTAAGAGATCAGGCGGTGGCGGCGGTGGCGCGCGCCGGTTCGCGAGCTTCGGCGTCCTTGGCCCAGTGATTGAGCTCGCGCCGGGCGATCACCATCTTGTGCACCTCGTCGGGACCGTCGGCGACCTTGAGCATGCGGCTGAAGCGCCACATGCCGGCAAGGGGCGTGTCGTCTGACATCCCCAGCGCGCCATGGACCTGAATCGCGCGATCGAGTACGTCCATCACGACGTTGGCGGCGACCACCTTGATCATCGAGATCTCGCGACGCGCTTCCTTCTTGCCGTACTTGTCCATGCGCCAGGCGGCCATCAGCGTCAGCAGGCGAGCCTGCTCTGTCTCGATCCGCGACTTGGCGACGAAGTCTTGGACGAACTGCTTCTCGGCAAGCTTGCCGCCGAAGGCCTCGCGCTCGTTGGCGCGGCGGCACATCATCTCGATCGCGCGCTCGCAGCTGCCGATCGCGCGCATGCAGTGGTGGATGCGGCCGGGGCCGAGGCGATCCTGGGCGATGACGAAGCCGGCCTGGCGCGGGCCGAGCAGGTTCGCCTCGGGCACACGGCAATCGTCGTAGCGGATCTCGCAGTGGCCCGGACCGCCGTCGTGGCCCATTACCGGCACAGGACGTACGAGGTCGAAGCCCGGGTTGTCCGTGGGCACGAGAATCATCGAGGCGCGGCCATAGGGGTGGGCCTCGGGGTCGGTGACGACCATCACGATCGCGACCGAGGCACCGACGGCGCCGGAGGTGAACCACTTGTGACCGTTGATCACCCACTCGCCGTCGTCGAGCACCGCCTGCGTCTGAAGCGTGCGCGGATCCGAGCCCGCAACCTCGGGCTCGGTCATCGAGAAGCACGATCGAATCTCGCCGTCGAGCAGCGGTTGCAGCCACTGCTCCTTCTGCTCGGGCGTGCCGTGCTCGGCGATGATCTCCGAGTTTCCCGTGTCCGGTGCGGAGCAGTTGAACGCGATCGGCGCAATCGCCGGGCTGCGGCCCATCTCCTCGCAGAGAACTCCGTACTCCCAGTTCGCCAGCCCGGTGCCGTGCTCTTCGTCGGGCATGAACATGTTCCACAGACCCTCCGACTTGGCCCGCTCGCGGATCTCGACCAGAATCGCCGGATAGGCGAGGCCGGACTCCTGCGTCACCTCCTCGTCGAGGGCGCGAAGCGCCTCGGATTCGTTGGGGTAGACGTGCTCCTCCATGAAGGCACGAATGCGGTCGCGTAGCTCAATTACCCGAGGGCTGAGATCGAAGTCCAAGGTCCTACGAACGCTATCAGCGCGCCGCGGGCCTCAGGTCGAGGTGCCGGCGGCAGGCCGCTTGGAGCGGCTGCGGGCGGCCATCTGCCCGGCGAAGAGGAAGCCCATCATCACCGCAGCGATCCCGATCGCCGGGATGACGACGTCGGCCGAGCCTTCCTTGAGAATCAGGGTGGTGCCGGAGGCGATGAGGACGACCGCGAGCGCGTAGCGCAAGAATTTCTGCGGTGCCTTTACCGAGAGGTTGGTGCCGATGATCACGCCGGGAATCGATCCGACCAGGATCGTTCCGGCGAGCAGGAAGTCGATGTTGCCGCCGACCCAGTGAGCGATGCCTGCGGCCCAGAGCAAAATGGCGGCGTGAAAGACATCGGTGCCTACGACCCGCTGCGGGGTCAGCCGGAATACGGCGATCAGCGAGATCGCGATCAGGGTGCCACTACCGGCAGAGGTGAGTCCGATTACGAAACCCGTGGTCACACCGGTGACGACCGCGGCGATTATGTGGCGGCGGTACAGGTGCATCGCAGAGCGCTCCTGGATCACCCCGGCAAACAACAGCGAGCGCAGCAGCGTCGCGATGCCGACCACGAGCAAGGCGCCGCCGAGCATCCCCAGGACCAGTGAGTCGAGGTCATCGCCGTACCGGCTCTGGAGCAGCTCGATGACCCAGACGCCGAGAATCGCCGATGGCACGCTGCCGACCGCGAGCCAGAAGGCGATGCCTTTGTGAACAGTGCCGAGCTTCAGGTGCTTCCAGCCACCGACAGATTTGGTCACGGCGGCGTAGAAGATGTCGGTGCCGATGGCCGTCACCGGCTGGATCCCGAAAACCAGGATCAAAAGTGGCGTCATCAGCGAGGCTCCGCCCATGCCCGTCATGCCGACGAGCACGCCGATGCCGAACCCGAAGACGATGATCGCGGGGTCGATGCCGAGACCGAATATGTAGACAACAGGATCCATAGCGGGCGAGGGGACGTCGGCGGTGGCGTAAGACGCCTTTGTAGACCGACTTACTCCCCTTTAGAGAGGCGAGATAGTAGCGGAGTCGCGAAATCGGGCGCGATCAGCGCTTGAGCCAGGCCTCGGGGTCGTTGAGGATCGCTTCGATTCGCCATGGCATCTCGCCCCGGCTGACCTCAGCCAAGGTTGCGTTTTCAAGCACCGAGCGCAGCGCGGCCCGGACCGCAACCCAGACGTCGCGCAGCCGCTCTGCCGGGCCCTCGTAATGGAGATCTTCCGGAGCGTTTTCATGGATATTGGCCAGCGGCCCCTCGACCGCCCGAATCACGTCCGCAATCGTGATCTTGGCCGGATCCCGCGCGAGCCAGTAGCCGCCTTTGGCGCCGCGCCGGGCCTGGATCAGGCGAGCGTGCTTGAGCTCGAGCAGAATGTGTTCGAGAAACTGCAGGGGGATGCCCTGAGCCGCTGCCAGGCGCTCTCCCTTTACGGGCTGGCCGTCGGGGCTGGCCGCCAACTCGAGCGCGGCTCGCACGGCGTAGTCGGCTTTGGCGCTAATCCGCATATGGCAATTGTCGCAAGGTGAGTCAACAAACGACTCAGAGGCACGCCAACGACTACCATCTCGCGCCCGATGATCGATCTGCAGTCCCATTCAATCGTCTCCGACGGCCAGCTCGAGCCCGCCGATGTCGTTCGCGCCGCAGCCGAGGCGGGGATCACGGTGATGGCGCTGACCGACCACGATGGCGTCGCCGGCGTCGCCGAAGCGAACGCGACCGCGCAGGAACTTGGCATCGAGAATGTCCCAGCGGTCGAGATGAGCTGCGTCCACAAGTACTCCGAGGACCTTCACATCTGCGGCTACTGGGTTGATCTCGAAAAGATCCTGCCGGCCTGCGAGAAAGCTCAGCAAGAACGTGTCGACCGGGCCAAGAAGATCATCGCCAACCTCAATTCGCACGGAGTCGACGTCACCTTCGAGGCGGCTGTCGAAAAGGCGGGCGCCGCCGACGCAATCGGACGCCCTCACATCGCCAGGGCCGCTGGCGCGGGCCCTGACCTCGGCCCTTTCTTCGAGGAGTATCTGGTCCCTGGCGCGAAGGCGTTCGTCGCGCGCGAGTGGCCGAGCGCCGAACAAGCCGTCGAGATTATCCACGACGCCGGTGGCGTCGCCGTGGTCGCCCATCCCTACTGGGACGTGCAGGATCCAGAGCAGGTCCGTGACCTGGTCGAAAGCCTCGTCCGCGATGTCGGCCTCGACGGCATCGAGACCTTCTACCCGCCACACACGGCCGCGCAGACCAAGCACTGCCTCGAGCTCTGCGATGAGTTCTCACTCGTGCCCACGGCATCCTCGGACTTCCACGGTCCTACGCACAAGACCTTCAGCCGTTGGGGGGCCTACGAGACCTATGGACTCGGCGAGCCGCAGGTCCCCGCGAAGCCCTAGCGCCCAAGCGCCAGCGTTATTTCTTGGTGCGCTTCTTTGCGCCCTGGCGAGCTGACCGACTGCGCTTCGTCGCGTTCGCCTTACGGGTGCGAGCGCCCTTCTTTGCCGCGGCCGAGCGCTTGCGAGAGCCGCCGCCGACCCGTTTCCTGATCGAGTCGGCCGCGGACGAGAGCTCGTCGGCAGCGCGACTGGCCTGCGTGGGCTTCTTCGCTCCCTTGCTCGGCAGCGCCTCGGAAACGCGTGAGGCGACCTTCTTTCGCACTCCGCCGGCGCGCAGTCGGTCGTAGAGCTTCTTGTCGGGCTTCGTCCTGGCCATGAGCGTCCCTTCTCTAGCGGATATCCGGTGCAGCTTTCTCGGTACCCGCCAGCGCATTGTTCATTCGCCCTGCACGCTGCGCGGCGACACCTACGGCTCTCGGCGAGCCGCAGGTGGCCAGCCTGTGCCTCGTTCTCAGGTTGAAGAATGGACCTGAACTGCCGTCGCCGTCAGCGTCAGGCGTGTCGATGGTGCCGGCGTCATAGACGCTGGTCTTTATCGTCAGCATGGTGATCCAGACATCGCCGTCCCGGACCTCGCAGCCATCCGCGCAGGGCAAGTCCCGGCCGATCGTGATTACCGCGGTACCGGCATCGCCAGCCTGGTCTCGGTGCTGCGGCCGCGCAGTCGCACCTCTCCGTCGAGCTGCCAGTGTTCACGCTCCTCCGCCCGTGCTCGTTCCAGAACAGTCCCGGAAGCCAACAACCGCCCCGGCTTCTCCTTCGCAAGCTCGGTCAGCCGCGCCGCCTCGTTGACGGGATCGCCGATCACCGTGTACTCGAAGCGGCTTTCCTCGCCGATATTGCCCGCTACCACCTCGCCGCACGAGACCCCGATCGCTGCCTCGAGTCCGTCGACCTCGCTGCGCAAGCGCTCTGAGAGCTCACGCGCGGCGGCCAAGGCGGCCGATGGGGCGTCATCGAGCGGTACGGGCGCGCCGAAGATCGCCAGCGCCGCGTCGCCCTCGAACTTGTTGACCCAGCCGCCGTGGCGATCGACGACCTCGACGACGACGGCGAAGAAACCATTGAGCAGGTCGACGACCGCCTGAGCTGGGCGCTCGGAGGCGATCGCTGTGGAGCCGACGACGTCGGTGAACAGGACCGAGACGTCGCGCGTCTCGCCACCGAGCTCGACCTCGCTTTCAAGCGCGGCACGGGCGACGTCCTCGCCGACGTGGCGGCCGAACAGGTCCTGAATCCGTTCGCGCTCGCGTAGCCCGGCGACCATCGAGTTGAAGCCGGCCTGAAGCTGGCCGATTTCCGAGCCGTCATAGACCGCCACCTCGACGTCGAGCTCGCCCGCCTCAATCTGCGACACGGCCTGTCGCAACGAGTTGACCGGGTCGGCGACAGCGCGGGCCGACAGCATCGAGGCATAAAGGCCGACAACCAGACCAAGCCCTCCGACTGCGAGCACGACGATCGCGAGCTCGTCACGGGTGAAGTCGCCCTCGACCAGGGCCGAGAGCCCGATCGACATCAAGCCGAGGATCGGCACCGCGGTGCCGAAGGCCCAGGCGACGAATGTCCGGGTCTTCACGCCCGGTCCGAGGCGACGGTCAGGCGCGCCCGCGGCAAGCGCTCGCGCCGCCACCGGGCGTAGCTGACGTTCTGCGAGCAGGTAGACCACGGCGCAGGTCGTGAGCCCGCCGAGCGCGACGGTGACCGCGACCCGCTGGCCGGCCTCGAGCGAGTAGGTCGCGTTGAGGACGCCGAAGACGATCGTCGCCAGCGACCAGACGCCAACGTGAAGTCGGACGATCCGCCGCGGTGCGCGCAGCGCCTCGGCGCGCTCCTGCGGCGTCGGGACCCGATCTTCCAGCAGCCAAGAGCTGACGCGCCGCAGCTGCTTGCCGCCCAACTTGGTTGCGATCGGGCTGACGACCATGAAGAACACCCCGATCGCGATCAGGTTGACGATGCGAACCGATGCTTCGTCCTCGATCCCGGGTGAGAACGGCAGCACCCAGACGCCGATCGAGAAGATGATCGCTGCACCGACCAGGTTGGCGAGGATGAGCGCGAGGCTGAGCCGAATTTGCATCCGCTTCGCGAGATCCGCGCCCGGCTCGCCGGGACGCGGGATCAGCCACGAGAGCGGCTTGCGTCTCACCGCTTGCGCCCGGAGGCGACGGGCGCAACGTGCGCGCGGATCTCCTCGAGGAGGCGCGCCGAAAAGGCACCGTGGTCTTCACCGGGGCTGTAGTCGCCGCCGCTCGGGCGAAAGAAGCTGAGGCTTACACGCGGTCGCTTGGGAAAGCGAGCGTAGTCGGTGCTGCCCGATACCGCGACACAGACGATCGTCGTCTCGGGGACGGCCTCCGCGAGCCTGCCGATTCCGCCTCGCGCGCGCATCGGGCGGCCAAGCGAGCGCGTCCCCTCGGGGAAGATGCCGATGCAGACGCCCTTTCGTAGCTCGGCGATCGCCCGATCGAGCGCGCCGCTGTCGCCGGCGCCGCGCTTGATCGGGATCTGTCCCATCCCGTTGAGGATCGGGCTGAGGCCGCGAATGTCCCAGAGCTGGGCCTTGGCCAGGGCGCGAATCTGGCGATGCTTGCGCGTGGCGACGCCGATCGCTATCGGGTCCATCTGGCTGTCGTGGTTGGCGGCGAGCAACACGGGTCCTGACCGCGGCAGCGTCTCGAGGCCCTCGACCTGCATCCGCCCCCACCATGTCGCGTAGGGCGTGCTGACACCCATGGCGAAGCGGTAGGTACGGGTGAAAGGTTCAGGGTCGGGGTCGTTCACGACCCGGAGACTAAACAGGTACTACGCAGAGGCGGGGAGGAGCTGGCGCTCTTCCAAATACGAAATGATCTGTTGCGCCGACTCTTCCGGCGACTGCTGCTCGGTCTCGATCACGAGCTCCGGATTCTCCGGCGGCTCGTAAGGATCCGAGACCCCGGTGAATTCCTTGATCTCACCGCTGCGCGCCTTGGCGTAGAGGCCCTTGACGTCGCGCTCCTCACACGTCTCGACCGACGCCTTGACGTAGGCCTCGACGAAACGGTCGCCCATCATCTGGCGAGCCTCGTCGCGGATGTCGCGGTAAGGCGAGATCGCCGCGGTGATCACCGGCACGTCGTTGCGCGAGAGCAGATTCGCGACGAACGCGATCCGGCGGATGTTGGTGTCGCGATCCTCCTTGGAGAACCCGAGTCCCTTGGAGAGGTTCTCGCGTACGACGTCACCGTCGAGCACCTCGAGCTTGGAGTCGCGCCTTCGCAGCTCCTTGACCAGGTGCGTGGTGATCGTCGACTTGCCCGAGCCTGAAAGCCCGGTGAACCAGAGGCAAAAACCCTGGCGAGGCATAGCCGAGCCCCGCCCCTGTTGGGGCGCTTGAGTCTCGTCGGCCATCAGTTGTCTTCCTCCCTATAGGCGTCGATCAGGATCTCTGCGACCTCGTCGCGAGAGAACTCGTGCGGCGGCTTCTCGCCGGCCTCGAGCATCTCGCGCACCTTCGTTCCCGAGAGGAAGAGGTGCGACTCCTGCGGGTGCGGGCAGGTCTTGGTTGAACCCATCCCCTCGCATTCGTTGCACCAGAAGGTGTGCTCGAAGAACAACGGTGTGATCCCGAGCTCGTCGTTGTCGATGTCGTCGAAGATCCGCTGCGCGTCGTAGGTGCCGTAGTAGTCACCGACGCCCGCGTGGTCGCGGCCGACGATGAAGTGCGTGCAGCCGTAGTTGCGGCGGATCACCGCGTGCAGTACTGCCTCACGCGGACCGGCGTAGTGCATCTTGCCGGGGTTGACTCCGAGCATGACGTGATCGGGGTGGTAGTAGTTGTCCATCAGGACTTCGTAGCAGCGCATCCGCACATCAGCGGGGATGTCCCCCTTCTTGGTCTCGCCGATCAGTGGATGGATGTAGAGGCCATCGCAGATCTCCAGCGCCGCCTTGGTCAGGTACTCGTGCGCGCGGTGGATCGGGTTGCGGGTCTGAAAGGCGACGATCCGCTTCCAGCCACGCTCGGCGAAAGCGGCCTTGGACTCCTCCGTCGTCTGATAGCGCTTCATGAACGCTTCCTCGTGATCGGGGAGCGCGTCGACCTCGATCGGGCCGGCGATGCAGCGTGCGCCCTCGTCGCGGATGGCGGCGACGCCAGGATGTTCTGTATCGGTGGTTCGGTAGACCTTTTCGGCCTCGAGCTCGACGTCCTTCTCGTAGATCTCCTCGACCGTGAGGCGGCCTAGCTTCTTGCCGTTGCCCGCACTGAGCTCGACCACGTCGCCGACCGAACATTCGAGATCGGTTGCGAGCGTAATCGGGATCGGCCAGATTTCTCCGCTGGTGAGGCGCATGTCCTCGCACACGGACTTCCAATCTTCAGATCCGAGGAACCCGGTCAGTGGCGCAAAGCCACCGTTTCCAAGCAGCTCGAAGTCCGAAGCCTGGCGGTTTGACAGCGTCAGCGCCAGGCCGGTCTCGGCGCTACCCATTGATTCCGCACTCAGTCCGGTCGGTTCCGGCCCAGCGGCCGGCTCGCTCGTCGCCGCCACTCGGCGCCACGGTGGTGCAGGGCATGCATCCGATCGACGGATAACCCTGGTCGTGAAGTGGGTTGTAGGGCACGTGGTATTCCTTTATGTAGTTCCAGATTCGCTTCTCGTCCCAGTCCGCCAGGGGGTTTAGCTTCCAGAGACCGAAGCGCTCGTCCCAGCCGAACTTCGGGGCGTTTGCGCGAGTCGGTGAGTCGGCCCTGCGAATTCCAGACACCCAGCAACTGACGTCGCCGAGGGCCGTTCGCATCAACTCGACCTTACGGTCTGCGCAGCAGCCGTCCTGGCCAGGGCGCAGGAGGTTAGCGGCGCGCCGCTCCTCCTGCTCCGCGAGTGAAATGTCGGCAAAGCGCTCGAACTCGATTCCGTAGCGTCCGGCGAGCGCATCCCGGGTGTCGTAGGTCTCGGGAAACAACAGTCCCGTGTCGACGTAGAACAGGCGCGTTTCGGAGGCCAACCGGGAGACCATGTCGACGATCACCGAGCTCGTCTTCTGAAACGAGATGGCGAATCGCAGGTCGCTGCCGAAACGGTCCATGGCCCAGGCGATCGCCTCCTCGGCGTTCAGCGATTCGACCTCCGCGCCGAGTAGCTGCGGGTCGACGATCTCGCCGCCGATCGTCGGCGAGGCCGGCGCGTGGCCGTTGCCGTTCGTTGACGGCAGCGGGGTCTCGATCAAGAACGAGTTGCCGCCCATCAGATCGCGCACTCGCCTTCGCCGCGCTCGACCGCGTAGGGCTCGGAGCGATTCCAGTCGATGAACTCATTCATCGTCTCGAGGTTGAATTCGGCCGGCAGCGCGAGATCTCGGACCTGGTCCTCGAACTCCTTGGTGCCGACGCGCTCGACGAACTGGTTGAACGTCTCGCCGTCGGAAGCGCGCTCTACCTCGTAGTGGCGCACCCAGCGCTCGACCGCATCGGGAACCCGCTTGGAGGGCAGACGCAGTTTCAGACGGTGGCCGAAGATCACGTCGCCGCCCTCGAAGTTGCCGCCGACGTGGGGTATGTAGGCGGGCATCGTGCGCTCGCCGACCTTGATCGAGGCGCCGTAGAAGCCGATGTTGCCGATGTGGTGCTGGCCACAGCCGTTGGGACAGCCCGACATCTTGACGTGGATCTGGCGGGTCAACGGGTCGCTGATCTGCATCGACTCGATTCGCGCTTGCAGCGCCCGGTTGAGTCCCATCGAGCTCGTGATCCCGAGCTTGCAGCTGTCCGTGCCGGGGCAGGAAACCGTGTCGGTGATCGTCATCGCGCCCGCCCCGCCAAGGCCGAGATCGTTGAGACGGCGCCAGACGTCGTAGACGGCCTCGTCGCGAACCCAGCGCAAGACGAAATTCTGCTGCACCGTCGTTCGGGCATAGCCGCCGGTGTACTCGCGCATGATCTCGCCGAGGCCGCGAAACTGCTCCGGTGTGAGGTCGCCGCGAGTGACCTTCACGGTCACAGTCGAGAAGCCCTCTTGGCGCTGTGGTGCGACGTTGGCCTCGCGAAAGCGCTCGAACTGCGACCTGTCGCCGTTTGGACTTGCGAGCCTCTCGGGAATCGCGGGAGCATTGAGCTCCTCCTCGTCGATGAACAGGAGGTGGTCGATCGAGAAATCGCGCTCGCCGACCCAGTTGCCCTCGAGCTCTTGGTCGACCATCTCGCGGAAAGCTTCGATGCCGACCTTGTCGACGAGAACCTTGATCCGGGCGCGAGCGCGGTTGACGCGCAGCCACTCCTGACGGTCGAAGATCCGCAGGCAGGCTTCGGTGACTTTGAGGAAGTCGCCGTTGTCGAGCTCAACGAATTCGTACAGCGTCGGCGCTACGCGAGGCATGATCGAGGTGCCGCCGCCGACGACGATTTCGACGCCGCGGACGCCGTCGAGCTCGCGCGGGATGAAGCCGATGTCGTGGATGCGAGTGATCGCAACATCCTCGGAGGTGGCCGTGAACGCCGTCTTGATCTTTCGCGGCATCAGCTGCGTCGTCGGGTGGCGGACGAAGTAACGCACATAGGCGCCGGCGTAAGGGGTGATGTCGAAGAGCTCTGAATGGGCGACGCCGGCGAAGGGGTCACCGGTGACGTTTCGCACGGTGTTGCCACAGCCTTCGCGTGAGGAGAGGCCGACGGAGGAGATTTCGCGAATCAGCTCTTTCATGTCCGTCAGCGGGACGTGATGGATCTGGATGTTCTGGCGGGTCGTGATGTGACCCTTGTTCAGCGGCGCGAATTGCTCGACGACGTTGGCGAAGGCGTCCATCTGCTCGGGGGTGACGCCGCCCATCGGCAGCTTCACGCGCACCATCTGCACGTCGGGCTGGCGTTGCCCGTAGACGCCCTGTTTGAGCCGGAAACCGATGAACTCGTTCTCCTCCGTCTGACCATCGAGAAACTTGTCGGCCTCCTGGTCAAAGTCCTCGAACTCGTGCTCGAGGATCGGGATGATGTGGCCGGGCACGTTGTGCCCTTTCCCGGCTGGACCTTGCCATCGGCCTGGTCGAGCTGGTCGGGAGTTGCCTTTGCCTTTGGGCTCTGCGCAGGGGCAGCGGTGGGCTCCATGCGCGCGCATAATACACGAATCCTGATTGGGATTAGGGTATTTACCCGCCGGCGGGCCTGTGGGAGGATGGCGCTCCGTGAGCAACCGACTTCCGGCAACCAGGACAAGCAGGGGCACCACCGTCGGAGTCTTGCTCGGTACCGTGCTCATGGTCGGGGGATTGGCCGGCGCGGCCCCGGCAGGCGCGGCCTTCGGTCTCGTCTCGGCGCACGACGGTGCGGGTGGGATCGCAATCGACGTGGACGCCGCCGGCCACGTCGTTGCACTCAGGCCACATGGAGTCGGCTCGTCGCAGGTCGTGATCTACGACGCCGCCGGCCAGGCGGTCTCGGGATTCGGCTCCTACGGCTCTGGGGCGGGAGAGTTCGAGGCATTGGACTTGGCCGTGGACGCGTCGGGCAAAGTCTGGATCGCCGACACCGGCAATGACCGGATCCTGCAGTTCAGCCCCAGTGGGGCTCTGCTGGGCCAATTCGGCATCTCCGGGTCCGGCGACGGGCAGTTTCGGTCGCCGGTCGCGATCGCCGTCGATTCGGCAAATCAGGTCTACGTGGTCGACCGAGGCAACGACCGGGTGCAGAAGTTCTCGCCGAGCGGCACGCTGCTCGGGAAGTGGGGCACGACGGGTACGGCGGCAGGGCAGTTCGCGCATCCGGCCGGGATCGATGTCGGGCCGTCCGGTGACGTCTATGTCGCCGATGTCGGCAACGGCCGCATCCAGCGATTTAGCTCAGACGGCACCTTCAAGAGCGCCTTCGCCCAGTTCAGCGTGCCGCTGGGGATTTCGGTGGAAGGGGGGACGATGCCGATCGCGATCAGCGGCGATGGCTCGGTGAACGTGTTGCCAGGCCTCTTCTTCTCCTCGAGGCACTGGGTCCAGCGCTTTTCGCCCGACGGTGAGCCGCAAGCGGGCCTCGGCTGCTTCATTGGAACCGGTCTGGCGACCGAGGGCAACGAGGTCCTGGTCGGCGCCCCGGAGGACATCGGGACGATCCATGATCTGGGCGGCGCCCCGCCCCGAATCGAACGCTACGGCGACCCGGGCGCCCCCCTTCCCTGCAAGCCGCTGGAGGCGAAGGCGGCAAAGCGCCAGTCGCCAACCCGCCTCAAGGCGACCGTTGGCTGTCCGGAGCGCGCTTGCCGGCTGACCGTCTCGGGTTCCGTAGCCGTCGCGCGGCGCCGGCCGAACTCGCCAAAGCCGCCGCGCCGGTTCAGGTTGCGTAGGGTCGCGCTCTCCTTGGACGCCGACCAGCGAGAGGTCGTTCGCCTGAAGTCCGCCAACCCTCGCCGTCTCATCAAGCTCGAGGGAATGTCGGAGGGCAGGGCGCATCGCTCCCGGGTCCAGGTAGACGTGGCCGCGGCGGCCGACGAGGCCAACGAGGACGCGCACCGCAGCCTCACGATCAAGTTGAAGTAGCCGCTGGAACTAGTCGATGTCGGTGTTGTCGATCAGGAAGGCGACGCGCACGTGAGCGCGGTACTCGTCGAGGTTCTCGCCGCGGATGCCAGTCGAGACGATGTCGACGGCGCGGATGTTGCGCAGCGACGTCTGCGCCTGGGTTAGGGCTTGCTTGGCGGCGTCATCGGTCGACGTCTTCGAGCTGCCGACCAGCTCGATGATCTTCACTACGGCCACGTTGATCCTCCTCCTCTGGGGTGCCGCGCGAGCGCGGCCGGTGAAGGTGTTCTATCGCGGCGCGTGTCCCCACGCCGAGCCGCTCACCTGGCGGGCCGCGGTTCCCTCCTCGAGCGCGGCCCGTTGCCACGGGCTTTGCGCCGGGCCGGCCGCCGATTCAGACGGCGTGGTGTCGGCGAGAAACTGCTCGACGGCCGCGACGATGCCAGCGGCTTCGCCGACTGTGGCCCCGCCAGAGATCATCTCGATCCGCGGGCCGGGGGCTTTGCGGTTGCCGTCGGCGGCGTTCATCGCCTGCGAAATCTAACCTGAGTGGCGATGGCAGAGGTTGCGGTGTTCGACGACGAGGCGGTGCTGGCGGCAGTTTCGCCGGCCGCGGCGATTCAGCGCACCCGCACCGCCTTCGAACGCCACGCCCAGGGCGAGTGGGCGATGCCGGCCAAGGTTTACGTCGATGCGCCCCCCGGCGGCGACTTTCGAGCCATGCCCGCGCGCGGCGACGGCATCGCAACGCTGAAGTGGGTGACGTCGTTCCCCGCGAACCCGTCGCGCGGCCTGCCGGTGGTTGCCGGGGCGCTCTTGGTCTCGAGCACCGACACCGGTGAGCTGCTGGCGATCATGGATTGCGCCGCGATCACCTCGCTGCGCACCGGCGCCGCGGTGGCGGTATCGGCTCAGCTGCTGGCACGAGAGGACGCACATACCGTCGGGCTGATCGGCTGTGGCGTCAACGGCGCTTGGGCCGCGCGCTGTTTGGTCGCAGCCGGCTACGGACCGGGTGTCTGCGCCGACGCGCGACCAGAGGCGGCCGAGGCGCTGGCGGCCGAGCTCGACTGGCGCTCGGGCTCGCGAAAACAGGCTGCCAGCGCGGACATCGTCGTGACCGTGACCCCGGCGAGCGTGCCCGTGATCGCGGCCGCGGACCTACGGCCCGGTCAGCATCTGGCGGTGCTCGGCGCCGATGCCCAGGGCAAGGCCGAGGTCGAGCTCGAGGCGCTGGCCCGCTGCCGTCTGTTCTGCGACGAGTGGGTGCAGGCATCGAAGGGTGGTGAGCTCTCGGGCGCTGTCAGCGCCGGCTCAGTTAAGCGCGAGCAAGTCACCGAGATCGGCGACGTCCTGCTCGGCCGCGCCGGCGGCCGCCGCGATCCCGAGGAGATCACGCTTTTCGATTCGACCGGCCTCGCCACCCAGGACCTCGCGATCGCGCTCGCGGTGCTCGATGCATGGCGCTCGGGCGCGGTTGAGGTGCCCGCGGTAACGCTCTAGCCGAGACACACCGGCCGTCTAGCGGCGCGTGACCTTCTCGCAGCTGCGGTTGAGCTTGTCCTTGCGGTCGGCCTTGACGCGGTCCTTGCCGGCGCCGCATCGGATCTGATCGCGACTGCCGTCACGGGCCTTGATCCGATCCTTGCCGCCGCCTCCCTTGAGCGTATCGGCGTCCTTGCCGCCGGTAATCTTGTCGTTGCCGCGGCCGCCCTGGACGCAGTCCTTGCCGGCCTTACCGTTGAGGCGATCGTTGCCACCGCGCCCGCGCAGACGGTCGCCGCCAGAAGTGCCCTTGAGCCGGTCGCGCTTGGAGGTGCCCTGAACCTTGTTGGCGCAACGGCCGCCGGCGCTGCGGCGCGGGTCGGCGACGAGCAACTCGACGTTGCGAGCGTCGGACTCACCCTCGCCACAGGGGCCGCCGTCACACGCTCGCCCGCCCGACTGGGTGTCGTTATAGGAAACGGTGCGCCCGACTGACGCGAGCTGTTCGGGGCTGAAAGCGCCCGCCGCCCCGGGAGCCGGAGCCGTCACCGCGCTTGCGTGGTCGAGGATCGTGCCGAAGATCGAGAGCGTGCCGTCGCCGTTGTCGAAGAACTCGACCAGCCTGCTCTGCTGCGGCCAGTCGGCCTCGGCCGCGACGCGAATGCTCCAAAAACCCCCGCCGCCGGGGTTGGCATGCGGCTCGACCGAGTTGACGTGCGAATGGCCGGCCACCCAGGCGACCACGTGTGGGTACTTGAATAAAAGCTGCTCGAGGTCTGCACCGAGGTGAATCGGGCTCGAGCTGCGGGGATCGATGTCGCAGCCCGGGTTCGCGTCGTGGCCGTGGCTGTCGGGTCCAGTGCACGGCGGAGCGAGCTCGTCGGGCACGTCAGCGGTCAGGCTCGGGATCGCGTGGTGGCTGAAGAGGACTACGAGCTCGTCGGCTGCGGTCGCCTCGGCAAGCTCGCCTTCGAGCCACTTGAACTGCGGGTCGTCGACGTTGCCGTCGGCCGAGGGCCCGATCACGCCGGCCTCGGAGATCGTGTCGACCGAGATGAAACGAAAGCCGGGCTTCGGGATGTAGGAGTAGTAGCCGGCGGACCCGCCCGAGGCGGTCTCCTCGGCGGCGTCGACCAAGCCGAAGCCGTGGCCGTCGGCCTGGGTGCCCGCGCGAAAGACGTCCTTGTATTCCTTCTTGGAGACGTATCTGCGCTTCGGATCCGGTGGGACGAGAGCTACGCTTGTAGGGTCGCTGAGCAGAATCGAGGCGAGGTTCGCCGGGTCGAGAGCAGCCAGCGCCGTGGCGAAGGTGTCGGGATCGGTGACGGCCGGCGACATCGGCTTGATGCAACCCGTCGCGACACCTTCATAAGCGGCATTGGCCGCCGCATTGCCCTGCACCAGCGCATCGTGGTTGCCGAAGGTGACGTAGGAGGGCATCTCGAGACCGGCAGCGTTGAACGGCTGCTGGGCACGGTCCATCAATCCCGGGTAGGCGGGAAAGCCCGAAACGCGCCAGCCGGCTGGTCTGGGTCCCAGAACTGCGGGGTTGGCCCTTCGATGTAGTCGTCGAAGTCCTGAACGCCGGTGTACTTTGGCTGCGCGCCCTCGTCGGTGAGCCCGGGCACGCAGCCGGCGCCCGGATAACCAGCTGGCGTGTTGATGCCGCTGTTGGGGTCGAGCGGGCCGCCCTCCATCAGCGTCCTCACCAATTCGGTCTCGTTGAGCTGCTGGCTGTCGGCGATATCGCCCGTGTTGATCGTGAAGTCCATCGCTCGTCGCGAGCCATCGCCGGCGGCGATCGGGCTCTGTGCTGCGAAGGCGTTGAGCTGGCGAATCATCGCGTCGTCGATTTGCGGGTTCATCGCCTCCCACGGGCGCCAGGCGGCGCCGAAGGGCCCGAAGTCGATGAACTCGACCCGCGACGGCGACTCCTCGTCGGCGAGCTGGAAGTCCGAGAGCTGGCCAACGTAGAGCAGCGAGCTGCGGCGTTCGGCCCGCCCGCCCTGCGCAGTGCCGATCTTCTCCTCGCGAACGATGTAAGGCTTGCCTGCGCCGAGGGTGAGGTTGCGAAAGTCCTCCGCCGCATCGGGCACGATGCGCTGCTCGATCGTGGTCTTGCCGAGTGGATTCTGGCTTTGCCCGCCGGCAGGTGCCGCGGCCGCTGCGAGCAGCAGAGC
>CAJDUA010000047.1_pt1 | contig 24224 bp, 24 predicted proteins | sample 7390011 | NCBI WGS metagenome assembly CAJDUA01 (sample SAMEA7055673, study PRJEB34461) | soil metagenome | biome: terrestrial ecosystem; feature: Peninsula; material: soil | place: Antarctica | collected 2016 | reverse complement strand
TCCAGCGCCTCACGGAGCGCTACTGCGTGGTCTTACAGACGCTGGCGGGATCGCCGGACCTGTCAGTTTCACTCGATCGTGCGTAGGTGCGGCCACCTGGGGCATCAACTGTCGGCTGAGGGCCGCTCGACGTGGCTGAATCCTCAACTGACCGGCCACGCGGGGGGTTGCGCTTTGGACTGCCATGAAGAAGTGCCTCCTCGATGACACGATCGTCGTGATCACCGAAAACCGAGCACCAAGGAGGCCGCTCACATGTTGCACGCTGGACTCGACCTAAGTCGCAAGAAGCTCGACGTCTACCTGCTCGACGAGGAGGGAAACCACGTCGACCAGCTGATCTGCCCGCCCGACGGCGGAGCGCTGAAGACCTTCGCCCGCGGGGTCGACGAGCTCCACGGCGGACCGATCCACGCGGTGATCGAGTCGATGACCGGAGCCCGCTTCGTCCACGACACGCTCGAGGGCTGCGGCTGGGACGTCGAGATCGCCGACGCCCAGAAGGTCAAGGGCCTCGCGCCGCTCGCCTGCAAGACCGACCGGATCGACTCGAAGGTCTTGGCGACCCTCTCGCACCGAGACCTGGTCCCCTCAATCTGGCTGCCTGACCCGCGGGTCCGCCAGGAGCGCGAGCTCGCCCGCTTCCGCCTCCACCTGGTCAAGCACAAGTCGATGCTGAAGAACCGCATCCACTCCTCGCTGATCAGCTTCGGCAAGCCCTGCCCGGTCACCGACCTGTTCGGCGTCGAGGGCAGGCGGCTGCTCGAGCAGATGGAGATCCCCGAGCCCTGGCGAGGTGACATCACCGCCTCGGTCGAGCTGATCGATCACCTCGAAAGACAGATCGATCAGACCAACAAGCGCCTGCGGGCCGGTCACGCCAACCACCCCTACATCCCGCTTTTGATGAGCGCGCCGGGAATCGGCTGGGTGCTCGCCTTCACGATCGCCGGCGAGATCGGCGAGATCGAGCGCTTCGCCTCTGCCGAGAAGCTGACCGGCTACACCGGCCTCTGCCCGCGCGTCAACCAGTCAGGCGACAAGGACCGCCGCGGGCCGATCACCAAAGCCGGGCCCACCTACCTGCGCTGGGCGATGCTCGAGGCGACGATGCACGCGCTCAAGCACCCCGCCTACTCCGAGCGCTATCAGCGCAACAAACGCCGGCTCGGCAAGCAGCGCGGGGCGAAGGTCGCCCAGATCGACATCGCTCGCCGGTTGAGCCACGCGATCTGGCACATGCTTTCTCGCAACGAGGAGTTCGCTCCAAGAGGCGCCGTTTTCGTCTGACGGCATCGACCGTCCTTTTGGACATTCGCCCAGTGAGCGAACATGAGCGTTGCTCCAATCACGAAGCTGAGAGGAGGGGGTTATCGAACAGCCACCGCTTGACTTGACAGACGGCCCTTCTTCATAGAGACGAGGAGCGACTGCGAGCACTGGACGAGGTGGCGCTGCTCCTCCTCGCGCATTGCGATAGCGGGCTCACGATCGGCGGGTGGGGGCTGCAGCCTCGACGGACGAGAGCTGCTCCGGCTGGGACCCGGCCTTCCCACACCGAGTTCGCCTCGCCAACCGGTTCGTGGGGCTCTCTGGGTGCTGGCGCCGGTAGCGGCGCTGGTCGCACCCCGCCATGACGCGCGACCTCTCCGCATGTAGCCTGCCGCCATACGACGAAGGAGGCGACAGAGATGCCGAAGGTTTCAAGGGACAGCGCGACGCAAGGCGGGGAATTCGGTCCGGTAACGGATCGCTCCGACCAGATCGAGGGCTACACGGTGAGTTTCACGTCCTTCCACGAGGACGTCGACGCGACACCACTGATGAAGGGACTCCCGGACGATCGCTGCCAATGTCCCCATTGGGGCTACGTCATGAGCGGGAGGCTGACCTTTCGCTACGCCGATCACGAAGAGGTCTTCGAAACCGGTGACGCCTTCTATACGCCGCCCGGCCACGTCCCGGTGAAGCATGAGCCCGGCAGCGAGGTCGTGTTCTTCAGTCCCGCCGAGGAGCTGGCGAAGACCGAGGCGGTCATGAGGCTGCTGCTCGCCACGGCTCCCACCTTCCCACGGACAAACCAAGAATTGGCCTCGCGCTGCCTGCGATCAAGCGCAAACGGGGGGACGCGGACGACCTAACAGAGCTTCTGCTGGAACTCCGTTCCATGGAACTCCCCCTCTTGCAGAGCGCGGAACGAGTCCGCAAGGTGATCCTTACCGGGTATTACGCGGTGTCAGAAGACGCGGATGTGGGAAAGGGGGTACAGTTCTTCCACGTTTGATCCATAGGGGGGTGCGTCTGATTCCTACAGCCACTGCGTAGGACGAGAGGGACCCAATTTGAGCAGGATGCTTGCGATATCTCGGAAGGGCCGGTCCGCTCGGACTCGCCTTACCACAGAGCGCCTCGCGCAGTCCCAACCGGTCAGACGGCACACAACCATCAAAAGGGAGGTAGACATGCGACGACGTCTGATCGGCGTCCTGTCGGCCCTGTTCGTAGCGCTCGCCATACCGGCGGCGCCGGCAACGGCGGCTCAACCGGACTTCCTGGACATGTCGTTGCCGTTCTCCGATCCGAACCCCGACGCCATAACGTCGGACATCGCATTCTGGGGCGACACGGCGTTTGTCGGGAACTACGGCGGGCTGCGGACCTACAACATCAAGGATCCGGAGAAGCCGGTGCGTCTGGCCGACTTCAAGTGCTTCGGCCCGCAGAACGACCCGTCCGTCTGGGACACGGACGGAAACGGCGAGGCCGACCTGCTGGTCCAGTCCGTCGATCGCACGTTGAACGCACCGGGCACGTTGAAGGCACCGTTGTGCGGCTCGACTGCAACGGTGCATCCAGACCCAGACGGAAGCCGCCACGACGAGGACCCGATGGGCTGGGAGGGCATCCGCTTCTTCGACGTGAGTAACCCGGCGAACCCGGTGTTCCTGGACGCGATCTACCTCGATTGCGGCTCGCACACGAACACGATGTATCCGGATCCGGCGCGGAACCGGCTCGTGGTCCTGATCTCGTCTTATCCGCTGCGCGCCGGTCCGACCTGCGGTATTTCGCATGACGGTACGAACATGACCAAGAACATGGCCAACCCCTACGACGCCGATCCTGGCAGTCCGGCCGATCCGCTTCACGGCGTGATCCAGACGGTGTTCATTCCGCTGGCGGGCAAAAGCCCGGCGACGTCCGCCGCGGGCGCGGTGGAGGGCCCGCAGCTGCCGATCGACTACCCCGGCGATCCGGACAATCTGTTCGATCCGAACGAGCACCAGCTGCCCGGGTTCGGGAAGCTGAGGGCCTGCCACGATATCGCCGTCTACCTGCCGCAGAAGCTCGTGGCGGGAGCGTGCGCGGAGCAGAGTCAGCTGTGGACGCTCGACGGTGCGACCGGCCTGCCCAACACGGCCGATCCGGTGTGGGTGTTCGACCAGCCCAACATCGACTTCCACCACTCGGCCACGTTCACCTGGGACGGCAAGATCGTCAACTTCATCGACGAGTCGTTCGGTGCGGGTTGCCCAACGGTCACCAAGGGCGTCGGCCAGACCGGGCGGATGTTCTTCGTGGACGCCGACACTGGCGCGAGACTCAGCCAGTTCATGATCAGGCGGAGTCACCAGAAGGAGACGCCGGACTACTGCTCGGCACACATGGGGAACGTCGTTCCGGCCAGCGACCGCTACCTGCTGGTGAACGCGTGGTACACGGGCGGAGTCGACGTCATCGACTTCACGAACCCGCGCGCGCCGAAGGAGGTGGCTTACTACGACGACGACGGCGACGAGTGGTCGGCGTACTGGTACGAGCAGACGGATAGCTCGACCAGCGAGCCGCCCAGCGGGCCGCTGAACGTGTTCGGCACGCACGGTGTGGAGCACGTCGCGCATGGCGAGGGCCTCGAGGCCGAGGCCAGGGGTTTCGAGTCGTTCCTGGCGAACGTGGCGGCGAGCCGAACCACACTCGGGCATCTGAACCCGCAGGTGCAGGAGCAGGCGTTCGCCGTGACCCCGACGAGGCGAGCCGGCGCGAGCAGCAGCGCAACCTCAGGCTCCCGCAAGCTGACCCGCCGTAGCGGCGGCAGGGTCAGCCGTAAGCGGGTGCTGCGGCACCTCGGGCCGTAGGGAGACAAAGCCTCCCCCAATTCAGGCAGTGGGGCCGCCTTCGGGCGGCCCCACTGTTTGGTGCCCTGGTTAGCGATCGGTCCGCCGCAGGATCCAGAGCCCCGAGTTCATGTCGCTGGCGTAGACGAGACCGGTGGCCTCGTCGACCACGACGCCCCAGACCTGCGCCGCCCAGCACCTCGCCGATCTCGCGCAGGGTCAAGTTCTCGTAGTAATAGAGCGCGATGACCAGGAGTCGTGGCACTGAGGATGTGCCACTCATCCCGATAGTTCCGGAGTCGCGTCGGCGGCTGACCGGCACTTCTGCTCCCGCGTGCGACGGTCAGCGCGAGGCCGCTCCCCTTCGCGCGAAGGAGCAGCGGCTCCGCGAACCGCTCGGCTACCGGTGGTCGTCCAAGACGGAAGCGCCGTACTCGCTCAGCCCGGCGGCTTCGAGGGCCTGCGCGGCTATGACTTCGATGCCCGTTCCACCCCGCGCTCGATCTCCTTCAGCATCTTCTTGAGATCAGAGTTGGCGAAGGAGCTTCCGAAGCGGTTGAGCGCCCAGCCGACCCGACCTCGCGCGGTGCTGAGGAAGTCGCGGCGGAACACGGTCTCGACCCGGCTTCCTCCGTCGGTGGGTGTAGCGGTTAGCGTCCACGTGCTTCCGGGCGCCAGGACGTTCGATTCGATCACGGTGCCCCTGAGGGTCCCGGGGTCGGACCACTCGTAGCGGCTGCGCTCCCACAACCCGACCGGCCACAGCCATTCGGTCGCCTCCGCGAACCGCTCACCGCTGGAATGAACCTCGAAGTGCCCTGCCTTCACGTTCGGATAGATCTCGGCGCGCCCCTCCGAGGGAGAGGCAGACGTCTCAGCGACAGCACCAAACTCGAGCATCGTCGCCTGTTTCTAGCGGATCGAGCCCCTGCTCGCCTAGGACTGGCGGATCTACTCCGACAGCCCGGCGGCTCCCCAGCCAAGTTGTGCGATCGGAAAGTGCTCTACCCATGGCCGGGTGATCCCCTCCGCCTGAAGGGCCGGGCCGACCTTGAGGCCGAAGTTCTTGTGATCCTCGTCAGTCGCCCAGAGGTTCATCACCAGCAGCCCGTCCTCGGTCTTCATGTGGGCCGCCATGAGCGGGGGCGCATAGTCCTTGGTGGCCTCGTCCTCGCGCCAGCGCTTCACTGCACCGAGATATCGGGGCAGCAGGTCGTCGGCGTCCCCGCCGAAGCGAATCAGGACCATCATCTCGTCTGCCATTGCGGGCCTCCTTCAGGCGCTTTGAGATCGGCCGCGCAGTATCTCGCAACAACTGCCGTCGATGGGCGCGGCTGGTTTCGAACCAGCGACCTCTCGCGTGTGAACTGTGCCCAGGCTGCTCCCGTCTGCTGCCAGATGCTGCGTTTCGCCTTCGAGCGACGGGATTCGCGCCCAGGCAGCTGCGATCTGCTGCGTCCTGCTGCCATCCGCTGTTTCCAGCCCGTTTCCAGAACTTAGCCGCTCGACATCGCCTACTCCGACAGCCCGGCGGCTTCGAGGGCCTCGGATCGCTCCGTGAACTCCACCTTGTGAACGATCTCGCGGTCGCGGAGGGTGAAAACGTTAAAGAAGCGCCCATCGATCTCGATCCCACTCCCTCGACCGCGTCCCGACTCGTGGGTGATAACGATGATCTGCTCTCCGGCGTCGATGAACTCCTCGTGGGTCATCTCGAATGCTTCCCATTCGTTCTCCCACCGCTCCCAGATCGCGCGAACGGCATCTGGCCCGTGCGCTGGTCCTTCCTGACCGACCTTGTAGTCGAGGGCTTCGACCACGCGGAGTCGAGTCGCTAGCTCCATCCCGTCGGGACGGTTGAGCTGGCCACCGCTGTCCCCTAGACGTCCGCGTCGAGGCGCGCGGCGAGATACGCGTCGAAATCCGGGCCGGCCGGATTCCGCATCACGGTCTCCAACCAGGCGTCGCGCTCGAAGCCCATGATCGCCAGATCCCAGACGCAGGCTGTGAGCGCCTCCGGTTCGGCGGGCGAGAGCTCGGCCGGCCGCTCTTCAGGAGCAACGTAGATGTGGTGGTGAAGCTCGTTCTCGTCCGCCCACCAGTCGACGAAGGAAAAGCAGCCGCCGCGTCCATCATGCGCACAGGCGAACCCGACCGAGTAACGGCCGTCGCCATCGCCGGGCCTGGGAAGGATCCGTCCGGCCAGCAGCTTCGTGGCCTCTACCAGCTCGGGGCGCGGCGCCGGTCGATCGCTGGCGGCCCCATAGAGCTTGATCTGCCAGCCGTCGAGCTCGACCAGCTCGAGGAACCTGATCGGCCGCGATCGATAACGATCATCGAGCGTCACCCTGCCACCCCCTCGCGTTGTCGCTCGAGCTCACGCCGCCCACACTCGAGGTGGTAGACGACCGCCGCGTACGTGGCCAGCCAGGCGTCACCCGTCTGGATTGCGCGCGCGTACTTCAGCCAGCCCAGGAATGCGTTTGCGGCCCCGATGTGCAGCCGCGCCCGCCAGGACGTCCCGAGCACCGATGGCGGAATCGCGTGCTCCACCCACCCGGTGAACCACTCCAACATCGGGTTCTCATGAAGGTGCAGGACTCCGGGCTGCACGACGAGCGCCTCTGTCGGCGCCGAGTCCTCCATCTCGAGGAGCGTCTCGGTCCTGCCGGTCTCGATAGCGCGCAAGATCGCGGACATCGCGTGGAGGCTGTGCAGGAGAGTGGCCAAGTCGTAGACCGGGTCGCAGAAGCCTGGGTCGCCGACATCATTTCCGTCCCAGACCACGCGGGGATCGATCAGCACGACCTTCTCCCCCGTCTCGTCGAGGACCATGTTCGGCAGGTGCAGGTCTCCGTGGACATACGCGCCCACGGGCTCGAGCAGCGCCTCCACATTCCCCTCCAGGAACTCGATCTGCTCGCGGAAGGAGTGACAGGTGAAACTCCCGTCTAGGACAACCCTGCGAACCAGCAGGGACTCAAGTTCCCCTCCGACCAGAGACGCGAAGGTGGCTTGGGCATCCTCGCGCCCGGGGATGTCCACGAAGCGCCCGAGGTAGTGGTACCGCGCGACGCGTGGAATCTCGCGGCGCAAAGTGAGCTCGTAGAGGGTGGCGACGCGCTCCAGCAAGCCGGCGAGCAGTTCCCGCCGGTCGGTGCGAAGGACGGTCCGGGCGTCGTCCTCGAAGATCAGGCGGTCGAGAGGGACCGGGTTCACCGCCTCCATGAGGTACCAGGCGGGCTCCTCGTCGGTGCAGATTGAGAGCACCGCCGGAAACAGCCGCTCGAGCCCATGCTCCTCGAAGAGCCGGTTGATGCGATCGATGTATCCGGCCTCCGAGGCGATCACGTCGGGTGCGGCCAGCTTCGAGACGAGGTCGAGCTTTACTTCGACGCGCGGGATGCCGACAGAGTCGGCGCCGGGCGACAGGAGCTCGCGAACGCCCACCGACGAAGGCAGGCTCGAGCCGCGCGCGAGGTGCGCGAACGCGGCGTCTCGATAGGCGTTGAGCCTTCGGCCGATGGCGACGTCAAAGGACTTCCGCACGTGCGCGATGACGTCGCTGACTTCCGTGATTCGCATCCCGGCTCCATCCGGGAAGACGACGAAGCTGGTGCGCGCCGCATACCGGCGATCACCGCGCTCCACCGCTGGCAGGATCCCGCCGAGAACGTCCTGCGGCAGGATGCCGACCGGGAAGGTGATCTCCGCACAACCCGCGGGAGGGACGCTCGGCTCGGTCGAGAGGCCGATCACGTGCACGCCATGCTGCTCGAACGTCGTGGTCTCCTCGAGGATCGCGCAGACCTGGGTCGTGCAACCGGACAGTTCGAGATGGAGATCTCCCACACCCTGCCCGGGATAGGCGAACACGATCGAGTACCGGCCCTCGAGCGGCGCGTCGATCCCAGTCAGTTGCAGGATGCGCTTCAGCTCTGCCACCTCGGCCGCATCTAACGGTGTCGTTGCCGATCCGCCTGGATCGCCTCCGGCGATCGCCTCGCCGCCGCCGCGAGCGGCAGATCGCCACCGCAGCTCATGCACGCCCGGTCCCTCCGGGTGCTCGTGAGGGTCTCTCGGCTGGATCTCGACGAACTCGTGGTTGCCCGTCAACCGAGCGAGGCTTGCGACGAGATCGCTCACCAGCACCTGATCCTGACTAGCCCGCCGGCAGAGCTCGCGAGCGGCCGCAACGGCGTCTCCCAAGAGCGCGTCTCCTTCGGATGGCACTTCTCCGACGCTGACACCGGAGCGGGCGGCCAGGGCACGCCGCGGGTTTAGCCGTGCGTGGTGGGCCAGGAACTGCTGGATCAGCGTCACGCAGCTCAGCGCCTTGAGCACGCTGTCGAAGGCGAGGACGAGGCCATCGCCTCTCACCTGAAGCTCCTTGCCCTCCGAGGTCCTTGCCGCGTCGCGCATGAGCTGCAGGCCCGTCACTCGAACGGCGGCCGCGGCCTCCTCGTCGAGACGGTCGGCCAAGCGATCGGTCTCAATCAGTTCCGCGACCACGATGGTGAGAGTGCCCGAGAGCGAGCGAGCGCCGGTCCCCTGGCGAAGCGAGTCATCGACCTCCCCCTCTAGCAGGCGCTTATGCAGCTCGACCGTCTCGGCAGAGGGAGTGGCGCCCAGCTCATCCCGCAGCAGCTTGCGAAGTGCCTCGTAGGCAGCCAGTGCCTCGGGTTCGTCGCCTCGAGCGGCGAGACCGCGCATCAGCAGCCGGTGAGCGGACTCGCGATAGGGCGAGATGCTGATCAGGTCACGCGCCGCGCGTTCGGCGGTCGCCAGCGCTGGACCCCCGAGCCGCAGCGCGGCCTCAGCTCGGCACTCCAGGGCGCGAAGGCGAGCATCGACCAGCGCCTGGCGGTGCTCTGCGATCCAGTCTCCCTCGAGGCCTGGGAGCAGCTCGCGCTCGGCGCACTCGAGCGCTGCGGTCGCCGCGATGCTTGCACCGATCAGATCGCCCCCTGCGAGCCGCTCATCCGCGCGCCCGACGGCCTCAATTGCCTCCTCCACATCGATGCGAAGGTCATTGGTCAGCACCAGCCGAACGTCCGCCCGACCCTCGATGGCGTCTGGACCGAGTGCATGACGCAGGCGCGACAGGAGCGTTGCGAGCGCGGCCTCCGGGTTCTCCGGCAGGTGCTCTGGCCACACCGCCGTGATCAGCTCGTCCCGTCGTACCGGGCGGGCGCGGTTGAGGACCAGGTAAGCCAGGCACAGACGGGCACGATCGCCGCTGAACTCGCCGTCGAGGCGCCGTCCGGAGACCTCGACGGAAACCCTTCCGCAGAGCCCGATGCGGTCGTGATGATTGGCGCTTCTCAAGCCAGTCTCAGCGTAGCCCTCGTTGGTCGCCGCGGCGCCGCTGCTGTCGATGTCGTCCGGTCCGCTCACGAGGTCGTCCTCGGCCGCAGTTTCGGCCTGGGGTCGCCCGACGTTCGGTCTGCGGGGGGTACGGTCCGTCGCGCTAGTGACAGTCTTGTCGGCCGGCGTCCTCATGAGAACTTGCGCTCCACCCTAGGCGCGGTGCCTTTCAAGCAGATGCCGTACACCTGTCATGGACGACGTCGAGCCGTAGCTGAGGGCTCCGGTGGTCCGGTAGGCCTCCCACGGCTCCATCCACTCTCGCCATACCACCACCAGCCCCGGAAACCCCGTTCCTTCCTCGCGACCTCCCGCACCGCCGATCGTCGCACCGGAAAACGCGAAATCCGAATGGAAGAGCCGCGCCATAACGTCAAACGCGAAATCCGAATGGAAGAGCCGCGCCATAACGTCGAGTCGATCCTGCAGCTCAGGGTCGTCGGCGAGGAGTTTCGTCAGCTCCGTCCCAGACGGAACTCGGCGCTATCGCCAGATGCGCTCGGCGCTCGCAGAGCTCGGCCACCTGGTCGAAAGCGCGGAGCGGTTGGGATGAGAAACGCTCGCACCCAGATGCCGTCTGGCAGTTATTAAGAGAATGACGGAGTCGGAACTTCTGGAAACGGGCTGGAAACAGTGAATGGCAGGAGAACGCTGCACCTCGCAGCACGCTCGACCCGAGTTTCGCTCGTCCAGGAACAGATGGCAGTAGTGCGCAGCACTCCGCGGCAGCCTCGGCAGATTTCACACGCGAGAGGTCGCTGGTTCGAAACCAGCCGCGCCCATCGTCGGTCGGCAGGCAGGCACCTGTGCCGCTTGTCCTTCGCCTGGGTTATGGTCGTGGTGAAACCGACCGCTGGGAGTATTCATGCACGTACGAGTTGTCCGGTTCACCGATGTCGACCCGGAGCGGATCGAGGGTCTCAAGGCTCGCGTCGAGGAGCAAGGGGGGCCGCCGGAGGGCGTCGTCTCGCTCGGCGTCCAGTTCCTTCACGACCCCGATCAGCGCACGGCCGTCGTAATCCAGCGTTTTGCCTCCGAGGAGGACATGCGAACGAGCGAGCAAGCGCTCGAGGCGATGGACCCGGAAGAGACCCCCGGTACCCGAGCCTCCGTCGATCGCTGCACGGTCGCCGCTGAGGTCGACGCCTAGGGAGACCGAGGCATCTATCGCCTCCGAGTCAATGGGCACCAACACGGTTCTGGTGCCCATACCCGAAGGCATCTCCGCACTTCCGCAGGCATTCGCAATGCACGGTTCCAAGCACTCCCAGGTCTTCCGCGATCCCGATGACGCGAACCGGGCATGGGTGGTCTTCGATTGGGACGTCGAGGACTACGGGAAGTTCATCGCCGATCCCGAGGTCCCGGCAATCTTCCAGGAGGCTGGACTCCAGGGCCCGCCCGTGAAGGCCGAGCCCGCCGGCGAGTACGAGTCCTGATCGAGGCCGATCGAGCTCAGGTTCACCCGCGAGCGCCGCGGCGACGCTCCCTACACCTCTGTCCGCAGGCTTGCGACGAATCCCGGGAGCAGTTCGTCGGCGCGACTCTGAGGACTCCACTACGGCCTCGACGTGAGAGACCCTTTGGCGGCGGCGGGCTAGCTGCTCTCCCTCTCGCGCGAAGCACAACGGCATGCACCCTCGGGAATCGCCCCGAGTCAGGGCGAGACGGCGGCGCCGAGCGAGTCGGCAGCGAGGAACCTGGGCGCGCCATCCTCGTAGAACACATCGAGCTCGGTGATCTCGAACCCGGCGTCACGCAGCAGGTCAGGGATCTCGCGTGTCAGGTGACAGCCTCCGAAGACCCGCTTCTGCATCGGCTCGAGGCGATGCTGCCAGCGGCGCACCCCCTCGTCAGGCGCTAAGCCGTGCTCGACAAAGCGCAGCGCGCCGCCGGGCTTGAGCACGCGCCGAATCTCGCCCAGCGCCTGCTCGATATCGGGGATGGTGCACATCGTCCAGGTCGAGAGCGCGGTGTCGAAGCTGTCGTCCTCGAACGGCAGCGACTGCCCGTCGAGGCCCGATCGTTCGACCTGAATGCTCGATGCCCGCAGGCGTTTGGCGGCTAGCCTCCAGCCGACGTCGGCCGGCTCCACCGCTGCAACGCGCCTGACCGAGGCCGGGTAGAACGGGACGTTGAGGCCCGAGCCGAACCCGATCTCGACGACCTCGCCCTCGAGCCCGTCGCAGACGCGCTCGCGCAGCGGGTCGGCCGTCTTCATCCCGCAGGCGGCGTTGACGATCCGGGGCAGGACTTGATCGCCGTAGAAGCCCATTTCGGCTCACAGTATCGTCGATCGGGCTGTAGTTACACCGGCAGGCCGTCGATCCAAGGCGCGTAATGCGACCTGCGCGCGACCCGCGCTGCTCGAACCTCACCGGAGCGGCGCTGCTCCCTTCGTACTCGTACGCCATGGCCGATCTGGCAGGGATTGACGGGAAGCAGGCTCGGGCAATGCTCGAAACGGAGAACGCCCGGTTCGCCGTCGAGCGGCCGAAATCCATGGCTCTGCTCCAACGCAGGTCGCAGCAGGACGCAGTGAACCGCGGGTTGAGACTTTCATCGACTTGACAGACACCGGGCCGCCGCCTGGCGAGGTGTGAGGGCTTCGTCGGCCACCTTGAAGGCGATCGTGTCGATGTAGCCATCACCACCATCACGGGTGCGGACGGCGGCCTGCTCCGGCGTGACGCCTAGCTCGGCCAACGCGCGCGCCGCCTCGGCGTCGAAGCATCGCGCCTCCAGCCATCTCGCCGTCATCACATCGTCAAACCCGGCGTCCGTCCACGCCCGCGCGGCGGCCTCGGCGGCGCTTCCGCGATCGGCGAACTCCCCGTATCGCTTGATCGTCTCGACACTGGTCTTGGCTGTCGGCTCGTAGATTTTCATGCCGTTTGTAGCTCGACCACTTCACTCAGATCACTTGACACGATCCGCACGAGGAGGATACTTGCTGTCGAGCCGCCCGACCGCGGCCGACCACAGATGGGGGTCGTGCTCGGCAGCGGAAAAGCAACGCTTAAAAGGGGTACACATGCCTTGGCGAATCTCGGGGACCTATGTGGCGACATGCTCATGCAACCTCATCTGCCCTTGCCCGGTGGATGGCCCGCCAACGAGCGCAGACGGCGAGTGTCGTGGGGTGCTCGTCTTCCAAGTCGCCGACGGCAATCTCGACGACACCGACCTGTCGGGCACCACGTTCGCTCTCTGCAATCACTTCCCCTCCAACCTCACAGCCGGCAACTGGAAGCTGGGCACGGTGGTCGACGAGGGTGCCTCGGATGTGCAGACCGGTGCGATCGAGAGGATCGTCAAGGGCGAGGTGGGCGGGCCATTCGCCGACTTCGCCGCGCTGACCGAGGAGTGGCTGGGGACCGAGCGCGCCAGCGTCTCGTTCTCGAACGGTGACGCCCCCGCCGGATCCATTGGCGACGTCTCGTTCACCTTCGAGCCCCTCGCCGGACCTGAGGGGAGCGACACGCAAACCACCGTTAAGAACGGCGCCTTCGGCTTCGCACCCGAGTTCCGCGTCGGCAGGGCACCAACGCACGTGAGTCTCTTCGGCATGGACTTCGAGTGCGTCTACGGCGAGACTGCCGACTACGAGTTCGCCAGCGAGATGGAGGAGGGTTCGGCCGTCGGTCGTGGTTAGCAGACGCGCCTAGACCGGGGACCTAGATGGAGATTGCCAGCGGTCGTCGTGCCCCGCGCACGTCCGAGGTGCTTCGCCTTGGACTGATTATCAGCCTGCTAATACTGGCCATGCTTGGCTGGGCGGTCACCGACGAGCGCATGGCGGGAATGGACGCCGGGCCCGGGACAGACCTGGGGACGTTCGGCTTCTATGTCACCGCATGGGTGGTGATGATGGCCGCGATGATGTTCCCGTCGATCTGGCCGATGGTCGTCATGCAGATTCGCCTGCGGGCGGGCAAGCGCGAGCGAGGTGAGCAGGTGGCAGCCGGGACGACCACGCTCTTCGTTGCCGGCTACCTCGTCACCTGGACGGCCGCCGGCGTTGTCTTCTACGCCCTGCTCGAGCTCGGCCGCTCGCTGGACCTCGACGTCCTCTCGTGGGACCGCGGCGGCCCCTTTCTCGCCGGCGGCGTGATCCTCGCCGCCGCTATTTATCAGCTCACGCCGCTGAAGGACGTGTGCCTGCGCAAGTGCCGCGGCCCGCTGATGTTCTTGCTAACCGCGTGGCGCCCCGGGCGGCTGGGGGCGATACGGATGGGAATCGAGCACGGCGGCTGGTGCGTGGGCTGCTGCTGGGCGCTGATGGCGGCGCTGTTCGCGCTCGGAGTGATGAGCGTGAGCTGGATGGTCTTCGTCGCGGCGCTGATCGCCGCCGAGAAGCTCCTGCCCTGGAGAGCTCTCGCCAACCGCGGCATCGCCTTGCTGCTGGTGGTCTTGGGGCTCACGGTGGCGATCGCGCCCGAGAATGTGCCCGGGTTGACCATTCCCGATTCCCCCGAAGCAGCGCAGGCCATGGAGGCGATGGGAATGGAGGAGGTGACCGAAGGCGCCGGCGGCAGCGCGGGTGGTATGCCCGACGCGGACACCGGGGCGATGGGCCACACCGTGGAACCGTGAGGGTCCGAAACTAGGCTCGACCAGCAGCCAGCAGAACCAGGTTCGCGAACCTCACCACCCCATCACCCGCCGCCTCCTGGCGGATGGCGTCGGTTATCGCCGCCCAGGTCTTCTCCTGCACATCTTGCGGGTGCGGCTCGATCATCGCGGTGATCGGCGGGGCAATCTCCTTGATGAAGCTGGTGAACTCCTCGGCTGACCGCCACTCGAAGCTGACCTCCGCCTCCTCCACCTCCACATCGGAGAACCCGCCCGCGTCCAGCAGGCCGCCGAGCGCTTCAGGGGTCGGACGCGAGAGCGGGCCGGGCGTTCCAGGCGGGGGCGGCGACACATCGAGTCGCTGCATCGCGGTCCTCATGGGAATCGCCAGGAACGGCACCTTCTCCGGAGGTCCCCAGGAGCTGATCGCTATCTGCGCTGCGGGTTTGAGGAATCCACGAACTCGCGCTGCGGCTCCCTCGCCGTCAGGCTCGAAGATGATCCCCCAGCGTGAGAGCGCAGCGTCGAAGCTGTCCTGCGGGAACTCCAAACCTGCTGCATCCGACTCAACGAACTCGACGTTCTCAAGTCCGGCAGCGGCAGCGCGCTCGCGGCCGAAGACGATCATCTCGGCCGAGATGTCGGTGGCCACGACCGTGCCCTCGGGCCCGGCTGCTCGGGCCGCGGTCAGGGATGGCTCCCCGTACCCCGCGGCCACGTCCAGCACCCGGCTGCCAGGCTCGACGCCGGCAAGCTCCACCAGCCGCTGGCTGACGCCACTCGCGGCCCCGTCGATCAACTCGGACCACTTACGCCAGCCGCTCGCCGCAACGTTCCATTGCTGGCGCTGCCCGTCGCGGAACTCGACTGGATCAAGTTGCTTGGCTTCCATGTCACTCCCCCCGTTCGATAGCTCTCGGTTGCACAACCTATGCTTTTCCCCCGGGTGAGTAAAGGATCCGGTGCCGGCTGGCCGCGCTGCCTCCGTCCGAATACTCTTCATTGTCGATGACCTTGGACGAGGGCCGGTTGCAAGGGCGACGCGTGGTCGATCGCGAGACATGGCGCGACGGCCCGCCACACGGGCTCTTCTCGGAGTTGCGCCGAGGCTGCCCGGTCCATTGGAGCGAGGACATCCCCGACTTTCCCGAGGAGTCCGGCTATTGGTCGGTAACCACAGCCGAGGACGTTCGCACCGTCAGCCGCGACTGGCGCACCTATTCCTCAGAGTTGGGCGGCGTCACCGCGGCGGCTGGCCCGTTTCCTATCGAGCTTGCGCGGGCGATGTTCATCGGGATGGACCCGCCGAAGCACGATCGACTGAAGGCGCTGTTCCAAGCGGGCTTTACGCCGAAGCGGATCGCCGCCCACGAGGACGAGATCCGCGCGATCGCGACGCGGGTGCTCGACGGCCTCAACGCGCGGAAGGCGTGCGACCTCGTCGATGATCTCGCCCAACCCGTCGTCGCGCGGGTGATCGGCAGCTTCATGGGGATCCCCGAAGAGGACGACAGCGCCTGGGCGCACCTGATGAACGCGTCGCTCGGCGCCGATGACCCCGACCTCAACCCCGACGGCATGAACGCGATCATGTCGAAGCTGGTGCCGGAGATCTTCGAGCGCTGCCGCCGGATGATCGCCGAGCGGCGCGAGAACCCGACCGACGATCTGACCAGCATCCTCGTACACGCCGAGATCGACGGGGAGCGGCTAGAGCAACACGAGATCGTGATGGGCTTCTTTCTGCTGGTCGCCGCCGGCAACGACAGCACCAAGGCGACCTTCTGCAGCGGCATGCGCGCGCTGATGGCAGATCCGGGGCAGCGCCGTCTCGTGCTTGAGGATCCCTCGCTGATTCCCGGACTGGTCGAGGAGTCGCTGCGGATGTTCCCCGCGTTCGCGCACTTCCGCCGCACGGCAACCCGCGACACCAAGCTCGGCGACCAGACGATCCGCGAGGGCGAAAAAGTGGTGATGTGGTACGCCTCCTCTAACCGCGATGAGAGCGTCCACGAGGACCCCGATAGCTTCGATCTGCGCCGAACCACCGAGCACCAGGCATTCGGCGCCGGAGGCCGCCACTTCTGCCTCGGCACTGCCTTGGCCCGACTCGAGCTCCGGATCCTGTTCGAGGAGACACTGCAGCGGTATCCACGAATCGAGCTGGCCGGCAAACCGAGGTACGTCGAGTCAGCGTTCCTCAACCAGTTGAAGACCCTGCCGGTTCGACTCGAGCCGTGATTTGGGCATCAGCGTAATCCTGGAGCCCAGATCCAGTTCGCCCACGGCGCGAGTTATCCCATCCGAATCGTTTTCATCGCCCTTTCATCGTGGTTCACCAGAGTCGCCCCTATGAGACGGCGCCAGCACACAATTCTGTCCGGCATCGGCTTCGCCGCGGCCGTCGCGATCGGCTGCGGTGGCGGCGGCGACGCGACCGGCGATGCAGGCGTGCCGGACGCAGGCGCGTCGGGCGCAGGCGCGTCGGACGCCCCCGGCACGATTACGCAGCCCACCCAGGCGGCGCTGGCGGCGGCGGACCTGGACAAGCTCCCGGTGGCCCCCCAAGGCGAGCGGATCGACATCGAGGCGCCGACGTTTACGAACCCGACCGAGATCACCAACCCGCTGTTTCCGATCAGCGACCTGCACTCGGTGATCTTCAGCGGCACGGTCGAGGGCAAGCCCTTCCATACCGAGACCACGCTCCTTCCGGAGACGAGGGTCATCGAGTGGAGCGAGGGCCAAGAGGTCGAGACCCGTGTCTCCCAGTACTTCGCTTATGTCGACGGACGCATCGAGGAGGTCGCGCTCGACTACTACGCCCAGGCCGACGACGGAGCCGTCTGGTACCTCGGTGAGGACGTGTTCGACTACAACGAGGAGGGCTTCGTCGACAGCTTTTCGGGCACCTGGCTCGCCGGCAAGGAAGGCCCGGCCGAGATGATCATGCCCGCCGACCCCCAGGTCGGCGACGCCTTTCGGCCCGAGAACATCCCCGGCGTGGCCTTCGAGGAGGTCCGCATCAAGACGATCGACAAGACCGTGGACGGCCCCACCGGCCCCGTCGAGGGCGCGATGGTCGCCCGAGAACTCCACGACGACGGGACCTACAGCGACAAGGTCTTCGCTCCCGGCTACGGCGAGTTCTTCTCCGGCCACGGAAGCGAGATCGAGGCGATGGCCCTCGCCGTCCCCACCGACGCCCTCGACGGTCCTCCGCCGGCGGAGCTCGAGGAGCTGTCCGCCGCCGCGAACGACCTCATCGACGCCTCCAGCTCCGGCGACTGGAAATCAACAGCCCCCAGCGAACAAGCCGCAATGCGCGCCTGGGACACCTACCGTCGTGGTCAGGTTCCGCCCCGGCTCGCGAAGGAGATGGACCGGGCCCTCGATGAGCTCACCGCCGGCATCGACGCTCGCGATCAGGAGCAGGCGGGTAACGCGGCTATCGACGTCGCCCAGTCGACGCTCGACCTCGAGCTACGCTACCTACCGCCGACCGAGATCGACCTCGCACGCTTCGAGCTATGGGCCCGCCAAATTCTCGTCGACGCGGCTGCCGATCAGGTCGGCGGGGTCAGAGCGGATATCGCCACCCTGGAGTGGACGCGGGACCGGTTTGACGACACGCTCGACAGCGCCGATCTCGCCCGGATCGACACGCACCTGATTGAGCTGCGCGACAGCGTTTCCTTCGCGAGCGAAGACCTCGCAGCAGCGACCAGGGAGGCCGCGAGCCTTCGGGATACCCTCGCCGGCCTCTAGCAAAGAAGGCCAGAAGCTTGGTCAGACCACGAGATGCTTCACCCGCGAGAGGTCGCTAATTCGAAAACCGGCCGCGCCCATCGATCGCGGTCGCGAGATACTGCGCGGGTGATGGCGCAGGAGAACGTCGAGATTATCCGGGGCGTCTACGAGCGGTGGAGCGAGGGCGACTTTCGTGCAAGCGTCGATTGGTTTGACCCACTCGTCTTGTTCGTTGTGCGCCCCGAATTTCCCGAGGCCGGAACATATCTTGGCCCCGAAAGCGTTGCGAAGTACACGCGGGGTTTTCTCGAGCCCTGGTCCCGCATCACTATCGAAGCGCAGGAAATCGACGAAGCGGGAGACAGCGTGGTTGTGACCGTGCGTCAGCGCGGAGTCGGGGGCGGGAGCGGCGCCGCCACAGAGTTACGTTACTTCCACGTGTGGTCCTTCCGAGGCAGCAAGGTGATCCGCTTCGAGAACTTTCGAAAGCGCGCGGAAGCTCGCGAAGCCGCCGGGCTGCGGGAGTAGCGCGTGCCCACTCACCCCGGCCGCGAGTTGAGGATCGCCCCGACGATGAATGCCGGCGGCTCGTTCTCATCTGGCGAACTGGCGCGCAAGTACGGCTTCACCGATCTCGACGCTCGCAGCCCGACTGCTGGCGCTACATGGTCGAAGTCCAGACGCCGGCCTGCCGGCGGATCCGAACGGCTATCGCTGACTGGCCGTGAGCCTTATCGTTGACTCAGAAAGCAATGGATCCCGGCGACAACCAGCCTCTTGAGCATTTCGACGTCCTCATCGTCGGCGCCGGCCTCTCTGGCATCGGCGCAGCCTGCCATCTGAAGAACCGTTGCCCGGGCAAGACATTCACGATTTTCGAAGCTCGCGCGGCGATCGGAGGCACCTGGGATCTCTTTCGCTACCCCGGCATTCGCTCTGACTCCGACATGTTCACCCTCGGCTACTCCTTCAGGCCCTGGGAGGAGGCGAAGGCGATCGCCGACGGTCCTTCGATCCGCAACTACGTTCGCGAGACTGCCCGCGACCACGGCGTCGATCGCGAGATTCGCTTCAACCATCGCGTCGTCAGCGTGAGTTGGTCGTCGCAGACCGCGACGTGGACCGTCGAGGCCGAGCGCACCGACACTGGCGCGACAACCCGTTTCACCTGCGGCTTCTTCTTCTCCTGCACGGGCTATTACAGCTACGACGAGGGCTACACGCCGGAGTTCACCGGCGTCGATCGCTTCGGCGGCGAGATCGTCCATCCCCAGAAGTGGCCGGAGAACTTCGACTACGCGGGCAAGCGGGTGGTCGTCATCGGCAGCGGCGCGACAGCTGTGACGCTCGTCCCGTCAATGGCGCCGACCGCGGCCCACGTGACGATGCTTCAACGCTCGCCGAGCTATGTGCTTTCGCTGCCTGCGCGCGATCCGATCGCGGATTTCTTGCGCCGCGTTTTGCCGACGAAACTCGCTTACGCGGTCGTGCGCTGGAAGAACGTCCTCATGACCTCTGCCTTCTTCCATCTCAGCCGGCGGCGGCCGAAGCTGGTCAAGGCGGCGATTCGCTGGGCCGTCCAGCGTCAGCTCCCAGACGGCTATAACGTCGACACCCATTTCAAGCCCGTCTACAACCCGTGGGACCAGCGCGTCTGCCTCGTTCCCGACGGTGACCTGTTCGCGTCGCTCGGCCGCGGCGAGGCCTCGATCGTCACCGACCGCATCACGACATTTACCGAGACAGGGCTCGAGCTCGAGTCGGGCGCCGAGCTCGAAGCAGACGTCATCGTCACCGCCACCGGCCTCAACCTCCTGCCCCTCGGAGGCCTCGACATCACCGTCGACGGACGCGAGATCGACATTTCGAAGACCGTCGGCTACAAGGGCATGATGATCTGCGGCATCCCGAATCTCGCCTTGGCCCTCGGCTACACCAACGCCTCGTGGACGCTGAAATGTGACCTCGTCGCCGAATACGTCTGCCGCCTGCTAAATCGCATGGACGCCGATGGCTATCAACAGGCCATTCCACGCGGCCCCGATCCATCGCTGCCGACCGAGCCGTTCATCGACCTCTCAGCCGGCTATGTGACGCGCTCGATCGACAAGATGCCGCGACAAGGGATGCGGCCCCCGTGGCGGCTGCACCAAAACTACGCTCGTGACCTGCTGCTGATGCGCTATCGCGCGGTCGATGACGAGGCGATGGACTTCGCTCATGCCGGCACCGTTGCCGACGCGCCGGAGCCTGTCGTCGTGCCCGCCTGATCACGCGCCCGTCTGCCAGCCTCTGAGCGCGACGGTGCGCCCGGCGAAGCCGTAGACCCGCCGCCGAGCCTTAGGATCGGCGAATGCCGATCAAGCCGTCGACCGCCGGACCGCTGTTCGAAGACGATGGCCCACGCGGCGCGCGTATCATCCGGCGCGTCCGCGGAATCTCGCTCGAGATCCTCGCTTTCGTTCTCGCCACCGTGCTCCTCCCCGTCGTACTGCTCGTCGCAGCCATCGTCGACCTCTACCTCTGGCTACGACGACGAAAGCCGTGGGTCGGCATTCGTCTGGCGGCCTTTTTCTGGTGGTTTCTGTTCGGTGAGATTCGCGCGCTCGCGGGGATGCTCGCGGTCTGGATCGCCACCGGTGGTCCGTTCGGCAAAGGGTCGCTTCGCCGCCGACGCCTGCTCTACGCGCTGCGGCTGCACTGGGCGGGCAGCCACATGGGCGGGATCAAGACGCTGTTCGGGCTTCGCTTCGAGGTCGAGGACATCAACCAGGCGGCGCCGGGGCCGATCCTGATGATGATGCGCCACGCCAGCATCATCGACAACGTCCTGCCCGACTACACCGTCACTGCCGCGCACGGAATCGGAATGCGCTTCGTGCTCAAGCGCGAGCTGCAGATCATTCCCACGATCGATATCGGTGGCCGCTGGGTCCCGACCGTGTTCGTGCGCCGCGCGTCGAAGGACCCCGACAGCGAAATCGCCGCGGTTGCCAGCCTCGCTGAGGATCTCGGAACCGGCGAGGGCATTCTCGTCTACCCGGAGGGCACGCGGGCGACAGCGAAGAAGATCGCCCGCGCCCAGGCGGTGATCGCCGAGCGCCAGCCCGAAATCTCGCCGCTGGCCAACCGGCTTCACAACCTGTTGCCGCCTCGCCTCGGTGGCCCGCTCGCATTGCTCGACAGTGCTCGCGGTGTCGACGTCGTCTTCTGTGGGCATGTCGGCTTCGACGGCTTTCAGTACATCTCGGATATCTGGACCGGCGGCCTCGTCGGCCGGACGATCCGCGTGCGCTTTTGGCGCTGCGCGGCGGACTCGATCCCAGAGGGCGACGACGCCCGCACCACGTGGTTGTACGAGCGCTGGCAGGACGTCGACGACTGGGTCGGCGAGCACCGCCGCCGCGATGCGTCGGAGCGGCGTGCGCTGAGTTAGGCCGCGATGCTTGCGGTCGATCCAGAGCAGACGCTCGCGTTTCGCGTCGCCGGCCACAACCTCCACCGCACTGCCCTCATGCCCGAGGACTGAGGCCACGATCCGCACCGTGAAATAGGTTCGAGCTGTGCCCTCGGTCCCGCGCTTTCCCTTCATCCCCGATCTGCTGCGGCGGATCGACATGCCGTCCGACCTCGAGGCGGTCACCTCGATCGGGCTCGAGGCCGATCCCGACTCCGTCGGGTTAAGCACCAAGGCTGTCGATCGCATATGGGACTCGGCCGTGAGCCTCTACCGCAGCGGCGTCCACCCCGCCGTGCAGCTGTGCCTGCGCCGCCACGGCGAGGTTGTGCTCGACCGCGCGATCGGCCATGCGCGCGGCAATGGTCCACACGACGATCGCGACGTTCCTAAGCAACTAGCCGGCCCGGAAACGCCGTTTTGCATCTACTCGAGCTCGAAGGCGATCACGGCGATGGTCGTCCACAAGATGGCCGAGCGTGGTCTACTCGGCCTCGACGACCGCATCGTCGATCACATCCCCGAGTACGCGCGCCACGGCAAGGAGGGGATCACGATCGCCCACGTGCTCGCCCATCGGGCCGGTGTCGCGGCGCTGCCGAAGGCCGCGCTCGACCTCGGTCATCTCTCAGACCGCGAATGGCTCTGCGAGATGATCTGCGACGCCAAGCCCACCTCTGAGCCGGGCAAGCTGCTCGCCTACCACGCGGTCTCGGGCGGCTTCATCCTCGGCGAGGTCGTCAACCGGGTCGCCGGCAAGAGCATCCGCGAGGTCATCGCCGAAGAATTTCTCGACCCGCTCGCCTTTCGCTGGGGCAACTACGGCGTCGACCCCGAGGATTTCGACGAGGTCGGCCCTGCCTACGTCACCGGCCCGCCGCTGCTGCCCCCCGTCTCCACCCTGACGACGCGAGCGCTGAGCGCCCCGATCGACAAGGTGATCGAGATCTCCAACGACCCGAGCTTTCTCACCGCGGTGATCCCGGCGGCCAACGTCGTCACTACGTCTAACGAGCTCTCGCGTTTCTTCGAGATCTTTCGCTGCGGCGGCGAGCTCGACGGGATCCGGGTAATGAAGCCCGAAACGATTCGCAAGGCCCTCACGGAACAGTCCCGCCTCGAAATCGACCTCTCGCTCGTCTTCCCTACGCGCTTCAGCTACGGGCTCATGCTCGGCGCCAAGGTGATCAGTCTCTATGGACGGGACACCGACCTCGCCTTCGGCCACCTCGGCTTGATCAACATCATGGGCTGGACCGATCCTGAGCGCGGGATTTCAGGTGGCCTGATCACCACCGGTAAGGCGATCCTTTACCCCGAGATCCATCGCTTCTACGGGCTGATGCAGCGGATCGCTTCGGAGTGCCCGAAGGTGCCCGCCGCCGAGCGACCGTTCTGATCTGAGCCGAGACTTGCACCCCGATCGAATAGCGTCCGGGCGATGAACGATTCACCGCTGGCGGCCAAGGTCGTTTTGATGTCGGGCGGCAGCCGGGGCATCGGCCTCGCGATCGCAAAGCGGTTGGCCCGCGACGGCGCGCACGTCGCGATCATGGCCAAGACCGCCGAGCCACATCCGAAGCTGCCAGGGACGATCTACACCGCGGCCGAGGAAATCGAACAGGCCGGTGGCCAGGCGCTGCCGATAGTGGGCGACGTCCGTGACGACGAGCAGGTCGCGAGCGCCGCCGCTCGCACGGTCGAGACCTTCGGTGGCATCGACATCGTCGTCAACAACGCCAGCGCGATCAACCTGATGCCGATCGCCGCGCTCGAACCCAAACGCTACGACCTGATGGCGGACATCAACACCCGCGGCACCTTCCTGCTCATCCGCGCCGCACTCCCACATCTGCGCGAATCCGAGCACGCTCATGTGCTGACGCTGTCGCCACCGCTGAGCGCCGATCCGAAATGGCTGAAAGGAATGGCGGCATACGCGGTTTCGAAGATGGGGATGACGATGCTGACCCTGGGGCTCGCCGCAGACGAAGCCGAGCACGGCGTCGCCGGCAACTGCCTTTGGCCGCGCACGATCATCGCCACGGCTGCGGTGCAGAACCTGCTCGGCGGCGACGCGGCGATGGCGCAGGCGCGCACGCCCGAGATCTACGCCGACGCCGCCCACGAGGTCCTGGGTCGTAACCCGCGCGAGTGCACCGGCAACGCCTTCATCGACGACGAGGTGCTCGCCGAGGCCGGGGTCACCGACTTCAGCGCCTACCAGGCGGCCGAGGGCGACCTCGCTCTCGACCTCTTCGTCGACGACTGGGGCCCATCGGGGCCCTGATGAGTAGTTCCACGAGGTCACGCACCCGGAACTACTCATCTTGACGCTCCCAGCCGCGGTCATCTTCGACAACGACGGTCTCCTGCTCGACACCGAGACCGTCTGGACTCGCGCCGAGCAGGATCTGTTCGAGCGCCGCGGGCGCACATTCACCCTCGCCCACAAACAGAAGATCGTCGGCACACCCGCACACATCAACGGTGCCCTGCTGGAGATGTTCCTCGACGAGCCGGGAAAGGCACCGGCGCTGATTGCCGAGCTCGATGAGCTCGTACTCGCCGAGCTCAAGCGCGGAATCGAGACGATGCCCGGAGCCAGGGAGCTGGTCGACGAGCTGCGGGCACGCAGCGTGCCGGTGGGCCTCGTCTCCAACGCGCCGCGCCTGTTCATCGATGTTGCGCTCGAACTCGTCGCGATGAGCGGCCATTTCGACGTCGTCGTCAGCGGTCACGAGGTAGCTGCGCCGAAGCCGGCTCCCGATCCCTACCTCGAAGTCTGCCGCCAGCTTGAGATCGACCCGGGGCCGGATGTTGTCGTGCTCGAGGACTCGCCGACCGGAGTCGCCGCCGGCGTCGCGGCCGGGCTCACCGTGATCGGCGTACCCTCGCTCGAGGGCATCGAGCTCGACGAGGCCGACGCGGTGGTGGATTCGCTGCGCGCGCCGGCCCTG
>CAJDUA010000034.1_pt1 | contig 24507 bp, 26 predicted proteins | sample 7390011 | NCBI WGS metagenome assembly CAJDUA01 (sample SAMEA7055673, study PRJEB34461) | soil metagenome | biome: terrestrial ecosystem; feature: Peninsula; material: soil | place: Antarctica | collected 2016 | reverse complement strand
TCGTCCACTCCGTCCTCTTCGGCGTCTCCTACGGCGCGGCCGCGGGCCGCGTCGCGCGCCGTTATCTCTGATTCGTTGTGGGGACCTCCGCATGCGGCACGTTTTCTTTGTTCACTCGCTTCACCTCGACTACCTCCTTGATTTCGTACTCGATCATTGGATTCGAGCTCAGCCGCTTCGGGCTGGACACTCTTCGGCATGACCTCGGCCTGGCCGAGGACAAATCGCTTGCGCTTGGGAAGCTGATCGGCGAGTTCGGCAATCCGCCTCGCGCTGGCAACCGCCGGTAAGACCTCGCTCTTGGTGATCGCGGCGATGTCGCTGAGCGCGAGCCCGTCGAGCGGATCATCGACCAGTGGCGCGAGCTTTTCGAGATTCAGAGTGCTCACTCTTCACTCATCGGCCGCGGGGCAAAAGGGATTAGCCCTGCAGCAACGTTGATTGCGGTCCGTCGCCTGAGGGGGTGCCTGTCAGGCCTCGACGAAAGACTTGAGCTTGCCGGGCATGGTCTCGACGAGCTGTCGGCGCATGACGTCGACCAGCGGCCCGCGAATGACCATTCCAAGCATGCGGCCGAGGTCGACGGTCATCGAGTAGGTAGCGCGAGTACGGCCGTCGCCGATGTCCTCGAGTTTCCAGTTGCCGTCGACCGACTTGAGATCGCCTTCCTCTTGGGTCCACGAGAGGCCAGTCGGCTCGTCGAAGGCGAAGCGAAGTGTGGCGTTCAGCGTTCTCACCTTGGCGTTGGTCTCGGTGCGCACGAGCACCTGATTGCCGTTGGCGTCGCGCTCGAGGCACTCTGCCACCTTGATCTCGGGCTGCCACATGGGCGAGTTCTCGACGTCGGCGGCGACCTCGTATACGCGCTCGATCGGGGCCTCGATTTCCGCGCTCGCGGTGCCTTCGATTGCCATGCGGCCAGACTACCTTGAGCCGGCGCCTTCGGACGGCGGGTCGAGGCGATCGCCGAGACGGTTCATGCCGCGTTTTCGCGCTGCCACGGCGGCGCCTGGCCGATCGGTGGGGCGGTCGGGCGGACGCTTGACCTTGGCGTTGCGCAGCGTGGCGATGTCCTTGAAGGCGAGCAGGTCGTCGGCCGAGCCGAGCAGGGAAGCGCGCAGCTTCGGCCGGGTCTCGGCGATCGCTGCCTCAAGTACACCCTCCAGTGAGCCGTGCTTTCGCAACAACTCGGCCGCGGTCTTCTCGCCGACGCCCTTCGCTCCTGGAATGCCGTCGGATGGATCGCCGCGCAGGGCGATGAAATCGGGCACGAGCTGCGGCCCGATTCCGTACTTCTTTTCCACGTCCTTCGCACCGACCACCTCGGCGCCCTTGCCGCCCGTGCGCGCGTAGAGGATCGTGACCGAGTCGGTGGCACACTGGAACATGTCGCGATCGCCGGTGAACAGCAACGCCATACCGCCGGCCTCGGTTTCGAGGCGTGCATAGGTGCCGAGCAAGTCGTCGGCTTCAAGCGACTCGTGGCTTGCGACCTCCCAGCCGAAGGCACTGAAGAAATTGGGCGCGTCTGCCCACTGGTGCCTGAGGTCGCCGGGCATTTCGGGACGGTCGGCGTGATAGCTGTCAAGCAGCTTCACTCGGTAGGCGCCAGCCTCGGCGCCGAAGCAGAGAACGACGGCGCGCGGCCGATGCTCCTCGATCTCGCGCAGGACAAGGTTCGCCGTTCCGAGAAGCGCGTTAACAGGCCTGCCGTCGGCTCCCTTGATCGAGTCGGGCAGGGCGAAGAACGCCCGGTAAAGGAGCGACGGCGCGTCGACTGCAAGCAGGGGTCCGGCCACGGCGCCCACCGTATCGGCGGCGCGCCGCCAAAGCGGCGTGGGCTCAATTGCGGGCTCAGCGAGCGTCGACTTCGAGCCGCCTCAATTGCATCGCCAGATCGAGCTCTGCGCGCGACGCTCGAGCATCGGCGCCGTGTGAGGACGTCACGCAAGCATTCGGCGGTGGGCTGCGAGCATCGCCGGGTGGTGAGCGACGCCAGCAATCGCAAGCGGACCGAGCTTGGCAGGGGGGAGCGCATCAGGCCCGGGATCTGGCGCCTGCGCCTGCCGCTTCCGTGGCCCGGAGTGCCCCACGTCAACGCCTTCGCCCTTGCCGCAGGTGACGGTATCGTCCTCGTCGACACCGGGGTCGGCTTCGCCGGCGGCCAGCGTCAGCTCGAGATCGCCCTAGCCCAGGTGGGGTTCGAGATCGCTGACATCAGCCTGCTCGTCTGCACGCACTCTCACACCGACCACTACGGGCTGGCGGCGCCGATCGTCGAGGTCGCGGGTTGTGAGCTTTGGATGCATCCGGCTTGGGAACACGTCCGCGGCATGGCCGAAGACCCCGACGGCGCGCTTGAGCGGCGGATCGAAGTGGCCCGCCAAAGCGGAGTCCCGGCGACGGCGCTCGAGCATTACGATCGCTCGCGCCGCGGCGAAGGCACCGGGATCGAGCACGTGATCGCGCCCGATCGCGACCTCGTCCCCGGAGTCACCGTCGAATCCGACCATGGCCCCTGGGACGTTTACGAAACCCCCGGCCACGCGCCGTCGCACGTGGTTTTGCACCAGCCAGAGCTCGGCTTGATGCTGTCGGGCGACCACCTCCTCGGCCGGGTCTCGGTCTTCTTCGACTACGGCCACACGCCCGACCCCGTCGGCGAGTTTCTCGACAGCCTCGAGACCGTGGCCGCGCTCGAGACCAGCCTCTGTCTCGCCGGCCACGGCCGACCATTTCGCGACGTCCCCGCGAAGATCGAGGCCAACCGCGAGCTCATCGCCGGCCACCTCGATCAGGTTCGAGCCGCGCTTGCCGGCGAACCGCGCACAGCGTTCGAGATCGTGGGCGAGATCGTCGGCCCGGAGAACCTCAACGCCGCAACGGGGGCTTGGGGGTTGCAGGTCGCGCTCGCATACGTCAACCACCTGCGAGTTTTGGGTGAAGCTCAAGAGGTCGAGGACGCCGATGGTGATGCGCCGCGACGCTGGCGCTCGGCGTGAGTTAAGCGCAAGCCCTCGCGCCCGTTCATGCGGCCCCCCTTTGAGAAACTGGCGAGGTGGCCAAGCGAAAGCGCCGGCGGCCGCGTGAAAAGGCCGCAACCGTCGACTACACCGATCCCGAGGGCAACGTGCTCAGCCTGCGCCAGTCGCTGAGCCCGGCGACGATCGCCAAGATCGCCGGCGTTTCAGGCAAGGCCGCGGCGTCTGCTGACGATGTCTGGCAGCGCCGAGGTGAGCTGCTGTTCGAACATCTCGCCGTCAACTGGGAGATCGCGAGCCTGCCACTGGAAGATCAGAAGATGCTGATTGGCCGCTATCGCATGGCCGACGCCGAAACCCGCGACTGGGTTCGCAGGACTATTGCGTTCCATCTCGAGACACACATCCCCGAGCTCGCCGACAGGTAGATTGCAGTCAGGCAGGACGTCGGGGCTCGCTGGGGAGGAAAGCAGGAATGAAGAGGATCAACTTCGCAACGCTGGCAGCGCTGGCGCCAGCGCTGATCCTGGCGCTCGCACTTGCTTCGAGCGCGAGCGCTCAGGGCAAGCTCACCGTGCTCAACTCCGATGGCCCGGGTCCGGAGCAGTTCGACAAGGTCTATGTCAACAAGTTTGGCCCGAAGAGAGCCGGCCGCGTGCTCGTGATGATGCCCGGCACGCAGGGCGGCGCCGGCGACTTCACGCTGTTGGCCGAGGACCTGCTCAAGCGCGTCGACGACCTCCAAGTGTGGGCGATCGACCGCCGCAGCCAGGTGCTCGAGGACACGGCGATGTTTGCGATGGCCGATGCCGGCGCGGTTCCGCTACAGCAGATGTTCGACTATTACCTCGGCTGGATCAGCAACGGCGGCACCCCCGCCGACCATTTTGAGTTTGTTGACGCTGCGACCGTGCCCTTTGCCCGGGAGTGGGGGATGGAGGTCGCGCTAAACGATGCCCGCAAGGCCGTGCGCTCGGCGGGCAAGGGCGGGCGTCAGGTCTATCTAGGGGGACATTCGCTCGGCGCCTCGTTGACCGCCGCCTACGCAGCCTGGGACTTCAACGGCAAGCCCGGCTTCAAGGATGTCGACGGCCTCGTGCTGATCGACGGTGGACTTCTCGGTAGTTTCGACGCCTTCGACCTGGCCCAAGCAAAGCAACAGATCGCCGACCTCCAGAGCGGCAATCCGTTTCTTGACCTGCTGGACCTCGGCATTCCGGAGGCCGCAGGGCTATTTGCCGAAGTAGCCGGCATGTTTGCCCGCTTCGAGCCGACCGCACCGGCGACCACGATCCAGAACTACCCGCTGGTGCCGGCGGAGTTCAAGCCCTCGGAGCCGGCCACCAATCGTGGCCTCGTCGGCTACGCCTTCGATCGCGACACCTCGCCGCCGAGCCTCGGCCTGCTGCATGTCAACGGCGGTGCGCTTGCCACGAGCGGCGAGCCGCGCGACTGGGTCGACGGCGGTGTGACGCCAATCGCGCGGCTCGCCGAAACTTTCGGCAACGAGCCGGTCAACGCCACCGAGTGGTACTTCCCGAAGCGGCTGACGATCGACACCAACGGCGCCAACGAGCTCGAGCAGAACGACGTCGCCGAATTCCTCGGGCTGCGCCTGATGCACACCAAGAAGATCGACGTGCCGATCTACGCCTTTCAAACAGACCTCACCAAGGGCGGCGTCTTGCGCGGGGCAAAGGCGCTCGTGAAGCGGGCGAAAACGAAGAAGAAGGACTCGATGCTGGTTGACGGGGCACCTGAGCAGAGCCATCTCGATCCGCTGACTGCCGCTCCGAAGAAGAATGAGTTCCTGAAGTCACTGGTGCAGTTCCTCGGCGAAACCCGCTAAAACACAGGAGCGCCCATCTCAATCTTTAGAGTTAGGGTGCCCTTATTGCCCTAGCATCCGCCTGGGACGCCGCCTACGGCGCTGCCGGCTAGACGAAAGAAGACTCCAAAGCGATGAGTGAGACCGCCCACTGGAACGAGGTGCTTGCGCCGTATACCGAGCCGCGAATCGGCCGCAGCATGCTCGACCTTGCGACCTCCGCCGTGCCCTATATCGGGCTCACCGCCCTGCTCTACATCCTCTACGGCGACATTCCGTGGTGGGCGATGGGCCTGATCATGATCCCCACCGGCGGCTTCATGTTGCGGACGTTCATCGTCTTTCACGACTGCGGACACGGCTCCTTCATGCCGACAAAGGAGCAGAACCGCTGGGTCGGCCGCTTAACCGCGCTTTTGGTCTGGCAGCCGTTTGAGAACTGGCGCTTCGACCACGCCGTTCACCACGGCACCGCCGGCGACCTCGATCGCCGCGGCCAGGGGGACGTCCCGACCCTGACCGTCGACGAGTACTACTCCAAGGATTGGAAGGGCCGTCTTGGCTACCGGCTGTTTCGCAGCCCCGTGGTGATGTTCGGCGTCGGCCCGATCTACTCGCTGATGGTCGCGCCTCGACTCAGCCGGGCCGACAAGCGCGACCGGCTGCGCAACAGCATCTACTTGACCAACGTTGGTGTCGCCGCGCTGATCGCCGCCCAATGCCTGCTCTTCGGCGTCACCACCTGGCTGGCTGTCGCGCTCATTCCCGCCTTCATCGCCGGCATCGCCGGCGTCTGGCTGTTCTATGTGCAGCATCAGTTCGAGGACGTGTATTGGGAGAACACCGACCAATGGAGCTACGCCGAAGCCGCGCTTAGTGGTAGCTCGTACCTGAAGCTGCCCAAGGTCCTACAGTTCTTCACCGGCAACATCGGCCTCCATCACGTCCATCATCTGAGCGCGAAGATCCCGAACTACAACCTGCAGCGCACCCACGACGAGAACGAGGTTTTTCAGCAGGTTCCTGTGCTCGGCATCCGCGATAGCTTCGGTTGCATACGCCTGAAGCTGATCGACGCCGACAACGGCCGGCTACTGACCTGGGCTCAGTCGCGCGCCTTGATGCGAAAGCAGGCCTCCGACGCACGGCCCGCTACCGCCGCCACGGGCTAGCCCGAGCGAAGTCAATCGCGCGAACGGGCGGCGATGGGAACGAAGAAAGCGGCGGCAGAGCTTTGAGTCGCGCCAAACTGATCGGCGTCAATCACATCGCGCTAGAGGTCGGCGATCTCGGGGCGGCGCTCGAGTTCTATGCGCGGGTGTTCGAGTTCGAGCTGCGCGGACGGGTGCCCGGGATGGCCTTCCTAGACATGGGCGATCAGTTCATCGCTTTATCGGAGGGCCGGATGCAAGCCGCCGACGACGATCGCCACTTCGGCCTCGTCGTCGACGACATCGAGGTCGCACGCGAGGCCTTGATGGCGGCCGGGGCCGAGATCCTGCCCGGACGCGGACTGGACTTTCGGGATCCCTGGGGCAACCATATTCAAGTCGTCGACTACCGCAGCATCCAGTTCATGAAGACGGATGGCGTCGCACGCAGCATGGGTATCGAGGGCTTGGCGAAGACCGAGAGTGCGATGGCCGAGATGTGCGAGAAGGGGTTGCTCTAACCCTAGGTCGTGTCAGTTGACGCGATTGGGGAGTGGCTCACCGGCGAGGCCGGCAATCAGGTTGTCGACGGCGCTCGAGGCCATCGCCTCGCGGGTGGCGTGCGTCGCCGAGCCGACGTGGGGGACAACGACCAGGTTTGGAGCGTCGAGTAGGGGATCGTCGCCTCGGAGGGGCTCGGGGTCGGTGACGTCAAGTGCGGCGCCCGCGATCGAGCCTTCGCTGAGCGCGGTGCCGAGCGCTGCTTGATCGACGATTGGGCCGCGGGCAGTGTTGACGAGGTAGGCGGTTGGCTTCATCAGTCGCAGCTCGGCAGTCGAGATGAGGCCGCGAGTGTCGGCGGTTAGCGGGCAATGGATCGAGACGAAGTCGGACTCGGCGAGGAGTTCGCGCAACGCTTCGGGCTCGCTCCGGCCCACGCGCAGGATGCGACAGCCAAAGCCCGCTAGACGCCGGGCGACGGCTTCGCCGATTCGGCCCGCACCGACGATGCCGACCGTGGCCGAATGCAGGTCTCGGCCGAGCATGAACGCCGGCTCCCACGTCTTCCAGTCGCCGGCGCGCACCAGCCGCTCGCCCTCCGCCAGGCGCCGCGATACAGAGAGCATCAAGCCGACGGCGAGGTCGGCGGTCGAATCGGTTAGCACCTCGGGCGTATTGCCAACCGAGATTCCGCGCGCGGTCGCCGCGGCGATGTCGATGTTGTCGATGCCGACGGCGTAGTTCGAGATCACCCGCAAGTTCGGCGCCGTCGCGATCAGCTCGGCATCGACGGCGTCGGTCAGCGTCGCCAGCAGGCCGTCGGCGTCAGCGACCCCGCGCAGGAGCTCGTCGCGCGGCGGCGCGGTCCTTTGCGGCCAGACCACGACCTCGTGAGCGGCATTCAGGCGGCTAAGGGCTTCGCCGGGGAGCTCGCGGGTGACGAAGCATCGCGCCATCGATTGAGAAGTATCGGTGCCGAAAGCCGTCGGTGCCGATTGGCTCGAACGCCCGTCAGGCGCTGTCGGCGGCGGTGCCGGCCGGTGTGAACGCGGGTCGGTCACACTCGTGTTGTGGATCTAAAGCTGCTCGAGACAACGCTTGCCGCCGTCGGTGAGCCCGCCTACCGCGCCGGACAGGTGTGGGAGTGGGCGGCCGGCGGCGCGCGCTCATATGAGGAGATGACGAATCTGCCGCAGGCTTTGCGCGAGATGCTTGCTGTGGAGGTGCCGTTGTCTTCGCTCGCTGTCGCCGACACGGCGCACTCCGCCGACGGCACCGAGAAGGCGCTGTTCACGACCGCCGACGGCCGTCCGGTTGAGGCGGTGCTGATGCGCTATCGCGACGGGCGCCGATCACTTTGCCTGTCGAGCCAGTCGGGCTGCCCGCTCACCTGCACATTCTGTGCCACCGGCTCGATGCGCTTCGGGCGCAACCTGACCGAGTCGGAGATCCTCGACCAGGCGCTTCACTTTCGGCGCTACGAGGATGTCAACCACACCGTCTTCATGGGCATGGGCGAGCCGATGATGAACCTCGACTCCGTGCTCGCGGCATGCGAGCGCTTGCCGGAGATCGGCGTCGCCACCTCGCACACGACGATCTCCACGGTCGGGTGGGTCCCGGGCATCGAGCGCCTCGTCGACGAGGGGCCGCGCGTGCGCCTGGCGCTGTCGCTGCACGCACCCACCGACGAGCTTCGCTCCGAACTGATGCCGATCAACGACCGCTACCCCCTGGCACAGGTGCTGGAGGCATGTCTCGCGTGGCAGGCGGCGCGCAGCCGGCGCGTCTACGTCGAGTACCTGATGCTCGCCGGCGTCAACGACAGCCTCGAACACGCTCGACTTCTGGCGCGGGTGCTCTCGCCGCGCGCGGCGTTCAAGGTCAACCTGATTCCGTACAACCCGACGGACGGCCGTTACCAGGGCTCGAGCCCGCAGGCAATCGAGGCCTTTCGCGAGGCGTTGATGCAGCGCAAGGTGCCGGCAACAGTCCGGCTCACGCGGGGGCGCGACATCGCCGCCGCCTGCGGGCAGCTTGCGGCCACGGCTGCGGTCCCTGGCTGAGCGAGCGCCGCACGGCCGCTCGTTTCTCAGTGCTCGTCAACGGCGCCGCCACCCTATCCAGCTAATCGTCGAAATCGAGCATCTCCTCCGCCTCGATTCCTCGCCCGGCGGGGACCCGAAGCGCGATGTCGCCGCGGCCGAACTGGTCAAGGGGCCAGTCGGCCGTCAGCACCGCCTCGAAGCCGTTGTCGGTCAGCGCTTGGCGAAAGGCACGTGCGGTTTCGAGTTCGCCGTAGTCGGCGACGATGTCCCAATCGTCGTAGGCGGCGTCACCGACCACGAGCTCGCCCAGGCCATCGCTGTGCTCTTTGTCGACGGCGACGCGAAAGACGTCGCCGATGCGGCCGAAGGGGTTCGCCATCGGGCCCAAGCCTAGACTCCACGCGAGATGAAGTGGAAACGCAGCAAAGCCAAGGGGCGGGACGTGATCGACGTCCGCGGTTCGTCGCCTTCGTCGAGCGGTGGTTCCGGCGGGATTCAGATCCCAAGCGTTGCTGGGCTCGGTGGTGGAGCCGGGATCGTCGTAGTCATCGTCATCGTCGCGATCCAAGTTCTTGGCGGCGGTGGCTCCTCTTCTGGCGGCGGCTTTTCGATCGATGATGTCTTTTCCAATGGCCTGCAGGCACCCGGGGTGGGCGAGGGTGAGGGGATCCCCGAGTCCGAGGACCCACAAGCCGAGCTCAAGGACTTCTCCGACTACGTCTTCACCGACGCACAAGACGTGTGGACGCAGATCTTCGACCAGGGTGGGGAGTCCTACGAGCGCGCCAAGCTCGTGCTCTATGCAAACGCCGTGCGCACCGACGGCTGCGGCGGAGCGACCTCGGCCGTCGGCCCGTTCTACTGCCCCGCCGACCAGCGCGTTTACCTCGACCTCAGCTTCTACGAGGACATGCGCCGCCAGCTCCAGGCCCCCGGCGACTTCGCCTGGGCCTATGTGATCGCGCACGAGATCGGCCACCACATCCAGAACCTGAAGGGGACCAACGCCGAGGTCGCGAGCCTCGAGCGCTCCAATCCCGATGACGCCAACGAGCTCTCCGTACGCCTCGAACTTCAAGCCGATTGCTATTCGGGTGTCTGGGCAAGCACCGTCTTCGCTGAGGGGGATCTCGAGCAGGGCGACCTCGACGAGGCATTCACAGCCTCGGAGGCAGTCGGCGACGATCGCCTGCAATCGCAGGCCGGCGGCGACGTCGACCAGGACTCCTTCACTCACGGCACCTCCGAGCAGCGGCGTTCGTGGTTCACCGCGGGCTACGAGTCGGGCGACCCAGCCGACTGTGACACTTTCTCGGCTGACGAGCTCTAAGGGGTTAATCGCTCGGTAACGGGCGGGGCCGGTTAGGCGCCTCCACCAACTGATGCGCCGCTGCCGTTAGGATCGCGCCAATGGGCTTCTTCTCGAATCGACGCAAGCGCGAGAGCGCGATCTCCGAATCATCCGATCCGCCGGCACTTGGCTCGTTCGCCAGCTCCGAGGGCCAGCCGGTGATCGGCCAGCAGGTCAGCGGCGGGCAACTCGGCGGCGCCGAGCTCGGCCAGGTGCCCGGGATGATGGAGGGGCTAGGCGCACTGACACAGCTCGGACCGATGATCCAGCAGGCGATGGCCCAGGGCAACATCACTCAGAAGCCCGACGGCAGCTTCGAGATCGAGGGTCAAAATGTGCAGATCGAGCAAGGCGCCGCGCAGACGATCGACATGCGTGGCACCGAGCTCGGTGACGAGATTCGCGAGATCATGAGCCAGCACGGGATCGACCCGGGGTCAGGCATGGCCGAGGGTGTCGATGCGAACTCGATGACGGGGATGCAGCAGCAGATCCTTCAGGCGCTCGCCAAGCACGGGATAGATCCGAACGCCGCGGGCAGCTCGATCGACTTCGACAACAAGTAATTGCGGCCGGCCGCTCGCACACGTGGAGATCGATTCACGACAGTCGATAACAGATCTCCACAAGCGATTCCGGGCGCACCCCTAACCAGCTCAACCCGGCGCGTACTCACCCCCGCCGAGCTCCGGCGGTAGTGCCCTGGGCCCGTCCGGGTAGAGCTCACGCAGTGTCTCCTCTGACATCTCGAGCGTGTTCGCCGCTTCCACCGGTGCGCCGACGACCAGCCAAAGTGCTTCGGCGTCGGTGTCGTTGAACACCTGGCGCACGGAGCCGGCGTCTACCAGCACCGCGCTGTGCGGCGCGAGCGTGAGCGCGTCCTCATCGACGCGCAGTCGCCCTGTTCCCTCCAACACGATGTAGAGCTCCTCCGTCTCTGAGTGGCGGTGCCGCGTTGAGGCCTGACCAGGGCTCAGCCTCCAGAGCCGGGCTCCGAGCGCCGTCGCCTCGAGCTGGCGAGCGAGATCGGTGTTGAGGACGCCCATCTGGTTGGACGGGCGCCAATGTGCGTCCGCGGCTTGAAGGACGCGGTAGCTCAAGACCTAAGAGCTACTCGGAGAGTTCGATTCGCTCGATCAGCTGCGGCTCGATCGGGCGATCGCCGGCGCCCGTGGGCGTCGCTTCGATCGCGTCGACGGTGTCCATGCCGTCGGTGACCTGGCCGAAGACAGTGTGCTTGCCGTCGAGCCAATCGGCTGCGCCGATCGTGACGATGAAGAACTGCGAGCCATTGGTGTCGGGTCCGGCGTTGGCCATCGCAAGCGCCCCGCGAACGACCTTGTTGTCGTTGAACTCGTCTTCGAACTGATAACCCGGGCCGCCCGTACCGGTGCCCTCAGGGCATCCGCCCTGGATCATGAAGTCGGTGATTACGCGGTGGAAGGTGAGCCCGTCGTAGAACCCGTCGGCTGCGAGTTTGCGGAAGTTCTCGACGGTTTTCGGCGCGTCGGAGTCGAAGAATTCGACGGTTATCGGGCCAGCGTTTGTATGGAGGGTGGCTTCAGACATGTCGGCCACCCTAGAACATCAGCGTCGGCCACCTATCCTCATCTGAGCATGCGCTGCCCGCAATGTGGCAACCCGAACCGAGAGCAGGCGCGCTTTTGCGACTCCTGCGGGTCGCTGCTGAGCGCGCAAGCCAACAGCGAGCCGGAACCCGAGGCCGACGACCCTTCAGTCGAACCAAAGATGATCGCCGGCCGCTACCGGGTCGTGAGCTTTCTCGGACGCGGGGGGCGAAAGCGCGTCTACCGCGCCTGCGACACCCACGACGCAGAGCGCGAGGTGGCGGTCGCCGTGTTCGAGACCGAGGGCATCGAGGAAACGGTGCTCGCCCGCAACCGGCGCGAGGCGCAGGCCATGGGCAAGCTCGGCGAACACCCACACATCGTCCGCGTCCTCGACACGGGCGAGGAGAACCGGGTCCCTTACGTCGTCAGCGAGTACGTCGGCGGTGGCGACCTCGCCGGGATGCTCGAAGAATGCGACGGGCGCCGCCTCGAGCTCGAGCGCGCGATCGCAATAGCCATCGACGTCTGCCGCGCACTCGAGCACGCCCATTCGCGCGGAATCGTCCACCGTGACCTGAAGCCGGCCAACATCTGGCTCGGCGACGACGACACCGCTCGCCTCGGCGACTTCGGCCTCGCCAGCACCGACCGCAGGTCGCGCGCCGCCGTCGAGGGGATGCTGGTTGGCACCGTCGCCTATCTGCCTCCCGAGCAAGCTCTAGGCCGCACCTCGGATGCGCGCTCCGATCTCTATTCGCTCGGAGCAATGCTCTACGAGTTGATAACCGGCGAGCCCCCGTTTCCCGGCGAGGACGCGGTTGGGATCATCGGCCAGCACCTAAACGCCGAGCCCGTTGCACCTTCGCGCCATCGCGGCGAGGTTCCGCCTGCGCTTGACTTGCTCGTACTCGAGCTTCTCGCCAAACGCCCCGAGGAGCGCCCGGCGAGCGCGACCGTGGCTCGGCGCGCGTTCGAGCAGATCGACCTCTCAGCACCCGCGGATGAGCAGGCCGGCGATGGCGCGAACCCACTCGAGTCGCTGGCCGGTGGGGTCTTCGTCGGCCGTGAGGGCGAGCTCGACGAGATGCGGTCGATGCTCGAGGGCGCACTCGGCGGCCAGGGCCAGCTCTTGCTGCTCACGGGCGATCCCGGGATCGGCAAGACCCGCACCGCCGAGCAGCTCGCGACCTACGCGGCCGTTCGGGGCGCTCGCGTGCATTGGGGACGCTGCCACGAGAGCGAGGGAGCTCCGCCGTTCTGGCCGTGGTCGGAGGCGATTCGCTCGTACGTCATGCAGGCCGATCCGGTCGGCTTGCGCTGGCAACTCGGCAGCCGCGCGGCCGACATCGCCCAGATCGTGCCCGAGCTCGCCGAGCGCCTCGGTGATATCGGCGAGCCAAAGGCGATCGACAGTGATTCCGAGCAGGCTCGGTTTCGCCTCTTCGACTCCGTCGCGACCTTCCTCGGCGGCGCCTCGCGCTCGCGGCCACTCGTACTCGTTCTCGACGACCTGCACTGGGCCGACGAGCCGTCGCTGCTGTTGTTGCGCTTCGTCGCAAGGCGTCTGGCCGGCACGGGGCTGCTCGTGATCGGAACCTACCGCGACGTCGAGCTCGGCCGCCATCACCCGCTGGCCGAAACCCTCGCCGACCTTGCCGGCGTCGACGCCACTCGCAGGATCGCGCTGCGCGGGCTCGATTCGGCGGCGATCGCCAGCTACATCGAGCTCACGGCCGGCGTCGATCGCCCGCCGGCAGACCTGGCAGCAGCGATCCACGACCAAACCGCGGGCAACCCCTTCTTCATCGGCGAGGTGGTCCGTTTGATGGCTGCCGAGGGCCGCCTGGGTGAGGACCAGGGCCGCCGCGAAGTCGCAATTCCTCAGGGCGTGCGCGAGGTCGTCGGCCGGCGGCTGGACAAGCTCTCGGCGGATGCGAACGAAGTTCTGCTGATGGCGGCAGTCTGTGGGCGCAAGTTTCGCGTTGACGTGCTCGAGCGGATCACGAGTCGCCGGCGAGATGAGATCGTCGCGGCGCTCGGCGAGGCGGTCGACGCACGGCTGGTGGCCGAGTCGTCCGCGGAACCAGGCCTCTATGTGTTCGCTCATGCCCTCGTCCAAGAGACGCTGCACGCCGAGATCCCTGCAAGTCGCTGCGCCTCGATCCATGCCGAGATCGCCGACGCGCTCGAGCAGATCCATGCCGGCGGGCTCGAAGGCCATCTCGGCGAGCTCGCCCATCATCTACTCGAGGCAGGGTCAGGGGCGGATCCCACGCGCACCGCCGACTATGCGGCGAGAGCGGCGCGTAGCGCCGGCGAGCGGCTCGCTCACGAGGACGCGGCCAACCTCTATCGGCGAGCGCTGGAGGCACTCGAGCTTGGCGGCGCCGTCGATCCTGAACGCAAGCTCGAGCTGCTCTTGGCCCGCGGCCGGGCGGAAGCTCGCGCGGCCCGCCAGCGCGATTCGCGCGAGACGCTCGAGCAGGCGGCGGCGCTTGCGCGTGAGCTCGGCCGCGCTGAGGATCTCGCGCGGGCGGTTGTGGCTCTGTGTGTGCTCGCCGAGGCTGGCGTCGTCGACGAACCGTTGATCGCCCTGCTCGATGAGGCGCTGGAGGCCGTCGGGGCGGACGACAGTCCGCTTCGCTCGCAGCTTCTCGGCGGGCTTGCCCAACAGCTCTATTGGGTCGATCCGGCGGGGCGCTCCGCCGACCTGGGCCTCGAGGCCTTGGAAATGGCGCGACGCATCGATCACTCGAGCTCGCTGGCGATGGCCTTGACCCGCCGCCAGTTTCTCGGCGGCGTTGGCCCGGCGGAAACGGAGCGCCGCCTGGGCGAGAGTGCGGAGCTGCACGCGCTGGCCAAGCGTCTCGGCGATCTCGAGCTCGAGATGCGAGCGCACGTCTACCGCCTGCGCGATCGTCTCGAGCTCGGCCAGATTCGCGAGGTCGATGCCGAGATGGCGGCGTTCGAGCGTCTCGCCCGCGAACTCCAGCAGCCCACCCACCTCTGGCACATACCGCTGCTGCAGGCGACGCGGGCCTTGATCGACGGGCGCTTCGGCGACGCGGAGCGCCTTTCGGCGCAAGCGCTCGAAGCGGGTGAGCGTGCCCAAGAGCCCGTTTCGGCGATGTTCTTCGCGATCCAGGACATGTTGATTCGCCGGCTGCGTCGATCGCCCACCGACGAGCTTCGCCTCGGACAGGCGGTCGAGAACCTCACTGAGCTGGCCCGCCGCTACCCGGCACTGCCCGCCTGGCGTTGTTCGCTTGCGGCCGCGCACGCCGACCTCGGCCACGAAGGCGAGGCGCGCGCCGTGTTCGAGACGCTTGCGGCGGAAGGCTTCACAAATCTCCCGAACGACACGCAGTGGATGCTGTCGCTAGTTCTGCTTGGCGAGGTGGCGGTCTTCTTGGGAGACGTTGAGCGCGCCGAGCGTCTGCACGAGCTCTTGCTGCCGTTCGACGGCCTGGTCGTGATCGCCGGCCGGGCCGCCGCGAGCTATGGGCCCGTGGCTCGCATGCTGGCCCTTTTGGCCGCCGTTTCGGGCCGCGACGCCGACGCCGAGCATCACTTCACCGAGGCGCTTGCGCTCAGCGAACGCATGGGCGACAGGCCGTTCGGCGCGCGAATCCGTTTCGAGCTCGCCGGCCTGCTGCTCGCCCGTGGCGATGGCGCCGACCGCCGGCGGGCGCTGGACCTGCTCTCGAAAGCGCTCGATACCGCCCAGGAGATCGGCATGGCCGGTCTCGTGCGCCAGGCGCTCGAGGCAAGGCTTGAAGCGCACGGGCTGACCGCGCTCGACACCACCACGTCGATCGACTTCATGGCCGAGGCCGTTTCCTCCGAGCAACCCGACATCGCCATCCATGCCGCTGCCGACGGCCAGGTGACGATTCTGTTCTCGGACATCGAGGACTCGACCCTGATCACCGAGCGCCTCGGCGACAAGCGCTGGTTGCAGGTTCTGCGCGCACACAATTCGGTGTTTCGACGACGGGTGCCGGACTACGGCGGCGTCGAGGTCAAAAATCAGGGCGACGGCTTCATGCTCGCCTTCCCTGACGCGCGCCGAGCCGTCGAGTGCGCGGTCGCCATCCAACGCGAGCTCGCCGAGACCGAACCGGTTGAAGGCGAGCGCGTGCGTGTGCGCATTGGCATGCACAGCGGAGAAATGATTCGCGAGGACGGCGACTTCTTCGGCCGCAGCGTGATCGTGGCTGCGCGTATCGCCGCCCAGGCACGAGGGGCCGAGATCCTCGTTTCCGAGGATCTGAAGCTGCGCGCCGAGGCATCGGGCGAAGGTGGCGGAATCGAGTTCGACGCCGGCCGCGAGCTCGAGCTAAAGGGGCTCGCCGGCACGCACCGCGTTTACCGCGCCGACTGGGAGCAGGCTGTTGCAGCGTAGAACCGGCGCGGAGCCGGAATCCCTGCCGGCCGGAAACCTAGCCCGGGCAAGCCTTTCGGCGGAGTTATTCAGCGAGACTCCTGACGGAGTTGTTATTGCGCCAGCCAGCGAACAGGGTTGTCGACCATCACCGTTTGCTCCTGTTCCTCGGTGAGGCCGGCTTCGCGCAGATCTGGGAGGACCTTCTCGGGGACCATCCGGATGTTCCAGTCCTTGGCAAGGCCGGCGGAGACCATCTGCTCGACGACGGGCGGGGGGAACCAGTCGAGCGTTGCGCAGGAGTCGGCGCTGAGGAAGATCCGCTCGGCGTAGCCGCGCTCGAGCATGGCGAGCGTGGTCGCGTGGCGGCGTTCGTAAGGCAGGTACATCTCGATCCCGTAGCGATCGAGGCCGATGTAGACGCCCGTTTCGAGCACGCGCTCGAGATAGTCGAGGTCGTCGGTGTCGCCGCAATGTGCGATGTGGATCTTTGCCGCATCGACGCCCTCCTCGAGCAGGATCTCGATCTGACGTGGCCCGGTTTCTGACGCCGGTCGCGAGTGGGCCATGATTGGACGCCCGGTTTGGAGGCTCGCTCGCGCCGCTGCGCGGTGGACCTTCTCGACGTTGTCGGTCACCCCGGGCTCGTCAGCGGCGACCTTGAGGAACGCCGCCTTGATCGCGGTGCCCTGGATTCCCTGCTCGATGTCGTGGACGAATATCTCGGCGATCTGGTCGGCGTCGCGGGAGACAAAAAACGGCGGCAGATATTCGTATGTGTAGATGCCGGTGCACGGCACGACCTGGAGGCCGCTTGCCTCAGAGACACGCCGCATGAAGTCGACGTCGCGCCCGAGGAACATCGCGCTGGGCTCGCCGATCGACTTGATGCCGAGCGTAACGGCGGCCTTGGCGGCATCGATCGCGATCTGCTCCTCCTCGCCCGGCGCGACCGCGTAGGGCGGCTCCTCCATCGTCGTGCCGACATGCGGGAACTGGTCGTGCACGGCCTCGTCGCGCGCGCGCAGGTGCTCGTGAATCAGTGTCGGCCCGAGCTCGCTCGCCTCAATCGTTCCGGTAACGGTCTCGATCGTCGTCATCCGTTTGACTATATGCGCTCGCGGCCCGTTTCAGAGAAGGCGGATGGAGGCGATCACCATCGAGGCCAAAAGGCAGGCGATCAGGATCACCATCATGACTTTCCAGCTCGTCGGCATCGTTCTCGGGTCCGGCGCGGTTGCCGCGGACGCGGATAGTATGCGCGACCCTGTTTAGATGGCCGGCGCCGGCAGCAGAACCTACTTCGGCTGATCGCAGCGGATCCCGGGACTGGTCGCGCGGCCGGCGTCGAGCAGGCCCTTGCCGTAAAAGCGCGCCGGCGTGCCCGACCTGGCCGTGCACTCGAGACGCACCGCCAGGCGCTCTGGAGTTGGGTCGGCACCAAGAACGCCGCTGGCGAGCACGAGTGCGGCGACGCCGCTGGTGTGCGCCGCGGCCATCGATGTACCGAGATCTGGCCGGATCGCGTACTTGCCGCTGACGCCGGCGCAGCGACCGGGAAAGCATTCGTAACTGAGCTGAAGGATCGGCCGCTCGTCGAGAACACACTCCTCACGCGAGGCCGCCACTCGCGGCGTGCCGCCGCCGGGGGCGAGCAGATCGGTGCGCTTGCCGAACTGGGAGTAGGAGGCGAGACAGCCGTGTTCGGTGGTCGCGGCGACAGCGAAGGCCTTCGGTGCACTCGCAGGAAATAAGGCCTTCTTGGTCCCGGCGCCCGAGAGCGCGTTGCCTGCGGCCGCCACCACCAGGGCCCCGCGCCGGTTGGCCTTTCGCACCGCGGCGCAAAGCGTTGGCACCTGGGCACAACTCGTCACCGCCGAATCGAATTGCAGCGAGAGGTTGATGATGTCGGCGCCGTTCTTCGCCGCCCAGAGGACCCCGTCGGCGACATCATTAACGGCACCGGCACCGCTATGGTCGAGTACGCGAATCGGCATCAGCGAGGCGCCGTAGGCGATCCCGGTCAGGTAGTCGTTCTGTGCCGCGGGTTCTGTGACTGTGACCGACTCGGCAATCGTCGCCGCGACGTGAGTGCCGTGACCGTTCTCGTCGAGCGGGATCGCGTCGTGGTCAACAAGATCGATGCCCGCAACGAACTGCGCCGGACCGAAGTCCGGGGCGGCGCCGTATCCGTCACCCGCGACATAGGTGAGGCCGGTGTCGACGACTGCCACCGTGACTCCGGCGCCGCCCGCCGCCCCACCGGCGATCGCCCGGTCCCAGGCGCCACCAACCCGGATCCCGCCGGGGCGCCCGAGAAAGCTCCATTGGTCGGCCTGCCAGCCACCCGGCTCGCCCGAGGTGCCGATGTCGAGCGGGGCGAGCGCCGTGCGGGCAATCCAGTTCGGCGCGGCATAGCGGACGTCTGGTGTGCGCTCGAGTTGATTGATCGCTGCCGTGACGCTGGTGGATGCGTCGAGTTCGATTACGTCCGTGCTGCCGTCCGCAAGGCCGACAACGACTTCATCCGGCACATAGGCCGGGGCATCGCTTGAAGCGACTGCCGAACCCGGCGCCGCCAGTGCACAGGCAGCGATCGCGACGGCGATCAGCCACCGCGCTCGATCGCGCCTGAATGTTCTATTGGTCAGATCCATGGTGCGATGAGCTTGCCCCTGCCTCCCCGAACACCCGTTGGTTGCGGAAGTTGCCGCTCATCAGCGCATTAGGCCGCGCGATACTGCGTGCGTGACCGCGGATATCGCCGCCGAAGACATTGGGTTCATGCGCCTGGCGCTGGTCGAGGCCGAGCGTGCGGCCGAGCACAGCGACGTGCCGATCGGCGCTGTAGTCGTGCGTGATGCAAAGGTGATCGGCACTGGCGGCAATGAACGCGAGCAGCGACGCGACCCGACTGCCCACGCCGAGATTCTCGCCCTCCAGGTCGCCGCCGCGAGTCTCGGTGGCTGGCGGATTCCCAATTCGACTATCTACGTGACACTCGAACCGTGCGCGATGTGCGCGGGCGCAATCGTCCTCGCGCGGGTGCCCCGCGTGGTCTACGCCGCGCCCGATCCCAAAGCGGGCGCAGCCGGCAGCGTGCTCGACGTTCTCGGCGAGCCGCGGCTCAACCACCGACCCGAGGTGGTGGCAGGCGTGCTCGAAGTCGAGGCCGCAGAGCTGCTGAGGGCGTTCTTTGCCGCCCGTCGGTAGACGTTGGTGGACAACCTGAGCGAGGCTCAGGTGAGCGAAATCGCCACCTGCTCCAGGAGATCCATCGACTCCTGCATGCCGGCTTCCATTCCCGAGTTGATATGTGCGTCACGGTGCTCTTCGATCGAGTGCTCCACAAGGATCGTCATCGTTGTGCGCCCGTCCGCTTCGTTCAGCGTTAGCGTGTTCAGCGCTTCCCCGTCGGGCATGCCTTCGTAAACCTCGGTCGAAACGATGCGCTCGTTCGGGACGATCTCGCGGTACTCGCCGTGGAAGGCGACTTCGAATCCGCCATCGGCCACCATCACGTAACGCCACATGCCTCCGACGCGCAGGTCGATCTCGGCGATCGTCATCTCGCCACGCTTTCCGCTCCACCAGCGCTTGACCAGCTCGGGTGTGGTCCACGCCTCGTAGACCAGGTGTTTGGGGGCGTCGAACTCCCGCGTGATCAGAATCTGCGTGTCCGTCGGGAGCGTTACCACTGCCGTACCGCTACTTGTCACTGCCATCTCCTTGGTCCTTTCCTTTGAGTTCCTCCAACACGACATCCATCGCGTCGAACCGTTCGCTCCATGTCCGTTCGTAGTTGCGGACCCAGTCGTGAATCGGCTTGAGCGCGTGCCCGTTGAGGCGGTACATCCGCTGGCGCCCCTCGTCGCGCACATCCACCAGGTCCACCTCCCGAAGCACCTTCAGGTGCTTGGACACCTGCGGCTGGGCTAAACCGAGCAGCCCGACGAGGTCGTTGACGGGGCGCTCACCACCGGCAAGGGCGTCCAGGATCTGTCGCCGCCGAGGCTCGGCTACCGCGTTGAACGCATCCGTCGTCGTCGCTGCTCTCGCCATGCCGTAAACATATACCTATAAAGGAATATGTCAAGGGCTACGAAAGCGGAGATTAGGGAACGGTATTTGAACCCCGAGTTTCGGGAGCGGATCAGACGCTTGCATCGCATGGCGCGTCCCGAGCGCTGATCCAGCCGCTTGTGCCTGGTACTACCGCGAGCCGCGGTCAAGGTCGTGGCGGTAAAGCGAGGGGCTTCCGCTCCTCCGCGCTATGCGCAAGCGTCGATCCGAGCGCGGCGAGGGCAAGAGGAAGGAGGGCAGCCTAAGCCGCGTATCGTAGTGGGCGGTGCCGGGCTCTCCGCTGTCACTCATCGAGTTTCCCGCAGACGATCCCGAGCGCGCCCGACGCTTCTGGATGGAGTTCCTCGGCGTTGGGCTGGAGGCTCGCGAAGACGAAGAGGGAGCGGGCTGGCAGACGCACGCGGGAGCCCCCGCGGTCGGCGTCCATGCCCGCGGACGTGGGCCCAGCGATTCCTTTTCCCTGCCCTACTTCGCGGTGAGCGATGTCGCCGAGGCACTGGAACGGGTCGAGGCGCTCGGCGAGAGCGTGGTCCACCCGGGGGAGGCATGGGCGATCTGCAAGGACTCCGAGGGAAGCCCGTTCGGGCTGGCGCAGGAGCCTCTCGGAGGGTAGGTCGGAGGCCACTTCGGAGCCCGCGCGCTGTCGCATGTCGCGCAACGCGGGACCGGCGAGCAACAGACGATCGGCTACCGCTCGCCGTCCCGAGCGATAGCGACCGGCCTCGGCCGAGGCGCTACTCCTTCGCGCCGGGAGCGATCGTCCGCGCGTCCGGTGCCGTCGTTATCGCTTCCGTCCCAAGGGGCGTCTGACCCTGGAGCATTTGGCGAACTCGAGGGCTCGACCAAGAAGGCTACGCCTGGACGAACATCTCCAGGGTGTCGGCCTGAACACCGTCGGACTCCATTGCTGCGCCAACGTCATCGGATTTCATGAATGCCTGGAAAGCATCCATATCGGGAACGTCCAGCATCACAGCCGCCCGGGTCGGGTTCTCCGGGTCGAGGAACGTTCGAACGGAAATGCCAAGAGGCCCAAAGAGCTCTTCTCGCTTCGGCGACGCAAGCCAATGCTCACTGTCTTTGATCTCGTGTACTGCGATAACAGTCGTCACAGGTGTCTCCTCTCGAGTCTCTGCCGGTCGGTTGCGACCGCCCGTAGTCTATCTGGGGCTAATGGCAACACATGATGGGTACGGATATGTCAATCGGACCGTTGTCGGTCCGGCCCGCCGCGCGGGACACCCAGCGCCTCAGCCCGTCTGCAGGTTCATCACCTCGGCGACCCGCTCCTCGGGCTGACCGGCGAAGCCGCCCTCGACCGGCATTGCGGGCAGCAGCGTCTCGCTCATGAAGCGGTCGGCCGACTCCTTCGAGTCCCAGACGGCGGCGATGAGGACCCCGCCATCGGTCGGTCCGGCAGCGTGGTAGAGCTGGCCCTCCGGCAGGCCGCCGGAAGGATGGGCCACCGCCAAGCTCGCCCGGTACTGGTCCTCTGTCCCGCCAGGCCAGAAGTGGGTCATCAGGTACGCCATGGCTGCCCCTCCGTTCGATTGGGTCGGCCGAACCTATCCGCGCGCAGTCGCCAGGGCAAGCAGTTGCTGGCGGCGAGGTTGCAGCAATCGACCCGACACGCCGCGCGACTGCATCGGCCACGAAGCAGTAGCGCCGCCGCCGAAGCCGCGCGTTATCGCTTCCGGCGCGAAGGAGTAGCGCCACGGCCGAGTGTCAAGGCCGGTCGCTATCGCTCGGGACGAACTCCGGCAGTCCCGGAGAGCGCCGGCACATTTTTGCTCCTGCGTGAAGCGGAAGCACCCTCGTCTGGGATCAAATAAGGCCCAAGCTTGCTTGCTTGAGCGGACAGGGTGGGATTCGAACCCACGAGGCAGCTTTCACCGCCCACGCGATTTCCAGTCGCGCACCTTCAGCCACTCGGTCACCTGTCCCTAGCCGGACGATACCGCGGCCGCGGGCGCAGTTCGCCGCCTTGGCGGCGTCCTCGGTGCTTGCGTGCGGAGCACATGGCGCTCCCTGCGTCCTTGCCAGGCGTGCGCCTGCGCCTCGCGGCACCAGCAGGCGTCTGGCGACTGATTCCCTAGGCCGGGACGGGCGCCTCCGGCAGCCGCGAGAGCGCATCCTGCATCTCGGACTCGCTGAACTCCAGGTCGGTGAGTTCGCCGTTGAGATGGGCGTCGTAGGCGGACATGTCGAAGTGGCCGTGGCCGCAGAGGTTGATCAGGATCACCCGCTCGTCGCCGGCCTGCTTGGCCTGCTCGGCCTCGTCATATGCGGCGCGAAGCGCGTGTGAGGGCTCGGGGGCCGGAATGATTCCCTCGGTGCGCGCAAACATCAGCGCCGCGTCGAAGGCCGCGGTTTGATGCACCGCGGTTGGCTCGATCACGCCCTCCTTGACCAGGGCGCAGACCGTCGGCGAATCGCCGTGATAGCGCAGGCCGCCGGCATGCACTGGTGGCGGCACGAAATCGTGACCCAGCGTGTACATCGGCATCAGCGGCGTCAGGCCGACGGTGTCGCCGTAGTCATAGCGATACACGCCCCGCGTCAGTGTCGGGCATGCGGCCGGCTCGGCCGCGACGAAGCGAGTCTTCTTGCCGGCCCGCAGGTTCTCGCGAATGAAAGGGAAGGCGATGCCGGCGAAGTTCGAGCCGCCACCGACGCAGCCGACGACGACGTCGGGATATTCACCCGCCATCTCGAGCTGCGCAATTGCCTCTTGGCCGATCACGGTCTGGTGCAGGCAGACGTGGTTGAGGACCGATCCGAGGGCGTAGTTGGTGTCGTCGTTTTTTGCAGCTACCTCCACAGCTTCGGAGATCGCGATGCCGAGGCTGCCCGAAGAATGTTGCGCCTGCGAGCGACCCGCCTCGGTTTCGTCCGAGGGGCTGCGGGTGACCGTTGCGCCCCAGGTCTCGATCAACGAGCGGCGGGAGGGCTTTTGGTCGTATGACACGCCGACCATGAACACCCGGCATTCGAGGCCGAACATCTGGCACGCCTGCGACAGCGCCGCGCCCCACTGGCCGGCTCCGGTCTCGGTCGAGAGCTTGCGAACGCCGGCCTCGCGGTTGTAATAGGCCTGGGCCACAGCCGTGTTGGTCTTGTGCGAGCCGGCGGGGGAGACCCCTTCGTATTTGTAATAGATGTGCGCCGGCGTATCGAGCGCCTTTTCTAGGCGGCGCGCGCGCAGCAGTGGGGTCGGCCGCCAGAGCTTGTAGATGTCGCGCACCTCGTCAGGGATCTCGATCTCCGGCTCGGCAGATACTTCCTGCTCGATCAGCGCCATCGGAAAGATCGGCGTCAGGTCCTCTGGAGCGAGCGGTTCCCTCGTGCCCGGATTGAGCGGGGGAAGCCCTTCCCCCGGAAGATCGGGGAGCAGGTTGACCCAGTGGGTCGGGATCGCCGACTCGGGCAGGATGAACTTCGTTAGCTCGCTAGCGCTCAACTTGTGCAGTTCCTCTCTCGTAGACCGGGGCGATTGTATGCCGGACGAATGAGGGACAACGCTGCGGCCTGGCGCGCCGAGCTTCGCGCCACCGACACCGTCGCCCGCTATGGCGGTGAGGAGTTCGCGCTCGCACTCCTCGGCGCGAGTCAAGCCGGGGGTTAGGATCGATGGCATGACCGATTCCAACGGCTCTGTGAGCTGGAACGTTTATCTGTCGGGCGAGATCCACTCGAACTGGCGCGAGCGCATCGCCGACGGTGTGCGCGAGGCGGGGCTCCCGGTGACCCTGCTGTCACCGGTCACCGATCACGGTGCTTCCGACGACGTCGGCATCGACATCCTCGGCGGCGAGGAGAAGGGCTTTTGGAAAGACCACAAAGGCGCCGGCGTCAACGCCGTGCGCACACAGACGTTGCTCAGTCGCGCTGATGTGGTCGTGGTGCGATTCGGCGACAAGTACCGGCAGTGGAACGCTGCCTTCGAAGCCGGTTACGCGGCGGCGCTCGGTAAGCCGATCGTCACCCTGCACGATGCGGAACTGACGCATGCGCTGAAGGAGGTCGACCGAGCGGCGATGGCAACAGCCCAGACTCCCGAGCAGGTTGTTGAGATCCTTCGCTACGCGATCGCCGGCCCCGGCGTCCCAACCTAATCCGACGGATTTCGCGTCGATCGTTGCTTTGACCGCACCCACATGCGGTCAGAACATCAATAGGCCCGTTAGCGAGGCCGCATCGCTAGCCTTGGCGCCCGTCACCTGGAGGGGTGGCAGAGCGGTTGAATGCGGCGGTCTCGAAAACCGTTATGGGCGTTTTCTCGTCCATCGAGGGTTCGAATCCCTCCCCCTCCGTCACAGAGCCAAATCCCGCGTTGTAGAGCCGGATTCGGCCTTTCCTTTGGTCCGGCCCGTCTAGGTCACTCGCGGTCACTCAGGGTCACTCGCGCCCCCATTCCGTACCCATGCCGTCCCCACGATGGCGCAGCATCTAGATGACTAGTTCCACGGCGCCAACGCGTGTGAAGCGGTTCCGCGGAACCGCCCCAGGCGCCGTGATCGAGGGATTCAGGGGGAAGAGGCCGAAGTCGGCGGTGATCAAGTCACCGTCGACCAGGAGGCCACGATGCACGCCGACCTCGACGCTCTTC
>CAJDUA010000029.1_pt1 | contig 24550 bp, 17 predicted proteins | sample 7390011 | NCBI WGS metagenome assembly CAJDUA01 (sample SAMEA7055673, study PRJEB34461) | soil metagenome | biome: terrestrial ecosystem; feature: Peninsula; material: soil | place: Antarctica | collected 2016 | reverse complement strand
GTGCGCATCAGGCCGGGCATCTCGTGCTCGGCAAGGTCGATCTCCTTGCGGCCGAACTCGGCCAGGCCGATGTCGGCGACCTTGTAGTCCTGCTCGGTTGCTGTGGCGATGGTGCTCATCTTTCTCCCGTCTAAAAGTTCGCCAGTGAGGGTACCTACCCGGTCCCATCGGGTGAGGCATGGCTGTTACGTTTCCGCTCGCGATGACCCCCGGCGAAGCAAAGCGATGAAGGCGATGGTGATGGCAGCGGGCTTGGGCAAGCGCCTGCGTCCGCTGACCTACGAGATCCCAAAACCTATGGTCCCGGTTGGCAACCGGCCGATCATGGAGCACATCCTGAAGCTGCTGGCCGGCAACGACATCGGTGAGGTCGTGGCCAATCTGCACTGGTTCCCGGAAACGATCCGCCGGCGTTTCGGCGATGGCGCCGACCTCGGCCTCGCGCTCACCTACAGCGAGGAGGCGCAGCTGCTTGGCACCGCCGGCGGCGTGCGCAACGTGCGTCAGTTCTTCGGCGCCGACCCGTTCTGCGTGATGGCAGCCGATGCGCTCACCGATATCGACCTGAAAGCACTGGCCGCGACGCATGAGGCCAACGATTGGATCGCGACCCTTGCCGTCAAGCGCGTCGCGAACGTCAGCGAGTTCGGCGTCATCGTCACCGGCGCTGACGGACGCGTGCACGGGTTTCAGGAGAAGCCCGACCCGGCCGAAGCGCTCTCAGATCTCGCCAATTGCATGATCTACATCCTCGACCCGGAAATCTTCGAGCACTTCCCCGACGCTACCGAGGTCGACTTCGCCAACGAGGTTTTTCCGGCGCTGCTTGACCACGATGTGCCGTTCGGCGTCCACATCACCGACTCCTACTGGAACGACGTCGGCTCGCTGCCCGAGTACGTCCAGGGCAACCTCGACATGCTGTCCGGTGCCGTCGAGGCCGAGCCAGCGGGCGAGATCGTCGATGCCGAGGCCGATGGCGCCGACGCGCTTGGCGCGGGTGTCGAATACGAAGGCCGCATTCTGGTTGGCGACGGGGCCACGTTTGGCCAGGGCGTAAAGCTTCACGGGCCGCTCGTGGTCGGCCCGGGTGTTTCGATCGGCGCCGGTGCGCGAGTGCGCGAGTCGGTGTTGCTCGAGGGCGCCGAGGTCGCGGCCGATTCCTTGCTCGCCGGAGCGATCGCCGGACGCGCAAGCCCGCTCAGTGACTAGCCGTCGACCCCGCACACCCGGATGAGCGCCTGACCTGAAGGTACCTTCTAAGCCGATGACCGCTCGCCGCCGCCTCGTTCGCGTTCCCGCCTCCTCGGCCAACCTCGGCCCCGGGTATGACGTTCTCGCCGCGGCTCTCGGGCTCGAACTCGAGCTCGAGGTGAGCGAGGAAGCCGAGTTCTCGGTGCTCGCGGGCGCGGGTTTACCGAGCGATCGCTCCAACGTTTGCGTTCGGGCGTTCGAGTCGCTGCACAGTGCCGACGGGCTTCGTTTCGAGATCCGCTCTCAAATCCCCCTCGCCCGCGGTCTCGGCTCGAGCGCCGCGGCAATCGTCGCCGGCCTCGTCGCCGCCGATCACCTCTTCGAGCTCGGGCTAAGCCGCGATGAGCTTTACGCGCATGCCGTGGAGCTGGAGGGCCATCCCGACAACGTCGGAGCAGCGATCTACGGCGGCTTCGTGCTTTGCCCGGTCGCAGCCCAGGGCGAACTGCCTGCGCCCGTGCGCCTGGCGCCGCCCGAAGGACTCGAGGCGGTCCTGGTGATCCCCGACGAGACGGTGCCAACGGCCCAGGCCCGAGCGGCAATGCCCGCCGCGGTGACGGTTTGCGACGCAGTCGCCAACATCGCCGCAGCCTCCCAGCTCGTACTCGGGATCGAGCGCTCCGATCTCAATTTGGTCGGCCGTGGCCTCGCCGACACGCTGCACCAGCCGGCGCGCCGCACGCTCTATGAGCGCTCGATGGCCTTGGTCGAGCGCGCAGATGAGCTCGGTGCGTTGGGCGCGACGATCTCCGGCGGGGGTCCCGCGGTGATGCTTTGGTGTGACTGGCAGGGGACGGGCAAGGTTGTCGAGGCAGCGACCGCAGCTGCCGACGGCTGGGCCGAGGTGATGCGGGTGCCTTTCACCGCGCAGGGTGCCGACGTGCCGGAGCTCTGAAGGGGAAGTCTCAGCCGCGGTTCAGCACGAACGGCGTCAATGAGGGAAAGGGCTTGGGGCGGCGCAAAGATCCAAGAATCGCGTCTTGTGGAGATTCAGTTCCAACCGTCGGAACTAGATCTCCACAGAGTGGCGTTCACGCATGCTCGCACCCCCTCACTGATGCCGTTCGTTTTTCGACCCGGCGAGAGACCGCTACAGCAACCCCAGAGCGTTCAAGATCGTGACCGAGTCCGAGTAGACGTCCTTGCGCTTGACGAGGCCATCTTCGAACGGGATCACGTCGAGGCCGTCCCAGGTCACGGTCTTGCCAGTGGGCTCGGCGACGAGATCGCCACGGCGCATCTCGTTGGCGTGGGTGGCGGTCGCCGTCCACTCCTGCACCACGAGGCCGTCGCGACAGTAGGTGCGTCGGCCATCGAAGCGGATGTCGGGCCAGGTCTCGAAGATCGACGCGATATGCGCGCGTACGGCCTCGCCCCCGGCGCGCTCATGGGCCGTGTGGTTTTCGAAGACCATGTCGGGCGCGTGCATCGCCGTGATCGCGTCGAGGTCATGTGCGTTCCAGGCGTCGTTGTAGCGCCCGATCGCCTCTTCGAGTGCAGCTGCCGAGTCCGCATCCGCCATCTCGCCGATCCTACCGCCGCGAACGACCGAGCGGCAGCTTGTGTCCTACAGTCGTGGCGGTAGCTGCCGCTTCGCGCAGCCGGGTGGCGCTAGGCCGTGGCGGTGACCGGGACGAGCTCGGCCGAGAGCTCGTCGAGGGGGCCAAGGAGCTCGGGGCGCGACAGGCGTCGCAGAAGCTCGCCGGCGAGCGAGAGGTAATCCGAGCCGCGGTCGGGGCGGTAGTCGAGGATTGGGATCGCGCGCTCGGCCGACTCCGCGTAGGCGATCGACTGGCGGATCACGGTGCGACAGACTTTTTCGCCGAAGCGCTCGCGCAGCGCCTCGAGCGTCTGCTTGGCGTGGTTGGTGCGCATGTTGGCGATGTTGAGGACGACGCCAAGCAGCTCGAGCTCGGGGTTGAGCGAGTCGCGAGCGAGGTCGAGTACCGATAGCGCCTGCTCGACGCCCTGAAGTGAGAAGTACTGAGCCTCGGTCGAAAGCAGGGCGTGATCGGCCGCGACGAGCGCATTCACCGTGAGCAGGCCCAAGGTCGGGGGGCAATCGATCAGGATCATGTCCTTGGAGCGCTTGAGGTCGCGAAGCGCGTTTCGCAACGTCACCTCGCGCCCGATCTTGCCGGCCAGCATCAGCTCCGATTCGGCCAGGCGCATGTTCGCCGGAATCACCTGACCGTGGATTGCGTCAGCGGCGCGGACCTGGCCCTGGAGGACGTCGGCGAGCGTCGGCTGAGCGTCGGCGGCGGTATCGAAGTAATCCGAGAGGTTGCCCTGGGGATCAGCGTCGATCGCCAGCACGTCGAGACCGAGGCGCCCGAAGACATCAGCGAGCGTGCGGGTCATCGTCGTCTTGCCAGTGCCTCCCTTCTGCGAGAGGACCGCGATCGTGGTCGCCATCGGGCGGACTATAAGTGACGGTTCTCGCTCCATTGCGCGGAACTGGAATGCGTCGCGGTCGAGCGTATAATCCGGGCCCGCTTTGTTCCCGTCGCGCGCCCGCTCGAAGAAGGCGCGGAACCCGGGAGGTTCGAATTGGATCGCTCGCACTCAGGCCCGTCCGCGGACCCCGCCACCGTCCCTGCGAAACGCTATTCGCCGCGTCTGTCGTGGCGCCCCAAGGTCTCGCCGCCCTCGGTCGACGACATGGATGCCTGCGCCATCTACGCCTCGGTGCGAAAGGACGCGACACCGAGCCGCGAGCCCGTGACGCTGGCGTTGGCCAACCTGCAGAAGATGCTTCATCGCGCCGGAAACGTCGACGGCGAGGGCGACGGCTGCGGGATTCTCGTCGACATCCCAAGGCGCATCTGGGCCGAGGAGATCCGTGCGGGCGGCCACAGCCCGGCCCTCGCTCACGACGACGCCTTTGCCGTCGCCCACCTCTTCGTCGAACGCTCCCAAGATCTCGAGCAGGCTCGACACGACGCCCGCGAGCTGCTTGGGCGCGGCGGTTTCCGCATCCTCGCCGAGCGCCTCGGCATGACTGAAACGCAGGCGCTGGGCGCGACAGCGCGCGAGGAGGAACCCCATTTCTGGCAGGTCGCCGGCGTGCTCGCCGACGCCGGCGATCGCAACCGTCGCCTGTTCGAGCTGATGCTGAGTCTCGAGTCCGAGCTCGGGTTCCACGTCCCGTCGTTCTCGGCGACGACCTGCGTCTACAAGGTGATGGGGGCACCGAAGGTGCTCGGCGAGTACTACCCCGACCTCGCGGACGAGCGCTTCGAAACCGTGTGCTGCTTCGGCCACAACCGCTATTCGACCAACACCTGGCCCTCGTTCCGCCGTGTCCAGCCGTTCTCGATCCTCGGTCACAACGGCGAGATCAACACGATCGAGCAGCTGCGCCAAGAGGCCCGCGCGCTCGGCGTCAGCGTTACCGCCGGCGGCTCCGACTCACAGGACCTCAACCGCACGATCGATCACCTGATCCGCGTAGAGGGCCTGTCGCTGGCCGAGGCGATGGAGCTGATCGTGCCACCCGTGGTCAACGAGATCCGCTCGCTGCCGGCCGAGCTGCACCCTTTCTACATGTACCTGCGCGAAGTCATGGGGCCGTTCGCCCAAGGCCCGGTGGCGCTGATAGCCCGCCACGACGGCGAGTGCGTGTTCTCCGCCGACGCGCTTGGCCTGCGCCCGCTTTGGCGCCTCGAGACGCGCGACGACTACATTTTCAGCTCCGAGCCGGGGGTCGTCAGCGTCCACGACATGGTCGCCGAACCGCTGCCGCTGGGGCCGGGCGAGAAGGCGTACGTGACGATCGACGCCGCCGAGCGCAGCTCGCGTCTGTGGAGCCACGCCGAGATGCAGCGTGAGATCGCCCGCAAGTGGCTCGAGCGCACTCACGCAGATCAGGTCGCTCCCTACGATCGCGCCCTACAGACAGGCGGGCCGCTCGAGGGAACCGACATCCCCGGCTACACCTCGGCCGGGCCGGCCGAGCCCGTGGTCGTGGCAGAGTCGGTCCTCGCCGGCTTCGGCTGGCAGCGCGACGACGTCAAGCTCTGCCAGCAGATGGCCTCAAACGGGGCCGAGCCGATCGGCTCGCTGGGCTACGACGGCCCGCTGGCGGCGCTCAGCCCCGAGCGCCAGAACCTCGCCGACTACTTCAAGGAGACCGTCGCCGTGGTCACCAACCCGGCGATCGACCGCGAGCGCGAGATGGAGCATTTCTCGACGCGCGCGGTCTTCGGGCGGCGCCCGTCGCTGCACGAGCCGACGGTCGACACACGCACGGTCGAGACTTCGTTCCCGGTGGTACTCGGTGGCCACCACGGCATGGCGCCGCTCTCGGACTCCACCTATCGCAAAATCGCACGCGGGCATCAGACCTGGCTCATGGAGGACCTCTGGGAGAAGTTTCGCGGCCGCGCTGCCGCGGTCGACACCGCTCTGCTCGAGTCAGAGACAACGGCCGGCGCGATCGAGCGCCTCAAACAGGAGGCGGCCAAAGTTGTGCGTGGCGGTGCTGAGCTACTCGTGCTTACCGACCGCACCGTGTTCGACGGTGAGCAGCGTTATCTCGACCCGCATCTGGCGACCTCGGCGATCGATCAGGCGCTGAAGCACTTCCGTGTCCAAGCGGGGGAGGAGAACCTGCGCCGGCGCTGTTCGATCGTGGTGCGCTCGGCGGCGATCCGCAACGTCCACGACGTCGTCTTGGCACTCGGCCTCGGCGCGAATGGCGTCAATCCCTACGTGATGTTGGAGGTCGTCTGCGTCGACGACTACGCCAACGATGTCGCCAACATCTGCGCGGCGCTGTCGAAGGGGATCGAAAAGGTGATCTCGACGATCGGCATTCACGAGGTACGTGGCTATGCGCGCCAGTTCTCCTCGATCGGAATCAAGCCCGAGCTCGCCGAGGTCTTCCAAACCGATGCCTTCGCCGCCACCGCCTCAGGCGGCACCGGCTTCGCCGAGCTCGACGCCGACACCGACTTGCGCCGCGGCATCATCCGCGATCCCGATGGCGCTGCCAAGCCGGCAAAGACCACCCGCTTCTACCCCAAGGTCTACAAGGCCGCGGTCGCCGCCGCCAACGGCCGCGCCGGCTATGAGGAATACGCGCAGAAGGTCCGCGAGCTTGAGGCGACCAGCCCGATCTCGATGCGCCACATCACCGGCCTGAAGTCAGACCGCGAACCGATCGACGCGGCTTTGGCCGACCCGGGCGTGGGCCACCACGACTATCCGATCGTGATCTCCTCGATGAGCTTCGGCTCGCAGTCAGAGCCGGCATTTCGCGCCTACGCGGAGGCGGCGAAGGCGATCAACGTTCTCTGCATCAATGGCGAAGGCGGCGAGATCCGCGACATGTACGGGCGCTATCGCAAGTGGCGGGGCCAGCAGGTCGCCTCCGGTCGGTTCGGGGTCTCGGCGGAGATGCTCAACGCCTCCTATGTGGCCGAGATCAAGATCGGCCAGGGCGCAAAGCCGGGCGAGGGCGGCCATCTGCCAGGCAAGAAGGTGTCGGAGAAGGTCGCTGCGGCGCGAAATGCGGCGCCCGGGACCGACCTGATCTCGCCCTCCAACAACCACGACCTCTATTCGATCGAGGATCTCGCAGAGCTCATCGACGAGCTCAAGACCGTCAACCCCGACCTGCGCGTCTCGGTCAAGGTCCCGGTGGTGCCCAACATCGGCACGATCGGCCTCGGGATCGCCAAGGCCGGCGCCGACATCATCACCCTCTCGGGCTTCGAGGGCGGCACCGGCGCGGCTCGCCAGCATGCGCTTCGCCACGTCGGCCTGCCGTCGGACATCGGCACGCGGCTGGTGCACCGGGCGCTGATGGAGGCCGGAATCCGAAACCGCGTCGAGATCTGGGCAGATGGCGGTTACCGCCACGCGCACGACATCGTCAAGTTGATCTGCATGGGCGCAAACCGGATCGGCTTCGGCACCCTGGCGATGGTCTCACTCGGCTGCACTATCTGCCGCGGCTGTCAGCTCGACACCTGCCATGTCGGCATCGCCACGCAGATCGAGACAACCGAGGATGCCGCCGAGCACGGGTTGAAGAAGTTCACGCCGCAGCAAGTCTCGAGCGCGGCGGAGAACTGCGCTCGCTTCTTCTCCTCCATGGGCGAGGAGGTCAGGCATCTCACCGCCGAGCTCGGCTACGAGCGGACCCAGGACCTCGTCGGGCGCTATGACCTGCTCGAGCAGGTCTCCCACCATCACGCTGTCGACCTCGGTGAGCTGATCACGCCGTTGGAGGAGTATCTCGACCTCGAGCCAATCGATCTGCCGGTTGCCGACGAGGAGCCGGTCGAGGCACGCGCCGAAGCAGGCATGGTCCGTGCCCGACCGATCCGGATGCAGCGAAGCGACGCCTCGGCACAACTATCAGCGATCGCCGACGACGTCTGCGGCGGCAACATCATCCGTCGCCAGTTCGGCCGCGCCACCGACGCCAATGACCGGGTGCTCGGGGCGGCGCTGTCGGGCGCGCTGGCGCGCTCGCGGATCTACGGAGACGGCCCCGAATCGAGCGAGGACGTGCTCGCCGAGGTCGATTTCAACGGTGGCTCGGTCGCGGGTCAGGGATTTGGCGCATTCAATGCCTGGGGCGTGACCGTGCGCGTCGAGGGCGGCGCCCAGGATGGGGTCGGCAAGGCGATGCTCGGCGGCACCGTTTCGATCATGAAAGGAAAGGGCGCCGACGGCCGGCGCGTCAACGGCTCGGTCGGCAAGTCGTTCGCATACGGCGCGCAGCGAGGCCGCCTGTTTGTTCAAGGCTCTGCCGACTCGCGCTTTTGTATCCGCCTCTCGGGTGCCGACGTGGTTCTCGGCGGTGAGCCACCGCAGCCGCTCGACGACGCGTTGGGCTGCGTCGTCGACCGTGCCAACGCCAAGGGCTTTGCCTTCGAGTACATGACCTCGGGCCGCGCGATCGTGCTCGGCGATATCGGGCCGTGGGCGTGTGCCGGAATGACCGGTGGCCGCGTTTACGTCCGCCACCATCCGCTCTGGAACCTCGATCGCGCGACGATCGCGGGCCGTCTCGGCGAGGGTGCCAAGGTCAACCTCTGCGACCTCGACGCCGAGGGCGAGCTCGATATTCAATACTTACTCGCCCGCTACGCCGACGAGCTGCGCACGACAGATCAGGCCGAGGAGGCCGAGCGCGTGCTGAAGCTCGCCGCCGACGCGGCCGAGCATTTCCTCATGATCGTCCCCGAACGGGTCCAAGCGGACCCGAACATCTCGACCGAATAGCGATTAGTTGCGCGCGCCTGGCCGGTCTTATCTTCAAAGCCGGCCTCAAACGGGGCCCGGCGCGAGAAGTAAGGACCGCGAACTTCCGAGATGACCTCACCTGACGACCGATCCCGTTGGCTGGCCCTTTACGTGCTCTGCGCCGGCGTCTTGATGATCGTTTTGGACGCGACGATCGTCAACGTCGCCCTGCCCACGATTCAGGACGATCTCGGCTTCTCGCAATCGAGCCTCGCCTGGGTCGTGAACGCGTATCTGATCGCCTTCGGAGGCCTATTGCTGCTCGCAGGACGCCTCGGTGATCTCCTCGGCCAGCGAAAGATCTTCCTCGTCGGCCTCGCGGTCTTCACCGCGGCGTCGGTCGTCTGCGCCCTGTCTCAGACGCAGGGCATGCTGATCGCGGCGCGCTTCGTTCAAGGAGTAGGCGGAGCCCTCTCCTCGGCGGTCGTGCTGGGGATGATCGTGAACACGTTCCCCGAGCCGCGCGAGCAGGCAAAGGCGATCGGGGTCTACGGCTTCGTCGCCTCCGCGGGTGGCTCGATCGGCCTGCTCGCCGGTGGCGTGCTGACGGAGGCGATCAACTGGCACTGGATCTTCTTCATCAACGTGCCGGTGGGCGTCGCTACGGCAGTCTTCGCCAAGCGCTTGGTCGCCGATCAAAGCGGGATCGGGCTCGACAAGGGCGCCGACCTGCGCGGCGCGGTCGTCCTCACAAGCGGGCTGATGCTCGGCGTGTATTCGATTCTCCAGGCCTCCGAGCGGGGCTGGGGCTCGTTGCAGACGCTCGGCCTTGGCGCTGTCTCGATCGCGCTGGTGGGCGCATTCGTCGTGCGCCAGGCGCGGATCCCGAATCCGCTGATGCCCCTGCGCCTGTTTCGCTCGCGCAACGTCGCCGGAGCGAACGTCGTCATGGCCCTGCTGGTCGCCGGCATGTTCGCGATGTTCTTCCTCGGCGCGCTCTATTTACAGCGAATCCTCGGCTACGACCCGCTCGAGGTCGGGCTCGCGTTTTTGCCTTCGACACTGGTCATGGGCACGATGTCGCTGCGCTACTCCGATCGCCTCTCGATGCGATTCGGAGCGAAGGCGGCGCTGATCCCGGCGATGGTCTCGATCGGTGCCGGGTTGCTCCTCTTCGCCCGCACGCCGGTCGACGGCAACTACCTCACAGACGTCGTCCCGCCGATGGTCCTGATCGGCTTCGGCGCCGGGCTCGGCTTCCCCGCACTGATGACGCTTTCGATGTCAGGCGCGACACCGAGCGACTCCGGGCTCGCTTCGGGATTGGTCAACGCGACCGTGCAGGTCGGCGGAGCGATCGGCCTCGCGGTGCTGGCGACGCTTGCAACGGCGCGCACCGACAGCCTGCGCGATGCAGGTGAAGCGGCAATGTCGGCGCTGAACTCCGGTTACCACCTTGCCTATCTGGTCGGAGCCGGTCTCGTCGGCCTCGGCCTGATCGTCGCCCTGGCCGTGCTGGAGACGGTTCCGGCAGCGCCCGCCGAAGCCGAGGCCTTCGGCGGCGACGTCGTGGGCATGAGCGAGCATGAACAGTCGAGCGCCTCAATCGGCGCGCAGTCGGTGTACTCCGAGCCGAGCTAGAACCTGGCGATCGGAGCCGAGTCGCTGCGGCGAGACGAGTCCGACGTGGCCTCAGGCTTCGAGCAGGTACACGCGGTAACGGCCGATTTCGAGCTCGTCGCCGTCGCTCAGCGGCGCCCACTCGACACGCTCGCCATTGACGAATAGGCCGTTGAGACTGCGATCGTCGAGGGCGCGAACTCCTCCGGCTTCGGTGAGGACGACGAGAGCGTGACGCCGCGAAACCGTGGGATCGTCGAACTGCAGGTCGGCGGCAGCGCTGCGGCCGATCCGCGTCCAGCCCGGCTCGAGTCGGATCACCGCACAGCCGTCGTCGTCTTCGAAGGCGAGGTAGTTGCCAGGCCGCCCGATTTGAGCGCGTGCTTCGGCTAGCCATTCGGGCGCCTCGGCCGCCACCTCGACGGCATCGGAATTGAGTTTCGAGGGTGCGAAGATTGATGTGCGCCGAAAGTCTTCGCCGCCGCAGTTCGGACACTGTGGGAGCTCATCCGCGACGGTGAGCGACATCGAATAGCCGCAACCGACACAGGCCAGCGAGCCCGGTTGCGCCAGGGTCACCTGCTCCCCGGTTTGATGGATCTCCGCTTCGGAACCAGGGTCCCTGGGCCTGTGCGGAGCACTTTCGGTCAGCATTGCCATCTTCGTACCCGAACTAGTGCCGATACTAACGACGTCTGCCTGACTGTACAACGTGCGTGCCCAGAGATAGACGGAAATAGCACAGATTTTCACCCCACCTCCCTGGCGAATACAATCGCCGCCGCATGCGACCGGTCTCCGCCACGCTTACCATCGACGCCCCGCGTGAGCGTGTCTTCGACCTACTTTGCGATCTCTCGATTCGCCCTCAGTTCGGCGACCATTTGTTCACCGAGTTTCGCCTCGGCAGGCTTAAGCCCGTGGGAGTCGGCGCGTCGGCGCGCTTTCGGCTGGGAAAGGTTGGTTGGATGGACACGGTGATCGACGAGCTCGAGCGGCCGCACCTCGTTCGCGAGCACGGTGCCGGCGGGCGCTCGAACCGTGTGCCTGCGTTTACAGTCTGGGAGATCGCCGAAGGCCCTTCTCCGCAAAGCAGCGAGGTCACGGTGACGTTTTGGACCGAGCCCTCGAACCCTTTTGACAAGGCCCGCGAGCTGATGCTCTCCATGCGTCGGCTGCGGCGCGAGTTCAGGCGGATGCTCGCTGGTCTGCGCGAGCTGGTCGAGAGCGAGCGCGCGCTCGAGCACGTCAACGTCGCCGGTGCCGACCGCCTTCCCGCCTTCAACCGCTGAGCCGCCCCCCTGATTCCATAAACTCTCGCCCGCGATGACCCGACGACCGACCCGATCTGCTCTCTCCCTGCTAGCAGGCCTTGCGCTCGCGGGCGGGCTCGTGGCTTGTGGCGAAGAGGAGCTGACCGAGGTGGTGGAGGGCGAGCCGATCGAGCTTGCAGGCCTCGACTACAACGTCCAGATCACCCGCTTTCTCAACCCGGACGACGCCGAGGACGCCCAGTATCTCGTCGGGCAGCCGCCGCCGCCTTCGGGCAGCGAGTATCTCGGCGTGTTCATGGTCATCGCCAATCACGAAGAGGACGGGCGCCCCTCGGCGACCAACTACGTTGTCCGCGACACACTCGAGCAGGAGTATGAGCTCCGCCCCAGCGAGAGCCCCTACGCGCTCGAGATCGGCGGAGACGTTCCGGCAGAGGGCGAGCTGCCACTGCCAAATACCGCAGCGCGAAACGGTCCGAATCAGGCTTCGCTACTGATCTTCGAGGTCTCCGACGACGTCAGCGAGAACCGGCCGCTGAAGCTTGAGATTCAGACCTTCGCCGGCGTCGGCGAAGTCATCCTCGACATCTAGAGAAGGAAACGGACGCCGGCGTGTCTGTCGGGCGACTTCAACTGTCTTTGATGTCGCTCATCGCGGCAGCGGCCGTGGTGATGGCGGGCCTGTTCTCGCCGCCGGCTCGAATTGCATGCCTCGGCGTGCTCGTGGCTGGCGCTTGGCTGATCGAGCCCGAGCGCAGCCACCGCGGCGGCGGCTGGTGGCTGGTCGTCGCCGCCGGCGTTGTGGCGTCAGTCGCCGGGTTCACCGTATCCGAGCTCTCCGAGCCTGCCGAGACGATTGCCGGAATCGTCGCAATAGCCGGCGCCGCGCTCGTGATCATTGGCGCGACGGTCGGGTTTCCGAGGCGGTAGAGCGTGCCGGTTTGGCGAGAGAGCCTGGATCGGAGAGGTGGTCGGGAGGGGGTTGATTTCAGTAAGGGGGCGGGTTCGATCGGATTTGAGATGTCCTCGACGACTTCTTATGCCATGGGCATAACAAGTCGTCGAGCCCACTTGATGCAGGCCGCCGCAACGGCCTCGAACCGTCCCCTCATTGCGCCGTTCGAGCAGACTCTCCGCCAACGAGCCCAAGCCCAGCCGCGATCTCGGCCGAAACTAACCCAACCCTGCCTGAAGAATCTGCGCCGCGATCGGCGCAGCCACCTCGCCGCCGTCACCGGTCGAGTTGACGATCATCACCGCCACGGCGAGTTTTGGTTTCTCGGCGGGGGCGAATGCCGTGAACCACGCGTCGAGCTCTTGCTCTGGCTCCTCGCCCGGTCCCAGCTCCTGGCCCGGCTCGAGTGCCTTCGGGCCGAGCTCGGCCGTGCCCGTCTTGCCGGCCACCTGAATCTCGGGCAACGAGGCAGCCACGCCGGTGCCGCTATTGACGACCTTGATCATCAGGTCGGTCATCGTCTTCGCCGTCTTCGCGGTCGTTACCTCGGTTGACTCCGCTGCGGGACCGAGCCCCTCCGTCCGCACAATCGAAGTCGGCGAGCGCACGCCGCCGTTGGCGATCGTCTGGGCAACGCTTGCCATCTGCAGCGGCGTCGCCAGCACCTGGCCCTGTCCGATCGCCGACTCACCGACCTCGACGCTCGACGCCAGCGTCTCGGGGATCGTGCTCGCCGGTGGGTCGAGCGCGGCCATCGACTCGTCGTCGGAAAGCGATGGCCGTGAGTTGAAGCCGAAGAGCTCGGCCGTCTCGACGAGCTTCTCGCCCCCGAGCTCGACGCCGAGCGGGGCGAAAACCGTGTTGCAGGAGTCGGCGAACGTCTGCGTGAAGGTTCCGCCGCATGGCGAGTCGTGGGAGTTGGCGATCTCGCGGCCGATGTCGGTGTTGGAGATCTCGACCGGAAACGAGTCGGAGGTGCTGACGATGCCGGCGTCGAGAGCGCCGCTGGCGGTGATCACCTTGAACGTCGAGCCGGGAGGCTGGGGAGCCGAGTACCCGAGTCCGGCAAGCGCGCGGACCTCGCCGCTGCTCGCATCGAGTACAGCCACGCCGCCGTAAAGAGCGCCGAGCGCCGCGACAGCGCCGGCTTGGAGCTCGGGGTCGATCGTTGTGCGCACGGCCTCGCCGGGCACGGGCTCTGTTTCAGCGAGAATGCGCCCGCCGCCAACCTCGCTCTCTTGCCTGGCGTTGACGGCGACGAGCTGTCCACCGGCACTGCCCGACAGCCGGTCATTGAATGCCAGCTCGAGGCCGGAGGTGCCTGTGAGCGTGCCGGGCGGAAACCCCGCAGCCGTCAGTTGCTCGGCCTGATCTTGCGAGGGCGTTCCGACCTCGCCGACCACAGCCAGCGTCGAGCTCTCGAGCTCTCGCGCAGCTACAGGGCCCTTTGCCAACGGTGTGCGGTCGGAGGCGAGAATCGCGGCTCGCTGCGGTGCTCGCGTTCGCCGCGTCAACCGCTCGTTTTCCTCGAGCCCGGGAAAGGTTAGGTGTGGCGCCCAGGCGACGGCCCCGTCTGTGATCGGCAGCTTGGCGTTGTCTTCGAGCGTTCCGAAGGCCTGCGTCTCGAGCTCGACCGGGGCGACCACCGTGTCACCGTCGTCGACTGGCTCACCGATCGCAAGCGACGTGAGTGTGGCTGTGGCGCTTGCCGACTTGTATGCCTTCTCGAAGCTCTCCAGGGGGTAGTCGGTCTGCGCGGCGGGCGTGAGTTCGGCGTGCATGGCGGCGTAGTCGCCGTCTTCCCAGGCGCCGAGAAAACGCGCCGCGGCAGGCGCGTTGGGACCAGCGGCGATGACGACGCCGGTGATGAACGCTCCCGATGCGACCACCACCAGCGGCATGGCGCGCGTATAGACCCGCCATCTGCGCCGCGACAGCGGGGTTGTCTTGGCTGGTGACTCGCTCAAGCCCGCCAGATCCGTCCGGTAGCTTTGCGATCCCCGTTCCGTCGCTGAGGCGACCCGTAAATCACACAGGAGAAGTTAGTGGCTGCGGCGGTGCGCATTACAGACGGGGTCCGACATTGAATCTCGTCGACGCAGGCATCATCCTCTTCGCCTTGGCTCTCGGAGCCGTGGGCTACGGGCGGGGCCTGATCGCAAGCGCAATGCCGCTGGCCGGCTTCGTCGGTGGAGCGGCGCTCGGTGCGCGCATCGGCCCAGCGCTGCTCGAGGGCGGCTCGCAGTCACGCTACGCCCCATTGGTCGCCGTCGGCACCGGAATCCTGATTGGTGCATTCGTTGCCGTGGCGCTCGATGGTGTCGCCCAGGCGCTTCGAAAGCGCCTGAGCGGTTCGGGTGTCGGCGCCGCCGACGGCGTCGGCGGCGCAATACTGCTGGCGGCATTGGCGCTTTTGGTCTGCTGGGGCTTCGGGGCGGTCGCGTTGAATGCCGGTGGCAGCAGTGCCCGCCAGCTGCGAGAGGCGGTCCAGCGTTCCGGGATTCTCGGCGTGCTCAACGACGCCCTACCACCGTCTGGGCCGTTGCTCAACGTGTTGCGGCGCGTCGATCCCACCCCCACCGTGCGGGGGCCAGACGCCGAGGTGGCGCCGCCCGACCGGCGGGTCGTCGACGATCCAGAGGTCGCCGCCGCCGGCGGCTCCAGCGTGCGTGTGCTCGGCACCGCTTGCGGGCTCGGGGTTGCGGGCTCGGGCTGGGTGGCCGCGCCGCAGGTCGTAGTCACCAACGCCCATGTCGTCGCCGGCGAGGACGACACGACGGTCAGCCTCGACGGAGGCGAGGAGTTCGAGGCGGCGGCTGTCCACTACGACCCTCGAAATGACCTCGCAATTCTTTCGGTTCCCGGGCTCGATGCGCCCGGCCTCGACCTCGCCCAGAACACGTCCAAGGGCGCCGATGTAGCGGTGATCGGCTTTCCGGAGAACGGTCCGCTGACGTTCACCGCGGCGCGCCTGGGGCGCACTGGATTGGTCACCAGCCAGGACTCCTACGGCCGCGGCCCCGTGCAGCGGCGGATGACGCCGTTTCGCGCCGACGTGCGCAGCGGCAACTCGGGCGGGCCTGTTGTCGATCGCGCCGGCGACGTCGTCACCACCGTTTTCGCAGCCTCGGTGGGCGAGGGGACAGGCGACGGCCTCGGAGTTCCCAATACCGTGGTTAAGGAGGCGCTGCGGGGTAAGCTGGAGGCGACGGACACGGGACCATGTGCAGCCTGATCGAGCTACGAATCGCCGCCGCCCAGATCACAGGCTGGGGCGAGAAACGCCGTTCTGTAGTCTCAAAGTCAGGGTGGAGACCTCCGCTGACGGACAACGTCAGGCAGCCGTCGCTGCGAAGCAAAACGGGCGAGCGGCGCATGTCTGCCCGGATTTCCACGCCGCAATCGAGCTGATCGGCCGCCGCTGGGCCGGCGCCATCCTCTGGGCACTGGCAGAGCGGCCGCACTATTTCGCCGAGCTCACGGCAAGCGTGCCGGGCCTCTCAGACCGCTTGCTGTCGCGACGCCTGCGTGAGCTCGAAGCAGCCGGCCTGGTCGAGCGCTGCGTGCACAACGGCACACCGGCGCGGGTTTCCTACGCGCTGACGGAAAAGGGGGGCGCGCTCGAGCCGACGCTTGGCTCGTTGAAAGACTGGGCGCGGGAGTGGAAGCTGAGCTCGTAGCGCTGGTGCCGCGGTCTCCGGCACCGCCCGTGTTCGTCGAACAGGTCGCTTGGTAACCGCACGCTCTCGACTCACCAATCGCGCGGATTTCCCGGCGGGATTCGCTCGCCGTCGACAAGATTTGCCTCGACGACCGGTGCTCCCGGCGCCTCCGTGGTCGCACGAAAGAGCTCGAGTTCGTCTTGGCCCAACTCGGCGAAGGCGGCTTCGACAGTGCGCAGGTAGGCGGCGATCAGGATCGCATCCCGAGGCGCGGCGAGGCCGCGGTGCGCGGGCTTGGCGGTGTAGGCGTAGACGCGGTCGAAGCTCGGCGTCGTGGCTTGGTCACGGGTCTCGACCTGCGTGCTCACGTCCACCCGCCGGTATCGCATCTCGCGCACGTCGAGGCGCTCGAGCTCGGCTGCGGTGAGCTCGATCAGGGCTCCGTTGGGACTCTGCAGGCCCGCCGATGGATCGAGGTTGAGGCCGAGGCAGTGGGTCGGCAGCGAGCCGTCGGGGCGCGCAAAAGTCTTCTCGCTGGCACGGTTGTCGCGCACCAGCGTCCACGCGCGCGACCAGCCACCGAGGCGAGCTGGATGCACCGATGCGACCGGGCGGCCGAGCGTTTGCTCAGCACTGACGCGGCTGACGAGCGAGCCGTAGCCGAAGACGGCAAGCCTCATCGACGCGGAGGCATCCATTGCGGGCGCGGACACAGCCGCGCGGCGGCGGGGCAGCCGAAGCACAGCGCCGGATAGGGATCGGCCGCAGGCTCGAACGCGCCGGCGCCCATCTGCGAGACCAATTCTTCGAGGCGCTCCCGGGCCGCGACAAGCTCGGCGGGCCCAAGCTCCTCGATCACGGGTTCATCGGGTGCGTCGAGGAACACGTGGGCGACCCGGACAGCCTCGCCGCCTCCCACCGCGAGGGCATAGATCTCGCGTTGGGCTCGATAACGCTCGGCGAGCTCGTCAGGCGGCCGACCGTGAAGCGCATCCGTCTTGTAGTCGACCACGCAAGGAGCGTCGCCGCCGTGCGCGAGCAGGTCGATCTGGCCGCGGACCACGGTGGCGCCGATGCCGAGCACGAACGGGACCTCGGGTCGAAGTGCTCGCGGGCCGAGCTCCGCGCACAGCGGCGACTCGAGCCAGCCACCGACGAGGGCATTGACCCGCTCACTTGCCGCAGCGTCGCCCGCCAGCGCCTGTCCCGCCAACAGGCGCTCGATCAGCGCGTTGTCTGGTGCTTGCCAGCCGCGTCGCGCGCTCCATTCCAGGGCTGCATGCACGGCATTGCCGACGCCCAGGGCGAGCGCTCGCGGCGGCCCCGGGTCGGGCATCTCGTCCGCGATCTCCGGCTCGGCCTCCTCGGCTCCGGCGAGCTCGGCCGACGAGCCGCTTGCCAAGCTCTCGCGCGCGCCGAGGACGCGTTCGATGTAAAAGCGATAGCCGCAGCGCTCATACAACGACACCGCCGAGTACGAGAGGTGGCCGACCGGAACGGTCGAGGCGCGGTCGCCGATCAGCGGGGGCGGCCCGGCCGTGAGATCGAGCGGGCTCTGTAGCGCGGGCGCCAGCTTGATCAGGCGTAGCTCTGCGGCGCGCTCGGGACCGGGCTCGTCGATCGCGACCGCCAATTCGGCATCGGGCAGCGACTCGCCGCCTGCAACGCCAATAGGGCCGGGCAGCATCAGCGAGCCGTCGCTGCCGTCCCAGCCAAGCTCACCTAGCGCCGGCAGCAGCCGGCGAAGCGGCGTATCGCTGGGCTTCGGCTCACCGGGCTCGAGCTGGCCTTCGTTGTAGACACCGCTGAGGATGAGGCGGTCCTCGGCGCGCGAGGCTGCGACGTACACGAGACGACATCCCTCCGCGGCTTCGGCCTCCCCCTCCTGCGAATTGAGCTCGACCAATTCCCAGAGACCGAGCGAGCTCTGCGCGGCGAACGCGAGGCGCATGCCGAAGCGCTGCTGCGACTCGTCATCGCTGACCGGCCCGATGACCAGATCGGCGCTGCGATGGCCGGCGCTGAGCGAGCGCCCGAGGTCGGGGACGGCGACAACGGGGAACTGAAGCCCCTTCGCCGCGTGCACGGTCATCACCCTGACGCCGTCGTGGCCTTCGGCCTGAACCGCGGCTATACCCTCGCGCTCGTCCCGGCGCGTGCTGTCAGCCGCGAGTGCGAGAAAACCGCCGAGGTCGCGGCCCTCGTTGGCCTCGTACTCGCGCGCCAGGCGCATCAGCTTGCGCACGTTTGCCATTCGCCCAGGGCCGCCCTCGCGGGCGATCAGTCCGAGGTCGTAGCCGAATGCGGTCATCGTCGCATCGATCAGCTCCTCGAGCGACAACAGCATCGCCCTTCGCCGCAGCCCGGCGAGGATCCTGCAAAAGCGCCGCAGGCGCTCGGTATCGAGCGCGGGGATCGCCTCGAGCCAGCTCGACTCGACGTGTGGCGGCTCGGCGCCGTCTGAGTAGTGCCACTCGACCACCGGCCAGACGTGGCGCGGATAACCATCTTCGTTGTGTGCCGCCTGGCGCAGGAGCCACAGCGCGTCGGGGCTGACGCCGGCTGCAAACGAGGCCAGGGCGCCGAACAGACACTCGTCGTCAAGCGGGTTCGAGACGGTGCCGAGAAGCCGGATCAGGTCCTCTACCTGCTGCTGGGTCCAATAGCCGCGCCCACCGACGACGAACGGCCGCAGCCCGGAACGCCTGAGCGCCTGCTCGTAGGCGTCGACGTGGGTGAAGGCGCGCAACAAGACGACGATCTCGCCGCGCTGTGCCCCGCCCGAGTCGACAAGTTGGCTCAGGCGCTCGGCCAAGCGCCGGGCCTCGGCGATGACGTGCTGGGGCGACGCGCTGGGTGCCGGATCGAGGTCGATCTCCTCGGCGTCCCATTTCATCGCCGGGTCGCCGGTGCTCTTGTCGCGGGTGAGCAAGAGCTCGATCGAGCCGGAGCCCGCACTTGCCGGCCGCCCCGCGGTCAGCGCCGAGAACTCGGGCAACAGTGCGGCGCCGATTGCGTTGACGGCGGCGAGCACGATCGGCAGCGAGCGGAAGTTGCCGCGCAAGGGCAGCACCTCGCGATCGGGTGCGTCTTGGGCGAGGCGGCGCTGCTCACGAAAGACGTCGAGGTTGGCATTTCGAAAGCGATAGATCGACTGGTTTTCGTCGCCGACCATGAACACCCGGGTGTCTTCACCGCGAAGCTGCTCGACGAGGTCGAGCTGGACGCGGTTGGTGTCCTGAAACTCGTCCACCATGACGTGGGCAAAACGCCCGCGCCACGCTTCGGCGATCGCCGGACTCGAGCGCAACAACTCCAGCGCGCGCAGCTCGAGGTCCTGAAAATCGAGCGCCGAGCGCTCCTCCTTGAGCTCCTCGTAGCGACGGTGAAAATCCTCGAGGATCCGTTCGAGCGCGGTCCGCGAGCTGATCGCCATCGCCACCTCGTGCGAGGTCAAATCGCGTTGTTGCTCGTTTCGCTTCGGTGAGTGCAGCGGCTCGTCCACCTTTGGCAATCTCGGGTTGCTGATGCCCTGACTGCGAAGCCGCTCGTGTGCGCCAAGGGTCATCGCGGTCAGGCGCCAGGGCTCGAAAGCCGCCGCAGCGTGGGCCACATCCTCGTCGTCGGCAGCGAGCAGACCGTCGATTGCCCCTGAGATCGCGCGGTCGCGAAGCCGTGCTGCCTCGCCGGCGTCGAGCACGCGAAAGCGCGGATCGAGGCCGGCTGCGAGCGGGTGAGTGCCAAGCAGTCTGCGGCAGAAGGCGTGAATGGTGAGCACCCAGGCGCGTTCGGTTGAACGCGCGGCCGCGAGCAGTTCGTCGGCACGATGGATATCGCCTGCCGCCCGCGTCTGGTGTGAGCGGCGGGTCAGCTCGCGGCGAATTCGCGTGCGCATTTCGGCCGCAGCGCGCTCGGTGAAGGTAAAGGCGAGCAGTCGCTCGACCTCGACCCCGTCGTCGATCACGGCCGCGCAGTAGCGGTCGACGAGCACGGTCGTCTTGCCAGTACCGGCGCCGGCTTCGAGGAAGGCGTCGTGGTCGCGCGCCGCCGTTGCAGCCGCCTGCTCGATCGTGGGCTCGAACTCGCGCCCGCCAACCAGGGTGTTCTGCGCTGCAAGGGCGGGGCGCTCGCCTTCGCCTTGGCGCCCGGACACTGGCGCATCGGCCAGCGGTTCCTCGAACGAGTCGGTGAGCGAGAGCTGGCGCTCGTCGCGATTCACGCTTCCTCCCCGGAATCGCCGTTCTCCTTGCCGATGACGCCAAGTGCCCGCTCGAGCCGGCAGATCGGCTGAAATGTGCAGTACTTCGGGCAATCGCCGTTGAGCGGGTCGCGTTTGATCTCGCCGGCGCGCATTGCTTGCGCCGCCGACGTCGCCGTTGCCTGCGCTTCGGTCAGCGCTTGCTCGAACTCGTCGTTGTCCTGCTTGTCGGTTCGAACGAGCCCGAGAGCCTCGATTCGAGGATCCTCGGCGAGCGCCAGTCCGCGAGCCTTGCGCTTGGTGGGGTCAGCGGCGCCTAGCGGCTGGTAAAGACCGGCGACCGGGTCGAGCTCGAGCACTTGGCGCACGGCGAGCATGTAGAGCTGAATCTGCAGCGTGCCCTTGCGGGCGAACTCGCGCGCAGTGGCCACGTTCCTGCCGGTCTTGTAGTCGCGCACGATCGCGCTGTGTCCATCGGTCGCGAGGTCGATGCGATCGATGCGCCCTCGCAACGAGAACTCACCGAAGCGAAGCGCCGGGCGCGTCCGGGCTTCGGCGGACCCGTTGTCGAAGGCTCCGAAGGTGAGCTCGAGTAGCTCGGGGTCAGGGCGAAACTCGCTTTCGAGCTGAGCCTCCTGCTCGAGGAAGGCCTCGATCTGCACTCTGGCCCGATCGAGCCTCGAGCGGCGCGCCTGGTTGAGGGCAGCGCCCGATCGGCCAATCGCGATCTCAGTCAAGAGCTCGGCGAATCGCTCTCGCCAGCGCCCGAGATCGCCGGGCCTGGGGATTGAATCTTCGCCCGGCGCCTCGCGATAGAGCCGCTCGAGCGCGTCGTGAACGACGCTCCCGAGCCACAGCGGATCGGCCTCGGGCTCCAGTCGCTGCGGCGAAAGCTCGTGATCGACGAACCACTTGTACGAGCAGGTAACCCAGCCCTCGAGGGAGTTGGCGCTGAAGACGTCGCGTCCCGTCATCTCCTCGAGCACGGCGGGAGCGCGCAGCGGTCCCGGGAGCTGGTTGGGGTCGGGGAGGCCGTCGAAGCAGGCGAGCGAAGCGCGCGCGGCGGCTCGGTCGACTTGAAGTCGCTCGAGGGCATCGCTGCGATCGGCGCTCCAGCCACCAAGCGCGAGCGCTCGTGCGAGGCCGCGTGCGGTCGTCGCCTCATTGGGCTGGGGCACTACGCGCTCGGGGCCACGGCTGCTGAGCAGGTCATCGCCAGGGGCATCGGGATTGACATCGAGCAGATCGAGAACCTCGTCGACGAAGGGTGAGCGCGCGAGAGCGCCGCCGTCCTCGTCGCAGTGCTGCCAGCTCAGATACAGCCGGTCCGTCGGGCGCGATGCGCAGGAGTGAAAGAGGTAGCGCTCCTGCTCGGCTTGGTCTTCTCGGCGCAGGTCCGCGTAGCCGATCTGGCGCCGGCGCGCTTCCGAGAGCAGCGGGTCGAGCGGTGAGGCGCTCGGAAACTCACCATCCTGCAGCGCAGCGATGAAAAGGGCCCGGGCGCGGGCGGCTCGCGCGCGATACGGGCTGAGGATCCGCACACGGCCAGTTGCGGGGCCACGCCAGTACGCCACCGAGGCCGAGCCGAGCGCTTCGATCGCATCGCTGAGGCCTGGCTGGTCGCAGCCCGGCAGTCGACCGACCGCGGCGAGTTCGCCGAGCAGCTCCGCAGCCGCGACACCGGCACGCAGTTCGAGTGCTGAGAAGGGGACGTCGGCGACGCTGCGGCCGCTCGCAAGGGGAGCCTGCTTGCGGTGTGCTCCCTCCGCCAGCTCTCGAGCCGAGCGCGCGAGGGCGTGCAGCCGCGAAGCGTCGTCAGTTGCCTGCCAGAGCCTCGCGAGGTGTCGGGGAGGCTTCTCCCATGTCTCGATCGCGGCGCTGACCGTCTGGGCGTCACCGCGACGCACGCGTCGCTCAACGCGGTCGACGACGCCCGGCGGGACCGTGGGATCGGAGCGCAGGTGAGTGAGCAGTGCCTCGACATCGCTGTCGTCGGCACCGGCGCGACAAAGTGCCTGTAGGGAGGTGCCGACGCAAGTAGAGCTCAGCGGCGCTGAGGCCTCGAGCGCCACGGGCACGCCGAGGTCGCGGATGACTGCGGCAAGCAACGCACCAGACGAGTCCGGGCGCCTGACGACGACCGCGATCTCGTCTGGCGCATAGCCAGCTCGCAGCAGCCGGGCAATCTCGACGCCGATTGCCTCCGCTTCGCTTCGCGGTCCGGCGCTTCGCAGCAACTTGAGGCCAGCGTCGGGCTCGATCCGGGTTGCGCCGGACTCGAACAGGTTGCGGTCGAGGTGGCGCAGCGTGGCGCTTTCGGTATGGCCCTGCTCAAACGGCAGTGGCTCGCCGAGCTCGGCGCCGAGCTCGTCCACCAGCGTGCCGACCAAGCCCGCGCGGATGCTCAGGGCGCGCCGGTCGGCATAGGTGACGGCGACGGTGGCCTCGCTTGCCCGGGCCAGTTCGCGGACGAGCTCGAGCTGGGCGCGGCTGAGATCGTCGAAGCCGTAGATGAACACCGGGCGGCCTTCCCAGGCGTCGGGATCGGCGTGCAGCGCAGCGATCGCCCGGCTCGCGATCAGACCGGGGTCGGAGCGCTTGGCAGCGTCGCGAAGCTCGACGTAAGCGGCATACATGGCGGCCAGTTCGCTCTCATGTCCAGGGTCGTCGAGCGCCGCGACCAAGGCGGAGAACTGTGCCGGCTCGATCAAGGCAGCCTGCAACTCGGAGATCAGCGCATCAAGCGCGGGGGTGAAGCCCGGTCGCGAGGCGGAGCGCCGTAGTCGCCTGGGCGAGGTGCGCTGGACGGCAGCACGAATCAGCGCTTGGCGCTCGGCCGGCGAGAGGGGCGGTGCAAGCTCGATCGAGAGCGCGGATGCGATCTGGGCCGTAAGCGCGCCGAAGGTTAAGATCGAACCGCCGAGTGTGGACCCGGACCCCGCGCACAGCTGTCGCTCGAAGCCGGCGACATCGTCGCCCGTGGGCACCACGAGAGCGGGGTTGCTTTCGAGCGTGGCGCGAAATCGCGCCACGATCTCGGGTGCCCGTCCCGAGTTCGGTGGCCCCTGGATGATGCTCAGTCCCATTGCTTTCAGCATAGGTCGCGCCTCGGCCCTTGAAACTGACCCGGATCACCCGCTCCTTCGGCATTTCGGAGCGACGTTTTGCCGTCCTGAGGCCGTCTTATCGTTTTCGGCGATGTCCTTGTGCTTCATCGACCCCGCCGACGCGATTCGCGCGATGGCCGACTCGATCGGCCTCGAGGCGCGACGGCAGCTGCTGGGCGAGGCCGTGCGGGCCTGGGTCGATGAGATCCCCGAGGACGAGCTCGAGTCGCACTACGCGAAGGCAATCTCCGAGCTTGATGAACACGACATCTCGATGCTTGCCGCCTGGCACACCTCGATGGACGTCGGCACGCCGATCCCCAACCGCGACTACTTGATGGGCGCCTTTCCCTCTCTCGGCATCAATCGCCGTGAGGCACTGAAGCTCGCTGCCGGTTTTCGCGGCGAGGAGATCGTCGACTGCGGTCTCACCGAGGAGCGCGCGCTCGAGACCGTGCTCGAGCACCTCTCAGGTCCGAGGCTGATGCAGCTCGCGCTGGAAGCGGTCGAGCTCTACATCTGGGATAGAGCGGGAAGCGACAACTGAGCCGGACGGCAGCGCGCCCGCCCCTGGCGGTGTCCTCGGCGGCTCACGTGCAGAGGACGCTTCGCGCCTGCGTCCTCGCCAGGGACATCGCGGCATCCGCCTAGCGTGCGATTACTTTGCTTCGGCTTCGGCTGAGCCGAGGCGCTCGCCCTCGACCACGGTTTCCATCACGCGTTCGTCGGTGGGCATGCGAGCATCGAGGAGGGGGTTGAGAATGCCACGCAGGACCGAGTGCACTCGCCACCAGCGCGGGCGGATGATTCGTGGCGCGCGGCGCTCGATGCCGTCGACGATCGCTGTCCCGGCCACGGCGGGGTGCAGCCTGCGGGTCATGAAATCGGGAAAGACCTCCTCGAAGCGCCCGACGGCGGGGTCCTCGAGGGCCTCGCGAACCATCTCCGTGTCGATGAAGCCGAAATAGGCGACGCTGGCGCTGGCGCCGTGAATCGAGAGCTCGGCTCGCAGCGCGCGGCCGAGTTGCTCCACGCCCGCTTTGCTCATCGCGTACGGCGCGGCCATCATCCCGTTGACGAAGGCATAGACGGAGGCTACGACGACGACGTGACCGCGGCGCGCGGTGATCTGCGAAAGCGCCGGCTGCACCGTGCGCCAGACGCCGAGCAGATCGACCTCGATCGTGCGCTCGAATGCCTTGGTGTCGACAACCGTCATCGGGCGGGGCGGAGGTCCGATGCCGGCGTTTGCGACGACGATGTCGAGGCCGCCGTAGCGC